>Ga0153956_1002397_pt1 | contig 13841 bp, 13 predicted proteins | sample TSFL040MetaG_FD_104704 | JGI IMG/M metagenome (GOLD analysis project Ga0153956, IMG submission 104704) | Attine ant fungus gardens microbial communities from Florida, USA - TSFL040 MetaG | ecosystem: Host-associated > Fungi > Mycelium > Unclassified | place: USA: Florida, Wekiwa Springs... | reverse complement strand
CCGGGCGGTCCAGGCTCTCCGCTGTTCCTTATGCGCCTATGAGGCGCATAAGGAACAGCGGAGATCGCTGACCGTTCAGACACCCCCGGGACGTGAGGGTCCCTGCGGGAAGACGTCACAGGTCGTGAGGACGATGCCGGGGACGTCACACCTCCCGGCCCTGCGGGACCCGACCCCCGCCCCGGACCGCGTTCGCAGTTAGCGACAACATGTGTCGCTAACTGCGAACTCACTCCGGGGCGCGTGGGGTTCCCGGCGTCTTCGTCACGGGGTCACGCATCGGTGACGGGTCCGTCCGTCCGCCGTGGGGCTCCCGTGAGACGTCCCGGCACGGTCCCTCCACCTCTCCCCCCGGGAGTGGCCCGGGAGGGACGGCGGGGGTGACCCTGGACGAACGTCCCCGCAGTTCGTGAGGGAAGGGTCACCCCCGCCGTCCCTCCCTCCCCGACCGCTCCGGCCGTGGACGGGAGGGCCCGTCCCTTGTCCGTCCCCCTCCAGCTGTTCCTTATGCGCCTCATAGGCGCATAAGGAACAGCCAGGCGGGTCCGTCCCTTCGGCTGGGCGGTCGCCACCGGGAACGCGGCGTCGACCTACCTAGTCCAAGCTGCGGCGTCCGGCCAGGGCCTTGCCCAGGGTCACCTCGTCGGCGTGCTCGAGGTCGGCGCCGACCGGGAGGCCGCTCGCGAGGCGGGTGACGGAGATGTGCGGGCCGCGCATCAGTTCGGCGATGTAGAGGGCGGTTGCCTCGCCGGTGGTGGTCGGGTTGGTGGCGAGGACGACCTCGCGGATGTCGCCGCCCTGGACGCGGCGCAGCAGCTCGGCGATCTTCAGGTCCTCGGCGTCGATCCCGTCGATCGGCGAGAGCGCCCCGCCGAGCACGTGGTAGAGGCCGCGGTATTCGTGGGTGCGCTCGATCGGGATCACGTCGCCGGGCTCCTCGACCACGCAGATCGTCGTCCGGTCACGGCTCGTGTCGGCGCAGATCCGGCAGAGCGGGCCCTCGGCGAGGTTGAAGCACTCTTCGCAGAGCCCGACCTTCTCCTTCACTTCGCGGATCGCCTCCCCCAGCGCGAACGCCTCTTCGTCGGGCGCGCGCAGGAGGTGGAAGGCGAGCCGCTGCGCGGTCCGCTGGCCGATCCCGGGCAGGCGGGAGAGCTCGGCGACGAGGCGCGCCAGCGGTGCGGGACCCTCGGTGCTCAAGCGGCGACCTCCGCCCGGGAGCGGGTGCTCAACCGCCGAGCATCCCGCCGAGGCCGCCCCCCAGCCCGCCGGTCGCGTCGCCCATCTTCGAGCCCGCCAGGTCCTGGGCCGCGCGCAGCCCCTCATTGATCGCCGCCTGCACCATCTCCTGGAGCAGCTCGACATCCTCCGGGTCGACGGCCTCCGGGTCGATCGCGATCGCGCGCAGCGTCATGTCGCCACCCACGGTCACCTTGACCATGCCGCCGCCGGCGCTCGCCTCGACCGTTTCGTCTTTCAGTTTCTCCTGGGCCTCCAGCATCTGCGCCTGCATCTGCTGCGCCTGTTTCATCAGGGCGTTGACGTCGAAGCCTCCGGGACCACCTCGTGCCACCTAACTGACCTCCTCCGCGTCGAACTCGCTCTTCAGCCGATCCAGCAACTCATCCTCGTCGATCCGCTCGCTGCCCGGCGCCGGGGTGTCGGGGGGCGGCGGCGCGGGGGCCGACTCGCCCTCCTCGAGCAGGACGTAGCGCGGCGCGACCCCTTCCCCGATGACCGCCTCGAAGGCCTCGATCAACGCCTGCCGGCGATCCGGCGACTCGGCCTTGCGTTTGTTGAAGGGCTGGTCGGGCGGGAAGCCGATCGCGAGGCCCTCGTCGTCGAAATCGACCGGGCGGGCGCCATCGAAGGTCGCCGCCAGCGCGGGCGCTTTCTCGGCCAGCTTGTCGAGGACCGCGGGCCAGACGCGGCTCACCTGGGCTAGGTCCTGGGCGGCGGCGCCGGTCGCGCCGGTTTCCCCCACGGTGCTCGGCGGCGGGGCCGCCTGCGCGCGGTGGGGGTCCCCCACCGGCACGCCACCCGCGAAGGGGGGCTCGGCGGCGGGCGCGGGCGGGGGTGCCGGGGCGCTCGGCTCGGCCGTGGGGGGCTGGGCCGCTGGGGGTGCCGGCGCCTGCGGCTGGGGTTCGGGCGCGGTGGGCTCGGGCGCTTGCGCCGGCTCGGCCGCAGAGGGCTCGGGGGCCGACGCTTGGGGTTCCGGGCGCGCTGGGTGCGGGGTCGTCGGGGGTGGCTCGGGTGGGCGGGCGGGGACGGTCGGAGGTGGGAGCGTCGGCGGCGGTGGGCTGCCGCCCGCCAGTTGCGCCTCCAGCTTCTCGATCCGCCGCAGCAAGCCCTCGGTCGAGGGGTCGAGGTCGGGGCGGGCCGCCTTCAGCAGGGCGATCTCGACCGCCATCCGCGCGTCATCGCCCTCGCGGACCGCGGTCAGGGCCGCCGCCAGCTCGTCGATCGTACACACCAGGGTGGCGGCGCCGACGGCCTGCGCCTGGCGCGCGATCCGCTCCGTGTCGGTGGCGGTGACGACGAAGGTGGTCGGCACCTCGCCGGTCGTCTGGGTGACCAGCAGGTGGCGCAGGTGGGCGAGCAGATCGCGCGCGAATTGCGACGGATCGCGCCCCGATCGCGCCATCTTCTCGACCCCGAGGAGGACCCCCCGCGGATCCGAGGCGGCGACCGCGTCGACCGCTTCGAAGAGCAGGTCGGCATCGGCGGCACCGAGCATCTCCAGCACCGATTCGAGCCCGACCGTCTCGCCGCCGAAGGCGACCAGTTGGTCGAGCGTCCCGAGCGCGTCGCGGAAGCTCCCCTGGGCGGAGCGGGCGATCATCGCCACGGCGCCGTCCTCGACCGTGATCGACTCCTGCGCGGCGACCCGGTTCAGCACCTCGGAGATCTGCTCCAGGCTCGGCCGCTGGAAGTCGAAGCGCTGGCAACGGTCGGCGATCGTCGCCATCACCTTGTGGGACTCGGTGGTCGCGAGGACGAAGACGGTGCGCGGCGGCGGCTCCTCGAGCGTCTTCAGGAAGGCGTTCCAGGCCTCTTTCGTCAGCATGTGCGCCTCGTCGAGGATGTAGACCTTCCAGTGGCCGCCCGCCGGCGCGTAGGCGACCCGCTCGCGCAGGTCGCGGACGTCGTCGACCGAGCGGTTCGAGGCGGCGTCCATCTCGATCACGTCGATCGAGGTCCCCGCGGCGATCGTCACGCACGACTGACATTCGCCGCACGGCGTCACGGTCGGCCCGCCCCGTTCGCAGTTCAGCGAGCGGGCGAGGATCTTCGCCATCGACGTCTTGCCGGTCCCGCGCGAGCCGACGAACAGGTAGGCGTGGTGGACCTTGTCCTGCTCGACCGCGTTGCGCAGCGTGCGGACGACGTGGGTCTGGCCCACCACCTCGTCGAAGGAGCCAGGGCGGTGGCGGCGGTAAAGGGACGTGGACTCGGTGCTCATAAGGGCCTCCAGCCAGTGTATCCACGGTCCGGGGGCGGCCTTCAGGGCGGGTCGGTAGGTTGGCCGCCGTGCCACCGAGCCTCCGCAAGTGGCTCACGCCGGCGGCGTGGGTCGCCGCCGTCACGGCGGTGCTGCTGATCGTCTTCCCGGTCGGCTTCCCCAACTACGACACCATCTACGCCCTCGTCTGGGGACGGGAACTGGCGCACGGGATCAGCCCCGACTACGGCGCCGCGCTCCCCCCCACGCCGCACCCGCTGACCGACTTCATCGGCCTCGTCACCTCGCCGTTCGGGGAAGCGCCGATCACCGTGATCATGGTCCTGGCCTACGTCAGCCTCGGCCTGATCGCCTACTTCATCTACCGCCTGGGGACGGTCTGGTTCGACCGCTGGGTCGGCGTGCTCGCCGCGGTGATCGTCCTCACCCGCGCCCCGTTCCTCTCCAACGGCCTGCGCGCCTACGTCGACCTCCCCTACATCGCCCTCTGCCTCGGCGCCCTCTACGTCGAGGCGCGACGGCCGCGGGCGGGCTGGCCGGTCCTGGCGCTGCTGGTCCCGGCGGGTCTTCTGCGCCCCGAGGCCTGGGGCTTCGCGATCGCCTATTGGCTCTGGCTGGCCTTCGCCGTCCGCCGCGCGCATTCCGTCGCAGGCACTGCGTCGACGGGCCGAAAACCTGCCCATATGTCCGGTTTTCGGCCCATCGACACCGTGGCCGGCTGGGAGGTGGGGTGGCGGGGGGAGCGGGGGACGGCGGAGCTCGCCTGGCTGGGGCTGCTGGCGCTCGGCGGGCCCATCGTCTGGGTGCTGTTCGACGCGGTCACCACCGGCAACCCGCTCTACTCGCTCACCGGCACGCAGGAGACGGTCGAAAGCCTGAAACGGCAGACGGGGCCGGTCGACCTCGTCCTCTACGGGCCGCGACGGCTCGGCGAAGTGATGCAGTGGCCGGGGATGATCGGCGGCTTCGGCGGCCTCCTGCTCGGCATCTGGCTGCTGCCGCGCCGCGCCGCGCTCGGCTTCGCCGCGGTCGTCCTCGCCCTGCTCGCCTTCGCCGTCCTCGCCGCGGCGGGCCTGGCGATCATCGCCCGCTACACGATGCTGGCCGGCGCGATCCTCTCGATCTTCTTCGCCCTCGCCCTGCTCGGCTGGCGCTTCATCGACCGCGGGGACCGCTGGCGCCGCCGCTGGCAGGTCTTCGCCGGGATCGTCCTCGCGATGGTCCTGATCTGGCTGCCGAACCAGTGGAGCCTCGACCGCCAGGTCCACACCGACCTCACCAACCAGGGCAAGATCGAGAACGACCTCTCCGCGCTCGTCGACGAAGGCGCCTTCTCACCGCCATGCGGGCCGATCGCGGTGCCGAACCACCGGGCCGTGCCGCGCCTCGCCTTCGGTCTCGACCTGAAGCCGACCGACATCGTCAGCGCCTCGGAGGCGGTCTCCGGCGAAGAAAAGGAAAAGCTCGAGGAAGCGGGCTACTGGGTGCAGCCGGCGAGCCCCTTCGTCATCCACAACTACATCCTCGACCCCAACGACACGACCAAGTTCAAACTCCACCCGCCCGCGGGCTTCCACCGGGTCGCCGGCAACGAGAGCTGGCTGATCTACAGCCGCTGCGGGAACTGAGCGGCCGCGTCGCGCCGCCCCTCTCTCGGGCGACGCGAAAAGTGGACCGTGCACCCGCCTTCGAAATCTGGTCACCGGGCGTGTCCGTCGCTTATGGCTCGGGCCGGGCTTCCCCGCGGCACCCGCGGCATCCGCTTAAGGCTGCTTCCTTCCGGACCTGACCTGGTTCGCGTGCCCACGTCGCGCGGGACCCGGCCGTCAACGCCGCCACGACGCACTGACCCCGACAGTCAGTCCCTCGGAACGGTAGTCGGCCCCGCTAGAGCGGATTGCGGGTTATAGGGCACCGCTGATTCCCCGCCTAGCACGGTCCACGCATAAGCCTACTTGGCACCGTAAGATCACGCCGCCTTGATCAAAGTCGACCCCGCGTCCTTCTTCACCATCATCCTCACCGCGGCGATCGCGGCGGCCACCGTCGCCGCCGTGCCGAAGCGGCTGGCGCCCCCCGTCGTCGTCCTCGAGCTGATCCTCGGGATCGTGATCGGACCCGAAGTCCTCGGCCTCGCCCAGAACGACGAATTCATCGAATTCTTCTCCAACCTCGGGCTGGGGATGCTCTTCTTCTTCGCCGGCTACGAGATCGACTTCGAGCGGATCAAAGGGTTGCCGCTGAAGCTCGGCGGCTTCGGTTGGGTGCTCTCGGTCGCGGTCGCCTACGCGCTCGGCGGCATCCTCGCCGCGACCGGCGTGATCGTCTCGGCGCTCTACGTCGGCTCGGCGATGGCGACGACGGCGATCGGCACGCTGATCCCGATCCTGCGCGACAACGGGGAGATGAAGACGCGCTTCGGCACCTACCTCCTGGCGGCGGGCGGCGTCGGCGAGTTCGGGCCGATCCTGCTGCTGACGATCGTCCTCTCCACCGACCAGCCGCTGCGCGAGTCGCTGATCCTGGTCGCCTTCGCCGTGCTCTCGGTCCTGCTCGGCCTGGCCTCGATCCGCTGGGCGGGACGTCGCTGGGAGGCGCTGCAAGGGACCCTGGAGGCGAGCAGCCAGCTGGCGGTGCGGGTCAGCATGGTGCTGATCTTCGGCCTCGTCTTCCTCGCCAACCGCCTCGGGCTGGACCTGCTGCTCGGCGGGTTCGCCGCCGGGATGATCGTGCGGCTGATCCTCAAGGGCCGCGAGGCGCAGGCGTTCGAGTCGAAGCTGACCGCGGTCGGCTTCGGCTTCTTCATCCCCTTCTTCTTCGTCACCAGCGGGATCACGTTCGACCTCGCGGCGCTCGGCAGCCTCGGCGCGATCGCCAAGCTGCTGCTGTTCTTCGCCCTCTTCCTGGTCGTCCGCGGGGCGCCCGCGATGCTGCTCTACCGCGGCGTGCTGGGGACGCGCGACCGTGCCGCGCTCGCCTTCTACTCGGCGACCGAGCTGCCGCTGGTCGTCGCGATCACGACGCTGGCGACCGAGACCGGGAACATGACCGCCTCGACCGCCGCCGGGCTGGTCGGCGCGGCGATGCTCTCGACGCTCGTCTTCCCCTTCGTCGGGCTGGCGCTGCGGCGCCGCGAGGGGGCCGACCGCGACGAGCGGGTCGAGGGGGATCCGGACGGGGGCTCCCCTCCGCTCGGAGGAGAGCCCGTCGTCCGGCCGCAACCGGCGACCTAAGGGCCAGGCCGCCGGACGCGGCTACTTGCGGACCAGCGTCAGCGACTTGTAGACGGTCGCCTTGGCCTGGCCGGCGCGGACCGTCTCCTTGAAGAGGAGCTTCGACCGCTTCCTCACCGCGGTGCGGGCGGCGGGCTTGACCGCCAGGGCGAAGCCCTTCACCTTGCCCGGCTTGATCCGTGCTCGACGACCGGCCGTCGCGGGCTTCTTGCGGGCCAGCAGCCCCTGCAGGGAGAGCGTGCAGGTGGTGCCGACCTTGGCCGGGCAGCCGGCCTTGACCGAGAGGCGGTTGCCTTTGAGCGTCGCCGCGCCGGTCAGGCTCGACGATTTGAGCAGGCTCTCGAGCTGAGCGCTGGAGACGCCGGCGCCGTTGCCACCGTTGCCACCTGAACCGCCGTTGCCACCGCCGTTGCCCGCGGCCCCGTTGCCGCCGCCGGCGCCGCTCTTGCCGTTGTTCCCGTTGTTTCCGTTGGACCCGTTGTTGCCGTTACCGCCGTTTTTGCCGCCGTTGCCAGGGTTGCCGGCAGCGTCGGGACCGGTGAGCACGACGTTGTCGAAATACCCGGCGGCTTTCGTGAGCACCCCGATGACGCTCGCCGTGGTCGTCGTCTCGATCTGGATCACGTAGGTGTGACCCGCGACCAGGGCGACGTCGCCCGCCTTGCTCGCGAACGGGGCTTCCGCCGTCAGGGTCTCGGTGACCGCGTTCTGCACCGCGTCCGTCGTCTTGTCGACCAACTTGACCGTGTAGGTGTAGCTCGGGGCCACGGTGATGAGCCCGCCGGGGACGAAGGACCGCGAAAGGCTCAACGAACCCGCACCGCTACCCACCGCCGTGAAGGCCGGCGATTCCTCGACCAGGTGGGATTTGAACGCGCCGATCGCGTTGAGCGGGATTTCCGCTTTCGCCGCGAGCGATCCGGGGGGTGCTCCGGCGCTCCCGTCGTAGCCCGTGCCTTTGTTCGAGCAGAGCACCACGACTTCGAGCAAGCCGACGACCTTGCATTCTTCTGAAGCGACTTTCCACCCTTCCGCGCCACCGGTGAACGTGCTGCCTCCGCCCGGATAGGTGGCGGCAGACGCCTGGCCGACGGCGAGAACGAGCAGGACAGCTCCCGACACGCACCCCAGCAGAACGGCCCGGCGGATGCGACTCCTGAGTGCAATAGACATGAATACCCCTTTCCAACCACAATTCGATTGCACGATTCTCTTCGCCCTTCTACGCTGGATACTTAAAATTCGCAACCCTGATACCCATTTTTCTGGACGCTTATTGGAAGCGAGCGTCCACCCCCACGCACAAACCGCCTGGACGCCCATCCCCGCCCCAGCGGCGTAAACTGCTCCGCTCCCGGGCGCGTAGCTCAGTGGGAGAGCGCTCGCTTCACACGCGAGAGGTCGCTGGTTCGAAACCAGCCGTGCCCATAGCCGGGGATCCCTGCACAGCGGCCTGTCGCTTGCCACCGAGGGTCTCGAACCACCCCCCCCCTCCTCCTGAACTTTTCGTCGTTTCCAGGCACTAGTAGACGCATCCGCAAGTTCGCTCAGGCCGCGAGCCTCAGCGCGGGCTCGTGGTCGGCGATCCTGGCCGGCACCCGCTCCAGGTCGGGACGCGTGAACGTCCACTCGAAGGGTCGGGCGATCTCGGCGTAGCGGGCCTGGAAGGCAAGCAGGCGCTCGGAGAGCTCCTCCAGGGAGCCGAAGTCGTTCGGGGTGAGCGCCTTGCGCTGCACGATCGAGAAGTAGAGCTCGATCTGGTTGAGCCAGGAGGCGTGGACGGGCAGGTGGATCAGGCGTAGAGGTCGAGCGCCACCGGCCGCCTTGCGGGCGAAGTCGGGGTCGCGGGGGAAGAGCCAGGAGCGCACCTGCCAGGGCTTGATCGCGGCATCGTGCAGCCAGCGCCAGATCGTCGTCGCCGAGGCGTCGGTGACGCCGCGCAGCGGGCCGCCCAGGCTCGCGAGGTCGAGCAGCCGGGCGTTCATCCCCGCCGGTCGGAGGATCGCACCGCACCAGACGGTGGCGTCGAAGAAGACCTTCACTACTCGCCGGCGTCGCCGCGAGCCAGGCGTATCGAGTCGACCAGGTCCCCGACGCCGATCTTCGGCTGGTCGCCATGCCTGGCGAGAAGGCGGGCGGCGATCTCGCGGCGGGCGCGCCGGCCCTCCTGGCCGCGGGCCCAGTCGAATTGCTCGGCGGGGATCCGGTAGGAGCCACCGGGCGTCCGCTCGTATTCGATCTTCCCGGCCTCACACCATTTGTAGACGGCCTGTGGGGTGACTCCGAAGTGGGCGGCGACCGCGGCCACGGCGAGCATCTGCGCCGGCGGCTCGGCCGACTCCTCCCCTCCCACCTGGCCTCGCCATAGCTCGGCCATCCGATGGGCCTGCAGTCGCGACTCAGTGTCGAGGCGTTCGGTCGCCGCGGTCTCGTCGAGGTAGCCGGCGACGATGAGCACGAACTCGGCGGCGCTGATGTTCCTCTCGCCCTCCTCCTCGGAGCCGACGACCTCGAAGGCCTGGCGCAGCTCGTCGCGCCCGATCAGGCCGCTGGCATCGAGCAGCGCCAGCGTGACCTCGAACTGATCGTCGAGGTCGGAGTAGATCTCGAGCTCGCCGGCGACGATCTCCTGAATCTCCTTGGCGAGCACGCGACGCATGCCGTCGCGGTCCTCGGGGTCGCTCGTGATCGTCCGATGCCACAGCGCGGCTCGGTCGCCAGGGCTCAACATCATCCCGTTTCCCGGGCACTTCTCGCCGGAAGTGCCTGAATCGGCGACATATCCTGACGGCGGCCATGAAAACCTCTCCGTAGGCGGCCACCGAGACTCCCCACCCGCGGCCACCGGACCTCCCCAGTGGCGGCCGTCGGATCTCCCCACCCGGAACTGACGAGCGCCGGCCGAAGCGGTCGGTACCGACCGCCCGCCTCGCTACGCCTCGCCGGTCAGGCAGGCAGGCGAGAAGAGGTCGGGTCGAGACGAGCGGAGGAAGTGATGGAGATCCTCGAGGCATTCGATCTGGTCGGCACGCCGCGGGGGGCGGCGGAGCCGGCGGGCCGCGATCACAAGACCGTGGCCCACCACGTCGCCGCGCGCGAAGACGCCGGCGGCGACCGGCGACGGCAGGCCCGCACCTGCCCGCGCAGCGGCCCCCATGCGGAGAAGATCGCGGAGTGGGTGGAGCGCTCCCACGGCAGGGCAGGGGTCCGGGAGATGAGCGTCGAGACGCCGAAGGCGCCGCCCCTGCCGGACGGGATCGAGAAGACGCTGATCTGGGCGCAGATCATCGCCATCGCGGCGAAGTTGCACCCGACCGCCGGTGCGACCGAGTCCTGGGGAAGGCGTAGGAGCGCACGCAGGTCGGCGAACTGCATGTCGACCTGCTCTGCGAGAAGGCGCCGGGTCGAAGGCAGGGATTGCGCCTCGGGGAAGGCGGAGGGAAGTTGGCCAGCTGAGAACGGGTCCGCGATGACCGTGGCAGGTTAAGCAGACCTTAGGCGTGGCCCGAAAGCGGTTGTGCCAGGTCGACGGCCCGCTCAACGATCCCCGCGTCGTCGGTGATCAGGGGTACCCCGGCCTCCCCGGCAACGGCGACGTACGTTGCGTCGTAGGCGCTGAGACCAGCCGCGGACCAACGCGCGACGCCCGCGAGGGCGGGTTCGAGCATGACAAAGCCGAGCGCGGGCAGTTGGACGGCGAGATCGTCGAGCTGCCGGGCAGACCAGCCCCAGCGTCGGGCGGCGACGTTCACGATCTCTAGCCAGAGGAGCGGGGGCGCGAAGACGGTGAGCTCGCCAGCCTCGAAGGAGCGGCGCAGGGCTAGAGCCTCATCCCGATGTCGCTCCCCCTGAGTCCGGAACCACTTGAGGACTACGGAGGCGTCGAGGACGGCCTCGGTCAACGGGCGTCGCGCTCGGCACGGATCGCATCCGTGGAGTCGTCGGCCGAGGAGCCCTCGAAAAGGCGATCGAGCCGCCGCAGGGCAGCGCGGACCGAGGGCGCCCTTCCGGGCCCCTCCCCGCGCGCCGCCTCACTCTCGGCGAGATCGGAGAGATAGGCGCTGCGGGACTTGCCGCTCACCTTCGCCGCCCGGTCGATCCGCCGCAGGAGCTTGTCGTCGAAGGAAACCAGGACCTTTGCCATGCCTTAAGGCTATCCGAGATATCCCGACGAAGCAAATCACACAGTCACATCCCGGGTGCTCTCTTGCTATCGACCGGGCGGTGGGGTCATTCGTGGGGTCAGCCGGTGCCGAACGTTGCCGAATGAAGCCGAACCTCGAGAGCCGTGATTTCGCTCTAGAGGTAGGAAAGCGCTCTGGACGGCCCTCGAGCCGAACGCCGGCCGGCTGAAGGAGCTCGAGAAGGAGAACCGCGAGCTGAAGCAGATCGTCGCCGACAAGGACTCGACATCCGCGCCTACAAGGAGATCGCCAAGGGAAACTTCCAGGCCCGTCCCGGAGGCGCCGAGCCGTCTGCATGTCGCAGGGGCGGCTGCTCACTAGGATCGGCTATCGCGCTCTACGACGACAAGCTGCTCGACCTGATCGGCGAAGTGCAGGCGCTGCTCGATCTCGAGGAGCTGGTCGACGGGATGTTGGCCGCCCTGCGGCGCAACGTGCCCTCCGAGTACGTCTCGATCAACGACATCGGTCCCGCGCCGGAGGATGTCGTGGCGGTGATCTCGCCGTCGCAGCCGGAGCACCTTCATCGACTCTACGGCGAATTCGCCCACGAAAATCCTCTCACCGCCCGTTACGTCGCGTCCCGGGACGGTCGCCCATACCGCTTTTCCGACGTCTGCACCACCTCGGACCTTCACCGGACCGAGCTGTACCGGCGCCTGTACGCGCCGCTCGGCGTCGAGCACCAGATCGCCTTCACCCTGCCGGCCCCCTCGGGACGGGTGTTGGGCGTCGCCCTCAGTCGTTCGCACCGGGACTACTCGGAGGCGGAGAAGGCGATGCTCGAACGGGCGCGGCCATTCCTGATCCAGGCCTGGCGCAACTCCCTCGACTACCGGGCCGTGCGCCAGGCCCGCGGCGGCACCGAGATCGCCGACCCCGAGGCCGGGGTCGCCGCGCTGCGGAAGCGCGGGCTGACTCGCCGCCAGGCCGAGATCCTGCTGCTCATCGCCCGCGGGAACTCGACCGCGGACATCGCGGGCACGCTGGGGCTCAGCGACCGCACCGTCCACAAGCACCTCGAACTCGGCTACCGGACGCTCGGGGTCAACAGCCGCTGGGCCGCGGCCGCCGTCGTGTGGTCACTGCAGGAGCCCGCGGGAACCGAGCCGGAGCGCGAGGCCGGCGCGCCCGCGATCGCCGGCCAAGGCTCAGCAGAAACTACGTAGGCCACGTTTTCTCCATCGCCCGGGGTGGGCTAACTTGCCCGCACCTCGTCGGCGTACCACGGCCGGCCGATCTCGTCCAAGCCCGACCAAGGAGCTCCGCGGGTGCTCGCTCACCGTCGTCTCGTCGCCGTCTCGATCCTCTCCGCCTGCGTCGCCCTCACGGTCCTCGCCATCCTCGCGGTACCCACCGGCGCGCAGGCGGCGCTCACCTGGTCGACGACCAAGACCCCGGTCGAAACCGGAGCGGGCCTGACCGCGATCGCCTGTCCCGACACCGGCCTCTGCGTCGCCGGCGGCCCCGGTGACCGGCTGGCGATCTCGACCGACCCACGCGCCGGGACCTGGAGCGCCTTCACCGTCGCCACGACCTCGCCCGGTGCGATCACCGACATCTCCCGCGCCGGCGCGGCGATGTGCGTGGCGGTCGACAGCGCCGGGAACGTGCTCAGCTCGACCGACCCGAGCGCCGGCGCCGGGACCTGGCACGCCAATCACTTCACGCGCCCGTCCTCGATCGCCTCGATGAGCTTCAGCAGCGTCTCCTGCCCGACCGAAGCCCGCTGCGTCGTGGTCGACACCAGCGACAACGCCCTGCTCTCGACCAGCAGCCCGACCTCCCCCCAGGCCGGCTGGAACCTCGACCAGCTCGCCTACACGCCGGGCCAGGTCTCCTGCACGACGGTGCTCTGCGTCGCGGTCAACGGGTCCTACGTCTTCACCACCCGCGCCGCGGGCACCGGCGGCGGCGCCTGGACCAGGACGACCCTCGCAGGCGGCGAATCCTTCGACGGCAACGGGCGCCCGACCAGCATCTCCTGCACGCCCCTCGTCTGCGTCGCGGGCGGCGACGGCGGGATCAACGGCACCGAAGTCTTCAGCTCGACCGATCCCGACGGCGGCGCCGCCGCCTGGAGGCACACCCCCCTCTCGGGCTCCAACCTCGCGGACGCCAACTGCGTCAGTTCCACCGCCACGACCCTGTGCACGCTGTCCAGCAACTTCGGCGGCTTCGTCTTCGATTCGCTCGACCCGACGGGGGGAGCCGCGGCCTGGGCCCTGAGCCCGAACGTCGGCGGCCCGGACTCCGACCCCGACCACGTGGCCGACGTCGGCTGCCCGACGATCTCGCTCTGCATCGCGGTCACCGGCAAGGGCTACGCGGTCGTCGGGGTCGGGTCAGGCTCCCAACCCTCGGAGCCTTCCCCTTCCCCATCCCCCTCCGCCGGCGACACCACGACGCCCACAACGCCGGGCGGCGCCGCCAACCCGCTGCCGGACGCGCCCGTCCCGTTCACCGGCGTCCACTTCCCGGCCGGGACGACGACGATCTCCCACACCGGCAACGCGGTCTCCTTCCTGCTCGAGAGCAGCGTCTCCGCGACCGGCACCCTCGCGGGCACGACCGCCGGCTCCTACGCCTTCGCACTCCCCACCGGCAGCGGCGCGCACCCTCCCCGCCGACGCCTCTCGCTCGGCCGGGTGAAGTTCGCGCTGCGCCCGCACAAGCCCAAGCGAGTGACGCTGCCGCTGCCCCACAAGATCCGCGCGCTGCTGGCGAAGCGCGGCGCGCTGCCGGTCATCTTCACCATCACCTCGACGGATGCATCGGGCCGCGAAAGCGTCGTCTCGAAGCGCTACGCGATGAAGGCGTCAAAGCGCCCGTCGCAGAGGCTCATCCCGCCCGTCGGCGGTGCTCGCGCGGGCTGACCCCGTAGCGGGAGCGGAAGGCGCGGCTGAAGTGGCTGCGGTCGGCGAAGCCGCGGCGTTCGGCGATCTGGCCGATCGTCAGGTG
>Ga0153956_1002396_pt1 | contig 13842 bp, 12 predicted proteins | sample TSFL040MetaG_FD_104704 | JGI IMG/M metagenome (GOLD analysis project Ga0153956, IMG submission 104704) | Attine ant fungus gardens microbial communities from Florida, USA - TSFL040 MetaG | ecosystem: Host-associated > Fungi > Mycelium > Unclassified | place: USA: Florida, Wekiwa Springs... | reverse complement strand
GGCCTTTTTACTGCCGATACTGGAAAAGGTGGGCCGCTCAGAAAAAAAACATACCAGCACTTTAATACTTACCCCCACCCGCGAGCTGGCTCAGCAAATTGACCAGCAGGTTGAGGGCCTGGCTTATTTCACGGGCATTAGCTCTATCGCCGTTTTTGGTGGCGGCGACGGCCATGTTTATGAGCAGCAGCGCCGCGGTATTCAGAACAATGTCAACGTGATTATAGCTACTCCGGGCCGCTTGATAGCTCACCTTACATCAGGTATATTGAAGCTGAATCAGGTTAACCACCTGATCCTGGACGAAGCCGACCGTATGCTGGACATGGGCTTTCACGACGATATTATGCGCATTGTAAGCTATCTGCCCAAAGAACGGCAGACTTTGCTTTTCTCGGCTACCATGCCGCCGCGCATCCGCACTATGGCTAAAAAGGTGCTGCATAACCCAGAACAAATCAACATTGCCATATCAAAACCTGCCGAGGGCATTGACCAGCAGGTATACCGCCTGCATGATGCGCAGAAAACACCATTGCTACAGCATTTGTTAAAAGATGGCAACTTTGTGAGCACCATTATTTTTGCCTCGCGTAAAGAAATTGTGAAGTCGCTTTTTAAAGAGTTGAAGGCTATTGGGTTAAAAGCCGAGTCATTTCACTCTGACCTGGAACAGCGCGACCGCGAGGAAATTTTGCTTCGCTTTAAAAACAAGCAGCTGCCTATTATCATTGGCACCGATGCCTTGTCACGTGGTATTGATGTGGAGGGTATTGACCTGGTAATTAATTATGATGTACCTGCTGATGCCGAAGATTATGTACACCGCATAGGCCGTACAGCGCGTGCTGCCACCACGGGCACTGCCATCACCTTTGTGAACCATCGCGATGAGCGCCGCATTAAAAGTATTGAGGGCTTGATTGAGCGCAAAATAGCCGAGCATCCGCTGCCAGAACATCTGCTAAGCATTGCCGAGGTAAGGCATGAAAAGAAACCGGAACAAAAACGCGATAACCGCAACCGAAAAAAGCGCGTCTGGAAAAAGAAGAAACCAACCAATAACGGCCAATAATAAATCAAATATGAGCATTAGTAAATCATTAAAATTAACCGCTGTTTTGCTGGCGCTGTCAACAGGTGTAACCCTGGCACAGGACGCAGCGAAGGCTACCTCCGGCAACCCTATATTCCAGGGTTGGTATGCCGACCCGGAGGCCAAGATCTTCGGTAAAACTTACTGGGTTTATCCTACTTACTCGGCCCGGTATGAAGAGCAGATATATATGGATGCCTATTCATCGACAGATCTGGTACACTGGACAAAGCATCCTGACATTGTTGATACTGCTGCCGTAAAATGGGCGCACAAAGCTATGTGGGCTCCGGCCGTGACCGAGATGGGCGGTAAATACTACATTTTTTTTGGTGCTAATGATATCCAGAACAACAAAGAAGTTGGCGGTATTGGTGTAGCCGTGTCTAAAAAACCTGAAGGCCCGTTTAAAGATCATTTAGGTAAGCCTTTGATTGGCCAGATCATTAACGGTGCGCAGCCAATTGACCAGTTTGTATTTAAAGACGACGATGGCCAGTATTACATGATCTACGGTGGCTGGGGACATTGCAATATCACCAAATTAAACAAAGACTTTACCGGCGTTGTGCCATTTGCCGATGGCCAAACTTATAAAGAGATCACCCCGAAAGACTATGTTGAGGGCCCGGTGATGTTTAAACGCAAAGGCAAGTACTATTTTATGTGGAGCGAAGGCGGCTGGACGGGCCCCAACTATCGCGTAGCTTACGCCATCGGCGATTCGCCGACCGGCCCTTTTGAGCGTATTGATGTGATCTTGAAACAAGACCCAAGCATTGCTACCGGCGCAGGCCACCACTCTATGATCAATATCCCTAAAACCGACGACTGGTATATTGTTTACCACCGCCGCCCGCTGGGTGACCATAATGGCAACCATCGTGTAACCTGTATTGACAAAATTGAGTTTGACGAGAACGGCCATATCCTGCCGGTTAAGATCACCAACGAGGGTGTAGCAGCCAGGAAGATCAAATAAACTGTTGGTGACAATACTAGCAACAGCATAACAAAAAGAGCGATGAGTTTGAAACCCATCGCTCTTTTTTTTATTTAGTATTATGTCATCTCGAACGATAGTGAGAGATCTATACATACTAAACGCCGCAACATATAAACGGGTATATAGATTTCTCGCGATACTCGAAACGACAGCGGATTATTTTATTATTAGTAGTTTCTATGTTTGTCAATAAAAGCCTGGCATCCGGTTTCAATGAGCTTAAATACTGGTTCAAACTGGCTATTGTCATAATAAGGATCGGGTACTATCTTATCAACCAGTAACAGCGATACTTTCTCGCGATCATGCGCATTGCGGGCCATGTCCAGTACATTGCTCAGGTTGCTTTTGTCCATCACCAGGATGTAATCAAACTCATCAAAATCTGATGACCTGAACAGGCGGCAAACCTGTGCGCTGATATCGATACCATATTTGTGCGCCGTGCGTACAGATCGGCGGTCTGGCCCCTCGCCCACGTGCCAGTTGCCGGTACCGGCCGAATCGATCTGCCAGTTTAATCCTTCCTTATCGGCCAGGTGCTGCATAATACCCTCGGCCAGCGGAGAGCGGCAAATATTGCCCAGGCAAACCATTAGTATCTTCATTGTTTTAAGCTTAAAGCGAAAAGCTGAAGACCAAAGCTTTTCTTCGGATTTTCAGCTTTTCAAAATCTAATTTATGATATATAAGCGAAAGCTTTGAGCTTTAGTCTTTTAGATTTCGGTTTCCTACGCAAATATCCTGTTCAGCAATCCCGCCAGGCGGATGCCGCCTTTTAGCAGCTGCTGGTTCAAAATATCCAGATGGGTGAAATTATATTTGTAGTTTAGCGTGTCGCCGGGTTTAATTTCGGTGTAAAACTGCTCGGCCAGGTTGCTTGACTCAAACACCCATTTGCTAAGCGGTGCTGCCTGCCAGTCTTTAATTTGAGTTGTCGTTGGGTGGTCAATAGCTTTTACGTATTCGGTATAGCTTAACTCCTGGAAGTTGATAAGTTCTGTATCCCATATGGAGTGCAGGTTGGTTGGTTTGCTAAACCAGTTCACTTTAAAATCATTACCGCCTTTGTCGCTGGCATGCGCAGTGTGCATAGGCTGATGAATGTCCTCAACCATGTGGATCACCATGCGCAGGTACAGCAGTTTGTTTTCTTTCGTGGTGGTTTTCTTTTTCAGCTCGGAAATTAAAAACTGTAGTTTGTTGTAAGCATTAGGGTTGGTGTCGTGCTCCAGGTACTCGGTCATTTCGGGGTAGCTCATGGGGCGCTCAAAATCCACAAAATGCCAGTTGTACAGATAATTATAAGCCGGGTCTGATTTGATAAAGTCGCCCCAGTTACTGGCCATGGCAATAGACTCATTACCCAGGATGGCCTTTACCGCAGCAAGCGCTTTAGGTGTAAGGTGGTTCTCGGCAATCTGGCCAGAAATACGGTGGCCATTGGTTCCCCAGGCCATGCCCTGCATTGGCGCGTATATAACAGCCAGGCCAAGGGCTAATTTTTTTACAAATTTAAATTTCATATTATAATGGTTTTGGCGTGCAAGACGTCCGTTTAATTAAATGTAAATTGACAGGTATAACGTTTGATGTACTTAAAAATCGGACCGCAGAGTCGGCTTTATTACTCACCTTAAAATATTCTTCATAAGGCCCTGAGCGAAAGCAGCCTTTTTGCGGCTTTAAGCTGTAATCGGCATTGCAGAAATTACCACGTATGCGCAGTGTATCGTTATGCTGGCTGTATGTGCCGCGAATGTATTCCTTCCAATATCCGCTCAGCATACAGCTATCCATGCCGGTGTTTACCCTGCTGTACTCGTTTAGCTCTATATAAACCGAATCGCACGTAAATTTAAAATTATAGAGTGAGTAACTCAACAATTGCTTTTGCCGGGGTATGCTGTCTTGCCTCCATTCGCCTTGCAGGTAGCCTTCGCCCTTGCCTTGCAGGTTGGGGTTGGGTGAGCAGGCGGTTAGGAGTAAGTAAAAAGTTAAAATTAAAAAGGCAAAAGACCTCACCCCAACCCCTCTCCAATGGAGAAGGGCTTTTGAAATTATGGCGGTAAAATATTTGTCTTTTTTTAACATGCGGCTCTGTCTCCCCTCTCCTTCGGAGAGGGCTGGGGAGAGGTGTTTATTTCAAGCTACCAATCATATCCTCCGGACGCACCCACTCGTCAAACTGCTCATTGGTAAGGTAGCCTAAACCAATGGCGGCCTCGCGTAATGATGAACCGTTTTGCAGCGCGGTTTTAGCAATTTTGGCCGCTTTTTCGTAACCGATGTGAGGGTTAAGCGCCGTAACCAGCATCAATGAGTTTTCCAGATGCTTTTTAATGCCTTCGTAGTTTGGCTCGATGCCTTTGGCGCAATGGTCATTGAACGAAACACAGGCATCGCCAATTAAACGTGCCGACTGCAGGAAATTTGCCGCCATAACCGGTTTAAATACGTTAAGCTCATAATGACCGTTTGAGCCACCTACCGAGATGGTGACATCATTGCCCATAACCTGCGCAGCTACCATGGTAACGGCCTCGTTTTGGGTTGGGTTAACTTTGCCCGGCATGATAGATGAACCTGGTTCATTATCCGGAATATGGATCTCGCCAATGCCCGAGCGCGGACCAGATGCCAGCATACGGATATCATTAGCAATTTTCATCAGCGAAACCGCGATCTGTTTCAAAGCACCGTGCGACTCCACAATAGCATCATGCGCAGCCAGAGCCTCGAATTTATTTTCGGCAGTTATAAATGGCAGTCCGGTAAATTTGGCTATGTATTCGGCTACCTTCACATCATAACCTTTCGGCGTGTTAATGCCCGTACCCACGGCGGTGCCACCCAAAGCCAGTTCAGACAGGTGCGCCAGCGTGTTTCTTAAAGCTTTTAAGCCATGATCCAACTGAGATACATAGCCCGAAAACTCCTGACCCAGTGTTAGCGGCGTAGCGTCCATCAAATGGGTACGGCCAATTTTTACTACGCTTTTAAAAGCCTCGCTTTTGGCTTTCAGGGTATCGCGCAGTTTTTCAACGCCCGGTATGGTTACCTCAACCACCATTTTATAGGCGGCGATGTGCATAGCAGTAGGGTAAGTATCGTTAGATGACTGCGACTTGTTCACATCATCATTAGGGTGAATAAAAGTTTTGCCTTCGCCCAGTTTATTACCGGCAATAACGTGCGAGCGGTTGGCCACCACCTCATTAACGTTCATGTTTGATTGTGTGCCTGACCCGGTTTGCCAGATCACCAGCGGAAACTCGGTAGCCAGTTCGCCGGCTAGTATTTCGTCGCACACCTGGGCAATCAGGTCGCGCTTTTCGGCTGGTAAAACACCCAGATCAGTATTAGTGTAAGCAGCAGCTTTTTTCAGGTAAGCAAAAGCAGCGATAATTTCTTTTGGCATGGAGGCCTCGGGGCCAATTTTGAAGTTATTACGCGAGCGCTCGGTTTGTGCGCCCCAATATTTTTCGGCAGGTACCTGTACCTCGCCCATGGTATCGTGTTCGGTTCTGAAACTCATGGTAATGCAGTATAATTTTAAGCCGCAAAGGTAGGGCTAAACAACAGCTAAGTAAAAATAATATTTAAAAAGTTACGGGGCGACCACTGCGGATTGAAAATTAAATTTTGTCATTGGGGCAGCCGGGTCTAAGCGCTCGCGCTGCATGAACAGCGTATGCTTTCGCACTCAGCTTTAAGCGGTACAGAATGATACCTCAAATGCAACATGATGTGTTGTGGCATAAAGCAAACAAAACGCCTCAAATCATCGTCCTATAAAGGGTAACTAACATTTTTTACTATGCGCCTATCGGGTATTTGCGGTGTTTTTATATGTGCGATATTTGCCTGCGGGCATTCGCAAAAGCCAGAGATCATATCAACCGACCTGACACCAAAAACTTATGAACAGGAGCACATAACCGAGATTAAAACCGGCAAAACCACGCCCGATGATTTGGTGAACTTTGCGTGCTCGCTGCAAGGCATCAAATATCTTTACGGCTCGTCCGACCCCAAAAAGGGTTTTGATTGCTCAGGCTTTGTGACTTATGTTTTTAATCATTTTGGCATCGCCGTGCCACGAACATCGGTTGATTTTACGCCGGTGCAGCACCCCATTGACATTAAAGAAGCCAAACGCGGCGACCTTATTTTATTTACCGGGACAGACAGCACTATAAGAGTTGTAGGGCATATGGGTATTATCTCATCCGTTCCCGGCGAGAAGCTGAAGTTCATTCATTCCACATCGGGCAAAGCCTGGGGCGTTACCGAGACCTCATATTATGATTCTTACTATAGCACCCGCTACGTTAAAACTATCCGCATTTTTAAGCAAAACGATGAAAAATAACAGATGATATAATATGGAAATTTGGTGTTGGTATTTAATTGCCATTCATCAGTTCCTGAAACCGCTTCACAAATAAACCTACATGGTAACCATCGGCCAGGCCATGGTGTACATGGATAGAAACTGGCATAGTTCTTTTCCCATCCGTTTCAGTTAATTTACCGACAGAAATTTTAGGGCAGCTATCCGCAAAACTAAAAGCCCGGGCATGCGATACCGATGTAAAGTTTAACCACGGCAGCGCAGAGAAATGGATGTCGTTTGCGCCTTCGGCAGATGGCACCAGCCCTGTTGACCGCCGTGTTTTTTCCATCTCAATTTTGGCTTGTTCAATGAATTTCTGCTCATCGTCAAAATAAGTGAGGTACGCAAACCCAAAGGTATCATCGGGGCGATTAACGGTGGTGGCTACATTGTTTTGATTATACAGGTACACCTGGCCGCCTATTATGCGATAACGAAAGTTTTCGATATCATTGGTAGCCTTTAGCACGCGGTACAGGTAATACAAAAAGAACGACTGATTTTTATCCTTAGCATTTTTGTAAGCCCGCGTGCAATCTATCGAAACCACCACACCCCAAAACGGCTCCTCAAATTTAGAGAACAGGTTAAAGTGATCTTTGCGTTTCCAGGTATCTATGTTAATGAGTTTTTTCATGGATATATTTAATTCCGTTATTGAGGAATGAAGCAATCTCTATGCGCACTAATTAATCGCATGACATAAGTGTCGGGCAGAGATTGCTTCGTTCCTCAATGACGTGTAGAGACTATTAATTTTACAAGTTGGTTTTGTACTATCAATACTTATGCTCCGTCGAACCAACCCAACTGCTCAAAGCTGGGTCTAAGGCTTTAGTGTGGATGACTTTTACAAACAGCGACACATTATTGCTTTGCGCCAGTTTATAAAAATAATCGGCATAAAAAGTATCGAAGAAGTTTTTGGCGGGCCTGGCTGCGGATGCCTGGCCAATTTGTGTAAAAATAGTTTTAAGCTGATATTCCAGCAGCGCATCGCCGCTAAGTTTTTTGGCTTTGCCGGATGCTACGCTGGCCGATATAATGGCATTCAACTTTATATCCGCGGGTGTTAGCTTTGCGGTGGCACCATCGGCTTTTAAGACGCCGCCTTTCAGGATACTTTGCATGTTGGTAACCGCTTCGTCGCTTTTATCACCACTGGGGTCAAGCAGTAAAAAGTTGCAGAAAGCCAGCAGTGCATTCGCGCGTTTGTTTTGGTGAAAAGTCACCAATCCGTACAGGCGCTGGCTGTTGGCATGTTTAGGGTCGATCTTAATGGCAGCAATGGCCGACTGTTCGGCCTGTGCATATTGTTTGTCGCGAAAATAAGCTATGCCCAGGTTAAAGTTAAGGTTTTGATCTTGCGGAAAAGCTTTCAGCCCTTCTTTGTACGTTATGATAGCTTTTTGCGGCTGGTTACTTTTATCGTAAATGCTACCCAGCAAGCTATAGGCTGCATTAGTATAGTTTGATTGTGTTTTAACCACTTTTTCAAGGTACGGAACAGCGTCGGCGCCTTTGTTGTTATTAACCAGGTCGAGCGCCGTTTTATAGTCGGCGGCCGGATCGGCAGATTGGGCGAATGATTGGTTCGCGATGAGTAAACTAAAAGCAGCGGCTAGCAGCAGGCGGGTAATTTTCATAGTTATCTTATTCAATTTATCAGGATGTCCATTTATAAACGGGCAAACTAATATAAGGTTTGTTGCGGCATCACCTTAAAGCCGGCGTCAATTCATCATTCTTTTTTGCGTGGTTAGCCAGGTATTAAAGGCTTTAATATCGTCAGGGTGCGCTTTTAGCCAGGCCAGGTTTTCCTGCGGATTGAGGCTCACGGTGATTACATGCGTAAAAACATCCATATTGTTGCTTTCGCCTATTGCCCCAAAAAAGTCGCCAAAATAGCGGGCAAAAAATGTAGAATTATACTGACCTGACTGATCTTTGATAGCTTTAAATGCTGATGTCAGTTCCAGGTTTACCGAGTCGACAGGTTTTAAATTGGTTTTACCGGCCAGGCTTGAGGCTACTGCTTTGGCTATAGTTTCCTGCTGTGCTTTGGCTACCGGGTCGGTCTGCGGATTTGGTGCGCCGCTCAATATCTGTTTTACGATAATTGCAGACACGCGCGCTTGCTGCTGCGGCGGGTTAAACAACAAAAAGTTTGATAAGCACATCAATGCCATGGCCGTTTTACCTTGAAAATAGGTTGAATAGCCATACACCTGGTAGCTGCCGGCATGTTTAGGATTTATCTTGATGGACTCGACAGCGGCCGACTCTGCCTGGGCATATTTCTTTTGTTTCACATAACTTAATCCCAGGTTATACCATAATCCCCCATAGTTAGGAAATACTGCTATACCCTGCTGGTAATATTTCTCTGCCTGGGCAAAATCGCTGCGATTATCATAAATATTGGCCAGGGCCACATAAGCGTTAGGTAGCTGGTGCGAGGCTATCACCGTTTCAAAACAAGGAATAGCTTCGTCATTTTTGCCCGCTGCCGATAGCGAAAAGCCTTTTTCATACAATGCGGTCATGTTATTCGGTTCGGCTTTTAGTACTTCTTCATACTTGGCAATGGCTTCGGCAAATTTGCCTTGATCGTTCAATATCACGCCGGCTTTCATTAATGAATCTAAATGCGGAGGCAGGCTCTGGGCAAATAAGGCGGTCTGATAAACAAGTATAACTAAGACTAACAGAGCTTTTCGATAGGGTTTCATGCGGGTTGCATTTTTGAAAAAGGTTTATACACTAAATGTAGCAAGGGTTATTAACTAAAACAATAAAAATGTTTAAAACTTTACTTTCAGCGCGGGTTATATTTTGCAATTTTCGCAGTTCATTTATCCCCTGCAGTTATTTGCTTATGAATTTAGTGAAACAATGCTTACTAACATTTAGTCTTTCGATGCTGGTACTGGCATCATGTTCATCAGGTGGCGACAAAGAAGGCTCCATCTTCAGTTCTTCAGAAAAAGGCAAACCGTTAGATACTAAGGCATTGTTAAGCTACGACCCCAAAAAAGCTGACAAACAGATAGATGCTTTTATGCAACACCTGCACCAGGCGGCAGGGTTTAACGGTAACGTGCTGGTGGCAAAAAAAGGAAAGATAATTTACCAAAATGCTTTTGGCTGGGCTAACTACCCCAATCAGGACAGCCTGACGCTAAACTCTCAATTTGAATTGGCATCCATCAGCAAGACCATGACGTCGACTGCTATTTTACAGTTAATGGAGCGTGGCAAGCTGCACCTTAATGACTCTGTTCAGCAGTACTTTCCTAATTTTCCTTACCACGGGGTGACTATCCGTATGCTGCTTACGCACCGCTCGGGTTTGCCTAACTATGTATATGCCATTGATGATATTTTTCGCAAAGAACATCGCGACCAGAAGAAAGGTGTCACCAACCAGCAAATGATGGATTTACTGGCTCAGTACAAGCCTGCACGTTATAATTTACCTGATAAAGGTTATCATTATAACAACTCCAACTATATGGTATTAGGCTCAATTATAGAGAAGGTCACCAATACGCCATATGCAGATTACATGATGCAGAACGTTTTTTTGCCGGCAGGCATGAAGCATACCAATGTATACTCTAAGGCTACCTACGACAAAATTCCGACCAATGTATTAGGACATGATCGTAACAGCTGGCGATACTCGGTAGCGCAAAATTACCTTGACGGCCCCGTTGGTGATAAAGGTATTTATAGCACGGTGGGCGATCTTTTTTTGTTTGACCGTGCGCTGCGTGCTGGCTTGCTCATTAAACAAACCACACAAGATTCGGCTTATACCAATCGTGTTCCGTTAAAAAACGGTCATTTTGGTTACGGTTATGGCTGGCATTTGTTTGAGGCGCCCAACGAGAAAGTGGTTTATCACACCGGTTGGTGGCACGGCTTTAGGCATAATTTTTTGCGCGATATGAAGGATGACGTGGTAATTATACTACTGGATAACATGACCAACGGTAGCCTGCTGCATCTTGATGATCTGTTTAAAATGACCGGCATGCCTATAATACGTGCAGGAGCTTACGGCCGCGACGGCGAGGAAGAGGAAGAACCAGTTCAAGCACCTACCGTTGAAAAAAAGCAGAAGCCAGGTAAAAAGCAAAAGGAAAAACCGGCAGCCAAACACCGCGACGTTAAAAAGCACAAAGCACATAAACATTAAGGTTTAAACACTGTTTTTGTAAAAGAGAAAGGAGTTAACATGTTCGATAAAATATTTGAAGCACAACAAAAAGCAGGCGAGGTTAAACAACGCCTTGACGCTATCAGCGTAACCGGTACCGCCGAGGGCGGTAAGATAAGTGTTACGGCCAATGGCAATAAAGTTATTAAGGCAATAACCATTGACCCTGAATTTTTTACCGGGGCCGATCGTGAGGAGATCGAAGAACTGGTTGCCCTGGCTGTAAACAAAGCCCTTGAGCAGGCAGAATCTGTAAACCAGGCCGAAATGGCCGCCGTTACCAAAGATATGTTTGGTGATCTGGGCGGGATGTTTGGACGGTAAAGCGGCCCCTCCCAACCCTCCCCGGACGGGAGGGCTTTAAATAAATCATAATAATTAAATACACATAAAATATTTCAAAGACTCTCCTGCCGGGGGAGATTTAGAGGGGGCTCATATGAAAGCAACATTTTACGGTCAATCAACCTTGATGATTGAGACTGCAGGAAAGAAATTATTATTTGATCCGTTTATTTCGCCAAATCCGGCGGCTAGCCATATTGACATTCATGCCTTAAAGCCAGACTACATCCTGGTATCGCATGGCCACGGCGACCACGTAGCCGACCTGATCGCTATCCAGAAAAGCAGCGGCGCTAAGGTTATTTGCATAGCAGAAATTGCAACCTGGCTGGGCAAGCACGATATCGAAGCACACGGCATGAACATTGGCGGCGGCTTTAACTTTGATTTCGGCCGGGTTAAAATGGTGAACGCCATTCACTCAAGCACTATGCCTGACGGCGCTGCGGGCGGCAATCCGGCAGGCTTCGTGATCTACTCAGAAGGTAAAAAGATTTACTTTGCCGGCGATACCGCCCTTACCTACGATATGAAGCTGCTGGAAGATGAAAACCTGGACTGGGCTATCCTACCCATTGGCGACAACTACACTATGGGCGTTGACGATGCTATCAAAGCTACCAAGTTTATCAATTGCAATAATGTTATTGGTGTGCACTATGATACCTTTCCGGTTATCGCGATTGATAAAGAAGAAGCGACAGAGAAGTTTATTAAGGCAGGCGTAAATATCAAGCTGCCTGCTTTGGAGGAAACTATCGAATTGTAAGCGTACCTGTTGGCGGGAATACTCATGCTGGCATCGCCGCGCTTCCCGACCCTTATTTTCGCAAGCGGTAAAGAAGAGGCAAAAACAGTTTATCAAACTGCGTGGCACAGCATGTGCCGAGTGGGGCTGGCAAAGTTGCAATCTGTTCAGAACGACCAGTAGTTTGTAACTCTGGCCTTCGCCAGGCGCCATGGCATCAACAATAAAGCAATGGGCCTTTCAGTTAATACCGAAAGGCTTTTATTTTAATTTTGCAGCATGATTTTGACAGATACGCATACCCACCTGTATTACCAGCAGGACCATCAGAAACGTGCCGAACTGATACAGCGCTGTTTGGAAAACGATGTGAAGCGGCTTTTCCTGCCTAATGTGGATGCAGCCTCTGTATCGCAGATATTTGGCTTGGTAGCAGAATATCCCGATATGTGTTACCCCATGCTGGGTATGCACCCCTGCTCAGTAAAAGAGGGCTGGGAAGCCGAACTGCAGATTATCCGCGACAGCAAAAAAGACAATACCATTTACGCCATTGGCGAAATAGGTATTGACCTATACTGGGACAAAACTACACTTGACATACAGGTACAGGCTTTTCGTGAGCAGATTAACTGGGCCAAATCATTAAAACTGCCTATTGTAATTCATTGCCGCGAGGCTTTTAATGAAGTTTTTGAGGTTTTGGAGCAGGAAAAGGATGACGACCTGCATGGTATATTCCATTGCTTTACCGGCGATGCCGAGCAGGCCCGGCGCGCTATCGACCTTGATTTTTACCTGGGGATAGGCGGTGTGGTAACCTACAAAAACGGTGGCCTTGACAAATTTTTACAGCAATTTGATTTAAGCCATATCGTTTTAGAAACTGATTCTCCGTATCTTTCGCCCGTTCCGCACAGGGGTAAACCCAATGAAAGTTCATATCTGATCTACGTTGCGCAAAAAGTTGCCGAGATATATCAAACCGATATTCATACTGTAGCTGATATAACAACCGCCAACTCAAAAAAGATATTTGGTGTGTGAGGATGATTTTTAATAGCATAATCCTGAATTAATGAGCCAGATACTCATCATTTATACCGGTGGTACAATTGGCATGATGACCGATCCTGTAACCAAGGTGCTCAAACCCATAAACTTTGAGCAGATCATGGATAACGTGCCCGAGCTTGAAAAACTGAACTGCAAGATCAAGGTACATTCGTTTGATGAGATCATCGACTCATCAAACATGAACCCCGAAATTTGGAGCGAGCTGGCGGAACTCATCGAATCGCATTATGAAGATGTGGATGGCTTTGTGATCCTGCATGGTTCTGATACCATGGCTTACACAGCCTCGGCACTAAGCTTTATGTTGGAAAACCTGGCAAAGCCCGTGATCTTTACCGGCTCCCAGCTACCTATAAGCGCTATCCGTACCGATGCTAAGGAAAACCTGATGACGGCCATTGAGATTGCCAACGCCAAGAAGAATGACCGCGCGCGCGTACCCGAGGTTTGCATTTACTTTGATTATAAGCTGTTCAGGGGTAATCGTTCATTTAAATATAACTCATCAAAGTTTGAGGCGTTCCGCTCGCCCAACTGCCCTATACTGGCCGAGTCGGGCGTGCATTTGCGCTTTAGCGTGAACGATATTCGCCAGCCGGCTAACGCCCCGCTTATACTGCATAAAAACCTGGTTAATGAAGTTGCGGTATTAAAACTTTATCCCGGCATTAGCCCCAAGGTTGTTGCAGCTACGCTGGATGCCGATGTACGCGGTATTGTGATGGAAACCTTTGGCGCCGGCAACACCACAACCGACCAATGGTTTATTGACCTGCTAAAACGCGCTATTGACAGCGGTAAAGTTATCCTCGATATTTCGCAATGTAAAGTAGGCACTGTCGAGCTGGGCCGCTATGAAACCAGCAAGCAACTTAAAGACGTCGGCGTGGCCAATGGTTACGATATGACCTTTGAGGCTGCCGTTACCAAAATGATGTACCTGCTG
>Ga0153956_1002395_pt1 | contig 13844 bp, 11 predicted proteins | sample TSFL040MetaG_FD_104704 | JGI IMG/M metagenome (GOLD analysis project Ga0153956, IMG submission 104704) | Attine ant fungus gardens microbial communities from Florida, USA - TSFL040 MetaG | ecosystem: Host-associated > Fungi > Mycelium > Unclassified | place: USA: Florida, Wekiwa Springs... | reverse complement strand
CAGGCTCGTCAAGGATTACGAACGCTATGCCAAGACCTTGGCAGGCCTCCATCTCGTCGCCTTCGCCACTATCATGTGCAAACAGGCTATGCCTTTGATACGCAGTTCATAACAGTCTCTAGGAGAATTAAGTGACTGATGTTCAGCGATCGGATAGCCCATAACCGGTGGCGGAGATCACTCGGCTGACGCTTATGACTCTCGTCTCGGGCCGAATCCTGCGGCTGAAGCGAAAGACGATCGCATCCGGATTCTGACCCTCGTACGCGATCGGGATCGTGTCGATGACCATGCCGCGACGCCGCGGGAGCTCGGTCTAGCAATAGTCGCCGCTGATTCCTTATCGGTGAGCGGCACCGAGTCGCCGGCTGCCAGCCACATGCATTTCCCAACGCTATTATGTTCATCGTATTCGCACGGCGAGGTTGTCGAACAATAGTGGAACGTCTTATGATGAGGCTGGCGTGATCCAGACAACCATTGTTGCGGTTTCGTGCTGGGGTAGGGGCGATGACGATGGACTATCCAACCCTTGAGGCTCTGCGGCGCATGCATCCGGCATGGCGGCTGCTGACCGCAGCGCACGCGCCATTCGTCGCGAGTTTCCTGCACAATGTGTTTATACGTTCCAACATTCGAACCTACCTGCATTCCGATCTCTCCGCAAAGCTCGACGATCACCTATATCAACTCAGGATGAATCTCGGTGAGGAGGCCTTTCCCAGGGCGACCAACGAATATCTCGATGAATGGGCCTCGGACGAACATGGTTGGCTGCGGAAATACTATGCTGGCGCAACCGACGAGCCTTCCTTCGACATTACGCCAGCGACCGAAAACGCGTTGGAATGGATGGCCAGCCTGCAATCGCGCCGGTTCGTAGGCACTGAGTCCCGGATGATGACGGTTTTCGATCTGCTTCGGCAGCTGGTCGAGCGAGCGCAATCTGATCCGGGCATACGGATTGCGGAGTTGCAGAAACGCAAAGCGGAGATAGACCGCGAAATCCGCGACATCCGGAAGGGCCATCTGGAGGTTCTCGATCCAACGCAGATCCGCGAGCGTTTCCTCCAGATCGCCGGGACTGCGCGCGGGTTGCTCTCTGATTTCCGCGAAGTGGAACAGAACTTCCGCAACCTAGATCGGGAAGTTCGGGAGCGAATCGCGACCTGGGACGGCGGCAAGGCCGGTCTGCTGGAAGAGGTGTTCGGTCAACGGGATCTCATCGCGGAATCCGACCAGGGGAAGAGCTTCAATGCCTTCTGGGACCTGCTCATGTCGCCGGCGCGCCAAGAGGAGCTCTCCGACCTTCTCGAAACCGCATTCGCCATGGACGCGGTGCAGGCGCTCGAGCCCGATGGACGGCTCCTGCGCATCCACTATGATTGGCTGGAAGCGGGCGAGATTGCGCAAAGGACCGTCGCGCGCTTGTCCGAGCAGCTGCGGCGCTATCTGGATGACCAGGCCTGGCTCGAGAACCGCCGGATCATGGACCTTATTCGCCGGATCGAGCAAAATGCATTGGCTGTTCGCGCCAATCCGCCTTCTGACGAGCTGATGCCGCTTGATGAGGCCGCGCCACGTCCTGGCTTGGCCATGGATCGATCGATGTTCACGCCGCCGTCGAAAACGCAACTCGACCTTGAGGTGCTCGATGAACCGGTCGACCTCGCATCGTTGGACGCACTCTTTGCCACCACGCACGTCGACAAGACCCGGCTCATGCAGTCGATCGGACGAGCCCTCCAGACCCGTATGCAGATATCGCTTGAGGAGTTGATCGAAGCCTATCCGCTCGAGCAGGGCCTTGCGGAATTGATCACCTATTTGAGCCTGGCCGCGGACGATTCAGATGCTCATATCGACGACAGCCATCGTGTCGCGATTTCCTGGGCGGACGAACTGGGCGTCGCACGGCGGGCGTTCATGCCGACTGTTCTTTTCAAGCGCCACGCGCCGGTGATGGAAACGGTGTCGTAGACGATGATGAACGGTGTCGCCGCCCCCGATCCCTTTTCGCTGGTGACGGTTACTCTCTTCAAGGGCGTGACGAACCGCGACGACAATACCCCACTGTGGCAGCATCTCCTCAACCTGCAGAGCCGGGTCCGCGACTATGTTCGGATCCTCGGTCTCGACCTTGTCCTGGACGAGGCGGAGGGCTTCGCCTATTTGCGCCAGCGCGACGAAGAGCAGGAGGCCGATGCGCTTCCGCGGCTCGTGCCGCGTCGGCAACTCGGCTTTGGCTTGAGTCTGCTGCTTGCGCTGCTTCGGAAAAAGCTCGCAGAATTTGACGCCAGTAGCGCTGAGGCCCGGCTCGTGCTGCAGGTCGATGACATTGTCGAGATGATGCGGCTGTTCCTGCCAGACACTACCAACGAGGCGCGCCTGCGCGTGCGGATCGAGGGCCACATCACCCGTGCCGTCGAGATGGGTTTCCTTCGTCGCATGCGGGCAAGCGAAGAACTCTACGAAGTCCAAAGAATTCTGAAGGCGTTCGTGGATGCCCAATGGCTCAGTGACTTCAACGAGCGCCTGGAGGCCTATCATCGGCATGGAGCAGGCCTGGCGGAGACTGATGAGGCATGACCGAAGCTGCCTCGATCCTGCCCGCTGTGGATCGCGCGCGCACCGGGATGCGCCTGCAGCGATGTGAGGTTCTGAACTGGGGCACGTTCCACGGCGCCATTTGGGGACTCGACCTCAATGGGGACAACGCGCTTTTGACCGGCGATATCGGCTCGGGCAAATCCACCCTGGTGGACGCCCTCACCACCTTGCTCGTGCCGGCACAGAAAATCGCTTACAACAAGGCGGCCGGAGCCGAAGCGCGTGAACGCGATCTTCGCTCCTATGTCTTCGGCTACTTCAAGTCGGAGCGGGGCGATGGCGGGTATGCGGCAAAGCCTGTCGGTCTGCGGGATCACAGGACCTGCTCGGTTATTCTCGGGCGCTTCCGAAATGAGGCGTTCGGCCAGGACGTCACGCTGGCGCAAGTCTTCTGGTTCCGTGAGCCGCAAGGACAGCCGTCGCGATTTTATGTTGTCGCCGACGTCAAACTTTCCATCGCCGAGCATTTCCAGAACTTCGGAGGCGATGTCGCAGCGCTGAAAAAGCGATTGCGCGCGATGCCGTCGGTTGAGATCCACGACAGCTTCCCGCCCTATGGCGCCGCCTTCCGACGGCGGTTCGGCATCCAAAGCGACCAGGCGCTCGATCTCTTTCACCAGACGGTGTCGATGAAGGCGGTGGGCAACCTTACCGATTTCGTGCGCCAGCACATGCTCGAGCCCTTCGATGTAGAGCCTCGCATCGACGCGCTCATCGCCCACTTCGATGACCTGAATCGCGCCCATGAGGCGGTGCTGAAAGCGAAGGCGCAGATCGAGCGGCTCGCGCCGCTGGTCGAAGATTGCGACGATTTCGAAAAACTGACGGCTGAAGTCCTTGCGCGACGCGAAGCCAGGGACGCCCTGCGACCATATTTTGCCGGGCTCAAGGCTGGCTTGCTACGCGCAAGATTGGAAGCTTTGGCGGCCGAACTGGAGCGCATTGCGGCCCGCGCCGCAGCACTGGTCGCTCGGCTCAACGATCGGGAGTCTCAAAGGGACGAGGTGAAGCGCGCGATTGGCGAGAACGGCGGTGACCGCATCGAAAGCCTGCGCGTAGAGATCGAGCGCCAGGCGCGTCTTCGCGACGAGCGCTCAAAACGTGCGAACCGCTACGCGGAACTCGCGGCGGCGGCAGGGCTGCCCAATGCCGTTGACGCCGACGCCTTCATCCTGAACCGACGGCAGCTCGACAGCGAGACGAGCGCGATCCGCGACCAGGAGGCGGACGTCCAGAACGCGCTCACCGAGAGCGAAATCGAATTCCGCAAGTTCAAGGCGGAGCATGATGAATTGTCCCGCGAGGTCGAGTCGCTGCGCCGGCGACGTTCCAACATCCCGGGGCGAACGCTGACGGTGCGTGAGGAGCTGTGTCGCGCGCTGGAGCTGACGGAGACCGACCTTCCCTTCGTCGGCGAGCTGATCGAGGTGCGCCCCGAAGAACGTGCCTGGGAAGGCGCGGCCGAGCGCGTGCTCCACGGTTTCGCCCTATCCCTGCTCGTGCCGGACGATGTCTACGCCGACGTGGCGGAGTGGGTGGATCAGACGCATATCGGCGACCGGCTGGTCTATTTTCGTGTGCGCGACCGTCGACCGTCGACCGGACATCTCCACCCCTTTTCGCTGGTCCGGAAGCTGGCATTGAAGGCGGAATCCAGCTTCTACGGATGGCTTGAAGGGGAGCTCGCGCGTCGCTTCGACTATGCCTGCTGCACCACTACGGATCAGTTCCGGCGCGAGGATCGTGCGATCACACTGTCCGGCCAGGTCAAGGCCAATGGCGAACGCCACGAAAAGGACGATCGGCACCGGCTGGACGACCGCACGCGCTATGTTCTCGGTTGGACCAATCAGGCCAAGATCGCAGCACTTACGGCGAAAATCGAGGAGATCGAAAAGCGATCCGCCGCGACCGGGGCCCGGATCGCGCAGTTCAAGGCCAAGCGGCAGGCTCTGTCGGATCGACTTGCGACCTTGAGCCAGCTGTCCGTGTTCGACGACTTCGCCGAACTGGACTGGCGGCCGATGGCCATCGAGATCGACAAGCTCGAGCAGGAACGTAAGCAGCTGCAGGAAGGGTCGGACATCCTCAAGATGCTCATCATGCAGCGGAGCGAGCTCGACCAGGAGATTCAGGACATCACGGATCGCCAACAAGCGGCAACCGCCGAGCGGGCCAGGATCGAGGAGCGTCGTCGCGTCGACAGAGAACAGCTCCGGATCGTTGGAGAGGAGGAGGGTCGAGCCGACGAGCGTCTCCGCGAGACCGTCTTCCCGCGCCTGGACCGTTTGCGAGCGGAAACCCAGGCGGAGCAAAGACTGACGATTGAGACTTGTGACGCCCGCGAGCGGGAGCTTCGCGATTGGCTTCAGACGCAGATCGACAATGAGGATCGCCGGATCGCGCGTCTGCGCGACCGGATCATCAGCGCCATGCAGGCCTATAAGGCGACCTATCCGCTCGAAACTCGGGACGTGGACGCAGCGATCGAGGCCAGCGGCGAATATCGCGTTATGCTGGCCGCGCTGCAGACGGACGATCTCCCCCGCTTCGAAGCACGCTTCAAGCTGCTGCTGAACGAGAATACGATCCGCGAAGTGGCGAACTTCCAGTCGCAGCTCGCCCGGGAGCGCGAGACAATCCGTGAGCGTATCGGCCGCATCAACCAGTCTCTGCAAGGCATCGCCTATAATCCCGGCCGTTACATCGTCCTGGAAGCCGAGCCGAATAGTGATATCGAGATCCGCGATTTCCAGCAGGATCTCCGGGCATGCACCGAGGGAGCGCTCACCGGGTCGGCGGACGGCGACTATTCCGAGGGCAAGTTCCTCCAAGTGAAGCGCATTATCGAACGCTTCCGCGGACGTGAAGGTTCGGCCGAGCTGGACAAGCGCTGGAGCCGCAAGGTGACCGATGTGCGCAGCTGGTTCGTCTTCTCGGCGTCGGAGCGGTGGCGGGAGGACGACACCGAGCATGAGCATTACGCGGACTCCGGCGGAAAGTCCGGGGGCCAGAAGGAGAAGCTGGCCTACACTGTGCTCGCGGCGAGCTTGGCCTATCAATTCGGCCTGGAGGTCGGAGCGTCCCAATCACGCTCGTTCCACTTCGTGCTGATCGACGAAGCTTTCGGTCGCGGCTCGGATGAGTCCACGCGCTATGGTCTGGAGCTGTTCCGAGAACTCGATCTGCAGCTGCTCGTCGTCACACCGCTGCAGAAAATTCACACGATCGAGCCCTTCGTTGCCGCGGTCGGCTTTGTTCATAACGAGGGCGGCAGGCGCTCCATGCTAAGGAACCTCTCGATCGAGGAATATCGGCAGGAACGTTTGCTCAGGACGGCATGAGCCCCAACACGGCCTGGACATCCGCCGAGAGCATCGAGTCTTCGCTCCTGAAGCTTTGGGACCGAGGCCGTATCCTCAGGGCGAAAGTCACCGGTGAACCGATCTTCCCGTACCGTTTGCGTGTGCGCGGCCCGGACAGCTCGGCGCTCGCCGTCCGGTTCGGAGAAGCCCAGGCGTGGATTCAAGCCTTGGACGCCGCCAGTCGGACGGGCCGCGGTTTCGGCTTCGATATTGTCTGGCGCGAGGTGCGGCACCCCCAGCTCGGACGCAACCGGATTCCTTATGAAATCGTCGTGGCTACCGAAGCGGATGGGCTGCAGCTGATCCGCAAGCAAGCGGACGGCAAACGCTTCGATACCATCGTCGCCGCCACTACGGCCGTCTTCCCCGAACTCACGCCGTGGCTCGCGCGCAGGTCTCTGCTCGCGCTGGAGCACGCTGCCGACTGGCCGCGCATCCTAACCATCCTCGCTTGGTTCCGCGACCATCCAAGCTCCGGGCTTTACCTGCGGCAGGTGGACATTCCGCAAGTCGATACGAAATTCATCGAAAGCCGAAAGGGCCTGCTCGCCGAGCTCCTGGACATCGTCCTTGCACGCGACGCGTTGGCGTCCGCAGGCGGGGCGCCCCTCAGCTTCGAGCAGCGCTACGGTCTCCGTAGCAAGCCGGTAACGGTCCGATTCCGGTTACTGGGGGCGGGGGCTGGGCTCGCAGGGCTCACGGATATCAGCACCCCAGTCGAGGAGTTTGCCCGGCTGAATCTGAATCCGCGCATCGTGTTCGTTACCGAAAACGAGGTGAACGGCCTTGCTTTCCCGGAGATAGAGAACGCGATGATCCTGTTCGGGCTCGGCTATGGCCTCAACGTGCTCGCCGCCGCCGAATGGCTTCATCGCTCGCGCCTTGTCTATTGGGGTGACATCGACACGCATGGCTTCGCCATCCTGGCCCGCCTGCGATCCTACTTTCCCTTGGCGACGTCGATTCTAATGGACGAGGAGACACTCCTGGCCCACCGGCAGCTCTGGGTTCGGGAGGATCAGCCATTCCTGGGAGAGTTGCCGCTGCTGTCGAAAGCCGAGCGCGGCCTCTTCGAGGATCTCAGGGGAAACCGGCATGGTGACCGCGTTCGTCTTGAACAGGAGCGGATCGCCTATCATCACTTATTGGCGGCTCTTAATAGCCAAGGCTTCCAAGTTCGCGCACATGCCGACGATCACCGTCAAGCCGAATAACCCACAAAAAATCTAGTCTTCAGCGAGTTGGGCTTCGCTGACAGCGTGTCACGAGGACGCATAGATAATCCTTATTCTGCCCCCACAGCAGAAACCTTCGGGGATTCATCATGATTCTTTCATACGGGCAGAGCCGCGGCGAGCGTGGGCGGATGACGTTGCTCCAGCACATTGAGAGGACGGGATGCACCATCGCCGGGGATCTGGTCTGGACAGCGGATGAAATAGCCCATTTGAGCCAAACTTTCCCCGACAGGAAAGCCGCGTGCCTCGCCTTGCCACGCAGGACACCTACGGCCGTGGCTCACAAGGCCCGTCAATTGGGCCTGATACCTCCGCGCAAGATATGGATTGGCGATGAGGCTGTCCGCTTGCGAAAGCCCTATGTCGCCGGCGTGCCTATGGCGGAACTTCTCGAAATGTTCCTGGGCAAGACCCCGTCGCAGATATGGAAGAAGGCTTTCCACATGGGATATCATCGTCCACGGCGCGCTCCCAAGGTGACGGGAATGCCGCTCGTCGACAGCGTTCGGAAACGGGCGTTCGAATGTCGCCTTTCGATGACTGATCTGGATGTATTTGTCGGCCGGACCCGGTACTTTGTTTCGCCCCGCCACCTGGATTGGCTGGCCTTGCAGAGGGCGATGGCAATCCTCGGCGGTCGTCCGGTGATCTCCTGGTTCAATGAGTAGACCTCCAAATGACCGGGGTAGGGGCAGGGGTAGGGAGTGCAAAAAGTGGTCTGCCATGGAAGACGGACTGGTGCGCGATATCTATCCCGACTACCGGGCGTTGCAGAGGCAACTGCCGGACCGGACGCTATCGGCGATAAAGCAGCGTGTGCGGGCACTCGGGGTCGTGTGCCGGCGGCATGTATGGACGAACGTGGAGGTGGCGCGACTTCGCAAAGCCTATTGCGAAAGCGCGACCGACAAGGAACTGACCATCCTCTTTCCCGGATTGCGGTTGTGTCAGATCAAGAGCAAGGCATCCCATATCGGTGCCGAACGACGAAAGCCGAAACTGGCTTTGTTCGACGATCCGGCGCTCGATGCCATTCGCCGTCGATCGAAGGAGATGCATATGTCCTTCGTTGAACTGGACAGGCGGGCAGGGACGGGGCGCTTCTTTCAGAAGTCCTGCCGCCGGGCTTCCCTGAAGCACATCGCTCGTGCAGCACGTGTCCTGCAGGCGCAGATCAGGATTGAATGGGGCGAGTGAGGCCCGTGAGTGCGGGATTTTCCGTCATTAGTTGTCTTGTCTGCTCCGGGGATTAGAAATGCCGAGCCCGTTCGAGATCATCATGCTCGAAGGCGCTGGCCGTACGATCGATCTCCGAGGCTTTCGCTCCGTTCGGCGTGCGACATCCCGCCAGGCGGATCCTCGTCGGTTTTCTCATCGCGTAGGATGCGTTCGGTTACCTGCCCAAGCTTGCGCAAGGCGCGAAGTACGGCGACCTGGGGTTGATGGAGTGTGGGAATTGGAAACTTCGCTTTCCATTATCTGGCGATAATGGAAAGCGAAGTTTCCAAAATATCAAGTTATGCACAGTGAGCTCAGGGCTGCGGGAGATCGTAGCGGGTGAAGAGAACGTCCTCGCCGTCGATCGTGATCTCGATCACCTCGTTCAGGAGCTCTTCGTCCGCTTCAAACTCGGACAGTAGCGCGTCGAACAGCGCGCGCTGCTCTGCCGGTGGCACTTGTGGCACGACGATGATCAGCCCGGCGTGAACCTCTTCACGTGCATATAGACGGCGAAAGTCGGCCGCATTGTTGGTCACGAAGGTGCAGTCATCGGCAATGATGCGCGGCATCAAATCCCAGTCCGTCGTGCCGGACAGGCCGAGCCAGTTGACGTGCCAAGCCTCATGGTTGCGGGCCTGCGCCACCTCGACCAGCGAAGTGTGCAGGCACTCGTCGATCAGAAATCTCATACGGGCGGAAGCGACGTCTCGCTGGATTTCGCCAACGGATCGCTGCCGAGCTTGGTCCGGCGCGAGGACTTTGCTTTCAGTCCGCGATCAGCAAGCGACTTTGGCCGGCCACGGCGCGGATGAGCCGCAGCCCAGATCTGGGCCAGATCGAGCAGGCGCGCAGTCAGCTTGGGGTAGCCCGACAGGATCTCGCTATCATCAGCGCCTTGCGCCCGCATGGCAGCAACCAGCCGGACCGGAATGCGCGTGCCTTTGAATACCGGCTCAGCGCCCATGGTATCACGGGATTGGACGACCACGGCTTCGGCCTCGCCGAGGTCCTTCGTGCGCTGGTTGATTTGCTTGCGTGCCTCGGCGACGTCGACAATCACCAGATTGTCTGCCCTGATGGTGCGAGCCGCAGGGTTTTCGCGAATCAGGCCGAAAAGACGCTGGCGCCGCTCCTGCGACAGGATCGGGCCGATCTCGTGCCAAAGCTTGAGCTGCAGCACATTCTCCGCAGTCAGCTCGCGCCGCTTGGATGCGCGGACGGCCACCTCGACAATGCGCTTATCGATGGCATTGTTGACAGCCTTGAGTTCCAGTCCGCCAACAACGGCGGCCTCAGCAGGGGTGAATGCTCGCGTCAGCGCATTCATAAATTATCTCCTTCAGGAGAAGATATAATCGATTTCATTCCAAACGTAAAGAAGCGCTCACCGAAGCAGGCCCAGAGGCGAGGGGGCAGTTTCTCCAAATCGTTTCGGTGTCGTATTAACCATTGTTGCTCCAGAGGAGCCCTTCCTACGGAAAGAATCTGAACAGGAGCAATGGGTTGGCAAGGCCGAGAAGTGCAGTTAGCCGTTATAAGCATCGTAAAAACATTGATCATCTCAAGGTCCGCGAGGGGGGCCTGTATGCACGGGTTTCCACGCCGGAGCAGGAGCGTGAAGGCTATTCGATCCCCGCTCAGGTCAAGCTGCTGGAAGATTATGCGACATTGAACGGCATCGCTGTCGTGTCGAGCCATGTTGACGTGGAGACCGCCAGGAAAAGCGGTCGGACCGCCTTCGGCAACATGTTGCGCTATCTACGCCGGCACCCGGAGGTTCGGATCATTCTCGTCGAGAAGACTGACCGGCTCTACCGCAATCTGAAGGACTGGGCGACGATCGATGATCTCGGCGTGGAGGTCCATTTCGTCAAAGAGAATGTCGTGATGTCTGATGGCTGTCGGTCGTCGGAGAAGTTCGTCCACGGCATCAAGGTGCTGATGGCCAAGGCCTATATTGACAATCTCTACGAGGAAACGCGCAAGGGGATGATCGAGAAGGCGCAGCAGGGCCATTGGCCGAGCTGCGCGCCGATCGGCTATTGCAACGTCAGGGACGGGCAGGGGAGGAATGTCATTGCCGTTGATCCGGAGGCGGGACCGATAGTGACGCGCCTGTTCGACTGGTACGCAACGGGCCTCTATTCCTTGAAGGAGGTGACGGTGATGGCCCGGAACGCCGGAATGCGGTACCGCCGGAGCGGCAGACCGGTCGGCGTCAGCACCGTTCATGGTATCCTGCGCAATCGCCTTTATGCGGGCACGTTTGAATGGCGGGGCGAGATTTACGTCGGAATCCACGAACCCCTTGTGTCCACCGACATCTGGGACGCGGTCCACCAGACGCTTGACGAGCGGAGCAGCGCAAACATTCGCGCCAAGCCGCATTTCTTCTCGTTTACCGGCCTCATCAAGTGCGGGCATTGCGGCTGCGCGCTCGTCGCCCAGATTCAGAAGGGCAGATATATCTACTATCGTTGCTCCGGTTTTCGCGGGCGGTGTCCCGAGCGTTTTATCCGGCAGGAGGCGCTCGAGGAGCATTTCCTGGGCCTGCTCAGAAAGCTTCGATGCGGGAGAGATCAGTTCGCGGAGATCCGCAACGCGGTAGCGCTGGCTTGTCCGGAAAATAACGAGGCTGCGACCAATGTGGCCTCCTTGCGCGATCCGAGCGCAATGGCCGGCATGCCAGGGGCCTTGCTTAATGCCGGTCTGGCGCTGTTGGACATGGGGCGAAGCTTGCATTTGGGGCTGCCCGGCCTTCCCGATGAAATGAAGCGGCAGATGCTGGGTCTAGTTTTTCACCAATGCTCATGGGCAAATGGTGAACTGACGGGCGCCTTCAATCCGCCTTTCGACATCTTCGCGGGGCATCTGGCGGCAGGGAAGGGTGCTGCCTCGATCGGGCCGCTGCTTTCGGATTTGTTCCTCCGAGCAACGCCGGACGTTCGGCTGCTCATCGCCAGATACAATGCGATGGAACGGGTGCGCATAGCGGGTGCGACTGACAATTTGACGGGATCCGAGCCTGGTGAGGGTTGCCATTCCATTTCCGAAACGCTGCGGCTGGCGGCCTGATGCCTGCAGCCGTCGGCAAATTTGGCGATACAGGTGAGCGGTTCAATTGCTTGGCCCGGCGATCGCTATGCGGCGTAGCGGCCATCGCCCAACCGTCGGGCCATGCCGATTCCGGCGAGCGCCTCCAGCACCGGCCGCACTGATGCGGCGCGCTTGCCCCGGAAAGATTGGGCAACGTCCTGCGTGGTGAGCGGTGCAGCGGCGGTGGCCAGAACGGATTGGACTGCGCTGACCTGTTCGGGCAGCGATACGGGCCAAGGTATAACATTGTCGAGTAGGATAACTGGCGCCTCGCCCAGATCGAGTCTCTCCGCGATTGGTGCCTGATAATCGGGTGCCTGGAAGGACGGCCGCAGCCAGCGAATGAGGCCTCGCGCCTCTTCCGCTGCACGCGCCGCGTTAAGCGCGACCAGACGGAGCAGGATTTCTTCGTCTGTCAGATCAACGGGCCAAGCGTAAGCCTCAGCGACCAGCGCATCGATTGTGTCGTGCCGCTCGCGCAGCAGGGTTACGAGTCCGCGATCATGCAGGTCACGCTCGGGTGCAGTGAGCGCACGGCCGGACCGCAGCGCCTCAAGCACGTTGTAGAGCTTGGTGAGTGCGAGGTCGTCTTGCTCGGCGAGTACGCGCTTGCGCAGGGTGTCGAGTGCTTCGGCTTCGGTACGGAGACGATGCTTGAGCGGTTCAGATACGTCGGCAGGGAAGGGGAAAGGGTCGAAACAGCGGGATTTCACATAAACTGGATCATCGCCGACGCCGAGCCTGCCTCCGCTTGTGGTTGCCCATGCGACGTGGATGCGGCTCGACAACACGCCGAGACAATAGGCATCGTCGAGCGCAATACAGGCGAGCTTGTTGTCCGGCACGATCGTCATCGGCAGGAACTGGAAGACGCGGTGCTTCGCCGTCTCGATAGTCGTGATATAGCGAGTAAGGCCGTTCAGCGCTTTGCGTAATTCCGAGCGTTGCTCACCGAAGAGCCACCAATGGTCGCGGTAGCTGGCGCGATTGTTATGATCACGGTGCGGTTTTACTGTCGCGAGAAGGTGCTGGTAAATAGCGGGGTGATATTCCCGTACTTGCGTTTCGGATAAACCGAATAGATCGATGACGAATGCGCCGCGTGGCCGTGCCGCGAGATCGCGGCCGTTGCGATAGGCGAAGACGACCTGCGTTTCGTCCGACCTTCCGCTGCGGATCGAAACTTGCTGGTTGCTGGCTATTATATAGCGCGGATTCTGGGGTAGAATCAAGTATTTTCAACGAATTAGGTGAAATTTTTTCTACCTCTGCGGCCGTCAGAATGAAGCCATCGCCATGTAGTTTCACTCCCGGCGAACATAGGCCGTGGTTTGCCTTGCCTTGAGCATGTAATCCATGGCCTCGGCGACATCGTTGTTCTTCGAGAGCCTCGCCCGGCTATCGCGCATCCATACTTCCAGATCGGCGACCAGCGGAGCGCTGTGCTCCTGTCGAACGGCGAGACGATCCTGGGCCGATCTGCCGTTGATGACGCGCTCGACATCGAAGATCGCATCGATACGACGAACCGCCTCGACCGCCAGGGGTGAGATGACCGGCACCTTTTTGCCACGCTTCTTCAACTGCGTAGCGACATCGGCGAGCTCGAAGAAATAGCGGCGTGCATGGCTCCAGCATAACGCGCGCGTGGACGGCACGATTGCGATAGAGGCCCATCTTGCGACGGCCAATGCGGAGCTCGCATCCGCGACCCGAGAGATCGAGGGCGCGGGTAGCCAGCTGAATGAGGTCCTCACTCACGGCGATCGCGCCACGCTCGATGCCGCACTGGCCGAAGCTCAGCGCAACCGCGCGGGCAGGGCCGAGGAGCTCGAGAGCGCGAGAGCGAACGCGGGAGCGTTCAACATCGACACCATCCGGCGACGCATCTCCAATATCGATCGCGCTGCTAATCAGGCGGGCACTGAACGCCTGGATCTGACCGGGCGCGTCGCTGTCCTGGAAGCGACCGTTGCGCGCGCCGGTCCGACGGGTCCCGCCGGCAGGCTCAACGAAGCTCGCGAGGACGAGCAGTCGGCGATCGCCGCGTGCGACCGCCTCATGCAAGAAGCCGACACGCTCGCTGCCTTGAGGGCGGCGCTCACCGACGCGGCGAATGTGGCCTCGCGCACCTTCCTCGCCCCAGTCACACGGCGTGCCGCCACCTACATCCAGCAGCTCCTTCCTGGCTCCGAACTTACGTTCAATGACGAGCTTGGCCTCGCGTCGGTTACTCGCGCAGGGGTCGACGAGTCCTGCGGCGACCTCAGCCGCGGGACACAGGAGCAGCTCGCGATCCTCACTAGGTTGGCGT
>Ga0153956_1002394_pt1 | contig 13856 bp, 15 predicted proteins | sample TSFL040MetaG_FD_104704 | JGI IMG/M metagenome (GOLD analysis project Ga0153956, IMG submission 104704) | Attine ant fungus gardens microbial communities from Florida, USA - TSFL040 MetaG | ecosystem: Host-associated > Fungi > Mycelium > Unclassified | place: USA: Florida, Wekiwa Springs... | reverse complement strand
CGTGGCCAACCACTCCTCGCACCTCGACGCCCCGCTCATCCTCGGCGCGCTCCCGAGCAAGCGCTCGCGCTACCTCGCGGCGGGAGCGGCCGCCGACTACTTCTTCGACGTCTGGTGGCGCCGCGGCCTCACGGCGCTGTTCTTCAACGCCTTCCCCGTCGACCGCAGCGGCAACCATCCGCGCCGTGTGAGCGCCAAGGAGCTGCTGCAGCGCGGCGTGCCGCTCCTCGTCTTCCCGGAGGGCACACGCTCGAAGGACCTCAAGCTCCACGCCTTCAAGCCCGGCGCCGCCGGCCTCGCCGTCTCCGTCGGCGTGCCGATCGTGCCCGTCGCGCTCATCGGCGCCGGCGAGGCGCACCCGCGCGGGTCGAGCTGGCCCAAGCCGGGCCGGCTCCCGGTCGGCGTCGTCATCGGCACGCCGATGACGGCTGAGCCGGACGAGAGCGCGGTGGACTTCATGGCCCGCAGCAAGGCGGCGATCGAGGCGATGATCGCCGAGCACGGTCCGCGTATCCTCGCCTCGGAATCCGATCAGGCTGGGACCGAACCCGGAGGAGCAGCCACATGAGCGATGTCAAGCACATGAAGTGGTGGGGGTGGGGCGTCGAGGGCGTCGGCTTCCACTGGCAGGACAAGCCGGGGTTCGCGCCCATCGTCATGAAGGCGATCGGCCTCGACCTGCACACGGCCACGCCCGTGCAGCCGCCGGTCTTCGAGGACATGACGATCCCGGCGCCGGTCGCCGACGCGGCCCTCCTCGCGAGCCTCGCCGGCATCGTCGGCGAGCAGGCGGCGACCACCGACGACATGGAGCGCGTGGTCCACACCTACGGCAAGAGCCTGCGCGACCTGGTGCGCATCCGGGCGAACGCGGTCGAGCGCTACGTCGACGTCGTCGTCTACCCCGCGGACGAGACCCAGGTGCAGGGCGTCGTCGACGCGGTCGTCGCGGCGGACGCCGTCCTGATCCCGTTCGGCGGCGGCAGCAACATCGCCGGCAGCCTCGAGCCGATGGGCGGCGAGAAGCGCACCGTCGTGTCGCTCGACCTCGGCCGGCTCAACAAGCTGATCTCGATCGACGAGAAGTCCGGTCTCGCCCGCATCCAGGCCGGCGTCCTCGGACCGGACATGGAGGAGCAGCTCAACGCGAAGGGCTGGACCCTCGGGCACTTCCCCGACAGCTTCACCCACTCGACCCTCGGCGGCTGGATCGCGACCCGCAGCTCCGGCATGCAGTCCGACCGCTTCGGCGACATCTCCGACATCGCGCGCGGGATGCGCGTCGTGCGTCCCGGCGGTGCGATCGCGATCCGCGGCATCCCGTCGGCGTCGAACGGTCCGAGCGTGCGCGAGATGATCCTCGGCAGCGAGGGCCGGCTCGGCGTCATCACCGAGGCGACCGTGCAGGTGCACCGGATCGCCGAGAAGCGCGACGTCTACGCCTACTTCTTCCCGAACTGGAAGACCGGCGTCGAGACGATGAACGAGCTCGCCGCCTCCGACGTGCACCCCTCGATCACCCGCGTCTCGGACCCGCGCGAGACGGAGTTCACGCTCGCGACGAGCAAGGAGCGGCACGGCTTCGACAAGTTCGCGGCCGAGACGATGCTGCCGTTCCTCATGCGCCGCAAGGGCTGGAACCTCGACGACATCTGCATCTCCTTCATCGCCTACGAGGGCGACGCCGCCTATGCGAAGCGGCAGAAGAAGCTCGTCGAGTCGATCGTCAAGAAGCACGGCGGCATGGGCGTCGGCGCCGGCCCGGGTGTGCTCTACGACCAGAAGAAGTTCGACACCCCGTACCTGCGCGACTTCCTCCTCGACATGGGCGCCGCGGGCGACGTGTCGGAGTCGGGGATGCCGTGGTCGCAGGTCGTCCCGCTGTACGACGCGGTGCGCGCCGCCGCCGACAAGGCGTTCGACGAGATCGGCAAGCAGGGCTGGATCATGTGCCACCTGTCGCACTCGTACCACTCGGGCGCCTGCCTGTACTTCACGTTCTCGTTCGCCTTCGGCGACGACCCGATCGGCGAGTACGACGTGGTCAAGAGCGCCATCCAGCAGGCCTTCGTGGACAACGGCGGCTCGATCTCGCACCACCACGGCGTCGGTGTCGAGCACTCGCCGTGGATCGAGCAGGACATCTCGCCGGAGGGCGTCGCGGTCATGCGCGGGCTGTTTGCCGCGAGCGACCCGAAGGGCACGTTCAACCCGGGGAAGGTCGTTCCGGACTCCGCGCCCGCCGCGGCCTCCACGCGCTGAGCCCGATGCCGGCGCTCACCGTCTCCTCCGAGGTCGCCGACGCCCTGACGTCCGGTCGTCCGGTCGTCGCGCTCGAGTCGACGATCATCTCCCACGGCCTGCCGCGCCCGCGCAACCACGCGGCCGCGCTCGAGTTCGAGCAGATCCTGCGGGATCGCGGGGTCACCCCCGCCACGGTCGCGGTGCTCGACGGCATCCCCCGGGTCGGCCTCGACGCGGAGGGCGTGCGCCGCATCGCGGAGGAGGAGCTGGCCAAGGCGAGCGTGCGCGACCTCCCGATCCTGGCGGCGCGCGGCGCGTCCGGCGCGACCACGGTGGCGGCCACTGCGCACCTCGCCGCGCGGGCCGGCGTGCGCGTCTTCGCGACCGGCGGGCTCGGCGGGGTGCACCGCGGGGCGGCAGGGTCGGCGGGAGCCGACGCGACCTTCGACGAGTCGGCCGACATCCCGACCCTCGCCGCCACCCCGATCACGGTCGTGAGCGCGGGCGTGAAGAGCGTGCTCGACATCGCCGCGACCCTCGAGCGGCTCGAGACGCTGAGCGTGCCGGTCGTCGGCTACGGCACCCGCCGCTTCCCGGCGTTCTGGCTGCGGGATTCCGGCCACGACCTCGATTGGGCGGTCGACGGCGCGGCCGAGGTCGCCGCGATCATGGCTGCGCGCGACGAGGCCGGATCGCAGGCCGGCATCATCGTCGCCAACCCGGTGCCCGCGGCGCAGGAGTGGGACCCGGCGGAGCACGACCACGTGCTCGCCGAGGCCTTCGCCGAGGCGGCGGCGGCCGGCGTGCGCGGCAAGGCCGTCACGCCCTTCCTGCTGGGTCGGATCGTGGAGCTCTCCGGGGGTCGCAGCCTCGAGGTCAACCTCGATCTCGCCCGCAACAACGTGCGGGTCGCGGCCGACATCGCGACGGCGTGGGCCGCCCGAGCGTGAGCGATCTCCGCCGTCCGGGCGATCGCATCGTCTGCTTCGGCGACATCGCGAACGACGTCGTCGTCGATCCGCGCTCGCCGATCCGGCCGGACACCGACACGCCCTCGCACATCCGCCACACCGGCGGCGGCTCGGCCGCCAACACCGCCGCGTGGCTCGGCTTCCTCGGAGCACCCGTCGACCTCGTCGCGTGCGTGGGTATCCTCGACGCCGCCGAGCACGCGGACAGGCTCCGCGGGCACGGCGTGGTGCCGCACCTGCACGAGGCGACCGGGCTCGAGACCTCCACGATCGTCATCGTGGTCGAGGGCGAGCAGCGCACGATGCTCACGGACCGCGGCGCCAATCGCGCGCTGAGCGACGAGCATCTGACCGACGCCCTCCTGGACGCCGCCGGCTACCTCCACCTCACCGGCTACAACCTCCTCGACGGACCCCGGGCGCCCGGCGTGGGCCGCGTGATCGCCCGGGCGCACGAGCGCGGCATCGTCGTCTCGATGAATCCCGGCTCGGCCGGCTACCTCGCCGACTACGGCGTCGACGCCTTCGTGGCCGCCACGGAGGACGTGGACCTGCTGGTCGCGAACGCGGAGGAGGCGGCCCTGCTCTCCGGGCTCGACGACTCGGCGGAGGCGCTCCTCGCGCTCGCCGAACGGCACGGCATCGCGGTCGTGACGCAGGGGCCGCGCAGCGTGCTGGTCGCGGAACGCGGCTCCGCCCCGCACGAGGTGCAGGTGCCGGCGGCGCGACTGCTCGACCCGACCGGTGCGGGTGACGCGATGGCCGCGGGGTTCCTCAACAGCTGGCGCGTCGACCGCGACGTGGTGCGCGCGGCCGAGGCCGGCATCCTCGTCGCGGCCCAGGCGATCCAGATCTACGGAGGCCGCCCGCCGTTCTAGGGCATGCCTCTCGTGTCGACGGGGTCGCGCTGATGGTGAGCGCGGGGAGTCGCGTGACGCTGTCTCCGGCGACAGACGACGGCGTCACGCGATTCCTCGGCGGCACCGTCACTGCGGGTCGGTGCCTTCGCGGAGCTTGTCGGTGAGGGTGCGCAGCTCGCGCAGCTCCGCGGGTGTCAGCACGGTCATGATCTCGGCGATCGCTGCGGCGTGCCGGGCGCCGACGCGACGGAACATCGCCGCGCCCTCCGCGGTGAGCGTCACGATCGTTCCGCGGGCGTCGCGCGGATCCTCGCTCTTGGTGATGAGCGCGCGGGCGGCGATGCGGTCCAGGAGGCGGCTGACGCTCGGCTGGGTGAGCAGCAGGCGCCGGTTGAGGTCGCGGATGCGGGCGGCGTGCCCCGGCATCCGCGACAGGTTGAAGAGCACGTCGTACTCGCTCATCGAGAGCTCGTCGTCGGGGAACCCGGTGCGCAGCCGACGCATCACGGTGACCTGGGCGCGGTACAGCGCCTCCCAGGCGTCGACGGCTTCGCTGCGATCACTCACGTTTTCAGCCTAGGGAAAGCGGGCGACTTAACGGATTGAGGGCCGGTCGCAGAGGCAAGCGACCGGCCCTCTCCCTTGCACCAAGAGTGTCCTGCAATCACATTCCGCGGTAGCTGCCACAGCAAACAACTAACGCTCTTGAAATGTATAACGGTCCGGTAACGGTGTCTAGTTATCGGACCGTTATTTTTCCTGGGAGATCACCAAGAGACGCGACGACGGTCGGATGAGCGACGAGCGCACCGCGGCGCAGGGCCCCCGTCAGAACACGTCGGGCGACGGCGTCGACGCGTAGCGGATCGTGACGTCCGCGTGACGGTCGAAGCGGTATCCCGCACCACGGACGGTGCGAACGATGTCCTCGTAGGCGCCGAGCTTCGAGCGCAGGCGCCGCACGTGCACGTCGATCGTGCGCTCGTTCGGGGTCTCCTCGTCGTCGACATCGCCCCACAGGGTCGCGATGATCTCGCTGCGGTCGATCGTGCGGCCCTCGCGCAGCACGAGGAACTGCAGCAGCTCGAACTCCTTGTAGGTCAGCGGGGCGGTGTCGCCATCGAGCAGCACCCGCTTGCGCGAGATGTCGATGACGACGCCGCCGCGCGGCTCGGGAGCGGTGGCGGCGGGAGCCGACTGGCGGTGCTTGGCGAGCGCGGCCGGGTCCTGCAGCGCGAGGCGGACGACGTCGACGTCGCGGCCGCCGGCTCCCGCCGGGGCGAGGGCGACGGCGGCGTACGTCTCGGCGCCGGGCGCGATGTCGGCGAGGGCGCGCTTGAGCGCCTGCACGATCTCGCCGAGGTCGGTGCCGGCGGCCGCGGCGCCCTCCTCGTCGATGCCGACGTAGAGCGCGAATCCGCGGGGTTCGGTGCCCTCGGGCACGGCGCGCAGACGGCGCTGCGGAGCATCGGACTCCGGGGAGAGCGTCGGGGCGACAGGCGCGACGACAGGGGCGGACGGGCGGACGGGCGTGAGAGCGGCCAGAGACATGGTGTCGAATCCTCGATCGGATGCGACGCCCGCGGAATCATCCGTCGCGGGCGACGCGGTGGTGTCGGTGTGCAGGGGATCGCCGGGCAGATCCGGCGTACGGGAGTTCACGGTGAGAACTCGGACCAGACGGGAACCGTCAGGCGCACATTCGACAACACATGACCGCGGTCACCGGCATCATCATGCCGGCGGTCCCCAGAGCCTCGCGGGCGATCAGGGTACGCGGATGGGCGGTCATGACCGACATCATGGCACGACCGGCCGAGCGGAGGCCACTCGGGCTCCGCGATCGTGATCAGACCGTGCCGTACAGCCGGTCGCCCGCGTCGCCCAGGCCCGGGACGATGTAGCCGACCTCGTTGAGCCGCTCGTCCTTCGCGCCGAGCACGATCGTGACGTCCCTGCCGGCCGTCGCCCTCTCCACGGCGGCGAGACCCTCGGGCGCGCCGATGAGGCAGATCGCGGTCACGTCGACGGCGCCGCGGTCGAAGAGGTACCCGATCGCGGCGATGAGCGAGCCGCCTGTCGCGAGCATCGGGTCGAGCACGAAGCACTGCCGGTCGGAGAGGTCGTCCGGCAGTCGCTCCGCGTAGATGTCGGGCTGCAGGGTCTCCTCGTTGCGCACCATGCCGAGGAAGCCGACCTCCGCGGTCGGCACCAGCTTGACCATGCCGGACAGCATCCCGAGCCCGGCACGCAGGATCGGCACCACGAGCGGTCGGGGGTCGCTGATCGCGAGGCCGGAGGTCTCGGCGACGGGGGTCTGCACGGTGACGGGCGTGGTGCGCACGTTGCGCGTCGCCTCGTAGGCGAGGAGCGTGACGAGCTCCTCGGCCAGGTTGCGGAACGTCGGCGACGGCGTGGTCCGGTCGCGGAGGACGGTCAGCTTGTGGGTGATGAGCGGATGGTCCGCGACGTGCACGCGCATAGGGTCAAGGGTATGGCCGCCCTGCCCGATCTCGAGGCCTCGATGCGGCTCGCGCTCGCCGAGGCCGAGCTCGCGCGACGGCACGGCGACGTGCCGGTCGGGGCGGTGCTGCTGGATGCCGAGGGCGCGGTGCTCGCGACCGGACGCAATCGGCGCGAGGAGGACCGCGATCCCACCGCGCATGCGGAGGTCGTCGCGATCCGCGCCGGGGCGGCGGTGCGCGGCGACTGGCACCTCGAGGACTGCACCCTCGTGGTGACGCTGGAGCCGTGCGTGCTGTGCGCGGGGGCGATCCTCGCGGCCAGGATCCCGCGCGTCGTGTTCGGGGCGTGGGACGAGAAGGCCGGGGCGGCCGGCAGCGTCCACGAGCTGCTCCGCGACCGCCGGCTCAACCACCGCGTCGAGGTGATCCCGAGGATCCTGGAGCAGGAGACCGGCGCGCTGCTGCGGGACTTCTTCCGCGGGCGCCGCTCCGAGCTCGACTGACCCGCCTCCCGCTCGCCCGCTCGCCGTGGGACGAATGACGGAGACGAGGCGGCCTCCCGAGGAGGGAGCCCCGGGATCACGGGGCCGGCCGCCACGATCCCGGCGGGATCTCCGTCATTCGTCCCACGGGGGAGGGGCGTGCGGAGGCCGGCGCTACTCGGGGCGGGTCCAGCGGCCCATGCCCTGACCGCCGGAGGCCTCGATGCGCTGGCCGGTGACCCAGCCGAACCCGTCGGAGAGGATGGCGGCGACGGCGCGGCCGACGTCGTCCGGCTGTCCGACGCGGCCGAGCGGGCTCGAGGCGATGATGCCCGCCTGGTAGGCCTCGTTGTCGCGGATCTGGCCGCCGCCGAAGTCGGTCGCGGTGGCGCCGGGGGCGATGACGTTGACGGCGATCCCGCGCGGGCCGAGCTGCTTCGCGAGGTAGCGGGTCCAGACCTCGACCGCGCCCTTCGCCGCCGCGTACACCGCATAGCCCGGGTTCACGAGGTTCTGCGTGAGGCCGGTCGAGACGTTGAGCACGCGGCCGCCGTCGGCGAGGAGGGGCGCGAGCTCCTGGGTGATCAGCACGGGGCCGGTGAGGTGCACGGCGACGAGGTCCTGGATCTGCTCCGCGGTCGTCGCGCCGAAGAAGGTGTCGACGGCGTAGCCCGCGTTGTTCAGGAGGATGTCGACGGCGTCGCGCCCCCAGATGTCGCGCAGGGCCGCACGGAGCGCGTCCGCGAACGCGGGGAAGGTCTCCGGCCGCGTCGTGTCGAGCGGGAGCGCGATGGCCGTGCGGCCCCTCGCCTCCAGCTCGGCGACGACGGCCGCGGCCTCGTCGGCGCCGGTGCGATAGGTGAGGACGGCGTCCACGTCGTGGTCGGCGAGGGCGAGCGCGGCGGCGCGGCCGAGGCCGCGGGAACCGCCGGTGATGAGGGCGATGCGTGTCATGCGTCCAGCGTGCGGCGGGGGCGGGACGGCATCCAGGACGCGCCCATCGGGGGATCGGCGATCCCTGGCACGGGCCGCGCCCGCGCGCGACGATGGATGCCGTGGACATGGACCGCGCACAGCTCGCCGACTTCCTCCGCACCCGTCGCGAGGCGCTGCAGCCCGAGGACGTCGCCCTCCCGCGCGGCCCCCGCCGCCGTACGCGCGGTCTCCGTCGCGAGGAGGTCGCGCAGCTCGTCGGGATGTCGACCGACTACTACGGACGCCTCGAGCAGCAGCGCGGACCCCAGCCGTCGGTGCAGATGCTGCAGGCGATCGCCCGCGGCCTGCACCTGAGCCGCGCCGAGCGCGACCACCTGTTCCGGCTCGCCGGACACCCGGCGCCGGTGCGACGCGGGGAGCTCGAGCACGTCGCCCCCGGCATCCTCCGGATCATGGACCGCCTGCAGGACACGCCCGCCCTCGTCATCACGGAGACCGGCGAGACCCTCCTGCAGACCCCGCTCGCCGCGACGATCCTGGGCGACGCGACGACGCGCGCCGGCCTCGCGCGCTCGACCGTGTACCGCTGGTTCACCGACCCGTCCTCGCGCGCGATGTACCACCCGGACGACCACGAGCTGCACGGACGGATCTGGGTCGCGGAGCTGCGCGCCGCCGTGTCGACGGCCGGCCCCGGCTCCCACGCGGCGCGGCTCGCGGAGGCGCTCGAGCGGTCCAGCCCCGAGTTCGCCGGCATCTGGGCCGACCACGAGGTCGCGGAGAAGCACCTGCGGACCAAGCGGTTCCGGCATCCCGAGGTCGGCGACTTCGTGCTCGACTGCGAGACGCTCCTCGACACGGAGACCCAGCAGCGGCTGCTCGTGCTCACGGCGACGCCGGGCACCGACAGCGCCGAGAAGCTCGCGCTGCTGAGCGTGATCGGGCAGAGCGAGCTGATCAGTCCGCGGACCTGATGACGATCGCGTCGGTCGACGCCTCGCCGACGGCGGGCGGTCGGTAGACGTCGGGCTCGATGTAGATCACCCGCGCGACCGGGACCTGCGAGCGGATGTCGGCCTCCAGCTGGTCGATGGCGGTCGCCACGTCGGCGAGCAGCGTCGCCCGCGGGAACGCGACCTTCGCGGCGACGAGCATCTCGTCCGGGCCGAGGTACAGCGTCTTGAGGTGGATGAGCGCCTCGGTCTGCGGGTGCGCGTTGAACGCGTCGCGGATGCGCTCGACGACGTCCGGCTCCGCCCCCTCGCCGATGAGCAGGCTCTTGGTCACCGACCCCAGGATGATCGCGACCGCGACGAGCAGCAGCCCGATGAGCAGCGTCCCCGCAGCGTCGAACACCGGGTTGCCGGTCAGCACGGTCAGCCCGACGCCGAGGAGTGCGAAGACGAGCCCGGTGAGCGCCGCCGTGTCCTCGAAGAGCACGACCGGCAGCTCGGGCGCCTTCGCGCGGCGGATGAACGACACCCACGAGCCGGTGCCCTTGGACGGCAGCGACTCCCGGCGCGCGGTGCGCAGCGAGAAGCCCTCGAGCACGATCGAGATGACGATCACGACGATCGGCAGCCACCCGTTCTCGAGCTCGTGGGGGTGGATGAGCTTCTCGACGCCCTCGTAGACGGAGTATGCGCCGCCGACCGAGAACAGCACGATCGAGACGATGAACGCGAACAGGTAGCGCTCGCGTCCGTAGCCGAACGGATGCTCCTGGTCCGCGGCGCGGCGCGCCCGCCGGCCGCCGACGAGCAGCAGCACCTGGTTGACGGTGTCGGCGAAGGAGTGCACGGCCTCCGCGAGCATCGCCGCGGAGCCGGAGACCAGGGCCGCCACGAGCTTCGTGGCGGCGATGCCGAGGTTGGCGGCCATGGCCGCGACGATCGCCGTGCCCCCGCCGGATGCGCTCACGCCTCCCAAATTACCCGGACCTCCCGGCTAGGATCGCGACCCGTGACCGCCTCGCTGCCCCGTATCGCCCTGCTCGGAGCCGGCTCGATGGGGGGTGCGATCCTGGCCGGGCTCGTCGCGTCGGGCGTGCCGCACGGCGGCGTCGTCGTGACGAACCGGACCGCGGCGAAGGCCGATGCGATCGACGGGCCGGGGGTCGTCTCCGTGGCGCTGGAGCGCGATCCCGAGGCCAACCGCTCCGCGGTGCGCGGCGCGGGACTCGTGGTGCTCGGCGTGAAGCCGGCCGGCATCCCGGCGCTGCTGGAAGCGATCCGCGACGAGCTAGAGCCCGACGCCGTGGTCGTGAGCATCGCCGCCGGGGTGACGATCGCGACGATGGAGGCGCTCGTGCCGAACCCGGTGCTGCGGGCGATGCCGAACACGCCGTCCCTCGTGCGTCGGGGCGTGACGGGCCTCGCGGCGGGGTCGCGGGTGACGGCCGAGCAGGTCGCGGTCGCGCGCACCTTCTTCGAGACGGTGGGAGCCGTGGTCGAGCTGCCCGAGGACCGCATCGACGCGCTCAGCGCCGTGTCGGGCTCCGGGCCCGCCTACGTCTTCCTCGTCATGGAGCAGTGGACGGCGGCGGCCGTCCGCCTCGGCTTCGACGAGGCCGCGGCGCGGCTCATGGTCGAGCAGACCGTGCGCGGCGCCGCCGAGCTGCTGGCCGCCTCCGACGCCGACCCCGCCGAGCTGCGGCGCCGGGTCACGAGCCCGAAGGGCACGACGGAGCGTGCGATCGCCGTGCTCGACGACGCCGAGCTGTCGGGCCTGTTCGGCCGGGCGATGGATGCCGCGATCGAGCGCGCGGCGGCGCTCGCCCGCGGCGAGGCATAGCCCGACCGCCCGCCGCACGCTACTTCAGCCCGGAGAACCGTTCCAGGTCGCCGGTCGCGCCGCTCACGATGACGATGTCGTCGTCGTGCAGCACGGTCTCGGCGGTCGCGTAGGTGAAGTCCTCGCCCGGCGACTTCACCCCCACGATCGTGACCCGGTGCTTCGAGCGCAGCCCGCTCTGCCCGAGCGGGATGCCGCGCAGCGATCGGGGCGCGTGCATCTTGACGATCGCGAAGTCGTCGTCGAACTGGATGTAGTCGAGCATGCGGTTCGACACCAGGTGCGCGACGCGCTCCCCCGCCTCCGCCTCCGGGTAGACGACGTGGTGTGCGCCGATCCTCGACAGGATCGTGCCGTGGGCGTGGCTGACCGCCTTCGCCCAGATCTGCCGCACCCCGAGGTCCACGAGGTTCGCGGTGATGAGCACGCTCGACTCGATCGACGAGCCGACCGCGACGACCGCGACCGCGAAGTCCTGGGCGCCCAGCTGCCGCAGCGCGTCGATCGAGCGGGCGTCGGCCTGGACCGCGTGGGTCAGCCGCTCCGCCCACTTCTGCACGAGCGCCGCGTCGTCGTCGATCGCGAGCACGTCGCGGTCGAGCCGCGCGAGCTGCCCGGCGGTTGCGGCGCCGAAGCGACCGAGGCCGATGACGAGCACCGGCGCATCGGCCGGGATCTCGGCCGCGAGGGCGTGGGGGTCGGGTGTCTCAGCCAACGATGGGCCTCTCCTCCGGTCGGCGGAACAGCTGGCGCCGCGTCGACGCGGCGAGCGCGGCGGCGAGGGTGACGGTGCCGATGCGTCCCAGGAACATGGTCGCCGCGAGCACGTACTGGGCGGGTTCCGACGCGCTCGCCGTGAACCCGGTGGAGAGCCCGCACGTCGCGAACGCGCTGATCACGTCGAAGAGCACGAGATCCAGCCGGGCGCGGGTCATCGCAAGGAGCACGATCGTGGCGGCCGCGACCGTCGTCGCGCCCCAGAGCACGACGCTCACGCCGAGGCGCATGACGTCCGGCGGGATGCGGCGGCGGAACGCCTCCATGTCGTCGACGCCGCGCGCCTCCGCGAACGCTCCGAGGAACAGGATCGCGAGCGTCGTGACCTTGATGCCGCCGGCCGTCGAGGCCGACCCGCCGCCGACGAACATGAGCATGTCGGTGACGAACAGGCTCGCCCCGTCGAGGTGCGCGTAGTCGACCGTCGAGAATCCGCCCGAGCGCGCCATCGACGACTGGAAGAGGCTCTGCAGCACGCGCTGGCCGGGATCCAGTCCCGCCTGCGCCCCGTTCCACTGCAGCGCGAGGAACATCGCGGCCCCGCCGGCGAGCAGCAGCAGGAACGTCGCGATCGTGAGCTTGACGTGCAGGCTCCAGCGCCGCGGCCGCCACGGATTGCGGGTGAGCGTGTGGATGACGGGGAACCCGATCGCGCCGAGCCCCACCGCGAGCATGAGCACGGTCAGGAACCAGGCGTCGTGCGCGTACGGGGTCAGCCCGGTGCTCGAGGGGAGGAACCCGGTGTTCGTGAACGCCATCGCGGCGGTGTAGACGGACTGCCACGCGGCCGTCCACGGGTCGTCGCCGGCCAGCAGCATCCGGGGGAACAGCAGGATCGCGGCCGCCAGCTCGATCACGAGCACGCTGACCGCGACGGTGACGATCAGCCCGCCCGTGTCGCCGAGCTGGAGCGCCTGCGCGTCCGCCCGCATCCCCTTGCGGAGGTTGAGGGGGTTGGCGTCGCCCGCGGCGAGCAGCTTCTGCCGCAGTCCGAGCTTGCGGCTGATGATGAGGCCGAGGATCGAGGCGAGCGTCAGCACCCCGATGCCGCCGATCTCGACGCCGACGAAGATGAAGACGTGTCCGAGCGGTGACCAGTAGCTCGCCATGTCGACGGTGGACAGGCCCGTCACGCAGATCACCGAGACGGCCGTGAACACGGCGTCGACGAACGGCGCCGCGTGCCCGGAGCTCGTGGAGACCGGAAGCGCGAACAGCAGCGTGAAGACCGCCGTCAGCCCGGCGAAGACGATGAGCGCGAACCGGGCCGGCGTGGCGACCGAGAAGTCGCCGATCGCGTCCGCGATGCGGGCGGGGAGCGGCCCGCGGCGCAGCGGCATCCCGGCCATCCCTGGATGCTACCCGGGCCGGTCGCTACCCTGACCAGGTGAGCGACATCTTCGACGTGCTCGCGGACGGCACCCGCCGGGAGCTGCTCCGCACGCTGCGCGACCGGGCCGGCGAGGTCAGTGTGAGCGAGCTGGTGACCGATCTCGGCATCAGCCAGCCGACCGTCTCGAAGCACCTCAAGGTGCTGCGCGACCACGGGCTCGTGGCCGTGCGCGAGGAGGGACAGCACCGTTACTACCGGCTGGACGCCGGGCCGCTGGCCGAGGTCGAGGCCTGGCTCGCGCCGTTCGGTCGCGGCGCGGCGGAGGGCGCCGCGGCATCCATCGCGGGCGCCGGACCCGACGACGACGGCGGCGCGTTCTCCGCCTGGGCTGGTGCCGAGGTGGGTGGTCGGGTCGGCCGTGCGGCCGCCGAGACCGCGCATGGCGCGCGCGCCGCGCTCGAGGCGGCGCAGGAGAAGCTGCAGGGCGCCCGCGAGCGGATCGGCGACCGGCTGCCGCGCCGCCGTCCGTTCTGAGAATTCCGTAGACACGGCGCCGCGCGATTCCCTATATTGACGCAGGGCACGTGCGTCACAGCAGTCACACAGACCACAGCAGCGTGCCGTCTCGCAGAAGCTCGCAGAAGGGGGATCCGATGGCCGACCTCTCGGACGTCCGGTTCCTCACCGTGGCCGAGGTCGCCGAGATGATGCGCGTCTCGTCGATGACCGTCTACCGCCTCGTGCACGCCGGCGAGCTGCCGGCGGTGCGCTTCGGGCGCTCGTACCGCATCCCGGAATCGGCGGTCGCGCAGGTGATCGCCAGCCCGAACTCCGTGCGCGACGCGGGCTGAGCTAGACTTCTGCGGTTGACTTTCCCCGCGGTTCGATCCGGACCCGGCCGGTGGTCCGTTTCGAATCGAATGAGGTGAACTATGGGCTCCGTCATCAAGAAGCGCCGCAAGCGCATGGCGAAGAAGAAGCACCGCAAGCTGCTT
>Ga0153956_1002393_pt1 | contig 13859 bp, 12 predicted proteins | sample TSFL040MetaG_FD_104704 | JGI IMG/M metagenome (GOLD analysis project Ga0153956, IMG submission 104704) | Attine ant fungus gardens microbial communities from Florida, USA - TSFL040 MetaG | ecosystem: Host-associated > Fungi > Mycelium > Unclassified | place: USA: Florida, Wekiwa Springs... | reverse complement strand
GCCGAGTTCGGCGCCGGCTTCGACGAAGGCCTTGAGCGCGCGCTTGTTCGACGGTGGCATCGGATCGTTCGGGTCGGTCAGCATCGCCAGATCGAAGCGGAACTTCCTGCGCGCGCGCGGCTTGCGCCAGAGCTTCTTGGAGAACTTGTCGAGCGCCTGCGCGAAGCCGTCCTCCTGCGAATCGGACAAGGTGTGCAGGCCGGTCGGCTTGATCGCGGCGATCTGCCAGACGCGTTCGCGCTCGAACTCGATGCGCAGGATCGGGCACGGGAAAGTCTCGAACACCTGGCGCGCGAGATCCTCCAGCGCCGGGTACGAGGTTTCGCCGAAATACACGAGTACGCCGAAATCGGTGGTGTCGCGGCCGCCGGCCGGCAGGAACTTGCCGAGCTTGGCGTTGAGATCCTCGATGTCGAGGCCGTATAGCGAGCGCCGGCGCAGGTCGTTGATCGCGCGCACCGACGGAATCACCTTGTGCCCGCGCGCCTCGGCCAGCAGCGAGACGTAGTAGCCGGTACCGAGGTACTTGTAGCTGCGGCACAGGTTGATGACCTGGGTGCGCTCGTCGTCGGCGCCGATCGCCTCCTTGAGGTAATCCTGCGCGGTGACGACGTTGTCGGACGGGTAGTACGAGCCCCAGTCCGAAGCTTTTTCCACGACGATGACGAGCCGGCTCATGCGGAACGCTTGCTTGAAAGGTTCGAGGGGTCGAGTCGCTTCGGTCCGTCAGGGGCGGGCGCGGAGAACGGCGGAATGGGCGAGTCGGCGCTGGACATGGGGAGATTATCGGCGCGGAGTTTGACACAGCGGCGCGCCCGCGTGCGTGAGCGATGGCGCGCGCTTCACGCGATGAAGCGTGCATGAACAGGACCGCCCGGAAGCATTGCGACGAGGCGGTCACGCGACTAGTCTGCGCGCCGTGTCGGCCCCCGCCCAGTCCATGCCCGAACCCGTCGCGACGACCGCCGCGCACATCCGCCGCGCGACGATCGACGACCTCGACGCACTGGTCGACCTCGAGAATTCCGCGTTCGCGATCGAGCGCATGAGCGCGCGCCAGTGGCGCCGGCATCTCGAAAGCCTCACGGCCGAGATCTTCATCGCGACCCGCGATCGCCAGGTCGTCGGCGCGGCCGTCGTGTTCTTTCGTCGCACCAACCCGGTCGCGCGGCTGTATTCGATCGCGGTCGCCGCCAGCGAGCGTGGCCGCGGCATCGGCGACATGCTGCTGGCGTCGGCCGAACAAGCGGCGCGGCGGCGCGGCAGTCGCGCGTTGCGGCTGGAAGTGCGTACCGACAACGCCACCGCGCAGCGGCTGTACGAGCGACACGGCTATCGGCGTTTCGGCGAGCGTATCGGCTACTACGAAGACGGGCAGGACGCGCTGCGCTACGAAAAGGCGCTCGTCGACCTGCGCGAGCCGCGGCTGCGGGCCGTGCGTTCCTGAGCGGCGATCGCGCCGCCGGAAACGTCGATCGGGATCGTCCGTCGCCCGCGCCTACGGCCGGGCTTGTTGCAGCAACGCCAGTGTGGCCGGGTCCGCGGCGCGCGCGACGAGGCCGCCGGCGGCCGCCAGCGTGACCGTGTAGCGGCCGCCGTCGACCAGCGGCAAGTACGCGGCGCTGCCGTAGTCGGCATCGACCCACGGCAGCCAGCGCGGGAAGCGCTGCTTCAGGTGCCACAGGTCGAACGACCGTTGCGGCGACAGCTCGATCACGCTCCGCGGCGCCTCGCGCTCGACCGCGACGTCGCGATAGCGCCCACTGATGCGATCGAGCTGGTACAGCGGCGGCGCGCCGAGCACGACCGCGCGCACGTCCCATTTGATGACGCGCGCGTCGAGTTGCCACTCGTCGCCGGACAACGCCACCTCGCGTCGCGCGCCGTCCGGAAAGCGGATCGTCACCGCGTATCGCAGCGGGCCGAGCGCATGCGTCTCCAGTTGCGCGACCTGCGCTTCGGCGGTCAGGCGCTGGTAGCCGATCAGCGCGGTGCCGGCTCCGGCGCCTAACAGGGCGAGCAGCGCGAATACCAGGCTCCACAGCAGGCGATGGCACGCCGCGAGGCGCCGACGCACCCTCCAGCGCCGGCGCGCATGCGTAGCCTGCGCCAGCGCGAACAGCGCGCAGGCGGCGGCGAAGGCGAACAGCGCGAGCAGCAGGGGCGTCAACGGCATGCGCCGAGCTTAGCGGTTGTCGCGCCGATGCGCCGCTATACTGCGCACGAACCAATGCCGGAATTCGCCATGCCGTTTCGTCGCCTCCTCCTGCTCCTTCCGGTCGCGTTGGCGCTGGCCGCATGCGGCAACAAGGGGCCGCTGGTCAAGCCGCCGGCCACGCAAGCCACCCAGCCTGTGCCCGCGGCCCCGGAACCCGTCAGCCACTGAGCGCGGATTCCCGTGGGCCTGCGCTTCAGCAAGATGCATGGACTCGGCAACGACTTCGTCGTCGTCGATTGCCGCAGTCGTCCGCTCGCGCTCGATGCCGATGCGATCCGCCGGTTCGGCGATCGCCATTTCGGCGTCGGCTTCGACCAACTGCTGACGATCGAGCCGGCGCGCGATGCGAGCTGCGCGTTCGCCTACGGCATCTGGAATACCGACGGCACCCGCTCCGGACAGTGCGGCAACGGCTTGCGCTGCGTCGCGCGCTGGCTCGCGCGCACGGGCCTGCTCACGACGGGCGCGACGCGGCTGGAAAGCCCGTCCGGCCCGGTCGCGGTCGAGCTGCTCGCCGACGGCCATGTGCGCGCGGACATGGGCGAGCCGCGCTTCGATCCGGAGCGGATACCGCTGCTCGTCGACGAGCGCATGATCGATGCCGCGCACGCGGCGTATGCGATCGACGTCGCCGGCCACGAGGTCACGATCGGCGCGGTGTCGATGGGCAATCCGCACGCGGTGGTCGCAGTCGACGACGTCGCGCAGGCGCCGGTCGAGGCGCTCGGCGCGCAGATCGAGCATGCGACGGCGTTCCCGCAAGGCTGCAACGTCGGTTTCGCGCAGGTTCTCGCGCGCGACGCGATCGCCTTGCGCGTGTGGGAGCGCGGAGTCTGCGAGACGCTGGCCTGCGGCAGCGGCGCGTGCGCCGCGGTGGCGGTGCTGCGCCGCCGCGGCAAGGTCGATGCGGCGGTGCGTGTCGCCTTGCCGGGCGGCGAACTCGGCATCGAGTGGGAAGGCCCCGGCCATGCGCTGTGGATGAGCGGCCCGGCCGCGTTCGTGTTCGAAGGCGAATGGCATGGCGCCTAGCGCGATGCCGCAAGCGTCCGGCTTTCGCCGGATTTGACGACGTCACCGGTCGGTGGCCGCAACCAACGAGGAAGCCATGAGCGAACTCAGCGTCAAGGAAGGTCTGGATGCGATGGAGGTCGCGAGCTACCTGCGCCGCCATCCCGCGTTCCTCAACGAATTCCCCGACCTCGCGCTGGCGCTGGTGCTGCCGCGCGAGCAGGGTTCGGCCGCGTCGCTGGCGAGCTATCAGCTCGATGTGCTGCGCGACAAGAACCGCGAGCTCAACCGGCGCCTGCACGAGCTGATCGAGATCGCGCACGAGAACGAGCAATTGATGGTGCGCGTGCACACGCTGACCCTGGCGCTGATGCGCGCACGAACGCTGTCCGAAACGGTCACTTCGATCGCTGCCGCGCTGACCGAGGATTTCAGCACCGACTTCGTGCGCCTCGTGCTGTTCCGCGCCGATCCGGAACTGCCGGTCGCGCAGTGGCTCATCACCGAACCGGCCGGTGCTGCCGGATTCCCGGCGTTCGCCGAGTTCTTCAAGCGCGCCGAACCGCTGTGCGGCCGCCTGCAGCAGGAAAAGCTCGACGCGCTGTTCGGCGACCATGCCGTCGAAGTGCACTCCGCCGTGCTGATGTCGATCGGCGCGGCCGGCATGCTCGCGATCGGCAGCCACGACCCGAACCGGTTCCATCCGGGCATGGGCACCGTGTTCCTCAAGCTGATCGGCGAAGCGGTGTCGACCGCGCTCGCGCGCTATCCGGCCTGAGTGCGGATCATCACCGCAGCAATGCGATGAACGCCGCCGCGCAAGCGCCCGCCGACACCGAGCTGGGCGTCGCCGTCGACCGTTTCCTCGCCTACCTGCGCGGCGAGCGGCAGTATTCGCCGAGCACGCTCGACCACTACGCGCAGGCGCTGGCGCCGCTGACCGTTTTCGCCGCCGAACAGGAGGTGCGTCGTTGGCGCGACCTCAAGCCGGACCAGGCGCAATCGCTGCTCGCGCAGCAGCACCGCGAGCGCGGCTATGCGCCGTCGACCCTGCGCGGCATCGCCTCGGCCTGGCGCAGCTTCTTCCGGTTTCTCGCGCGCGAGGGCGAGGTCGCGACGAATCCTGCGATCGGCCTGCGCTCGCCGAAGGTGCGCCGCAAGCTGCCCGAAGTGCTCGATGCCGACGAGATGGTGCAACTCGTGGAAGTGCCAGGCGACGACGTCGAGGCGGTACGCGATCGCGCATTGCTCGAACTGTTGTATTCGAGCGGCCTGCGCGTGGCGGAGTTGTGCGGCGTGCGCTGGAAGGATCTCGACACCGGAGACGGCCTGCTGCGCGTCACCGGCAAGGGCAACAAGACGCGCATCGTGCCGGTCGGCGCGAAGGCGCTCGCGGCGCTGGCGGCGTTGCGCGAGCAGGACGGCTGCGGCGACGATGATCCGCTCGTGCGTGGTGCTCGCGGCGGCGCGCTGACGCCGAACGGCGTGCGTGCGCGGCTGAAAAAACGGGCCAACGAGCAAGGGGTGTGGAAGCGCGTCTATCCGCACCTGCTGCGCCATTCCTGCGCCAGCCACCTGCTCGAATCCTCCGGCGACCTGCGTGCGGTGCAGGAGCTGCTCGGCCACGCCGACATCGGCACCACGCAGATCTATACGCATCTCGATTTCCAGCATCTGGCCAAGGTCTACGATGCGGCGCATCCGCGTGCGAAACGGCGTGACCGCGCCGGGTAGGGGCCTGACACGCGACGCACGCGGAGCGCAGGCAGAAAAACGCCGGAATCCTCGATCTTTTCTTCGCATGCTCCGCGTTTCGATCTTCCGCGTTCGCCAACCCCGCGGCGGCCGCTGCAAACCCGCGCTCCCTATCGCGCCGTGCCGATGATCAGGTTGTCCAGTGCCGGCATGCTGTAGTGCAGCGGCTTCGGCGTATCGATCACGAGGCTCGTGATCGGCACCGTGGAGGTGAACCCGCGGAAGTCCCCGGAACCCGTCGTCCGGTACATCTCGATCGTGCCGTCACCCAGCTTCAGCACGACCCATTCGCCGTCGAACGGAGTGACGTCGGCCATCGTGGAATAGAAGTTGCCGCCGATCGCCGTAACGGGCGATCCCGTGAACGTCACGAGCAGACGACCGCGCGGATACTCGGTCTTCACGATCCCGTTCTTGAACACGAGGCGGTCGGAGACCGGCAGCGAGTCGATCGTATAAGCGAGACCCGATGCCGGATCGACGTAGTGCAGCGCCGGTTCGTCACCGACATGGTTCAGATTGTCGAACCCGTTCTCGTGGAAGCCGGGCGCGACGGCGGCGAGGAAGGCATCGCGCGAGTCGTACACCCGCGCCGCGCCACCGCGCATGCGGTCGAAGCCGTCGCAGAACAGGGTATCGCCCGCGCTGCAGGGAAGGGCGGCCGGCGCCGTCACGGTCAGCATTGTCGGCACCACGATCAGCGGCTGCGTCGCGTCGTTCGACCAGACGCAAAGCTCGGTCGCGTAGGTACCTTCCCGCAATCCCTCCGCCGACGGGTCGGCAATCACGAGCGCGTCCGCGCTCGAGCCATGCCCGACCGAAGCGTAGTCCGGACTCGCCATCAACCAACCGGAGGTGGCGATGTCGCCGCAGGGTCCGCTGCCGCCGCTGCCTTTCAGGAACGTCATGTAGGTCAGCGGGGCCAGGCCGCCGGCATTGCGGATGTTCAACCTCGCCGTCGCGATCCCGTTCGCCGGCGCCGTCAAATCCAGCGAAACGGGTTCCATGTCGATGACGGGATCGCTGGGAAGGGAGCGCGAGATCGCCATCGGCTCGCCGTCGCCGTCGAATGCCGCATCGACGACGGTCGCCGGGAAGCCGTTCGGAGCGGCGGTCTTCAGATGGATGTAGCCGTAGCACGCGGTGTCGGGCACGGGAAACGTGAGCCGTCCGTCGCAATTGAACTTCACGCCGGCATAAGCGTCGCCACCGGCTGCGAAGGCCGGAGCCTTCACGAAGTGGCTGCTCGCAAACGTCAGGCTCGGTCCGACCACATCGCCCTCGTGCAGCAGGAGCGCATTGCCGTCGTCGTCCACCGCGAACCGCGAGTGATGCGTTTCATAACTGTCGAACGCGAGCTTGTTGCCGACGAACGGACCTCCCACGAATTCGAAGTCCCAGTCGGCCGTCGCGCGATCGAACGCGCCGGAGGAAGGGGCGCGACTCAGAGCGAAGGTCGCCATATTGATCGACAAGCCAGGCACCGCGAGGGGGATTTGGCGAGTCGAGAAAATCGAGTAGAAGCCCGACGACGCAATGCCGTTGCCGCCACCGGGAGGAACGATCGCCAACGCGGCGACCGCGGCGGCCGTGTTCGAACCGAGGTCGGTGACGAGCTGGCCGGCGGCTATCGAATTGGCATGGACGCCGCCGGCCGCCGAAGTGACCTCGACGCTCACGGTGCAGGTGCCGGCGGCCGGAATCCGCGATCCCGCGGCCAAGGTGACCGACGCGCGGTTCGTCGTCACGGTCCCGCCAGGGCAGGTGGTGGATGCATTCGGCGTCGCGGCCATCACCAGGCCGGCGGGAAATGCATCGACCAGGTCCGCCGAAAGGATCGCCGGCTGGGCCTGGCTCACATTGCTCAACGTGATCGTCAGCGCGCTCGTCGCGCCCAGGTCGATGCGGGAAGGCGCAAACGCCGTCGTCAAGGCCGGCGCAGCGGGGCCTATATCCACGACCATGGCCAAGTGCGCACCCGGGAGTTCGAGATCGGCCATGGGCGTCGGCGCGGCGATGGCGCAGCGGATCGAGCTCATGAACGAGGGATGCGTTTCCGCGCTGCCGTTGGCGCCGGCGAAGAGCCAGCCCGGGGAGCCGTCGATGCGGTATTCGACGACGAGATCGTTGCCGACGGAGTCCCCGATCCATCCCGAGGCGGGGATCGTCAGGATCTGCAAATCGCTGCCATCGGTCAGCGCGGATCCGGAGCCGATCCAGCTCAGCGCCGCGATCGCAATCGTATCCACCGGCACGGCATGGGGAATCGAGTACAGGTTGACGGTGACCGGCGTCGGCAAGCTCCTTTCCACCGCGACGGTCACGCTGCGAATCGATGCCGATGCCGGTGCGCCGTGTTCGACGAAATAGAAACGCCGCCACCAACTGGTATCGAACGTGATGCTGTCGTCACGACACGCCGCGCCGCTGCCCGCCACGGGCGTGTGGTCGTTCATCTGGGCGATGGAAGAGCCGCCGAGTGGAATTGCGGACCCGCCGGCGTTCGCGGGAGGCGCCGGCGTCGCTACGGGCGCCGTCGCCGAGCCGGCGAAAGCGAATGCGACCGCCAATGCGAGGCTCGAAACGTTCATCATCGGGTCCCCGAGCGAAAGCACGTCCCGCATTTCCGTCGACGAAACGGCCGCTGCGGCCGCCGCCGAGCATCGGCATGGAACCGCGCCGGCAGCGATTCGGCAGCACCGCCGGGAGGCGCATCGGGGAGCGGGTTGCGTGACGCGCAGTGTCTCCGGTGCCCCATTTCGCCCGAACCCCCATCCGGTCGTTGTTCGCGCCGCCAATGGCGCTTGCCCCATGAATCGACGGTTGCCGTTGGCGGCCGCTCGCCCGAAGCCGGCAGTCGAGGCCGGAGGAAGAGACGAGGAAAATTCCGCCGCCCTCGTGGCCGATCGATCGATTCCAGGCCCAGTCTCGCAGGTCCCCGGAACCCGGTCCAGATGCGAAGCGGGCTCATGCGGCCTCCGGAAGGAAAGCCTCCGGAGCGGGGCTTTGCGAGGCGGCTCCGATCGCGAACCGCAAGCGTCCGAAGCGCGCCTGGAGGGGCGAGCGACGGGATGCGCGCACGGGCGCCGCTGCGTAGGCGCAGGTCGCCGCGGGTTGGGTTCCGGTGCGGTGTCCCCATCTGGTTTCCTCGCCACCGTCGAGGACCGCCATGGACAGCTTCCACGCCACCACCATCGTTTCCGTCCGTCGCGGCGACCAAGTCGTCATCGGCGGCGACGGGCAGGTCACGCTCGGCAACACCGTGATGAAGGCGAACGCGAAGAAGATCCGCCGCCTCGGCAAGGGCAACGTGCTGGCCGGTTTCGCCGGTGCGACGGCCGATGCGTTCACCTTGTTCGAGCTGTTCGAGCAGAAGCTGGAGAAGCACGGCGGCAACCTCACGCGCGCCGCGGTCGAGTTGGCCAAGGACTGGCGCACGGAGCGCCGCCTCGGGCGCCTCGAAGCGATGCTCGCGGTCGCCGACAAGACCAGCTCGCTGCTGATTTCCGGCAATGGCGACGTCCTCGAACCGGAGAACGGCCTGATCGCGATCGGTTCCGGCGGCCCGTTCGCGCTGGCCGCGGCGAAGGCGCTGCTCGAACACACCGAGATGGCCCCGCGCGCGATCGTCGAGAAGGCGTTGAACATCGCCGGCGACATCTGCATCTACACGAACCACAACACGACGATCGAAGAGCTCTAGCCCTCGCCCTTCGCTCCGGCGCAGGCCGCAATGACGGCGAAGAAACCTCCTCCGCACATCCCGAAGCCATGTCCGAACTGACTCCCCGCGAAATCGTCAACGAACTCGACCGCTACATCATCGGCCAGAACGCAGCCAAGCGCGCGGTCGCGATCGCGCTGCGCAACCGCTGGCGGCGCATGCAGCTCGATCCGTCGCTGCGCGAGGAAGTCACGCCGAAGAACATCCTGATGATCGGTCCGACCGGCGTCGGCAAGACCGAGATAGCGCGGCGTCTCGCGGCGCTCGCGAACGCGCCGTTCATCAAGATCGAGGCGACCAAGTTCACCGAGGTCGGCTACGTCGGCAAGGACGTCGAGCAGATCATCCGCGACCTCGCCGACAGCGCGGTCAAGATGATGCGCGAGCAGGCCAAGGTGCGCGTGCGCTCGCAGGCCGAGGACCGCGCCGAGGACCGCATCCTCGACGCGCTGCTGCCGCGCCGCCAGGGCGTCGGTTTCGCCAACGAGCCGCCGTCGCACGACGCGCATGCGGCCGATACGCGCCAGAAGCTGCGCAAGCAGTTGCGCGAAGGCGCGCTCGACGAGCGCGAGATCGAGCTCGACTTCGCGATGAACGTCGGCGTCGAGATCATGGCGCCGCCCGGCATGGAGGAGATGACCAGCCAGCTGCGCGGCATGTTCCAGTCGCTCGCCGGACAGAAGTCGCAGTCGCGCAAGCTGACCATCGCGCAGGCGCGTCCGCTGCTGATCGAGGAAGAAGCCGGCAAGCTCGTCAACGACGAGGAGATCAAGGCGCAGGCGATCACCAACGCCGAGCAGAACGGCATCGTCTTCATCGACGAGATCGACAAGATCGCGCAGCGCGGCGAGTTCAGCGGCGCCGGCGTCTCGCGCGAGGGCGTGCAGCGCGACCTGCTGCCGCTGGTGGAAGGTTCGGCGGTGTCGACCAAGTACGGCATCGTCAAGACCGACCACATCCTGTTCATCGCGTCGGGCGCGTTCTCGCTGGCCAAGCCGTCCGACCTCGTGCCGGAGCTGCAAGGCCGCTTCCCGATCCGCGTGGAACTCGCGGCGCTGACCGCGGACGACTTCAAGCGCATCCTGTCCGAACCGCAGCATGCGCTGACCAAACAGTACACCGCGCTGCTCGGCACCGAAGGCGTCACGATCGAATTCACCGACGACGGCATCGCGCGTCTCGCCGAGATCGCGTTCCGCGTCAACGAGCGCACCGAGAACATCGGCGCGCGCCGCCTGCACACCGTGCTGGAGCGACTGCTCGACGAGATTTCCTACATGGCTTCCGACAAGAGCGGGCAGCACTATCGCATCGATGCGGCCTATGTCGACGCGCACCTCGGTGAGCTGGTCAAGGACGAGGACCTGTCGCGTTACATTCTTTGAGAAACACTTTGTTGCACCTTTGTTCCAACTGCCCGACCATACGCCCATGAGTACCGTCGTTCCTTTCAAGGCCCGTGGCGCCCGCGCCGAACTCCGCGAGGCGCTGGAGCAGCGCATCCCGCTGCGCATCCAGCGCGACCGCCTGCAGCCGGGCGTGATCCACGGCTACGTCGTCGCGTTGTCGCGCGACTTCTGCCTGATCGCCGAGGTCGGCGACGTGATGCGCTTCGACGGCTACATCGCGATCGCGGTCGCCGACATCAGCACGCTGGAAATCGACCCCTCGCGCGAGTTCGTCGACAAGGCACTGGCGCTGCGCGGCGAGACGCTGCGCGTTCCCGAAGGCTTCCGGCTCGACGACTGGGGCACGATCGCACAATCGGCAGCGGCCTGCGCGCCGTTGATCTCGGTCAACATGATCGAGGACGAGGACGGCGAGATCAGCTACGTCGGCCAGCTCGACGCGGTCGAGCCGAACGTGCTGGTGCTGCGCGAGCTCGATCCGAACGCGGAGTGGTATCCGGACAACGGCGCCTACGAATTCGAGGCGCTGGGTTCCATCGGCTTCGGCAGCGGCTATCTCGAGGCGTTGTGGCAGGTCGCCGGTTCGCCCGCCGATCCGCTGGCGCCGCGTGCGCCGGTGTCGGACAAGATTCATTAGTGCGATCGTCCGTGATCGCGGCTGCGAGGAACGTATCCTGGTTCCGAGAGCATCAGCCTTCGCGCGAATCCAGAAGCGGCCATCCATGGCCGCACTTTTCACGAACAGCTGCTTCGTAGCGCCGGTCGTTCAAGGGGACCGCTGAAGAAATCACTCTTGTCGTCATCCCGGTGCAGGCCGGAATCCATCTTGACTCCAATATCCCCTCGATGAAGTCGACTATTGCTCGATGAGCACGCCGGTCCCGACCAGCATCACCCTGCATCGCGCCTCGCACGTGCTCGAAGTCGCGTTCGACACAGGCGAGACGTTCCGCCTGCCGGCCGAATACCTGCGCGTGCATTCGCCGAGCGCGGAGGTGCAAGGCCACGGGCCGGGGCAGAAGGTGCTGGTCGCCGGCAAGCGCGATGTCCACATCGATGCGGTCGAGCCGGTCGGCAACTACGCGGTGCTGCTGCGTTTCAGCGACGGCCATGCCACCGGGTTGTTCTCGTGGGGCGTGTTGCACGAACTCGGTCGCGACCAGGCGAAGAACTGGCAGGCATACCTCGACGCGCTGGCCGCCAACGGCGCGACGCGCTCGGCCTGACCGGGCGTGTAAGGCTGGCGACAGGTGGTGCGCGCAAGAATGCGCGCGAGGCGCGACGCCACGGTCGCGTGCCTTCCGCCGGATCAGGTTCTTCGCCATGCCCGAAGACGTGGAGATCGACACCGACAAGTTGCGCGAGGCGATCGACCGCGAAATCGAACGCGACGCCGGTTCGCTGCTGCGCGCCATCGCGCTGACGACGGCGGTGGTCGCGGCACTCGCCGCGATCGCTTCGCTCGAAGCCGGCGGCACGGTCAACGAGGCGCTGGCCCTGAAGACCGAAGCGACGCGCCTGCAGGCCGAGGCCTCCGACCAGTGGGCCTACTACCAGGCCAAAGGCCTGAAGGCGACCGTGCTCGCGGCCCAGCGCAACGTCTGGGCTGCGCTCGACAAGGCGCCGCCGTCCGACCTCGCGACCGACGTCGCGCGCTACGACGACGACCAGAAAACCAGCAAGCGGAAAGCCGAGGCGCTCGAACGCGAGCGCGACGCGAAGTCCGCCGAAGCCGACGTGCTGATGCAGCGCCATCACTGTTTCGCCGACTCGGTGGCGCTGCTGCAGGTCAGCATCGCGCTCGGCGCGGTGGCCGCGCTCGCGCGCAAGCGCGCGGTCTGGTTCGGCTCCGTCTTGCTCGGGGCGTGCGGCGTGGGCCTGTTCGCGTTCGCTTTCCTGCGCTGAAGGCCGCTACCAGCCTCCTCCTCCGCCTCCTCCTCCGCCACCGCCTGACGAACCGCCCGACGAACCACCGCTGCTGCTGCCGGACGAGGACCCCGGCGCGCTCGAGGACGACGAGATCGCGCTACCGAGCGAGGAGCCGAGTCCGCCGGCGAAATCGCCGAGGCTCGACACCGACGAACCGCCGCCGCCCTGGTACCAGCCGATCGCGCCGACGGCCGCCGCCGCCGCGGCCGGTCCGACCGCAGCGGCGAAACGATCGGTCCAGTTCTTCTCGACGCCCAATGCCAGCGCGTACGGCAGGAAGCGCTGGAACTCGGCCGCATCCAGTGTCGGCGCCCGCTGCGCGGCCAGTTCGTCGCGTTCGGCGACGCCGAGGTACAGGCGCAGGCCGGCGATCCTGTCAAGCAGCGCGCGCCCTTCCGGTGTCGGCGCCTTCAGCCATTGCATGAACGCGACATTGGTGACGACCAGCGCCAGCGCGGCGAGGGTGAACGCGACGCCGGCCATGAACGCCAGCGCCACTGCGCCGATCATTTCGCCGACCAGGAACGGCATGGCGAACGCGCCGAGGGAAAATGCGCGCGCGCGTTGTCCCGTGCGCCATGCCTTGATCACCGTGCCGACCAGCACCGTTACGCCGATGCTCCAGCCGCCAAGCCAGATCAGCATGAATCCGGCGCCGCCGGCGAGCTTGCCGCTGCCAAGCGAGAAAACCGCTGCCGCGAGCACGGCCAGCGAGATCGCCACGCCTGCCGCGAACACGCCGCGATGGGTGCGGAAGTAGCGGCCGACGTCGTCGCGTTCGAGATGGCGACGGTGCTCGGCCAGGGCTGCCGCGATGAGCTGGTGCCGGGACTGTTCGAGCGGGAGTTCGGCGCGTTTGCCGAGCAAGCCGTCGAACAAGGCCTGTTCGGTCGGCGGCAGCGGTTCGCGCGCGCCCTTGCCGCGCAGCAGGCGCCACGTTGCGCCTTCCTGGCGGATCTCGATCGCGCCGCGCACGGCGAGATCGACCAGGTCGGCCGCGACGCAGCGGTCGTCCCATGCCATGCGCTCGACATGGCGCAGGTTGCCCGGCGTGCATCCGGGCGGCGCCTCGTATTGCGGAATGATCACGCCGGGTCGCGGGTCGCGGCCGACGCGGCGCCATTGCACGAGGTAATACATCCACACCAGCAGCAGGCCGCCGCCGATCACCGCCGCGCGGCCGTCGTGCAGCAGCCGGCGGGTGCGATCGATCGGTGTCAGCGTTGGTGCCGGCGTTGGTGCCGGCGTCAACGTCGGTGTCGGCGCAGGCTTCGTGACGATGCCCTTCGGGAAACTCGCGACGATGGTCAGCCCTTCGCGCGGCGCGAGCGGTCGCGTGGTGCGAAACAGCGCATGCGAGGGCGCATCGACGTCGGCATGGAAGTCGCGTCCGCGGCTGCCCTGCGGGCCGGTGTAGGCCTCGACCTGGATGTCGCCGGGTGCGATCGCGCCGGGCAGGCTCAACGTTGCGCTGGCGGCGTCGATGGCGAAATCCCAGCCGTTGCCGGTCGCGTTCCAGTACAGCTCGTCGTGGTCGGCGAAAAAGCCGAGCTGGTGCGTCGTGCGGTAGCGCAGCGCGTAGCGGTGTTCGCCGGGAGCGAGCGTGGTGTCCTTCGATCCGAAATACACGCGCACGCCGTTGCCGCGCCGCTCGGTGTGGAACGGTTCGGGTTCGCCGTCGCGTGTCAGCGCCTGTGGCTCGAAATCGACGCGCACGCGATTGCCGGCGCGATCCACCTGCCCCGCCCGTTCGTCACCGGTCTGAGCCCAAGCTACATCAACCACGGAGCGCGCGGCTCGCTGCCGAGCACGCATG
>Ga0153956_1002392_pt1 | contig 13863 bp, 8 predicted proteins | sample TSFL040MetaG_FD_104704 | JGI IMG/M metagenome (GOLD analysis project Ga0153956, IMG submission 104704) | Attine ant fungus gardens microbial communities from Florida, USA - TSFL040 MetaG | ecosystem: Host-associated > Fungi > Mycelium > Unclassified | place: USA: Florida, Wekiwa Springs... | reverse complement strand
TTTAATAACAACAGCGGGCTTGGAACCGCGCTCATCAACAACAGCGGCACTCTCGGTATTGGAAGCAGCAGCGCCGAAAACGCCAAAATTATCAACAATCATATCGTCCATTTTTACGGCGCCGCCACCGGCGGCAACGCCACGATTCAGAATGTCAGTGGAGGTGTGGTTAATTTTGAAAATTTCAGCACGGGGGGCAATGCCGTCATCGCGAACGATGCTGGAGCCGTGGTCGATTTTTCCGGAAGCAGTGGACTGAATAACGATCACAAGCTCAGCATCGGCGCGATCACCGGTGACGGAAACGTCTATCTGGGGAGCAATGCGCTCTCCATCGGCAGCACCAATCAGGATATTACGCTGAACAGCGTCTTCAGCGATTGCGGTGCGAGCGGGAACGATTGCCAGAACAGCGGTGCGACCGGCGGATCGCTGGTCAAGGTCGGCGCGGGGACGCTGACAATCGCGAACGCGAACACTTATACCGGCGGCACGACGGTCAGTGCGGGAAAGCTGCAAATCGGTAACACGACGACGGTCGGCAGTATCGTTGGCGATGTGGTCGTTGGAAGCGGAACGACGTTCAGCGCCGTCAACGGAAATCTGAGCGGAGTCGAGCATATCGATAATTCCGGGGTCACGGAATTTCACAACAACACGAGTCCCACCAACGCGCTCATCACCAACAGTGCGGGCGGCGTGGTGGATTTCTCCGGCAGCACGGGGCCTGCGGGCGACGGAAAACTCACTGCTGGAGAGATCGCGGGCGCCGGCGATTTTTACCTCGGCGGCAATACCCTCACGCTCCACAGCGGCTTAAACACGACGGTCAGCGGCGTTATCAGCGATTGCGGCGCGGGCGGCGCGGCTTGCAATATGCCAGGCACGACCGGCGGCGCGCTGGTGAAATCGGCAGGCAGCACGCTGACGCTGACCGGCGCCAATACCTACACCGGCGGCACGACGGTCGGCGCCGGCGTGTTGGTGCTTGGCAATGCTGCGGCCAAAGGCAGCATTGTGGGTGATGTGACGGTCAATTCAGGCGGGACGCTTCAACTGATCAACACCGGCCTGGGTGCGGTGACCACCATCGACAACGGGGGGCTTTCGTTTTTCAGAAATGGAACCAATGCCCGCGACATCACCTTGAATAATAATAACTATGTGGCGTTCGGGGATACGAGCAGCGCTGGCAACGCGACGATCACCAACAACAGCAGCCTGTTTTTCTTCAGCGGAAACAGTACGGCTGGCAACGCTACCATTACAAACAATCTGGGTGGTGTGATCGATTTTTCCGGCAGCAGCGGATCGAACGGCGACCGCAAGTTGAGTGCGGGTTCGATCGCGGGCGCCGGAGATTTTTATCTCGGCGGCAATATGCTGACTGTCGGCGGCAACAATCAAAGTACGACGGTCAGCGGTACGATCAGCGATTGCGGCGCAGGTGGCACCGCGTGTTCTGCTTCGGGGGCGACCGGCGGCATGCTTGTCAAGGCCGGGACCGGCGACCTGACGCTATCAGGCGCCAATACCTATACCGGTGGCACATGGGTGGCTGCGGGAACGTTGAGTCTGGCGAACAACGATGCGCTCGGGACCGGCGCCGTGATGCTCGATCCCAACACGACGCTGCACCTTGCGGGCGTGCAGATCGTCAATACCGTCAATGTCTGGGGTGATCCGAATATCGCCGTCACAGGCGCGAATGCGCTGAACAGCATCGTCGGCTCCGGTGATGTCAATGTTCTTGGCACATCCGGCAATGCGACTACCGATGTGCTCACGCTGAACGGCCCGAACGTTTACACCGCGAGCACCTTTATTGGCGATGGCACGGCAAGCGCGGCAACGACCCTGAAGGGTGGAGGCGTGAATACGTTGAGTGCGAACTCGACGACGACGGTGACGGCGAACAGTATTCTGGACCTCAACGGATTCGATCAAGCGATCGGTGCATTGGCCGGGGCGGGTACGGTCACCAATGGCGGAGCGAGTGCGGCGACGGTGACAACCAACGGCAACAACAGCTCGACCGTTTTCAGCGGTGTTATAGAGAACGGAAGTGCGACGACCGCGCTGGCCAAGGCTGGCACCGGCACGTTGACGCTTTCAGGCACCAGTACGTTCACCGGAGCAACAACGGTCAACGGCGGACGCCTGATGGTCGATGGCTCGATCGTGTCGTCGAGCGGAGTCCAGGTGAACGCGGGCGGATCGGTCGGAGGCTCGGGCTTTCTTCCATCGACCGTCATTGCCAGCGGTGGCACGCTGGCCCCCGGCAGCGCCACCACGCCCCTGACCGTGAACGGCAACCTGACGTTCGATACCGGCGCGATCTATGCCGTGCAGTCTTCGCCAACGACGACCGGGCACACCGATGTCACCGGGATGGCCACGCTCGCCGGTACCGCCTATGTCGGCTTTGCTCCCGGAAACTATACGAAGGGCGACTATACCATTCTCTCGGCGGCTGGCGGATTGGGCGGCACCACGTTCGATGCGCTGCAGACCAGCATGCCGGGCTTCGTCACCTCGCTCGGTTATACGGCCAACGATGCGGTAGTGACGATTTCGTCGGCGGTTCTTGGCGCAGGGCAGGGGCTTGGGCGAAACCAGCAGAACGTCGCCAATACCATCAATGATTACTTCAACAATGGCGGCATGCTGCCCGCCAGCTTCTCCAACATCTTCGGATTGAGCGGTAGCCGCCTTGGCGATGCGCTGTCGCGGGTTTCGGGAGAGGCGGCAACGGGCGCGCAGCAGGGCGCGTTTCAGCTCATGAACGGATTTTTCGGAATCATGCTCGATCCCGCGGTGGGCGGCACGGGACATGCTGGCGGGGGACAGGCACTCGGTTTTGCCGCCGAGCGTGACATGCCGCCTGATGTTGCACGCGCTTATGCGTCCGTATTCAAGTCCGCGATCAAAGGGCCGCAATCCTTCGAGTCGCGATGGAATATGTGGGCATCGGGCTTCGGCGGCTCCGGCACGATCAATGGAAATACCGCGCTTGGCTCGCACGATAGCACCGCACGCATCTATGGTACTGCTGGCGGAGCCGACTATCGCGTCTCGCCGGATATGACAGTTGGTTTCGCCTTTGCCGGAGCGGGGACGAGTTGGGGCCTTGCGGGCGGGCTTGGCGGCGGCAAGAGCGATGCCTTTCAGGCGGGACTCTATGGCTCAAAGCGATCAGGCAATGCTTATGTGTCGGCGGCCGTCGCCTTCGCCGATCACTGGATGTCGACCGATCGTTATGCATTGGCGGGCGATCATCTTACGGGACGGTTCAATGCGCAGAGCTACGGTGGACGGCTGGAAAGCGGCTATCGCTTCGCGACGCCGTTGGGTGGTGTCACGCCATATGCCGCCGTGCAGGCACAGGCTTTTCATGCTCCGGGCTACAGTGAGACGGATGCTGCCGGAGGGGGGCTGGCGGTGTCATATGGCTCGCGCGATGCAACCGACACGCGGAGCGAGTTTGGCGTGCGGTATGATCGCACGACACTTCTTGATTCACGTGCGTTGCTGACGCTTCGCGGCCGCCTCGCATGGGCTCATGATTGGGTCAGTGATCCTACGCTGGCGGCAGCCTTTCAGACGCTTCCCGGCTCGAGCTTTGTCGTGGGCGGGGCCGTGCCGGCAAAAGACACGCTGCTCGCTTCGGCCGGTGCCGAGTTGTTCATGACCCCTGCCTGGTCCGTGCTTGCCCGGTTCGATACTGAACTGTCCGGGCACGCGCAAACCTATGCCGGGACCGGCACGTTGCGCTACGCGTGGTGAAGGAAAAGCGCTGGAATTAGGTATTTCGCTCTCAGACAATAGTGGGCGACAGGTCAAAGTTAGCAGTGGCCGATCAGAGTTGCTCTGGACTTAAGCTTTTTTCACGCATTCCGATTTTAGACTCATCGCTTTGTTCCTCGGCGTTAGGATCGCCCGGTGCTGTGGCCCAGGCCAGTTCGACGAGCGTGACGATCCGCCGGCCGGCGCCATCAGTCTGGCAAACGATCAAGCCCTGTTCCTCGATATAGGTCAGCAGACGCCGGGCGCGGCGCAGCGAATGCGTGCCATAGGCGCGGGCGATCGCTGGATCGCCCGGGCACGGCCAACCCTCTTTCGCTGCACGCGCAATCATCATGAAGATGCCTTGCATGTCCTGCGGCAGGATAGCGGCTCGGATCGAGACGTCCTGCCAGGCATCATCCTCTGCCATGTCGGTATTGAGTCCGGCGCGGGCGTGCGTCAGCATCCTGTGGAAGTTGTTGAGATCCGGCACAGCCGAACCGAGGCCTTCGATCCGGCAGCGGATGACAAACTCCTGATAGAGGATACTCACGGCGCGAAATCCCGCATCGGGCTCTGTCAGGATTGCCGACAGGATGCCGTCCAGCCGCTCACGCCGCGCCGCTATTTCTGTCGCGCTAAGAGGCTGCTCTGCGACTTCGGGGCCAATCTCCGCAGCCGTGGATTTCGTCGCCATAAGCTGGCCAAGCAGATCTGGCGCGGGCCGGCGCGCGGGCCGGACAGTCTCGGGCGGCGGATCCGCCAGGATAATGGCGCGCGCATCCTCCAAGGCTGCTTCGGGCAGCGGGATAAGTCGTGGCGGCGCATTACGCGGTTGGGTATCTGTTGACCCGATCCGCAGCGCCAGCGGGCGGCGGGAGAGGGCAGGGCCGAGCGCCATGAATTGCCCGCGCTCCAGATCGCGGAAGGCTTCTGCTTGCCGCCGCTCCATGCCGAGCAAGTCCGCGGCGCGCGCCATGTCGATATCAAGAAAGGTGCGCCCCATGAAGAAATTGGAAGCCTCGGCGGCGACGTTTTTGGCGAGCTTCGCCAATCGTTGGGTTGCGATAACTCCCGCAAGCCCGCGCTTGCGGCCACGGCACATCAGGTTTGTCATCGCACCGAGAGAGAGTTTGCGGGCCTCGTCCGACACTTCTCCGGCGGCCGCTGGAGCGAAGAGCTGTGCTTCGTCCACCACCACGAGCGTGGGATACCAGTGGTCGCGGGCGACATCAAAAAGACCGCCAAGGAAAGCGGCCGCACGCCGCATCTGGTTCTCGGCGTCAAGCCCCTCAAGATTGAGCACCGTAGAGACACGATGGATGCGCGCTCGCTCGCCGGCAGCCTGCAGGGTGCGCTCGGTATGGTCCTCAGCATCGATGACGAGGTGGCCGAAAAGGTCGGCCAGCGTCACGAAGTCCCCCTCGGGGTCGATAATGGTCTGCTGTACCCAAGTTGCGCTCTGTTCCAGCAGCCGGCGCAGCAGATGAGACTTTCCGGAGCCCGAATTGCCCTGCACCAGTAGGCGGGTGGCCAACAGCTCCTCAAGGTCCAGTGCCATCGAGGGTCCCGCTGTCGTGTGTCCCATCTCGATCGCAACGGTCATGTATCGACTCAACCTCTCCTTGCTGAGAGGGCTTATCAACCGGATCGCAGTCCGTCGAGCGCTCCATCGTCCGCAAAATGCACATGGCGCTTGCGCCATCAATGCAGCCGCTGTTGGGGCTTTCTTGTCGATCGCGCTTGATATTGCGCTGCGGCGAAGGCATATCAGTCCCTCGTCGGACCCGATTTGATCGGGTGGCTCGGCCGGGCGCCTATCCCCCGGGAACTCTAGCGATCTGCAGCCATCTGCATAAAGGCAACAGGTATGCCCCGTTGCCTCGCTCATCATATTGGTTCCGCACATGCAATTTATCCAAGCTCTTCGCCGCGAATGGCTGGCGAACGTTCCGACTGAAATCCCGTCCGGCCTTCTCGTTGCGTTGGCACTGATCCCGGAGGCCATCGGCTTTTCCATTGTCGCGGGCGTCGATCCGAAGGTCGGTCTCTACGCGTAGGTCTGAATGAAGCCAGCGCGACCATGGTCGAGCGCTTCGGAACGCATCATAAATCCGATGGCCAGCGGAAAATGGCTCACTGACTTTCGGCTTTCCATTCGAAGTTGAAGTATCCTGAGCGCCAACCAAGGTTTTTATTTCATGTCCTTTTCACCGCCCTCGAAGCCGCTGGCCAAAGCCTTGAGCGAGCGAAATTACGACAACCCAACGCCGGTTCAGGCAGCCGTGCTCGCGGATGACGCCGTTGATCGCGACCTTCTGGTCTCGGCGCAAACGGGGTCCGGAAAAACCGTCGCCTACGGGCTTGCATTTGCAAAAGACATTCTGGGCGAAGCTAGGCATTTCGATGAGGCAGCGGCGCCGCTCGCCCTGATTGTCGCGCCGACACGCGAGCTTGCCATGCAGGTGCATCGTGAGCTTGGGTGGCTCTATCAATATGCGAATGCACGCGTTGTGTCGTGTGTTGGCGGCATGGATCCGCGCCGCGAGCAGCGCGATCTGGCTGCGGGCGCTCATATCGTGGTCGGAACACCGGGGCGGTTGTGCGATCACTTGCGGCGAGGGCGTCTCGACGTCTCGGATCTGAGGGCGGTGGTCCTCGATGAAGCCGATGAGATGCTGGATCTCGGCTTTCGCGAGGATATGGAATTCATTCTCGCGACAACGCCGGAAACGCGCCGCACGTTATTGTTCTCGGCAACGCTGCCCCGCGGTATCGTTGCGATGGCAAAACAATATCAACAAAATGCCTTTCGGATCGACGTTGCAGGCGACGAAGGCGGGCATGCGGATATTGAGTATCGCGCCATCAGAATCGCTCCCAGCGATACCGTCCATGCGGTTGTGAATGTTCTGCGGTTCTATGAATCGCCGACTGCAATGGTATTTTGCAACACCAGAGATGCGGTCCGGCATTTGCAGGCGACGCTTCTGGAGCGCGGCTTCTCGGTGGTCGCTCTCTCGGGCGAACTCACCCAGAATGAGCGAACGATGGCCCTGCAGGCTTTGCGGGACGGGCGTGCCCGAATCTGCGTGGCGACGGATGTGGCGGCGCGCGGCATTGATCTGCCGAATCTGGATCTCGTGATCCATGCGGATATTCCGAATGATCCGGAGGTCATGCAGCATCGCTCAGGCCGTACCGGCCGCGCCGGACGAAAGGGTGTCAGTGTCTTATTGGTGCCGCCGGCCCGACGGCGGCGCGCCGAATTGCTGCTGAATCTCGCAGGCATCGATGCTGTTTGGGGCACTGCTCCTCAGTCCGATGAAATCCGGACTCTCGATCAGGAGCGTATGCTGTCCGATCCAGTTCTCACCGACGAGACGACAAGCGACGATCTGGTACTGGCGCGGGCGCTGCTCGCCAGGCGTTCGCCGGAGGATATCGCTGCGGCACTCGCCCGGCTCTATCGCGCGCGGCTTCCGTCGCCGGAGGACATTCTCGATCCCGGTGAGAGCGGCAGGGGTGACAATCGCGATCGGAGCAAAGGTGTCAGATCGCAGCGCGGTGACGATCGTTCAGCTGAGCCCCGATCAAAACCACGAAAATCGTCCGCGCGTCATGAGATGGCGGAGGGGGGCGTCTGGTTCACAGCCAACATCGGGCGCAGAAAAAATGCGGAAGCGCGTTGGCTATTACCGATGATCTGCCGCCGTGGCGGTATCGAGAAACAGGAGGTCGGCAGCATTCGCATTCTGGATACCGTGACGGAGTTCGAAATTTCCGACCGGGTTGCCATCTCTTTTGCTGCGAAAGTCCGGCGTCCGGACAAGGAAGACAATATTCGTATCGAACCACGCGCAGACGGCGCCCAGAATGCCGCAACTTCTGAAAAGCATTCCCGCCGGCGGCCGCGCAAGGACGAAGATGTTGACCGTCGTGCGCATCGTGCCGATCGTCCGGATGGTGCAACGGAGCAAAAGAGTTACGGTAAGAGTCACACGAAAAATGCTAGATTTGGCGATGCGCCTGTTTTCAAAAAGAAAAGCAAGAAACGCAGCAAAACCTGCCAACGCTGAACGTCCGGCGATGGCTCCGCATACGGGGCTTTTCTGAGCGCTTTCTAAATAAAGTAAGCCCGCGTCGATCAATCTGCAAAATTAATTTAAATTCTCGGAAAATACAATATCCTATCATTATAAAATTAGTATGATATTATTCCTTGACCAAGGGTTCGATCGATCGGGCATCAGGCAGCGACCCAAAGAAGTTCGCGCGAAGCTTGCTTAAGCAAACTTAAGGGATCGGGAGAACGTTCAAATGGAGTTCCGAATTGCCTGTGCGGTAGGTGTTCTTCTTTCTGTGGCGTTCGCAACCAGCCTGTCTGTTCAAGCGTCCGCACGGACGATCAAGACAGGTGTGAATGAGCCCCTAACGAGCGCCTTTGCGCTTTTGCTGCTCGGGGGCGCGCGTCGTTAATGATGTAAAGATCGCCGCCGACAAGATCAGCTCAAGAGGATGAGCTCTCGGAACGTCGCTGGCAGGTTATAAGAACTGTGCTAGGAGGCGAGCAGCAGGTGCAGGCTATCATGTCTAAACCCAAGCTGCTGATCTTCAACGAAATTTTCGCTAAGACTTGCCCCCAGCATTGTTGAACAGGTTTTCGCGAACGTCGTCGCGGCGCACCGGATACCTCAGTATTGCTCTATATCAGGGCGAAGCCAAACGAGTAAATCTAAAGATATCGAAGCTGCCCACGAGAGGTTCTTGCAATTATGTCGGGCCGCGCTTTTTCCAATATTGTGGTGCTCTTAAAAAAGGTCAGAACGTTGATCGTTCTGCGCTTGATCAGGTGCTTCGCTTTTAACTTGGATGTGAGGCCTAAGGTCGCATGAGAAAGTGCGGCAGCGCGATGCGAATAATATGAGCAACGGAAGTTCAAACTCTAGTCTTGCTAAAGCTAACTTATCATATAAGCTGACGAGCAGTTATAAAAAATGACCAGGGAGGGTAACGGCAAGCATGTCATTCATCAACATTGTTGACGTCGATCTCGCATATAGCGGGACGGATGCGAGCGGATTCTCGGCGCAAACTCTTGCCGTCTCCTCCGCCAATTTAACTATCGAGCACGGAGAGTTTGTTGCGCTGGTGGGTCCAAGCGGTTGCGGAAAGTCGACATTGCTGAAGTTGGTTTCTGGCTTGGTTCCTCCGAGCGCAGGCGTGGTTAAGGTCGAGGGCAAAGAAGTTACGCAACCTCTCAAGACCGTTGGGATGGCCTTCCAAAACGCAACACTGCTCCCTTGGCGAAATATTCTCGATAATGTTCTTTTGCCGCTGGAAATAGTTCAGCCGTACCGAAAGACATTTAAGCGCGACCGAAAGGTAAATCGCGAGCGCGCCGAAGCACTGTTGGCAAAGGTTGGCTTATCCGAATTTGCGAATAAGATGCCGTACCAGTTGTCGGGCGGTATGCAGATGCGTGCGCAGCTGTGCCGTGCACTGATACACGAGCCATCGATCCTTCTGCTCGATGAACCCTTCGCGGCTCTGGATACTTTTACGCGAGAAGATCTTTGGGGCGTGCTGCAGGACCTTTGGTCGTTTCGCAAGTGCACGGTTATCCTGGTCACTCACGATCTTCGCGAGGCTGTTTATTTGGCGCAAACAGTTTACGTGATGAGCTCGCGGCCAGGGCGAATTATTAAGACGCAGTCTGTCGATATCCCGCGGCCTCGAACGCTGGATAGCACCTTTCAACCTGATTTTGTGGACCTGGTTCAGGATCTTCGTCACCACATTGCCCTGGGGAAACGTTCGTGAATAGAAAGCTCGTACAAAGATTGGCCCCATGGGTGGCGATCACCGTATTCGTGGCTCTTTGGTGGTTGTGCGTAGTGGTCTTCCACATAGAGAGTTATGTTTTGCCTTCGCCCGCCGAAGCTGTCCAAGCGATGGTCAAGTATCGCTATCCACTCTTTACGCATGGTATGGCGACGCTCACGACAACCTTGATAGGCTTTGCGATTGCCGTCGTTTTCGGTCTGTTTTTAGGAGTCTTGGTTGGATCTTGGCCGCTGTTTTACGCCGGTCTTTATCCGTTGCTGGTTGGATTCAACAGCGTCCCTAAAGCTGCCTTGGTCCCTGTCTTTGTAATTTGGTTCGGGGTCGGCACGGTGCCCGCAGTCATGACGGCCTTCATGTTGTCGTTTTTTCCGGTGGTCGCGAATATTGCTACTGCCTTTGCGACCATTGAACCCGAATTGCTTGAGGTGATGCGTTCGCTCGGTGCATCGCGGTTGGACATGATTATGAAGATCGGTATTCCGCGCTCGCTTCCATTTTTCTTCGCTTCTCTGAAAATCGCTATCACTTTGGCCTTTGTCGGCTCTGTCATCGCGGAAATCGTTGCGGGAAATAAGGGCATTGGAAATGTGATGCTTGTGGCGAGCTCGAACTTCAATGTGCCGCTTGTTTTTGCTGCTCTGATCGTGGTCGGCATAATGGGCGTGGGAATGTACGCGATATTCGATCTGTTTGAGCGTCGAATGACTGGCTGGTCGGTTCGGCGTGGCCCCTCTATTGAAACATCGAAGGGTTGATCGGTCTCGAGCGGAGGGCGAGGCGAGTTCACCCTCCGCTCAATAATATCAATATTTCCTTGTTGGCCGGCGTTTCTCGAGGGGATCGAGTCGATGGCAGCTTCTCATCAAGAAGGGTGACGTATGCAAGAAGATTTCCGTGGAATGCTTCTTCGGATGGAGAAAGAAGGGCATTTGCAAAAAATTCAAAAGAAGATTAGCCCTCAATTTTTGACTGCTCTCTTTACGTCAGCCCCAAAGGCCCTGTTATGTGAAGCGATAGAGGGATACGACATCCCTGTCGTTGGAGGGCTTTTTTGGACTCGCGGTCGTATCGCCGCGGCTCTTGGTTGGCCCGAAAATGATTTGGCAACTCGGTTTGCTGCAGGCGTAGCCAAACCGATGAAGCCTGTTATCGTTGATGAGGCTGCATGTCAGGAAGTCGTTCACATCGGAGAGGACGCGGATCTTACCGCGCTACCAATTCCATTTATGCACGAAAAGGATGGCGGTCCCTACATTTCGGCAGGCGTTTGCTTCGCGCAGAATAGCGAGTTTGGGTTGAATGCAGGTTGCTATCGCCTGATGTTCCGAAGCAAGCGCGAAATGGCAATCGATCTCTTTACGGCATCGGATCTTCGCCGTTTCTATGAGCGGACTTATTCAAATGGCAAGCCGCTCGAAGTCGCTGTTGCTGTTGGGTTGCATGCGACTGAGCACATGGCCGCTGCCTATAAGGCGCCCCCCGGTACCAATGAAATGGAGATAGCTGGAGGACTGCGGGGTGAACCCGTTCAGATGGTTCGCGCTCGGACGGTAGACGTCATGGTGCCTGCAAACGCGGAAATTGTGCTCGAAGGTGAATTGCTGCCGAATGGATGGACTGCGGACGAAGGACCTTTTGGCGAGTTTGCCGGTATGCAAGGGGACCTCAAACACAATCCAATCTTTAGGATCAAGGCAATTACTCACAGGCGCAATCCAATATTTTATGCGCTTCAAATGCCATGGGAGAACGATTGGCTAAATGGTCCCGCGACTGAAGCGGCATGTATGCGCATTTTGCAGGTTGCCGGTATTCAGGCCGTCAAAGTCCGCGCAACAGAAGGGGGGTGCTGCGGATGGTCGGTATATGTTTCGATTCGCAAGCGAGCTGGTGAAGGAAAAAATGCTATCGCGGCGCTTCTGTCCCTTCCTGTAGTAAAGCAAGTGATCGTCACGGACGACGATATAGACATTTACAATTCGTCGGAGGTGGAGTGGGCCGTTACATTCCGATGTCAAGCTGACAAAGACATCGTGATTGTTTCTGGAATGAAGGCAAAGCACGTCGATCCAAGCGTGCGGCCTTGGGATCTGCCACCGGGTGAATTGCCGCTTACAGCGAAGTTTGGAATCGATGCCACCATTCCGGAAGGGATACCGGCATTTCGTTATGAGCGGATCGTTCCTGCATTTCGGGATAACATTGTAGTGGAGGATTATTTATGAGTGTGTCCGCCGAAGTTGTCGCCAGAGTTTTGAATGCACTTCAAAAGCCTATTTATTTTTTTGAACTGCTGGCTGAATTGGAGGACGTTCCATACAGAACAATCCTAAGTGCCTGGAGCGAGGTAAGAGAGACGACAGCCCTAGAGAGGGATGTTCACGGCAGGTATTGGCGCTAGCTGAGCGCGAGCGTCCTTTCAAAGGGTAACGACGAAAACTTGCTGAATTAATAAATGGGGAGAAACCGCAGATGAATATTTGGCTGAAGCGACTGTTTCTTTTGATATGTATGGCGTTGTCCAGCGTAACGATCGCAGGCAAAACAAATGCGACGCCACTCACCAAGGTTAGATTTACATTAGATTGGTCGGCTGGTGCCTATCATGCACCGTTCTTCATCGCGCTCTATAAGGGGTATTACGCCGACGAAGGGTTGGATGTGACAATTGACCGAGGGAAGGGATCCTCTGAGGTCGTTCGTCAATTAGCGAGTGGTGTTTATGATTTGGGACATCCTGATATGAATGTCCTCATAGATTTCCTTTCACGGCATCCCGATCTTAAAATGCCGATGGTAATGGTGAATTATGAGCAATATCCTTCAGGTATTTTCACACTCAAAAAGAATAACATCACCAAGCCAAAAGACCTTGAAGGCCGCACACTGGGAGCGGCAGTCAATGATTCAACGCTCAAGTTATGGCCGGTTTTTGCCGAGCTGGCTGGCGTTGATAAAGAGAAGGTGAAAATTACCTTCCTTGATCCAAGCTTGCGTGAAGCTCTTTTGATCAAAGGCAGCGTCGATGCGATTACAGGTCAGACGTTCCGCTCTATTCTGGATCTGGAGGCCCGTGGTGCTCGTGAGAACGATATCGTGTCTTTCATGTATAAGGACTTTGGTCTCGACCTCTATGGAAACGGTGTAGTTGCATCCAACTCTTTTTTGAAAGAACATCCAGATGCTGTTCGTGGATTTGTTCGAGCTACGATAAAGGGCTACATGGATATGATCGCCAACCGCGACATGGCGATCGATATGTTGCTTAAATACGAACCGCTTCTTGACCGCAAGGTTGAGCGTAAACGCCTAGATGTTGCACTCGACTGCTGTATTCTGACTGAAAATGTAAGGAAGTTTGGATACGGCGGTGTAGATAAGGAGAGGTTGGTTCACGCAATCTCGCAAGTTGCCAAAATTTATAATTTGCCGAGAGTGCCGGCCGCTGAAGAAATTTTTGACGGCGCGTATCTTCCTCCTGCTGCCGAGCGTCAAGTTAAGTGAGAGGTGCGGGCAACACGCTATGGATTACCAATTGTTGGTTATTCGCATGCCAAGCGTCCGCGTTCTTTCAATGCTCAAAACCTTGAATTTTGTTTCGTAGTGTTTTGCCTCACAATGCAAGGAAGCCATTGCGAATCGGAAAGAGCGGCGTAGCCCCTGTAAGGTCGGCGGCATCAAACAGACCCCGGCAAGAAATTGCCGGGGCCTTGTTTTGGATGCTTGTCAGAAACTGGATCAAGCCCCAACGGATTGGCCGCTGAACTGACCTCAAACTCCTCCGATTTGAAGCAGTCTTTATCAGTGATGCATTGTCGGCGAATTTTGTCGTTGGGCCTTTGGTGCGGACTCTACGCGGGTAGTCGCCCGTACAGAAAAAGTGGAGTCGCCTATGTGGGGCACAGCTCTTAGCGGGATCGGTCGTTGGAGATATCAATTTCCTCGCCCCATCTGCAAACACGGCCCGTATCCAATCCAAAAAGATCGAGAGCACGGCCGACAGAATGATTGACGATGTCATCGATCGTTTGGGGTTTCGTGTAGAACGCTGGCACAGGTGGCATCACGATCGCACCCATTTCGGTGACCTGGGCCATTGTTCGAATGTGGCCGAGGTGCAAAGGCGTTTCCCGGACCATCAGAACGAGCCGGCGTCGTTCTTTCAAAACGACGTCTGCGGCTCGGCTTAGCAGACTTGAGGTAATGCCGCTCGCGATTTCAGACAGCGAT
>Ga0153956_1002391_pt1 | contig 13863 bp, 10 predicted proteins | sample TSFL040MetaG_FD_104704 | JGI IMG/M metagenome (GOLD analysis project Ga0153956, IMG submission 104704) | Attine ant fungus gardens microbial communities from Florida, USA - TSFL040 MetaG | ecosystem: Host-associated > Fungi > Mycelium > Unclassified | place: USA: Florida, Wekiwa Springs... | reverse complement strand
CCGCAGGCTTGCCGGCAACCCAAGTATTGAGGTTACCGCTACCGATTTTGACCGCCAGCTTGCAGCTAAGAAAAGTAACGTAACTATTAAAGGCGATAAAGCTATTCACTCAAGTACCTGGAAAGCTGCCGGTAATGATGTCACCTGGAACATGGTTCATTATGATGTTCAGCTGATTGGCGGTATCGTACTACACCAGGGTAAAATATCAGAGATGGCCACAGGTGAGGGTAAAACATTGGTAGCCACGCTGCCTGCTTACCTGAATGCGCTGGCTGGCCAGGGTGTACACATTGTAACGGTGAATGATTACCTGGCGCGTCGTGACTCTGAGTGGATGGGCCCACTGTATGAGTTCCACGGTTTGTCGGTTGATTGTATTGACAAGCACGAGCCAAATGGCGAAGAGCGTAGAAATGCTTACCTGGCCGATATTACTTTTGGTACCAATAACGAATTTGGTTTTGACTACCTGCGTGACAATATGACACGCAGCCCTGAAGAACTGGTACAACGCAAACTGCATTATGCCATGGTGGATGAGGTTGACTCGGTATTGATTGATGATGCCCGTACACCGCTAATTATATCTGGCCCGGTGCCACGTGGCGACGAACATGAGTTTTATGAGTTGAAACCTCGCATTGAGCGTTTGGTTAACGCCCAAAAAACCTACATCAACAGTGTATTAAACGACGCTAAAAAAGCCATCGCCGAAGGCAAAACCGGCGCAGACGAAGGTGGTATGTCATTATTGCGTGCTTATCGCGGTTTACCAAAAAATAAAGCTCTGATCAAGTTTTTGAGCGAGGGTGCTAACAAGCAGACCTTGCTTAAAAGCGAAAACTACTATATGCAGGATCAAAACAAAGAAATGCATAAGGTTGATGCCGAACTGTACTTTGTGATTGACGAGAAACAAAACTCGGTTGAACTTGCCGAGAAAGGTATCGAGCTGATCACTTCATCAGGCGAAGACCCTAACTTCTTTGTGATGCCTGACGTTGGTTTTGAAATTGCCGAGATCGAAAAATCTAATCTGTCTGACGAGGAAAAGATTGCCAAAAAAGATGAATTGATGCGCGATTTCTCTATTAAATCAGAGCGTATTCACTCGGTAAACCAATTGCTGAAAGCTTATACTTTATTTGAGAAAGATACCGAGTATATCATTGATGAAGGTAAAGTAAAGATTGTTGACGAGCAGACCGGCCGTGTATTAGACGGTCGCCGTTACTCTGATGGTTTGCACCAGGCTATTGAGGCTAAAGAGAATGTGAAAGTTGAAGACGCTTCGCAAACCTTTGCTACCATTACCCTGCAAAACTATTTCAGAATGTACCACAAGCTTTGCGGTATGACCGGTACTGCGGTTACCGAAGCCGGCGAGTTCTGGGAAATTTATAAGCTTGACGTTGTCGAGATACCAACTAACACGGCAATCAGTCGTAAAGACATGGAGGATTTGGTGTATCGTACCGTTCGTGAGAAATACAATGCCGTTGCCGACGAGATCGTGAAACTGACACAGGCCGGTCGCCCGGTGTTGGTGGGTACAACATCGGTTGAGATATCAGAATTATTGAGCCGTATGCTGAAATTGCGCGGCATTAAACATAATGTACTGAACGCCAAATTACACCAAAAGGAGGCTGACATTGTTGCTGAAGCCGGTCAGGCAGGCACTGTTACCATTGCTACCAACATGGCTGGCCGTGGTACGGATATTAAATTAGGCCCTGGTGTTAAAGAAGCCGGAGGTTTAGCCATTGTAGGTACGGAACGCCACGAGTCGCGCCGTGTGGACAGACAGTTGCGCGGCCGTTCAGGCCGTCAGGGCGACCCGGGTTCTTCACAGTTCTTTGTGTCGTTAGAGGATAATCTGATGCGTTTGTTCGGTTCAGAGCGTATTTCAAACCTCATGGTGCGTATGGGTATTGAAGAGGGCGAGGTGATTCAGCACTCCATGATATCAAGCTCAATTGAGCGTGCACAGAAAAAAGTTGAAGAAAACAACTTTGGTACCCGTAAACGTTTGCTGGAGTACGACGACGTGATGAACTCGCAGCGTACTGTGGTGTACACCAAACGTAAAAATGCCTTGTTTGGCGAACGTTTGGATGTAGACTTGAACAACACTGTGTTTGACGTGGTTGAAGACGTGGTGACCGAATACAAGGAGATGAACAACTTTGAAGGTTTCCGTTTGGAAATAATCCGTTTGTTCTCTGTCGATCTGGAAATAAGCCAGGAAGAGTTTGCCGGAACTTCAATAAATGCTTTAACTGATAAAGTATTTGCCGAGGTAACTGATTTTTACAAACGTAAATCGGACGCTATAGCGCAACAGGCTTTCCCGGTTATTAAAGACGTTTACACCACCCGTGGTAACGTTATTGAAAGCATTGTGGTTCCGTTTACTGATGGTCTGCGTGGCCTGCAGGTTGCTGTTCCGCTTAAAAAAGCGGTTGACACTAATGGTTCAGAAGTGGTAAAATCGTTCGAGAAAAACGTAACGCTTGCCCTGATTGACGATGCCTGGAAAGAGCACCTGCGCGAAATGGACGAGTTAAAGCAATCTGTACAAAACGCGGTTTACGAGCAAAAAGACCCGCTGTTGGTTTACAAGTTTGAAGCGTTTAACTTGTTCCGTGCTATGCTGGCCACCGTAAATAAAGATATTGTAAGCTTCTTATTCAGAGGCGGTATTGCGGTACAACAATCTGCCGGCGACGTGCAGGAGGCAAAACCACAGCCAAAAACCGATATGCGCCAGATGCGCACCTCAAAACCAGAACTAGTTGGCGATGGCAGCGGTTTGCCTGAATTTGAAGATACCCGCGAATTGCAAAAACCCACCCCGGTACGTGTTGAGCAAAAAATAGGTAGAAATGACCCTTGCCCTTGCGGTAGCGGTAAAAAATATAAAAGCTGCCACGGCATAGGCCAGGCGTAGCCCCACCCAAACCCTCCCCGGTAGGGGAGGGCTTTAAAAATAGAGCCTTACAAAAAGTATCCCCTACCGGGGAGATTTAGAGAGGCCTGATTAAATTTATAATGAAAAAAGCATCCGTTTATAAAGCAATTTTTAGCCAAATAAGCGGGTGCATTTTTTTTATGGTGATGTTTTGCGCCACATCAGCCCATGCCCAGCAAACCCGCGGCACGATTGACCTGGTAAAAGATCCGCGCATTGATACATTAGCAGCACGCCGGTCGGGTTTGAAAATAAGCGGTACGCCGGGAGCGGTGTACTCAACATCAGGCTATGGCTTTAGGGTACAGATCTACAATGGGTCGAGCCGTAAAGAGGCTTACGATGCGCAGGCTCGTTTTAATAATGAATACCAGGGAACCCGCACCTACATCAGCTATGCTGAGCCCAATTACAAAGTGCGTGTCGGCGATTTCAGGACGCGCCTGGAGGCCGAGAAATTACTACAGGAATTAAAAGGGCAATTCAGCCCCCTTTTTATTATCCCTGGAAAGATCAATCCACCCAAAACAGCTACAGGAAATGATTAAACAGAAGATACAAGAACTTTCAAAAAACCTTTTTAACGAAGTGGTTGCTAACCGCAGACACATTCACAGCCACCCGGAGCTTTCTTTTCATGAGGTTGAAACCTCGGCTTTCGTAGCCAAAAAGCTGGACGAATTGGGCATAGGCTGGGAGCGTATGGCCGATAACGGCCTGGTAGCGTTGATAAAAGGAGATGTTGCTTCTGACAAAGTAGTGGCCCTGCGTGCCGATATGGATGCGCTGCCTATTCTGGAAGCTAATGAGGTACCTTACAAATCTCAAAATGAAGGCGTGATGCATGCCTGCGGACATGATGTGCATACTTCGTCATTGCTGGGCACCGCAAAAATTCTGACCGAACTTAAATCTGAATTTGGCGGGACTGTAAAACTTATATTCCAACCGGCCGAAGAGAAGTTGCCGGGCGGCGCCAGCCTGATGATCAAAGATGGCGTTTTGGAAAATCCCAAACCTGATGCGGTGCTGGGCCAACACGTAATGCCGCTGATTGATGCCGGTAAATTTGGTTTCCGCGCGGGTCAATACATGGCCTCGACAGACGAGTTGTACGTTACCGTAAAAGGTAAAGGCGGTCATGGTGCGCAGCCGCAGCAAAATATCGACCCGGTGCTTATTACCGCACATATATTGGTGGCTTTGCAGCAAATTGTGAGTCGTAATTCACATCCGGCAAACCCTACGGTGCTGTCGTTTGGTAAGGTGATAGCCAATGGTGCAACCAATGTTATTCCTGACGAAGTGAAGCTGGAAGGCACCTTCCGCGCCATGGACGAGGAATGGCGAGCCGATGCCCACGTCAAAATGAAAAAGATGGCCGAAGGTATTGCCGAATCCATGGGTGGTAGCTGCGAATTCAATATCATGAAAGGTTATCCATTCCTGATCAACGAACCAAAACTAACCAACGCTACGCGCGCACATGCCGAAGATTACCTGGGCAAAGAAAACGTAGTCGACCTGGATATCTGGATGGCTGCTGAAGATTTTGCCTATTACTCGCAAGTGTCTGACGCTTGCTTTTACCGCATGGGTACCCGTAACGAAAGCCGCGGCATCACCTCGGCCGTACACACGCCGACATTTGATATCGAGGAAACCGCGCTGGAGCAAAGCATTGGCTTGATGGCTTATTTGGCTATTAAGCAGTTGGGTAATTAATGGCGATGATGCTACAGGGGGTGTCATGCTGAGGCTCTCGAAGCATGAGGGCAAAGGCCTTCGCTCACCCTTCGAGTGCCTCAGGGTGACACCCATCTTGTATTTGGTGATTTGCATAATAAATTAAATAGATGATAATCAGAAAAGCTCTTCTCGCTTTATTGATAATATGCGGCGCTTTCCAAGCCGTCGCCCAAACACCCCAGCACCGCTTCAATCCTGACACAACGCTCAACGTCACTATTGATTCAGCTATCAACATTCGCTCACATAAACTAAACGCGCAGGATTTTATTGATGCCGTACTGGCCGACACCGGTTTTTACAAAGCTTTTCGTAACATGAAGCGTTACGGTTTTTTGGCCGCTAACGACATTTACACTTACGACAAAAAGAATAAGATCGACGGCGAGATCCATCGCCGGGTTAAACATAGCATCGTTGCCGGTAAGCCCAAAACAGAATACTTGTTTAAGCAGGATAAAGGCAATGTGTATAAGCGCAACGGCAAGTACGAGTTGTATACTGTAGAGATGTTTGATTACATTTTTAATAACGCTTACAATTCCGGCTTCTCTGCCGCCGACCCATTGGCCGGGGTAGGAAAGAACGGTTCATACAAAGACAAGCTTAAAACGCTCATTTTTACGCCCGGGCGCAAAGTTACCGGCATCCCATTCATCAGTAATAAAACAGAAATTTTTGGCAGCGATATGCGGCAGTTTTATTATTATGAGTTTGCTCGCGGCAAGTATCTGGATACCATACCGGTTTACCGTTTTAAAGTCATCAAAAAACCAAGTGTGGCCGATGACGATGTCATGATACGCGAGATGACCACTATATTTGATACCCGTACCTTCAAAATACTGGGCCGTTATGTAGACATGAAATACAGCAATTTTTTGTTTGATTTTGATGTGAAGATGAATATAGAGCTAATTCCTTACAACGGCGAACTGCTCCCCGCTAAAATTAGTTATCAAGGCAGCTGGAATGTCCCATTCCACAAAGAAGAACGGGCCAGCTTTTTAATTGTGCAGAAGGATTATATTAAATAACTTTTTGTCATTCTGAGCATAGCGAAGAATCTGTAAACTATGAATCGCCGCTTTGCAGATTCTTGCTATGCTTAGAATGACAAAAGAAAGCCCGACCATTTTACCGGCCGGGCTTTTTACATTGCGTTAGGGAAATTTTATTTACCGCCCACTTCTTTCAACATCTCTTTTACGGCAGCTTCCAGTTGCTGGTCTTCGCCGTTAAGCACGTTATTATAATCGTTAGTTACGCGGATATCCGGTTCTAATTCGTGGTTTTCTGTCGGATGTGTTTCACCAATGCCCCAGCTTGATACCATCGGGATGCCAAAGGTAATGGCATTGTCAATCTGGTTTTCCCACCAAACAGCCGTACCGGTACCGGCAACAGGCATACCGATCAGTTTACCAATGCCCAGCTCTTTGTAAGCATAAGGGAACATAAACGCATCTGAGTAATTGCCCTCGCTAATCAGCACGCAGCTTGGCTTAGTCCATTTATCAGACGACTCGCCGCCAAAGGTTTTATGCCCCTGCGGACGCAGATCAAAGTAACGTTTGCCGCTCAGGAAAGTCACCAACTGATCATGCAGCCAGCCGCCGCCGTTGTAGCGCGTATCAACGATCAGCGCTTTTTTGCGGATGTTTTTGCCCAAAACCTTATCAAAGAAAACGCGATAGCTTTCCTCATTCATGCCTTGCACGTGCACATAACCCACCTGGCCATGCGACAGGCTGTCGGTCAGGTGTTCCATCTTGCGTACCCAGCGGTCATACAGCAAGCCACCCTCAGCACCCGATGAAATAGGTTTAACAGTTTCATTATAAATCGCTTTGCTGGCCGGGTCATGGAAAGTGATCAGGGTGTATTTGCCGGCTTTGTTGTTCAGTAGTTTAGCCCAATCCTCATCGTCGCCTATTGCGGTACCGTCAATTTTGTCAATCACATAGCCGCGCTGCATTTTGGTTCTGGCTATTGCAAACGGGCCGCCGGTAATAATATCTTTTACCACCAGGCCTTCGCCGCCCTTGCTGTAGTCATAAATTAAACCCAAGGCAGCTGTACGCTCGCCGTCGGGGAAATTAGCCGAGTAAATACCACCGGTGTGCGATACGTTAAGCTCGCCCAGTAGCTCACTTAACAATACCTGGAAATCATAGCCGTTGCTTACATAAGGTAAAAATTTACGATAGTTTTCGGTGTAATAAGCCCAGTCGGCGCCGTTAAGTTTAGGGTCATACAGTTTTTTAGGGATCTCTTTGCAGGCATGCTCATAAATATAAGCGCGCTCTGCTGCCGAATTTAGCGTAAAGGTTGAGTTAATAGGTACTCCCGAAGTATGACCATTATCAACATCTATTTTAGTGATACCGCCGCCTGAAAGCATGAAAAGTGTCTTGCCATCCTTTGTCATCTCCAACGAGCCGCCTCCAGAGTTGATCTCGGCCAGCACACGGGTTTCATGTGTGCGGGTTGACAGCACCCAAAGGTTAAAGCCCTTATCAAAACGGGCAAGGTAGTAAAGTTTTTCACCATCTTTTGATAGCACCCAATCGCTCATAAAGGTTGATACGGTGGTTAGGCGGGTGGTGCGGTCTTCCAGGTTGTTAAGGTTAGGCACAAATTCAGGAACGGCTGGTGGCGTAACTTTTTTCTTTTGCGCTTTGGCAATACTGTCAGCTTTGGCCGCTGCCTTTTTTATATCCACCGAGTCGCGTTTATCAATTTCGGTGCGTATGCCCAGATCTTCTTTGCTCATCTCAAACTTGTCCCAGGCGGCCTGGTCAAAAAACATGGCGTAAATGTCGCCCTGGCCGCCGCGGCTCAGGTTGCGCATACCTTGTTTGTCGCTTACCCAATACATCATCTTGTCGTTCATGCCAAACTGCGGATTGTTATCGCCAAAGCCGCTTTGAGTAAGGTTAATACGGCCTTTGCTGCCATCGGCCTTAATCAAAACAATTTCGTTATTGCCTAAAGCGTTTGCTTCGGTTGATTGCGCCAGGATGTATTTACTATCGGCCGACCAAACAAAGTTCTGGTCGCCGTCGGCGTATGAAAAGTTAATGCCTTCAGGTAAAATATCAATGGTTTTTTTGCTGGCGATGTCAAACACCTTAACCACGTTACGCTCTTCCAGATACGCAATCTTTTTACCGTCTGGCGATGGCACCGGCTGAAACTCGTCTTTCTCGGTCGCAATCACCGGTTCGGTGTTCAGCGTAGTGGCGGCATAAAAATAAGGCTCGCTTTTGTTGGCGATAGTCACCTTATAAATGTCCCATGATTTCGGGTTCTCAACCGAGTAGATGATACTTCGGCCATCAGGCGCAAACTTGATCATGCGCTCCTGATATGGGGTATTGGTTATTCTTTTTACTATGCCGCCTTCGGCAGATGCCGCAAAAATTTCGCCGCGATAAACAAAGGCAATCTCTTTACCGTCCGGCGAGATGGTCATTTCAGATGCGCCGCCTCTAACGGCAATGTTCTGGGTTTGGTCACCGTTAAAATCGGCATTAATGTCTACAGATACCTTCTGCGGCTTGTCGCCTTCTTTTAACGTGTATATCTCGCCATTTTGGGTAAAGGCAAAAGTGCCGTTATTAGCGCGCGACAGGTTGCGCACCGGGTCTTTATCAAATGTAGTTAACTGGGTGATCTTGTTGATATCAGCCTCGCTGGCGCGGTAAAGGTTTTGATTGCCGTTGCGCTCGCTCAGGTAATAAAAAGTACCATTATCGCCCCAAACAGGCTCGCGGTCCTCGCCTTTATAAGTTGATACTTTGGTGTAAGTGTTAGTTTTGGTGTTGTAAACGCAGATGTCGCGTGTAACGCACGAAGTATGATGTTTACGATATGGGTTTTCATAACCCTTGCTATCCTGAAAAATAAACCTGTCGCCGGCTTTGTTAAAGTGAACAAATTCGGTACCGGCCGAGTTAACCATCACACTGCGGCCACCGTTGGCAGGCACTTTATATAGCTTGATAAAGTAACCGTCTTCAGGAAACCTCACCGAGCCGGCACCGTCATGACGGCGGCTGCCAAAGTAAATGCTCCTATCATCGGCCGAAAACTCGTTCGGTATGTCACGACTTGAGTCGAACGTGATACGTTTAGCCACGCCACCATCGGCAGGCATGGTATAAACGTCGAAGTTGCCGTAACGGTCGCTCGCAAAAGCGATGGTTTTACCATCATGGCTCCAAACCGGGTAACCGTTGTATGAATTGTTAATGGTGAGCGGCACCGCTGCACCGCCCGCTGCAGCTACTTTAAAAATATTGCCTTTGTATTCAAAGGCTATCCATTTGCCGTCGGGCGAGATAGCGGGCTGCTGCATCCACATGGCGTGGGTTTGTGCAAATGTGCGGCAAGCAGCCATGCCGACCATTAGCATAATCAGAGAGAACTTTTTCATTATGATAAGTTAATTTCGGTGTGTAAGTTAAGTAAAAAGCTAAGATGCAACAAGGGGTGTAATAGTTACAGAGAAATCTTTTTTTGGTTGGTAAAAATTGGTTTATTAAAGAGTCAAGGTCAGAGCAATTCTCTCGCCGGGGAGGGTAGGGAGGGAGGTAGCAAAGATAATTGCGTTGCCTGCGGCACGGGTGCTTCGCTAATACGCCTTCAGGCCTTAGGCAAGGCCGGTATCCGCTTCGCCCCATAACGCAACCGTATTACCGTCATGCCGTTCCCGATAGCTATCGGGCCGGCATGACGGCCTTTTTTCTTAAAACTCCGCGTTCTTCGGGAAACGTGGGAAAGGGATCACATCGCGGATGTTGCCCATGCCGGTAACAAACAGTACCAGGCGCTCAAAGCCCAAACCAAAACCGGCGTGCGGGCATGAGCCAAAACGGCGGGTATCCAGGTACCACCAAAGCTCGTCTTTTGGTATGCCCAATTCGTCCATACGTTGCTCCAGTTTTTCCAAACGTTCTTCACGTTGCGAGCCGCCGACGATCTCACCAATGCCCGGGAATAAAATGTCCATAGCGGCTACGGTTTTGCCATCATCGTTCTGGCGCATATAGAATGATTTGATCTCCTTCGGATAATCCGTCAAGATTACCGGTTTTTTAAAGTGTTTCTCAACCAGGTAACGCTCATGTTCTGATTGCAGGTCGGTACCCCAGCCTTCAATCAGGTACTGAAATTTTTTCTTCTTGTTCGGGGTCGATTCTTTCAGAATATCGATAGCCTCGGTGTAAGTTAATCGTTCAAAATCGTTGTCCAGGCAAAACTGTAGTTTTTCGGTCAGTGTCATTTCTGAGCGCTCGTTTTGCGGTTTCTGTTTTTCCTCATCCAGCAGGCGCTGGGTTAAAAACTCAATGTCCTCTTTATTTTTATCCAATGCGTAGGCAATTACATATTTCAGTAAAGCCTCTGCGGTGTCCATGTTATCAGTAATATCGGCAAAAGCCATTTCGGGCTCAATCATCCAAAACTCGGCCAGGTGGCGGGTGGTGTTCGAGTTTTCGGCACGGAAAGTTGGACCGAAGGTATAAATATCGCTCAGCGCCATCGCGCCAAGCTCGCCTTCCAGTTGTCCGGATACCGTCAGGTTAGCCGAGCGGCCGAAGAAATCCTGCTTGTAATCAACCTCACCGTTATCGCCCTTAGGAATATTATTTAAGTCGAAGTTGGTAACATGGAAAGTCTCGCCCGCACCTTCAGCATCACTAGCAGTGATGATCGGCGTGTGCAGGTAAACAAATCCCCGCTCCTCAAAAAACTTATGGATGGCAAAGGCCAGGCTGTGGCGCACTCTGAAAATCGCGCCAAAAGTGTTGGTGCGGAAACGTAAGTGCGCTATTTCGCGTAAAAATTCCAGGCTATGTTTCTTAGGTTGTAACGGATATTTTTCCGGATCGCTGTCGCCTAAGATCTCAATAGTTTTTGCCTTGATCTCAACTGACTGGCCCTTACCCAGTGACGCTACCAAATGGCCAAACACGCTGATAGCCGCACCGGTAGTGATGCGTTTCAGCAAGGCAGTGTCGGTGTTTTCAAAATCAACTACAACTTGAATGTTATTATTGGTCGAACCATCATTTAAAGCTATGAACTGATTATTACGGAAGGTACGAACCCATCCTTTAACAGTAACATCAATATCTGTTTGTGTGCTTTCTAATAATGCCTTGATTTTAATTCGCGTACTCATTGTAGTATAAAAATTTAGACCGCTAAATTACATTATTTGCCTGAAGTGTTTATGTAATACCGGTCAAAAATGCTACTAAAATTAAGCTCCGGTTTTTTTGCTAAAGCCAGACGCGGATGTTTAATTCTGTTGGCTTTAGCAACGGTTATGATGAAAGTTTATATTTCAGATGTAATTAAGTTCATGGCCATTCCCATTTATAGGTCGGGAATTGAAGTGGTAACAATGGCTTTAGCTGCACTTCTGAAATGATTGCAGAAGCCAATTTATGTTCTTGGTTTCCAACATCCCGAATAAAAATAATAATTTCGTTGCCATGAAAGGTCTGGGCAAACTCATCTGGCGTTTTGTTAAATTATTCCTTATTCTGTTTATTGGTGTTACCGTTTTTTGGGTGATTTTATATCGCTTTATTAACCCACCGGTTACCTGGCTCATGATAACGCGTGGCTTTGAACGCAAAGCGCACGGCAAGGATTGGAAAATTGACAAAGACTGGCGCGACTTTGACGATATTGCCGACGGCTTGAAGCGTGCTGCGGTAGCCGCCGAAGACCATACTTTCCTGGAAAACCATGGGTTCAACTTTTATTCCATCAAAAAAGCGATCGAGAAAAACTCGCGCAGCAAAAAACTCGTCGGCGGCAGCACCATATCGCAGCAAACAGCTAAAAATGTTTTTTTGTGGCCCGGCCGCTCTTGGATACGCAAAGGCTTTGAGGCTTATTTTACCCTGCTGATAGAGATTTTCTGGAATAAGCACCGCATTATGGAGGTATATCTTAATGTTATTGAAATGGGCGACGGCATTTACGGCGCCCAGGCTGCCGCGCAAGCCTATTTCCACAAAGACGCACTCGACCTGACACGTTTGCAATGTGTCGCCATCGTATCTATTTTTCCAAACCCACTCAAAAGGTCGCCTATACATCCCAGCAACTATGTGAGGCTCCGCCAGCATTTGATCATGAAAAAAATGCAAACGTTGGGGCCGTTGGATTTTTAAGAGTAGAGACCAACGGGTTAGTAATTCGGACAACGACATCATGAATGTGGCTACCTGCAGGTTTTTGACTCGTCATAACGTCATTGCTGTAAGGACGTATACTATAAATTCTGGATTTAAAATATCACTACTGACCAATAACAGCTCAGCGAATGCCTAATGAACCAAATTCCTAAACAACTGAATATGCCAGCTATCCTTAAACGGTACTTCCCATTTTGAGTTAAGCTCGGTAAGATTCTGTACCAGATTGTTGTACACGATGGTGTTTTTGTCGATGCTGCCATCTTTCAGTTTATCCTCAAACTGGTGGCGGGGGAGTGAAAGCACCTCGCCGGCCTCGCGGTAGGCCAGGTTAAAACGGTCGAACAGATTTAAATCAAACTCCTGCTCCAGGCGTTTCATAAAATTTACTGATTTGTCAATAGAGCAGCCGCTGGCGCCTGCCTGGGTTTCGTCGACGATCAGAACAAAAAAGCGATTATACCGTATTTCGGCTTTAGCCTTTAGCTGGTGGTTGTGAGCCGTCCACTCGGCGGTAAAGGCGTCAAGCCGCTGTTGTATTTGCTGCACCGTATCGCCAGACAACTTTTTGTCAGACTGGTAAATCCATACCCTTGAATTTTCAGAAAATTGCATGTGCAAAAATATCAATTTATTAATTTAGAGCGTTACATTTGTTGTCATGGTAAAATCAGTTCTGCCTAAAATCAGAAAGATAGCATTCTTATTTTCCATTCTGGCAACCGCCGCGGTTAGCCTTTGTTTTGTAGCAGATGTAACCGACGAGGACTGGCTAAACTGGGGTAATAAATGCCTCAATGAATCATACGACCCACCCGCCGCTGCTAAAATCAAAAAATGGGAGCTTAGCCTAACAGACGATTCTTTCATCCGCCTGCGTAAAACCTACCAAAACGGTAAGCAAGAATATTTTTCCTTATTTCTGCAAAAGTTGGACGATATGGAGTACCTGGGCAATGTAAACAATGGCATGTTGGAACTGAAGGCCAAATCAGACGATATCATCGTACAAACCTATAACGACCACCATGGTAATATCGACTCGATGGCCAGTGTGTTCGACATCCCTGTAAAAAATATGGAGCCCGAGCGCCTGGACAGTTTGGAGCATGCACTCACCTATTTCAAATCAAAAGGTTTATAGCCTCGCTAGCTTATCTCAATAGGCAGAATATAATTTGCATCGCTTCTTGGGTCAGTTTGGTCATCTCAATGCCGCTAAAGCGCTTTAAATTAGCGATAGTTAAACCAAACGCAAGCTGCCAGAAGGCCGCCAGTACCTCAAAACTACCAATTAATAAGCCGTACTACTTGTCTAAAGGTTTAGAGAACACGCGATGCAAGCGGAAGATGCCGTTTATCATAATCTCCAATACCTCAAGGTTGATTATATAAGCTGATGTAAATAAAGATGTATCACGGGCGGCGTTGTCGATTTTGTTTGCCCCAAGGCTATTTTGGCAATTATGGTTCAGCGCAAGGTAAAGTGGTCTGATCTATTTACTTCACTGTATAAAAGTATATACGATGTATTTTGCCTGCTGTATTAGTAAATGGCCGCTGCTGATATGAGGATAGAGATCAGCCGTAAAATCATTATGTGCGCATAGTAATTTATTGAAAGTCAGAAATTATCTATCATCCGTCAAAATAATACAAGGTAAACAGGTTGGTAAAAGTTTCAAGATGAAAATAACTATTTGATCTTCAGATAAGTTAAATGTGTACTCAAAGAAAAATAAAAAAAAATTACCGCTGAATAAAAAAAAAGCTACATTTGCAATCCCGAAACGGGCGATGGTATCATAGCTCAGTTGGTAGAGCAAAGGACTGAAAATCCTTGTGTCGTTGGTTCGATTCCAACTGGTACCACAAAAGCCTCTTACTTTATTGTAAGGGGCTTTTGTTTTAAACTTT
>Ga0153956_1002390_pt1 | contig 13877 bp, 11 predicted proteins | sample TSFL040MetaG_FD_104704 | JGI IMG/M metagenome (GOLD analysis project Ga0153956, IMG submission 104704) | Attine ant fungus gardens microbial communities from Florida, USA - TSFL040 MetaG | ecosystem: Host-associated > Fungi > Mycelium > Unclassified | place: USA: Florida, Wekiwa Springs... | reverse complement strand
CCTCGTTGAAGGAGCCGAGATGCTCTGCCCGCTACGGGCACCGCTCAATCCAGGCGCGACATCCGCGTTCCTGCCGCTACCTCACCGCCAGCGCCACTCCCGCGCAGCGGGTTCGTGCTTCGGGCAAAAATCGCAGGCGACTAACGACCCAGACGGGGCGTTTGCAGCCCAATCCCACGCGTTTTTCGATAATAGCGCGACCCGGTGAGCCCGGGTCACAGGATGGTTGTGAAGACTGCGGTCGGCTCCGCATTTCGCTTCCGCGTGGATTTAGCGTTCAACCACGCAACCTCGTTTAACTGTCATCTGTCCGACAATCGTGGCATAGGCCGGCCGCTTCGACCGCGATTTTCGTTGCGGCAAACTCATTCTGTGACAAAATTCGCGTAAGCGCACCGTGTGGCGCGGACGCATCAACCGACGCAGTCCGGCCGCAAGCCGTACAAGTCATCAATAGTGCGTTTGGAATATTACGAAGCCTGTATCGCGAGGTCATCTCGATGCGTTCCACGTGACCATCGCGACATAGTCTAGCCAGCGCGCGGTAAATCGACATGACGGTCAAGGGGCGATGCTTCGCCCGCAGTCTATAGGCGAGGTCGTAGGCGCTAAGTGGTGTGTCAGATACCGCTAACGCGCTCTGCAAATCTCTATCGATCTTTGCGGCGGGATAAGCCGATGCCCGCCCGCGCGCCGGGGATCCGACAAGATGCCGAGGTGATCTACCTTCTTTCACAGAGCCGTGCCTTTGCAGACTGCCGCAAGCCCGCCACCGCCATTGCTGGCGATGACGGGCCGCCCCCGGTTAGAACGTCGCCAGGCGCAGCACGAAACGCACGTTGCGCCCTGGCATAACCACGAGGTCTTTGTTGAGTGCCGCTGCATCGCGCTGGACGTCGTCCGTCAGGTTCTGCCCGACGACCGCCAACTCAATGCCAGGATAAGCCTTGAACGGTCGGACCGCGATCTGGGCGTTCAGATTGTTAAACCCGGCCGTCGAGGTGTCGAACGCGCCGAACTTATCCTGTCGCGCTGAGTGGAGAAACAGGAACCCGGCATCGACCGCCGTGCTGGTCCACTGCAGGCCGCCGCCGACACGATAGGGCGGAATCCGGGGTACGTTGCCACCGCCGTTACCGAAGGTCGCCCGCGTAAGGTCGCCCTGCACGTTGAGATCGAGGCCTCCGCTGGCGGTCTTGATCAGCCGATACGATGCTTGGCCTTCAAGCCCGCGGAAGTTTGCACTTCGCTGCGCGTAAAACAGCTCGCGCAGCTCCTCGCTGTCGTCAGCGACGCAATTGCCGTCGTCATCGCAGGTCCGTCCCGTCAGGTTGCCGTAGATGTAGTTGGTGAACCAAGTGCTGTATGCGCTTCCCTCGAATTTGAAGCGGCCCGATTTCACGCGCAGCGAGAATTCGAGTGAATTGGCGCGCTCGATCTTGAGGTCCGGATCACCGGTCTCGAACGTCTGCGGACCGTCGTGCCCGCCCCGTGCAAACAGCTCGGTAAGCGCCGGCGCTCGGCCCGTGCTCGAAAACGTCAGGCCGAGCTTGAGGCCGTCAGTCGGCGACCATAACGCCCCGAGCGCGCCGCTCAGCGGCGTGAAACCGCGCTTCGAGTACACGTCGGAAGCGGGTGTGCCCTGAATGTCGGCACGCTCGATTCGACCGCTCGCCTGGAACTTGAACGCGGGCGACAGCGGGAGATCGGTGAAGAAGAAAGCTGCCTCGCTTTGTGCTTTGGCGGGGAAAAGGTAGGAGCTGTCCAGCCCGATCGCTTGAAAACGCCGGTTTTGCACCTCGATACCGAGGGACGTGTTGCTCAATCCGCCGAACGATCCGAACAGCAATTCGGCGCGACCGTCGAACTCCTTGTTCTTGAACGTCGTCAAGATGGTGCCATCCTGTTCGTCCTCGGAATGCTTGTAGTCGGCGTACGAAGCGTCGATGTTGAGCGTCCTGAGCACGCCGGACCCGAGCGCGAACGAGGCGCGTCCTAGAACCTTGGTCTGGTTCATGTCGATATAAGTGTCGTCGCTCGGAATGCCGTATTTGGCGTCGTAGCGCACGACACCGATGCCGATCCGGCTTTGGGCATCGGGGCCGAAGAAGAATGAACCGCCGATCGATTCGCCGTTGCCGCGAAAAAACGAATTGGCCTGTACGCCTAGCGGCGTGTCGTAGTCGCCGGCATCGCGGTAGAAGCCGTCGAGATGCAGCACGAAATTGCTGCCCAACTTCGCATCGACCAGTCCGGACGTTTGCCAAGTGTTTGCGACGGTAGCGTAGCTGCCGGTCAGTTCGCCGGAAAAATTCGCGGTCGGCAGGAACGTCGGCACACGATTGTTGATCGCATTGACGACGCCGCCGATCGCCTGGCTACCATATCGTAGCGTACCGGCGCCACGAACAACCTCAATGCTCTGCGTGGCCAGGGGATCGATCGGCACGCCATGATCGGGGCCGATGTCCGACACGTCCGAGCTGCTGACGCCGTCTTCCAGAATCCGTACACGGCTTGCGTCCATACCCCGAATGATCGGGCGGCTGGCGCCAGCCGCGAAGCCGGTTGCCGAAACGCCGGGAACACTGGCCAACGAGTCGGCAAGATTTCCACCACCGGTCAACAAGATCTGCTGGCGGTCGACCTTGGCGGTAATCGAAGGGGTGCTGTCAGCCTCGACGGCGAAGGGGTTGGCCGTAATCACGATGTCGGGGCCGAGACCCGAACCGTCACGCGCTGGCGGAGCAGGCGGGGGCGAGGATGGCGCGGCCGTCTGCGCGAAAACGGGCTGCGGCGAGAGCGCGGCAAGCGCCGCACCCGAAAGTAGCAAATAACGCATTTTGTTGACTCCATGAACCTTGTCGGCACCAGCGAACTGACGTGCCTGCGCGCGGAGCCTTGCGGTTACCGTCGCGATTAGATCGAAGGGATGGAGTCGAGCGGCGGCGCGCGGCTGCGCCAATGGTGGGCTGGTCTTACCGCAAAGGAGACGACGGCTTCGGTGGCATCATACCAGACCGGCGTCGGGATGGGCGCTGCCAGCAAGGCAGGTGCGGCCAGCATGAAGGTGCCGGTAGCCGCTGACGCCTGGCAGATCGGGCAGTCGGCTGGATCGTCCGGTGCCCGCTGCTGATTGTTCGATATGGTGCCGGCGAGTTGCGCAGAAGGCGTCGATGCACTCGTGACCGGGTGAATGTGAGTTTGGAGGAGACAACTCTGCCACGCCAGCACAAGCAGGATCAAATAGATCAGGCTCGCCCGCCAGCCGAGGTTATGATGTTGCCGCGATACGACCTGGCCGCTCCGCGTTGCCCCGGCGATAGCTCCAACGGCAAAGTCAAAAGTGTTCGGCACGAACGCAGGATATGTTACAACGTATGACGCCCGTCAATACCCGCTAATCCAGGATTGGGGCCTACTTATCGCAACTGGCTGGAAACGCGGGGAACCGCCAGCCACGGCATGTCACTCAACGACCTCCGCAATCATGGTCTTGCAATTGCTCCCCCGAACCGTCGTACCCATTCGCGGGGTCTGCGCGCGCTGCCAGAAGGACGAACCCGGGTCGTCCGGCGAAGCGCGCGCCGGCCAACACGAGCGTCCATGCACCCATATCGTTCGATGCGACATGCATCCCGCGCACCAGAAGCGTGAAAGGATTGGCCTTCACCACATCGTCGCCATCGACGCGAACGGCATAGTAGCGATGACCGGCGAGAACCGGACCACGCGACCATCGCCAACCGATCCGTAACGACGATCGCTTCAATGCGTCCCGCACATCGAGCCGCAAGCAATCAACATGTAGGTGAAGTAGATCCTGTGTCCGGCCATATTGCGAGTTGACCGCGACGCCGATGTCTTCACGCGCCAGCGGTTTGTCGAACGCCGCCGCGACAAACCGACCGGCTTGCCAGGCCGGCGTGAAATAATTTGGAGAGTCCGTGCGCACCAATGCCGGAGCCTCGATGCCCGATATCAATGTCGTCGGCATGAGCAGAAATTGACCGGCGCCAACACGATCTTTCAACAAAGCGTATCCTCGCTCAACCCCCGTTGCGACCGACACGGTCGTACAAGGGGCTGGATCGCCGGAAGCGATCTGTCCGGGAACGCAACGACCGTTCACGATCTGCCACAATTTCTGCCCATCGGGATGCAGTGGCGGGGGCGGCAGGGTCGCCGATACGGCGGCGCATCCTGATAACAACAGTCCCAACATCGAGGCAAAGAGCCGCATCCAATCGCCCCGCATCTCTATCGTTCCAAGCTGGCAGGAAATCTCTTCTGTTCTGCCTCAACAGCGCGAAACATTCTCTTGATTACCGTAATAATGTAACATATCCAGACCCTATAAAGGTGGGGTTATCCGTTTGATCAAGGCGCGACCTTGGCGTGGGGCAACGGTGCGGTTGTTGACCGCACTAAGGCTATTACTGCTGGTCGCGGTGATCTGGCAGGGCTTCGTCACCCAAACCCATAGCCATGCGGCGCCCCACAAAAGCCATATATCGACCGCCAGCAAGGCAACGGGGAGTTACGCCGAGGCTCAGCGGAGCGACGATGACGCCCAAGCCGATTGTCTCACCTGTCGCGTAAGCGCGAGTGCGGGGACCTATCTGGCATCGGCATCGGTCGACATGGTTTCGCGATCGGTCGTCGCCTTTCACTATCGGTTGACCTTACCTATAGTTTCATCGTCGACCGAGCGACGTCACAACTGGCGCAGTCGAGCGCCGCCAGCTCTCTCCATCCTTCCGATAGCGTAAGCGCGCCGCAGCGTCGGCGCGTGTTCAGGCGCCATTGGCGCCCATCGAAGGTCATGGAGCTACATCATGCGACAAGCGCTTCAGCTTGGCGTGGCGATCACCGCCCTCGCGGCTGCCGAAAGCAAGCCTGACAAGGATCGCGGCATAGAATGGCTGGGTGCCTTGTGACGCCGCCCGTTATTCAAGGTGAGCCTTGTCCGGTTTGCGGCGCCCTGCAGCACACCGATAAGGGGCCCCGCAGATTCATCAAACGCGGCGCGTTGGTCATGCGAAGCGATCCGGTCGAATTCGAATGGAACGGTCGGCCAGTGCCTCTGTCCCCGATGGAACTCACCCTCATGGTTGCAGTCATGCTGCGAGGGCGCGCCACCCTGAAGGAAATTGGCACGCTCCTCCCCTTATCCTCGCGAAGGGTGGTGATGCACAAGATCCGCGCCAAGTTCGATCAGATCGGTGCGGCAGACCCGCTCCAGACAGTTCCGAACTGGGGCCTCATGCTCCGCGTCGAGGCGGACAGCATGGGAGCGAAATCGACTTGGGTCGGCATCGATGAAAATTCCGACGCGATCGCGGGAGCTGGTTCCCTGCAAATTCCGTCGCTGACGAAGGAGGAGCTCGAGGACGCCGGGTTGCTCATGCCCCCTCACAACACCGTCCCGGTGCTTCGTCCTGACCGAGCCGCCACCGCGGCAAAGCGTGCCAGCTCAGCGGCAATAGCGTCTGAGCAGCTAGCAAGGGCGCCAAGGAAGAGATCGAAGCAAGTGAAGAGTTCGAAGCGATGAACGGCTTGGATGCGCGGCGGCTTCGCGAAGCTAGCGGCTTGTCGCAGACCGAATTCGGCATCGCGCTCGGCCTATCCAGAGCGACAATCTGGCGTATCGAGCGCAGCTCAGAGCAACTCGACCGCAAGACAGAGCTGGCGATGAGATACGTAGCGGAGAGAAGGCCCGCGCGACTGCCCGAGCCGTGGGAGATTCACGAGGCGGTGGCGCAGGTGCTCGATCAAACGGCCGCGCGTGGAAACCCGCCATTCGACTATCGCGATCGGTTGCAAGCGGCAGTTGCTAATCTCGGCGTGAACAAGGGAACCAAGAAAGCTCAAATTCTTCTGGGAAGAATACAAGCAGTGCTCGGTCTGCTCAGCATCACTCCAGCAGACGATCCCCAAAGGGAGCGCACATGGCAACAAGTGCATCTCCTTCAATCGGCCTGGGGCACAGTTTTGTCGGATGATTAGGTCTAGACCCGCTCAGCGAAAATGAAGCCGGCCGAGCGGGGTCCGGACATCACGCGGGCGCCGGCTGACAGCCTCGCGGAATCGAAAGGGCGCCGGCTCGATGTAAGCCGACGCCCCACCGATCAAAAAGTAATTGAGGGTTAAGCGAGCGCAACCTTCGCCGACCGGCGGCGCAGGTTGTAGCCAACCATGCCGAAGCCGAGGATGAGCAGCGCCCATGTCGCCGGTTCCGGTACCGGCACGGTCTGCGTTACGGTGCCGTTGAGATAGCCATTGATGAAGCCCAAGTTGTAGGACACCAGCGTGTTCCCGCCCATTTCGCCCACGGACGAGTTGGTGCATTTGCTGAGGTCGGTCTGCACCGCGGTCGTGCGGCTGCTGTTATAGGCATCGATTGAATTGCCGCCGCAATAGCCCTGGAAGATTCCCCCCGTGATGCCGAATGACGTCACCGATGCGATCTGACCGTTGATAAATTCCGGCCCGCCCGAGTCCCCCGGGGAGGCAGCGGACTCGTCGGCGATGCCCGTCTGGTTCTTGCAGGTCGCGGCGGTCTCGCCGATCGCGAGGCAGGCGCGCCCGAACACGTCGTGCGCAAAAGTGCCATCGTCGAAATCATAAAGGGCGACGCCGTGCGAAACATCGGAGAAGATATCGTCGCCGTAGTATTCGTAGATGTTGGAACCGGTACGCTTCTTATAATCTGCAGCGACCGAGTCGGTCCCGCTTGGGCCGCCCACTGTGCCAGTACCGACCTCGGTATACGCCGTGTTGAGCGGATCGCCGGTATATAGCCCATAGGTGTCGTGGCCCGTCGCCAGCCTGTCGAGCGTGAAGAGCGCTACGTCGTTACCCGACGTGATGCCGCCATTGTCGAAGCCGGGATTATAGGCGTAGCCCGTTCCCATGAAGAGTTCGGTCGTCGCCGCACCGCGGTCGCCGAACGATGGCAGGTAGAAGCGGATCGACTGGATCGGGTCCGCGGCGGTGGCGTCCTCGAAGCAATGAGCGGCGGTCAACACCGTCGTTCCGTTCACCAGCGCGCCCGTGCAAAGCGAGCCGAAGCCCGCAGCCGCACTCGACACCGTTTGAATGAACAGCGAGCCGACGCCACTATATCCCGAGGACAGGTGCGTCGGGACCTGCCCGTTCGTGACGTAAGTCATATACGGTTGGGCCAAGTCGCCGGCGATGAAATCTCCGGCTGACGCGCTATTGGCGGTGAGCGCGGCGGCGGCGAACACGCCGGTCGTCAGTATCTTCTTCATCTGTGTACCCCCTTTGCCTCGATTATCGAGGCCAGAAAAATGACGGGTCCTTTCGAATCCCGGACCCATCGTTGCTAAACCTGGCGCCGATCGCAAGTGCTAGTTAACTGTATATTCAGGAGTAATATGACGAACATCGCTGCTAATGAAGGCAGCTGAATCTCATACCCGACATTCAAAATGTCTAATTATTGGCCTTCTTAAGAAGGACGGATGATGCTTTACGCGATGCTTTTTGTTGCAGGTGCGCCACAGGCGAATCCGACACCGGGGCCGGTTCCGACGCGAAAGTCTGTCCCTTGCAGGGACAAGAACGGCAAATTTTCCATCCGCTGTTTTCCACAGGGGACGGTGGTTAAAATGAATTCGGAACGTATGCGGCCTAAGCGCCCAAAGGCAGAACCCCCTCCTTCGCGATGAGCGCGGAGTGGTGGTCGATGCCCAGTGACCCCCTATTCGGAACGGCATAGCCATTCGGTCGACCGGCGCAGATCGTTTTCGGCAGAGGAAGACAGCAGGCGCGGGTCCCAATGCCAATAGAGCCGCCCTTCGCGCTGGCGGAGATTACGCATAAGCCCAGCGGGGCCGGCCGGCCGGGCGCGCTCCGGATAATAGGCGGCGACGGCCGCTGCGGCGGCATCGACCGTCTCGAAGCCGTTGGCGTGCGCGCGCATGAACTGACGAATCCGCTCGACGCCTTCGCGCGCCGGCGAAATCACGATATCGACGAGGACCAGCGCCCGCACCGATGGCGGCCGATAGCGGCCAATCGCGTAGAATCCCGCCAGCCCGCCCATCGACGCACCGACCAAGGCGGCCCTGGGGCCGGCGATATCTAGGATGGCTAGCAGGTCTTCTGCCTGGGCCGGCGTCGTATAGTCACCATCGGCCGACCAGTCGCTGTCGCCGTGCCCCCGGGAATCGACCGCCATCACCCGAAAGCCGGCTGCAGCCAGCTTCGGCACCGTCGCGTGCCAGGAATGGCGGGTCTGTCCGCCGCCGTGCAGCATGATCACCGTCGGCAAGTCCGCCGCGCCGAACACGTCCGCCACGATCTTGAGGCCTTTAGCCGTCTGCAACGTGATCGTTTCGAAAATCGGCGTTTGAATCGACACGGCGGCGCCCCCTTCCCTGGCAGCCGGCGCTATCAGGCCGTTGCCGCCGCCGGCTCTTTTTTCGCTGGCTGGTCGGCAGTCGCAGCATCGGTCGCGACCAACGGCGCAACCCCGACCATTGCCTTGTATTCGAGATATTCGTGGAAACCGTACGTGCCATATTCGCGCCCATTGCCGCTTCGCTTGAAGCCCCCGAATGGCGCCGTCGGATCGGTCGAGGTGCCGTTTGCGGAGACGAGCGCGGCGCGCAATCCATTGGCGACCGTCTCGACGTCATCCACGTCGTCGCCGGACACGTAGGCGGCAATGCCGTAATCCGTGTCGTTCGCGGTCTCGATGGCGTCGGCGATGCCGTCGAACCCGATCATGCACAGGACGGGCCCGAAAATCTCCTCACGCGCGATCTTGAGGTCATTTTTCACGTCGGCGAAGATCGTCGGCTGGACGTAGAACCCCTTTTCGAGCCCCGCAGGCCGCCCCGGACCGCCCGCGACCAGCGTTGCCCCGTCGGCGATCCCGGATTCGATATAATCCTGGATCCGCTGCCACTGCTGGGCCGACACGACCGGGCCCATGTCAGGATCCTCACCCGGCAGACCGACACGCAGCGTCGCGGCGACGCGTTTCGCTACCGCAATAGCATCCTGCATTCGCGACGACGGCACGAGCATTCGCGAGGGGGCGCTGCAGGTCTGCCCCGCATTCGTCATCAGCTTGCGAATGCCGGCCTCGACCGATGCTTCGAAACTTGGACCGTCGAGTATCACGTTGGCGGATTTGCCCCCAAGTTCCTGGGCGACGCGCTTGACCGTGCCGGCGGCCGTTCTGGCAACGTCGATGCCCGCGCCGGTCGATCCGGTGAACGACACCATGTCAACGTCGCGGTGCCCGCTCAGCGCCCGGCCGACCACCGGACCTTCACCGTTGACCAGATTGAACACGCCGGGCGGCACGCCGGCTGCATCCATCACCTCGGCCCACAGCATCGACGAATAGGGCGACAGTTCGGAAGGCTTGAGCACCATCGTGCAGCCGGTCGCCAGCGCCGGTGCTACCTTCACCGCAACTTGGTTGATCGGATAGTTCCAAGGCGTGATCAGCGCGCACACACCGATCGGCACTTGCGCCACGATAGTGCCGCCCTGCTGCGTCTCGAAATGATAGTCGGCCAGCGTGCGACGCGCGACCTTGAGATGCGTCAGCCCCAGGCCGGCATGAAACTTCCGCGCAAAGCTGAGCGGCGCGCCGATCTCTTCGCTGATCAGGTCGCCGAACTGCTGATGGCGTGCCTTGAACTCCTCGATGACGCGGTCGATGATCGTCAACCGTTCCTCGCGGCTCGTGCGCGACCAAGCTGGAAAAGCTTTGCGCGCCGCGGCGACCGCTGCATCGACATCGCGCTCGTCGCCGAGCGCGACGTGGCCCGTCACCGATTCGTCGGCCGGGTTGACGACGTCCACGATCTTGCCGCCGATCGGATCGACCCACTGCCCGCCGATATAGAATTTGGTTGCTTCTTTCATCGCCCTATTCGCCTCTCCGATACGGCAGCACGTGCCAGCTCACTATATCCTATAAGTGATAGTTTCAAGGACGCACGGAGCACATGAGAGAATTGCGCGCGCTCTCGCGAGTCTATAAATCGTCGGGCAAAGGGAAATATGGGGCCTTGTTATCCAGCGCCGTTTCGGCGATAAATCTATAACTGATAGGGCAACGGGCGAAGTCCGACGCTGGTTTGAGAGGGAAAGCGGAAGGCGATGGAAGTGAATGCGACGGATGTGCGGCTGACCGAAGAGCAGCTGGCGGCTTTCCACGAGATTCCCGACGATCAGGGGTCGGGCATCAAGCCGGCCTTCGAAAAGCTCACCACCGAGCGTTACTACAGCCCGGAAATCTTCGAGCAGGAAAAGCAGGCAGTTTTCATGGGTCTGCCGATTCCGCTGATGGCGTCTGCCCAGCTACCCAAGCCGAACTCGTTTCTGCGTAAGGATATCGTTGGTCGTCCCGTGTTGTTGACGCGCGATTCCGAGGGCAAAGCGCGCGCCTTCCTCAACGTCTGCCGTCATCGCGGTGTCGTGCTGTGCCCGGAACATGAGCGTCAGTCGGGGAAGCTGATTGTCTGCCCGTTCCACGCTTGGAGCTATTCGCTCGACGGCCGCCTGATGGGTGTGCCGAGGTCGGAGATTTTCGAGGGGCTGCAAAAGACTGACTACCGCCTGACCGAGCTGCCGTGCGAGGAAGCCGGCGGCATCGTCTGGGTCGGCCTGGATCCCAATCGCACCTATGATTTCAGCGTCGAGACCGGCCAGCTCGCGCGGGAGCTTCAGGGCATTCACCTCGACCAGACCCGTCTGTTCATCAACAAGACGTTCACCGTGAAGGCGAACTGGAAGCTGCTGATGGACACGACACTCGACAGCTATCACGTCACCCGCCTGCACCGGAACACGGTGGCGACGATGTTCGACGATTCCCCCGTGATCGTCGAGCCGATCGGGCACCACCTCCGCAACGCGTCGGCGCGCGGCAATTTTTCGCAATCCGGCCTGTCGGACAAGATTTCGGAGCTGCGCAAGGTCGCCGTGATGACCTATCACCTGTTGCCCAGCGTGGTGGTGATCCTGAGCCCGCACTATACCAGCCTGGAGGTGTTCCGGCCGATCTCGCCCAATGAGACGGAGGTCGAGTTCGTGATGCTGACGAACCACCCCGCGGGCAATCCGGCGACCGAAGAGAAAATGCAAAAGTCGTTCGAATTCATGTGCCGGGTATTCGGCGATGAAGATTTCTGGGCGGCGGAGATCGGCCAGCAGGGGATTTCGACCGGCGACCTGAAGGAACTCACGTTGGGCGGGATGGAAGACCAGATGAAGACGTTCCACAATCTGGTCGATGCGCAGATCGCGGCACATTATTCGGCCTGACCGACTGTTCGAACCCCGCCCCGTCGCCCTTTGGGACGGCGGGGTCACGACCCGCAACTCATCATTACCGCCGACGCGCCGCGCCGCCCTCAGGAACCTTGCGATACCGCTATGCCGATGACCATCAGCGATACCGTAGACTATTGGTCGGTAGACGCGCCCGACCGGCTGGCCATTGCGTATGAAGATGACTCGGTCACCTATGGCGAGCTCAAGGGCTGGACCGACACGGTCGCGGCGATGCTGGTCGCGGAAGGTATCAAGCCTGGCGACCGCGTCGGCATCTTCGACGGCAATTCACTTACGTGGTGCGCGGCGGCATTGGCGATCATCAAATGCGGCGCGATCATCGTGCCGTTCAACATTCGCTATACTTCCAGCGAACTGGCCAGCGTCGCCGCGGACTGCGCACCAGCGCTGACGCTGATCGGATCGGACGACGGCGATCGGATCGAGACGCTGAGGGGGCTCGGCATCCCGCTGCGCCCGCTTTCGATGGTAGCCGACGCCCGCCACGTCCCACCGACCCCCTTCTCGATCACGCTCGATCCCGACGCGCCGGTGACGATTGCCTATACCAGCGGATCGACCGCCCAACCAAAGGGCGTGGTCCATTCGCACCGATCGATGCTGTCGCACTCGCTGGAGGCGCTGCTTACCGATTCCGAATGGGTGGCCGGCAAGAAGGTGCTTGGCCCCTCCCCGCTCTACACCGGGGCCGGTATCTGTACGCTCGTCAAATATACCACGCTCGGCATGCAGACCTTCCTGCTATACTCGTTCGACGCGGCGAAGGTCTTTCGCATCCTGGTCGACAACAAGATCGACAGCTTTGGCGGCGTTCCCACTTTTTTCGAGCGTATCGCCGCGTTGCCGGAGTTTCCGGACACCGACCTGTCTCACATCAAATATGCCTCGGTCAGCGGCGCCCGCGTGCCGGTGTCGTTGCTCAAGACTTGGCTCGACCGGGGGGTCGTGCTGCGTCAGGCCTATGGGCTGACCGAAAGCGGCGGCAACAGCACCATTATGGATCGCGAAGGTGCAGTCCATTCGCCCGAAAAATGCGGCCCTGGCCGCCCGTTCACCAGGCATCGTGTCGTCAACGCCCAGTTCGAGGATTGCGCACCTGGCGAGGCCGGCGAGATATTGCTCCAGGGTCCGACGCTGATGTCTGGTTATTGGAACAAGCCCGACGCGACGCGCGACGCCTATGTCGATGGCTGGCTACGGACCGGCGACATCGGCCTGCTCGACGAACGCGGCAATCTCACCGTCGTCGATCGGATGAAAGATATCATCATCTCCGGCGGGCTCAACATCGCGCCGCTCGACATCGAAAGCGTGATCGCCCAGCTCGACGGTGTGGAAGAAGTCGCCGTCATCGCCGCGGCCGATCCGCGCTTCGGCGAAACGCCGCTAGCCATCATCTACGCCAGCCGCGAACTCGATACCAGGGATGTGGTGGGGCACTGCAACGCGCACCTGGCCGACTACAAGGTGCCGCGCTACGTGGTCTTTGCGGAGGCTCCCTTGCCGCGGCTGGCCACTGGCAAGATCGCGAAGAAGACGCTGAAGGATCGCTATCGCGACGTCACCGAGAGCCTGCAGCGCGTTCGCTGAACGCGCGGCAAGTCAGGCTTCGACCGATGCCGTCCGGAGGCGACGTTGCGGCGTACGCTCCGCTTCGCCTTCCTCGACACGGTCGGGGAAGTGATCGAGAAAAGCCTTCAGCGTGGCGAGGAAGTTCTCCTCCTCATTATAGGTATTTGCGCGGATGGCCGCATAGAGATGCGGGTTCTTCTCTGCATCGAATTCAGGGAACGGTGCGAGGCCGCGTGACCGTGCTGACGCGGCAAACAATGCCGCCCCGAACGTCAACCGCGACGATCCTTCCAGGATCCACAGATGCTGACCGATCGGGATACCGTTCGCCGCCAATAACGCCGTCCAATACTCATAGGTATGCAGCAGGACGTGCTTGGGAAAGAATTGCAGCACCAGCGGCGCGGCATTCGGATGCCGCATGACCGAGTTCCAGCTCGCCTGGCACACGTCGGTCAGCGTTTTCTTCCAGCTGGCGCCTTCGATCGGCGGCAACGGGTTGGCCTTGCCGAGGAGATGCTTGGCAACTTCGCGGAGAAGATCGTCTCGATCCTTGAAGTGATGGTAGAGCGACGCGCCCTTCACCCCCATCCGCGCCGCCACGATCCGCAGCGACAGCCCTTCGAGACCCAGGGTGTCGATCACTTCGAGTGCGATGGCGCTAGCCCGACCGCGTGTAATGATTGGGCTTGCCGGTCTCGCCATTCTCTGAATCCGCTATAGTGGTGATATCATTCTAACAACGCTTGGTACGATCTCGTCGGATAGTGCGCCAATTCGTTACTTGCAACGATATCCGCCGTATCCCTCCTATCACGTCCTTCATGTTGTGCCCTAACAGGCTGCGGAAAAAGTCTTCCCTGTGGGTTGGCGGCGTGATTCATGGTGCAAGGAGCTTAGGAGGCACCATGCGCGGCGGCGACGTTGGGACGGAAGGTCTATTTTCGTATGTGAGT
>Ga0153956_1002389_pt1 | contig 13878 bp, 9 predicted proteins | sample TSFL040MetaG_FD_104704 | JGI IMG/M metagenome (GOLD analysis project Ga0153956, IMG submission 104704) | Attine ant fungus gardens microbial communities from Florida, USA - TSFL040 MetaG | ecosystem: Host-associated > Fungi > Mycelium > Unclassified | place: USA: Florida, Wekiwa Springs... | reverse complement strand
TTGTTCAGGCATTTTCTGGCAAGGCTTAGGCGGAAATCTAAATGTTACTCCAAAAGTGCAGAAAGACTAAAGGAAGCTATAATTATGCTGATGCTCAAAAGAAATAATCAATTGGATATACTTGGTTAACAATGCCTGATTTTTCTCCATATGAAATAAAATTTCCTATCTTAAAAGAAGAGCATTCTTTACCAGATGCAATTTCCAATATTTTCTCTTGGTACGTAAAAGCGTTGATTGTAGAGGAGCGTCTTGGAAGTGCCCTTAATTATCAGAATACGTACTATTCTTTAAAAAAATTCAACGGTAACGTTAGATTTATAGATATTACACCCAGTTATCTGCGTCTGTATGAAAAGTGGATGCGCGGCAGGGGGCGTTCAAAATCAACTGTCGGTATTAACCTACGCCCCCTCAGAGCTATTTTCAATCTGGCAATTGATAAATTCAAAATCATTTCACGCGAAAACTATCCCTTCGGACGCTGGAAGTATTTGATCCCTACTTCAAGGAATATTAAAAAGGCAATTGCAGAAAGCGACTTGTCAAAAATATTTTATTACAAAACTGATAATATAGAACAGGATAAAGCACGCAACTATTGGATGTTTTGTTTTTTTGCCAATGGTATGAATCCTAAAGATGCTGCCTTGCTGCGAGAACGGAACATTCAGGGAGAATTTATTGTTTTTGAACGTGCGAAAACGCAATTAACTACCCGCAATGACCCTAAGCCAATTTCAGTATATATCAACGAGGACATGCAAAGAATTATAGACAAGCTTGGAAACGTAAATCGTTCCGCCAATGATTACATTTTCCCAATTCTTCACCATGATATGTCTCCCTTAGTAGAACACTTTGCTATCAGAGCCTTTACGAAATTCATTAATGATGGAATGGCGTATATATGTGCTGACCTAAACATAAAAAGGAAAACGACAATAAGTTGCAGGCACTCATATTCTACAATGATGAAACGGGCGGGTGCAAGTACCGAGTTTATCCAAGAGGCTTTAGGACACGCAGACAAGAAAACAACAGAAAATTATTTAGACAGTTTTGAAGATAGCCTTAAGAAAGAATTTTCCGCCAAACTCACGGCCTTTAAAGGATTGAATCAGTAGGAAAATACCATTTTAGAAAATGCAAGTTGAAACATGATTTATGAATATAGACGAATTGTAATTTTGAGCAATTGCAACAATTAAATCGCAAAAGAGATAAAAATCAGCCTAAACCTTGCATGAAGTTTGTAACTTTTCAGATGACTTTATACCTATTGGCATTAAATAGGCCTTTTCTCGAATTATGAAGATTTTCGTAACTTTGTAGTAGTTGAATTTGAAATCATTATGAGACTTAATTTCTTACATCACAAGTCCATTATACCCCGGAAAAATGAACTTAGTTCTAATTTCCGGAAGGCAATGTTTTGGGATGTTGATATGGATAAGCTTTCTGTCAAACATGATAAGAATTTTATAATTGACCGGGTCTTGTCTGAAAGTATGAGAAATTCGATATACCTGGACCGTCTCGAAAAATTTTATTCAATCAGCGATATTAAGAAGGCAGCCAAAGCCAGCAGGTCAATCCGCGGTAATGAAGCGATAAAATTTATTGCCCATCGATATGGTATGAATCCGGAATCCTTTAAGGAATATATTCCAAACCTATAAACTGTGTGTATGCCTATAGGTGTTTCTCCAATTTTACGAGATGTTATCAAAGAACTTATGAAAGAGCCGGTGCTTTCGGACTTCTTTCTTGGTGGTGGAACCAATCTGGCCATTAAATATAATCATCGGGTGTCCGTTGATATTGATCTATTTTCTTCCGGTATAGTAGGGGCAAATAAAATGAAAGCGGTTGAATCTTTGTTAATACAACAATATGGGCAGGAACGCAACTTCGAAATAGATTTAGAAAACAGACAATCAGAAAATCTCTCATTTGTAAAATGCAAAATCAACAAAAATGGGGAGGACATAAGAATTGACATCATGCAGAATATAAAAATGTTATACAAACCGGTAATTACGCATGATGGTATTCGTCTGATAGACGATTTAGATATTGGCAGCCTTAAATTACTTGCCGCCGCTGACAGGGGGGAACAAAAGGATTTTTACGATTTGTATTTACTTTCTGAAAAACACGGATTGAATAACATTTACAATGTACTTAAGGAAAGGCATCGTCTATTTGTACCGGGTACGGACGACAATATTTTCAATATTCCCACGCACAAGCCGAAAGAAGATTTAAAAACGGACCTTTCTGCTCTTGGAAATTTTAATAAGGCAGCGGACAGAAGTATTCCCGGAAACCGGGTAACCTTTACTGACAACTCGGGGATAAACATGGCTCTTCCGATACTTAAGGATAAATGGTTATCCAAAGTTAAGGCCCTTTCCCATGAACTTGGCCTTAGGTTTAATGAACCTAAAAAAGTCGCACTGCGGCAACGTAAAATCAGATAAACGACACTATTACTTTTACTTTCATCAGTTGGGGAAGGATATCAATAAAAAAACGACGGGTGAAATAGGAAAACCTGTATCTGGCATTCACCACATAGAGAAGTGTTTGTGTGGAATGACCAAAGACATACTGCAATGCTTTGCTCTCAAAGCATAAAAGAGATAAAAAAATTAACCACAGCCTCGTATTGATTTTGTAACTTTCCAAATGACTTTCATTGCTGAACCTTTCTAAACATTGCCGGAGTGGGACTCAAAAACAAACTATTCTCCAAGCCGATATTCAGAAATATCGCCGATACTTTCGGCGGCCGTTCTGCCTATTCCAGGGAAGACAAAACGTTTGTTCCCTACTTTCAATACAGGATCGGAGATTACCAAAGCGACTACTTTTTGTATTTTGACAAAGAACCCCACCGCCGTTTATATACCAATGAGATATTCAACAAGCTGAACGAATACAACGGTTACGACATCATCCGTTATTTGGAATTTCACTTTGAAAATTGCACAGACAAGAATGATTTCCTGCGTTTTCTTTCCTATGAGGTCTCCGAAAGGATGAAACTGGTGGTTAAAAACCGCCGCATGAAACTGCAATCTGCAATTGACTGGGTAGCGGAGAAACAGAAAGAAATCCAGCAGACCAGGCAACAGGAAATTGAAAAAGAAGTGCAGGCGATCCTGCAAAACCAGTCTGGCAGTTCACATGTAAGCATTGAAAAAGAGCTACAGGTTTTGTCTGAAAAGCTCTCGAGCTATATCGAAAACCTTGTGGCAAATGCAGAAAAAAGTATGCAGGAGATCACCCGCTCTTTTACCACAGGGAACATTCAGCTCAACAACAGAAACCATGAAGACAAGCTCATTCAGCTATTAGTTCTTCTGAATGAAACCAAAGACACCGGTACGGAACAGCTGTTCAAAAAATTCTCGCTCAGCGATATAGCCGCCATACTCCGCCTGCATTTTGATGCCTTCAGTGATAAAAAACTGAACACGGTACAGAAAAATGTAGCCGAACAGCAGCAGGCTGTTTACACCACCAAAAGCGAAAAAGTAAAAGCATTAGCAAAGGCGCTCAGCGATTTTTTCTACGAAAAATAAATCACTAAGCAAATAAAAATACCTCTCTACGCATCCATTTTCTCAAAACGCCAACCTGAAAAAATATCCTTTCTTCCCTTATTTCTGCTTAATCTGTTTGTATTACCCTTCATAACCAGGCATAAAAAATCCATACTCGGTCAGGCATTGTTTTTATCAATTGCCCTTTTCAGTTTTGCTATCTAAAATAAAAAGACATGGAAACACTATTTGTGCCGAACGAAAACGACTTCCGCAGGTGGATCAAAGAAGCCCTGAAAGAATGTATGGATAACCCAAGGGATATGATTGCATCTCCGGAAAACGTTAACCCGAACGAAGAACCGTTGCTTACCCGAAAAGAGATCGCGGGGATTTTCCGTGTGACGCTCGTAACACTTCATGACTGGATGAAGAAAGGTTTGCCCTACCACAAGCAGGAAGGGCGGGTCTATTTCCTGCGCTCTGAGGTCATGGAATACCTGAAGCAAAAGAGGAACGGAAAATATTTGCATGCAGCAAATGCAGAAACATAACAGCGACTTCTGGCCAGATACTTAACCGACAATGAAAGTTCCACTTGACCATTTTATTTTTTCAGCAGCCTGGCATAGCTATCTCCTGTGCTGCACAGAAGCAAAGAACTTAAACGAGTTCGCACTGAACTGCACCGGAAATAAAATAAATGGGATGCGTCTGGACAAAAATAAACGGATGTACAAACAATATTTTCACTGGTAACGAATGTACGTCCCCGATATAAAATCATTGGGCTGTTGAAAAAAAGAAAGTTGCATGAACGAAGGTCTTGCACCGGATAACATAGGTGTTCAGTGTAACGTTTTTTGCGAAGGAAGGAGCAAGCCGGAATTGGGCAGTGGCCCAATTCGCTTGCCCCCGCGCGGATCGCGGGGGATTTGGGTATACTCCGAGTATACCCCCCCCCGCTCTCAAAAGCCTTTTGTGACGGTTAAAATGGCATACCAGGAGGTATACCGGATTTTAGAAAACAAACTGGAGATTAATGGAAAAGCGGGAAAAACGACGAGATACCAACAGCATCCGCTATTCGCAAGAGGTGGATGTTAAGATAGAAAAGCTTGCAAAAAGTTTCAGGCGCAGCAAGAAGGAACTTTTTTGCCAGATGGTGGATTACTTCCACCGGAGCAAGAAAGACCCGGCAGACCCGGGAGACGAACTACTCAAGCGGGAGCTGTCCGCTGGTGTTAATCGTATCCTGTCATTCATCAAACAACAGGAAAAGGATTTTCTGTTACCGGTTTTTACAGATACAGCCGCACTGAAAACCGCTGCTGTCAGGCAAACAAGCCTGCTGGAAAGTGTGTGCAAACACCTGGCGGGGGAAAGCGCAAAGACAAAAATGCTCCTTGAACATACAGGCAACGTAGCAAAGGAACTCAAGCTTATTGCTGCACGGCAAACGGAAACCGATACCCTGAAGCAGCGCTTCGGCGAGCTGTTGGAATACTACATCTCCCAGCGTGAAGAGGTGGGCTGGACAACATCCGCAGCAAGAAAAGAAGAGCTGGTGTCCCATGTACGGCGGGCACTTCAAAACCTGTAAGCATTATGTATATCAACATTACGGACTCAGAGACGGGCAACAATAAAGGAAGCAGCGGGAAATTGGTAGGCTATCTGGAAAAGGAGAACCAAACAATAAATAATAACCTCCGGCCGGAATTGTGGTTCAACAATACCCGCCAGGACATTTTCCCGCAGGAAGTTCGTGTAAACATTGATAACAACATCGCGAAGCTGGGCGGGAACGATGCAAAGTTCTACCTGATCAATATTGGTCCCAGTCAGAAAGAGATCGCCCACCTTCAGGAGTTGTTCGGTAAACAAGGAGCAGAACAAAAGCTAAAAGAGTTTGCCGCCAGTTTGATGGACGCTTATGCCCGTAACTTTAAACGCGCTGGGATCGGCAGCGGACAGGACCTGTTGTGGTATGGCAAGCTGGAGCGCAACCGCTATTACAGTGCCGGCGACAAGGAAGTAAAAGAGGGTTTAAAAAAGCGTGGAGACCGTAAAGAGGGAGACCAGATGCACGTCCAGGTGATCGTCAGCCGCAAGGACATTACAAACAGGATCAAGCTCAGTCCGCTGAACAATTCACGTGGAAACAACAAGGAACACTCCGCCAGGATGGGCCAGTTTGACCGCAAGGCCTTTAAAGGTTCCGGGGAACACATTTTCGATCAGGCGTTCAATTTTGACCGGTCATTAAAGGAAACAATGGCCTATGCCTTCACGATGAAAAATGGCAGCGGGGAGCAGAAACGTATGCTCCATGCCCTGGGGCTTGCTGAAAACAGACTGTCGGAGGATAACAAAAGAACTGCATTGGAAATAACAAGGGACGACTTTCAGGGCCAGGGCCAAGGACTGGAACAGCTACTGGAGATCGGTAGTTCGCTTGCAGCCGAAATACTGGACATCCTTTTATCCCCAGTACCTGTGAGCGGACAACCAACACAAGGTATGGCTCCCGGGATTAAAAAGAAAAAAAAGAAAAGGCGTTATCCCTGACAAACAGAGGGATAAAATGCCGGGTACTTACGGTCTGCTGGTATTGATCATCTTTACATTGCGATGTGTTTCAGCTTTATTCTCCCGCGATTACCGCTATTGTGCAGCCCATCAATAAAATAGCCGATGCAACAATCGACTTGCTGATAAAACGTTTGAAAACTACGACCGATCAGCCGGAAAAAATCGTTCTAAAAACAGCAATGATTCACAGAAAATCCTCGCAATAAAATTGTGTCGAGAGAGCGAACATAAGATGCTATCGCTGAAGGCCATTATTGCAAATTGGGGTTTTTAAGGATTTCATTACAGGGAATTAAGACAAGCAGGTCGTTTTCTTTAAATGCTTCCAGATGATTAACCTATGAGATCAACGATCTGGCTGTTGACGACCTCAAAAGCCTTGCGGGCACGGATCATAGCAGCTTTTGAATTTATCCGCAAATTCCCAAAACCGCTTACAAGCCAGTTTTAATTTAGCAGGTATAGTAGTAATAATTAATCACTTCACTTCCTCCAATATGCTTACCGGCCCCAATAAACCACTCGGAGACAAAGGCGAATCTTTTGTAAAGACTTCGCTTGTAACAAAAGTATATCGCTTGCCTGGGCGCTTCCTGTCCTTCAAAAGCCACTCCGGCCAGGTTCCGTTCTTAGGACCGTCGCCCGGTATGGCTGCATCGCCGATCAACCGGTTGATCCATAAATTAGCGACTGTTATTTCTAAATGGTTTTGCCCTTTTTTGAGCACATTTGTGATATTTTTTTGCCAGGGATGCGTCCATACTACGCCAAGATCTTTGCCGTTCAGTTTAATGCGCGCAATATTCTTTACATTACCCAGATCCAAAATATATTCTGCAGTAGCGTAATAATCTTCCATATCAAAATCCTTGTCGTAGCGCGCTGTTCCTGAATAGTATCTGATACCAGGATTACTATTTACGATCCAATCCTGCAAACTGTCAAACTGTATATTGGCAGGGCCGCCCCATCGCGGATCAAAAGAAACATTCCATACGCCGCCAATATTTTTTATCAATCTTGTGTTCGGGAAATTATTATGGGCAGATGCAAGTTTTGACGATGCTTTATTGCCTGAAAAAATGATAAAGAAACTTTCGTGTGCATCCAGCTTTAGCGGAATATCCGTACAACCGTCCGAAGTGTCATGATCCGGCAGCTCCCTGATGCTTCCATCTATCGGGTTCCATAATTGCGGTATACCTTTTACCGAACGGAAACAGGCCGTTTCTACAATTGCTTTATTCGTTTTATTGGCAATGAAATAAATATCGCCTTGTGATAAAGCACGATGTGTATAGCGTATATCTCCTGCCCGCGAATGAAAGTCTTCCGGAATATTGCGGCTACGCAACCATTTGGCTATAGCCCCATAAGCCGGATATAATTCACCTTTCAACACATGAAAACCGCCGCCCCAGATTATCCTTCCTTTTCCCAGCCTAACTTGGGTTTGCTGTATGGGCTCTTCTAAAGTTTTCCATATACTTAGCGCAATTGATTTTACTTCCCGGTCACACGCCGGATAATTGCTTAAGCCGGGCGATTGTGAAGGAGGTGTACCAATGACCGTTGCACCGTCTTTGATCAGGGATTTTATTTTGGATAATAATGCAGGCGTCATGGTTTTAAAGTCCGGCAAAACCAAAACGCGATAGGAGGCTCCACCAGGGAACACTATCTTATTATTTTCTACATGCGCTTTGTATAATTGGGAAGGTGCGCAACCATCAAAATTGTATCCTCTCCTGTCAGGAAATTTTTCCTTGTTCGAAGTGTCTAATGCCGACGAAGGCGGCCGAAATACAAACGGGCTGCCTTCTGGGTTTAAAAATAAAATGTCTGCAACTGTATTGCCCTGCTGTAGCATATAGCTGCAACGTGCGATATAAGTATGATATGCGCTTACCAAAGGCCACCATGTCTGGTTCCTGTTCCATTGCACCCCATAAGGCCCCATAGTCATACCAGGCTTCAGACTATCGGGCAGGTTCTGGTTTTCGAAAGTATGAAACATAAATTTGTTTATTCCTGCGGCAAAAGCCCAATCTCCTTCTTCCTTCATATATCCGGGATATTGATGCCAGGCGCCGGGCGGATTTGCCGTAAAAGATTCAGCAGGAACCAGACTTATTCCATTTATATGCGCTATAGAAGTCGCTTCTGTCACGCTGAATTCCGTATGGAAATCACCCGGATTCTTACTCCAGAATTCAGCCATCGGCACATCGGCGATATTACCGAGTTCCAGATCCGCCGTCGGATTCATGTCGTAAGGTTCGATGGACAAAAGCAATCCATGATCGTGCGCATATTTTTTTACCTGCTTCGCATGCCGTTCCAAAATCAATTCCTGCGAGGTCTGCCGCAGATCCCATAAGAACCGATCGCTTATAGCTTTACTTCCGACTATAAAACCAAGATACACCGGATAATATGGCAAAGGATCATAGCCCCTGCGCTTGATGAACGCATTGCGAAAATCGCCCGTCCAGTTTTGCGCGCCCATTTCCCAGCTATCCATGTGCAGCCTTTTTAAACCACCGGCAGAGGTTCTATAAGTATTCCCGATCTTCTTTAATAATGTTCCGATATAATGTTCTAAATGATGATCGATCGCAGCCGTATCCATTTTGTTTGCCTCAAACCCCAATCCCGGTATCGGCGCCGGCCGTGTTACAGCGCCATTGTTTCTTGCTACAAAACGCATAACCACCCATTTGCCTTTTGGCGCTTTCCAATTCAAAGAGCCGTCGGGCTTTAGCTTACCGGTAAGGTTGATAATTTTATTTTCAGAAATAACCGAAGCAACGGAAACGCCCGGAGAATCGATCATCTCCGGCAGATAAGGCTTTACAACAGAAGAGCTATACGGCGCACGATAGTACAAAGCCTTTTCATCAACATCGAAAATCCGGGAGGAAGTATCCGGTACCGGGAAAGCCAAAACGGCTACGTCTCTATAATAATCTTCCCACTCTTTTTTAAGCGACGGCGTAAAAACGCCTTCTCCGAAAAAGGGCTTCCTTGGGCGCGGAATCTGCAGTTTTGCCGGCCAGGCGCTTGTGTCTGAAATATACTGTACGCTTGCAACCAGCTGCTGCATAGATTCTTCCGGCTTTACCCACGGGCCGCCACTTCCCGTCCATCCGGGGCCTATGCCGAGGATCATTTCTATACCTAAACGTTCACACTCTTTTTCGACGTAAGCAAATAAATTTTGCCATTTTTCACTAAAAAAATCCACCTTACCGCGAGGTATGCCTACATTCACTTCTAAAAATATCACGCTGCTGATGCCTGCGGCTTTCATGGATAATAAATCCTTGGTCATTCCTTCTTTTGAAAGATTGCCATCCATAAAATACCAGTAAACTCCCGGATGCGCAGAAGCAGGCGGATTTAAAAAATCTTCTTTTATTTTTGAGAAAATATCCGGTTGCGGCTTTGACTTATAGCCATATAACGTCCATAAAAGACAAAGGCAACAAAATATAATAACACTCAGATATTTATTTTTCATCTGTAAATATTTTCGTTTGTCGCCTGCAGCGACGAATGTTCTTGCCAGATGGAACGCCTATTTACATTCTCTGTACAAAAAATTTTACACGGGCGTTTCATAAAAAATATTAATAACGACAATTAAATTGTAACGACATTACGTATTGAATTATTTATTTAAAATTTTAAGCATTCATCAATAAAATATTTCGACTTTTACAGGGCCTAATAATCCCGATGCCCGTAAAGGATCCGAAGGCTTATATGATTCTACGGAAGACCATGTTTTTCTTTCATTTGCAGGCAACTTACTATCGCCTATAAGGCGGTTTACCCAGGTGTTAGTCACTTCAATATCCAACTCATTTTTTCCTGATTTCAATGCTTTTGATATATTCGCTGTCCAGGGATTTGTCCATAAGGTTTGTATTGATTGCCCGTTTAGCTTTATGGCAGCTATGTTTTTCACATCTCCTAAATCCAGTATTATTTTTTTACCGGAGGGAATAGCATCCACATTAAAAGAAGTATGATAAACAGCCGTCCCGGAATAATACTTAATACTGTCATTCGTGCTGGTACTCCAATCCCTTAGCACATTGCATACCACGGGCTGCACCGGTCCGCGCATAGCTGTATCAAATTGAATGATCCATTTTCCGTTTAAGGTAAACAGGGTTTGTACCAGGGGAAAATTTTCTCCCGAGGATTTATTTTTATTAGATGATACGGATGTGCGGAATACGACAAACCAGCTTTGCGCAGGTTCAAATACCAAGGGCACACTAATGGTTTCCTTATTTACCGTGAATTGAGTTAATACCCTTCTTTCGCCAGTAATGGCATTCCACAATTCGGGTTGTTTATCTTTAACTCGAAAGTTCAAGGTTGTACTTATTTTTTGATCGGATTGGTTAGTAAGAAAATAGATATCCCCGTTTGGCAATCTTCTGTGAATGAATAATATGGAATCTTCCGCAGTCTGCATGTCAGGGGCAAGTTTTAAAAACTGCAAAGATTGCGGCATAGTCATCCCGCGTAATACATTTCCTTTACCATATTTTACCTGCTTAATATCTACGCCGTCTGCGTTTTGCCATAAGGAAGCTGCCATATCTTTTACCTGGTTATCGGCTGAAGGATAATTTTGCAGACTTGGTGATTTAAGCGGCGGGTTGCCTAATATCGTTGCTCCCTGTGCAACAAGCTCGCTTATTTTTTTTAGTAACTCGGGGCGCATAGTATTTTGCGGAGGCAATACCAATAGCTTATAAGAAACGCCATCAGGTAATACAAGGTTCCCGTCTTTTACGGAAAGCCGTTGCAAAATCACTTCAGCGTTGATATAATCATAAGAATAACCGCGAGGAATTTCCGGGTCGCGTATGCCGCTCATTTTAGGAGCATCTTCTCCAATGAAATAGCAAATATCATTAGCCGGCTTTCCCTGCTGAAGCATAAAATTGCATCGACGTATGTAATCTATCCATGCTTTGCTATGGATAAACCAGGTGTTCTGTCTGTTAAATTCAGTGCCAAACCAGGCATTCATGCCGGGCATGCTGTCATAAGCCTGTTCGATATACACATGAAGCAAAGTGTGATTAATGCCTTCGGTAAAACTCCAGTCTCCTTTCTTTTTTAAATAGCCCGGATAACGTTGATAAGGTGTTCCCGCAGCAGTAAATGATTCAGCCCACACTTGGTTTTTTCCATATATATGTGCTGAAGAAGAAGCATCTCTTAATTCGATACTGCCCAGGTCTCCTTCCGCCCAAAACTCACCGCTTATATCAGACGATTGTGATCCATATTGTAAAAATTCCCCGGGATAGCCCCAATGCCCGTAGTTTTCCAGCCACGATCTCAGGCCATATTGTTCACTTAACTCTCTTAAACCGCCTACATAATCATAAGATATCTTATCGGCTATCAGCCGGCGCATATCCCATAAAAACCGGTCGGATTGATCCTGGCTCCCGATAACATGCCCCGATAATACCGGCAGCCATGGAAGCGGATCATAGCCATATTTTTTTTCGAAATCTTTGTCAAAATTATCCGTCCAGTTTTCAGAGCCGACTTCATAGCTGTCTTCCACTATGTGGGCAAATGCTTTCCGGTCGGCAGGTGGTATGCGATCGTATATTTTTTTTACAAAAGCATCAAAATGTCTCTGGAGTGCCTGCTTGTTCATTTTATCTACTTCCAGTCCAGTAGCTTCCGGCGGAGCCGGGCTGTTGGTTACTCCCGTGGGAACCATACCTATGCGCGATATAACCCATTGGCCCTTTGGTACATTCCAGCGGATAGTGCCGTCTGCAGAAACATTGCCCGTGATATTTTTTATGTTTTGCAGATGAATATAAGCTGAAGGAGAATCTGTTTCCGGCGGCGTATTCCACATATATGAATCCCATAGCGGATGAGGAGTCTGGAACATTTTATCGAGGCTCTTTTCTGCATAATCTTCTACTACCGGAGCGTTGCTGATATTTATTTCCGTTAATCCTCCCGGCAGGTCTATATGCGTGAATTTCAGGCGGAATTGATTAGAGCGGATATCAGGAAGAGATATCGCGATAGGTGCATAAGGTACAGGTCCGACATTTAACGCAGGGTTACTCCTGTCCACCAGGAATTTTTTAACGATAATGTAATTCCCTTTATGGTATGCCTGTAATTCTACAGAATCCCTAATAGGAACAGGCGCGGGATAAATGACGATACTTCTTGCGGTTAACTGACCTTTCAGCTTAATAGTAATAGTTTCTTCTTTTGCCCCTTTGGGGAATAAAATAGTGGTAGAAGTATCCCCGTCTGATATATAATTAACGGATGGTATAGCAGGATAAGCTTCTATAACAGGCGATAACCCGGATATAGACGGATACTCTTTATGCGGGTAAGCTAATACAGCTACCTGTTGAAAATTTTTAGGGAGATGAGCAAAAACTATATTAACCTCTGCCGGCCCTTTTATGATAGTATCTACAGTTGTTAAATAGCGCATAGCATCTGAAGGCTTTACCCATGGCCCTCCGGACTGGCTCCAACCGGGACTGTTAAACATACCCAGTTTTACGCCTACACGTGCGGCCTCATGGAAAGCATGCAGTGTTAAGTCCCACCATTTGTTTGACAATACATGCACGTTGCCTTTTACAGCTATATCGGGTAACCCTATGTTTCCGATAAAGGCTTCCCCGATGCCTACGTTGGCCATTGTTTCCAGGTCTTTGGTTATGCCTTCTTGAGAAATGTTTCCATTAATCCAATACCAATAAACCCAAGGTTTTACAGAATCAGGTGGTATTGAAAAACCCTTCTCCAGCGAAAGTTGAGTTTGCTTTTGCGCATACGCAGAAAAATAAAAACTACAAAATGCGAGGTACAAAACGGTAAACTTATTCAGTAGTTTCATAAAAACAACAATTAATAGTTAGTTCAAAAATTATACTGCTTTTATTTGGCAAACAGGAATATTAAAATAAGAAAAACATAAAAACAGATGTTTATGAATTGCTAAGCATCCTATCCTGCACTGTCAATTTCACACAATATAATTTAACCAAAGCCGTATTTTATCAGACATACATCATTTATAATTAAAGTAATTGTTCTTACTTAAAAACTGTTTAAGTTATTTATCATTTCTTCTTTAAGTGGTAAACACAGCTTTCAAATTCGCTATTTAAATATTAATTATACCCCGGATTCTGCGGAAGCAACAGAGGATTTATCTGCAGCTCCCTCGCCGGTATAGGATAGATCAGTTTATCCTGCGTTACATTAAACGATGTGGGCAACAGCCATTGATAAGCAGCTTTCAGGCTGTCGCCTTTTGCAGTACAGACCGGAATAGCTTCACCTGTCCTGATCAAGTCTGTCCATCGATGGTTTTCAAAAGCCAGTTCATGTCTTGTTTCATTTGCTACATTCTCTTTAGTCGCATCAGACAAAGCGGCTAATCCGGCTCTTGACCGTACGGCGTTCAGATATGGAAGCGCTTCGGAATTTTTGTTTTCATCTACAAGACATTCCGCCAGTAAAAGCATAGCTCCTGAATAACGAAATACAGGCCAATCGTCAGGAGTATTAAACTCAGCTATATATGGCGGATGATAATATTTCTTAATCATATAACGAAAGTTTGTTCCCGAAGCCGGCTTATAACCAACCGGACTTTTTATAGCAGTAGCCGTAAAGTCTTCCACACCGCTTA
>Ga0153956_1002388_pt1 | contig 13881 bp, 15 predicted proteins | sample TSFL040MetaG_FD_104704 | JGI IMG/M metagenome (GOLD analysis project Ga0153956, IMG submission 104704) | Attine ant fungus gardens microbial communities from Florida, USA - TSFL040 MetaG | ecosystem: Host-associated > Fungi > Mycelium > Unclassified | place: USA: Florida, Wekiwa Springs... | reverse complement strand
TCGGGCGCATCTTGATCTCCTTGATCTCGATGACCTTCTGCTTCTTGCGCGCTTCGGCGGCCTTCTTCTGCTGCTCGTATTTGTATTTGCCGTAGTCCATCAACTTGACCACGGGCGGCTTCGCTTCCGGCGAAACCTCAACGAGATCGTATCCGCGCTCTTCCGCGATGGCGCGGGCTTCGTCGATACCGATCTCTCCGAATTTTTCGCCGTCGTCACCGATCAGAAGGATGGTGCGGGCGTGGATATCTTCGTTGACGCGCGGGCCGTCTTTGGGGGCGGGCGCTTGCTGCGAACTAAAACGTCTGGCGACTATGACTCTCTCCTGTTGTAAGCCGTGCGCAATCACGCTTCGCAAGGTCTCCACCGGGCCTCGCGAAACATGTTTCGGTCAGTGGCGCAGCGGAAAAGCCTTTCGTGATGGCGCGCCGGCATGAGTTGAACCGAAAGGCTTAACCCAAGCGTGGCGCTTGCCGTTCCGGCGGTTTTCGCCGGAGTCAGCCAGAGAATAGGTACCGCGAGCGGTTTCGCAAGGCCTATTCGGCCACATCCACGCGGGATTCCGCCTCACCCTTGATGCGGGAAATGAAGGATTCCAGCGGCATAGCCCCCAGATCCTTGCCCGACCGCAGGCGCACGGCAACCTTGCCTTCGGCCGCCTCCCGCTCACCCACGACCAGCATGTAGGGGATCTTCTGCAACTGGGCGTCGCGGATCTTCTTCTGCATGCGCTCGGACGAGGTGTCGATGTCCACGCGCAGGCCAGCGGTGCCGTTCACGACCGGGGTCTGGAACAGCTGATCCATGACTTTCTGGGCATAGTCGCCGACCTTATCGGAGATCGGGATAACCCGTGCCTGGATCGGCGCCAGCCATGTCGGGAACGCGCCCGCATAATGCTCGATCAGGAACGCGGTGAAGCGTTCATGCGTGCCAAGTGGCGCGCGGTGGATGACATAGAGCGGATGCTCCGCGCCGTCCTCGCCGATATATTTCAGATCGAAGGTCTCGGTTGCCAGGAAGTCGAGCTGGTTGGTCGAGATCGCATATTCGGTGCCGATCACCGACTTGATCATGAAGTCGACCTTGGGCCCGTAGAACGCCGCTTCACCCTTGGCCTTCACGAAGGGATAGCCGGATTCAATCATGGCTTCCTCGATGATGTTCATCGCGGCGATCCATTTGTCCGGCTGGTCGACATACTTTTCCAGCTTGTCCAGATCGGGCAGCGAGAAACGCATGTAATAGTCTTTGATGCCCATCAGCTTGTAATACCGGGCATGCAGGTGCAGCACGCGGATGAACTCGTCTTTCGCCTGATCGTAGCGGCAATAGATGTGCGCGTCGTTCATGCAGAAGCCGCGCACGCGCATGAGGCCCGACAACCCACCGGATGCTTCGTAGCGATAGTCCTGCCCGTATTCGGTGATGCGCAGCGGCAACTCGCGATAGGAATGCCGTGTCGCACCGTAGATGGTGTGATGGAACGGGCAGTTCATCGGGCGCAGGTAGTAGTTCTCGCCGTCGATATCGAGCGGCGAGTACATGTCCTCTTTGTAGTAGGGCAGATGGCGCGACCGGTAGAACAGGTTTTCTTTCGTGATGTGCGGAGTGGCGACGCGGCGATAACCTTCCTTGCGCTCTTCCTGAATCGCGAGGAATTCCAGCTCCTGCCGGATCACCATGCCGTTCGGCATCCACAGCGGCAGACCTGCGCCGATGTCCGGCGAGAAGGTGAACATCTCCAACTCACGGCCGATCTTGCGATGATCGCGCTTCTCCTGCTCTTCGATTTTGAGCAGGTAAGCGTCCAACTCCTTCTGGTCGCGCCACGCGGTGCCGTAGATACGCTGAAGCTGCGCGTTCTTCGCATCGCCGCGCCAATAGGCACCGGCGATCTTGGTCAGCTTGAATGCATCCGGAATCTTCGCGGTGGTCTCGAAATGCGGACCGCGGCAGAGGTCGTGCCAGTCGCCGTGCCAATAGATCGACACGTCTTCGCCGGCCGGAATGCTTTCGATCAGCTCAGCCTTGTAGCTCTCGCCGATACCTTTGAAATGCGCGATCGCCTTGTCGCGCGGCCATACCTCGCGGCGGGTCAGCAGACCGGCTTTGATGATTTTACGCATCTGCTCTTCGATCTTCGGCAGATCGTCGAGCGTGAACGGGGTGTCGCGAGCGAAGTCGTAATAGAAGCCGTCTTCGATCGCCGGACCGATGGTCACCTGGGTGCCGGGATAGAGCGCTTGCACCGCCATGGCGAGGACATGCGCCATGTCATGCCGGATCAGCTCCAGCGACTCCGGGTCTTTTTTCGTGATGATGCGAAGCTGGGCGTCGTCTTCGATGGGGCGGAACAGGTCCCACTCTTTGCCGTTCACTTCGGCAATGAGTGCTGCTTTCGCAAGGCCCGGTCCGATGGAGGCCGCAATTTCGCCCGGCGTTGTCCCGCGCGTCACCGTCAGCGCCTTACCATCCGGTAAGGTGACGGTCACATTGGACGCAGGTGCGGGCGCAGACACGGCATTTCTCCTCAAAAATCGGTTGGGCGCGGAACATCGGGAAGGGGGGGCGGGAAGTCAAGCGAAGGCGGTGCCGGGCCTCTTTGCGGCTACTGCAAAGCGCGCGAATATGGCCACGCAGACCGGCCTTTATCGGAGTCGTTGATGACGCGTTTGGCTATCCTGGGTTCGGTTTGTCTGGTGTCGTTGGCCTGCGCCACCTTGCCCGCCTGCGGTCAGCAGGACGAAACGCAGCGCATCCTTGCGCAATGCGGCAATCCCGCACCGAACCAGATGGATTCCTGCATCGAGCAGGCTCGCGTGCAGCAGGAAGCCGATCCGTCTCCACAGTTGAAGGATCTCATCGCGGCCCTGATCAAGCGCGAAGCGGATGCGCGCAATCAGCCGCAGAACCTTCAGCCCCTACCGCCCGCGCCCGGTGATGAGGGAGACACAGGGAGTGCCTACGATACGCCGCCGACACCACCGCCATCTTCCGATCTGGACAGCGGCAGCAGCTATGAGCCGCCGCCGGATATGGCGCCGCAGGACGTGGCGCCTCCGCCGCAACAGGGCAATCCTGCTGAGGCGGACCAGGACGATGGCGATTCATCGCCCCCACCACCGCTACCGTCAGACAATGGCGACCAAAATCCCGCGCCGCATGATGGTGCCGAGCCGGGACACGCTTGATGCAACAGGAACATTCAAAAAGGAGAACTGCCGTGAAAACACTTCTTTTGGCCACTGCGATGTTTGTGGGCGTCGCTTCGGCCGCGCAGGCGCAGGATGCGCCGAAGCCAGCGCCCAAATGCTTGCGGACGATGAATATCCGCGACACCAAAACGCCGGACGACAAAACCATCATCTTCCACATGAACAATGGCGACGTCTGGCGCAACGATTTGCGCGGAACATGCTCCGGCCTGACCTTCAACGGTTTCCGATACGATGTTACGCCACCCGATGAAATCTGCGGAAACCAACAGATCATTCACGTTCTGCGCACACATGCTGTCTGTGCGTTGGGGGCGTTCAGCGCCGTCGCCAAGCCCGCGGCGGGGCACATGTAGCGAATGTGATTGCCTGACTATCGCTTGCCGATTGCGCGCCGACCCAGCGCGGCGCAATAATCGGCAGGCGTGAGGGCGCTCGTTTCATTGGAGGTTTCTGATGAAGAAAATCAGATTTGCGATTGCGTGCGTGTTTTCGGGTGCGGTTCTTGCGATGGCAGGACAGGCATATGCGCAGAACGCGCCGACTTGCATTCAGTCTGAGCTTATCGATCACACCAGTGTGGTGGATGCAAAGACGGTGCTGTTTCACATGCGTGGCGGCACGATCTGGCAGAACAATTTGCACACAGCATGTCCCGGCCTGAAGCTGCATGGCTTTGTCGTTCGTGGTCACGATAGCCAGATCTGCGGTGGATCGGGGATCACGCTCATCGAGTCAGGCTCTGTATGCATGTTGGGCAAGTTCGTGCCTTATGCTGCGCCCGCCAAATAAACTGCAAAATGATTGTTCTCTTCGGGGCCGGACGCCGTCCGGCCCTTTTCTTTATGCGGGAATCGGCTTTCCTTCCTGCGTTCGAAGATCGCGTTTGCGGAGTGTGTTGTGGAGTTGGAGTTAAAGCTCGAAAGCCGTTTGAGCGCCTATGTTGCGCTTACCGTCGTCATCATTTCGGTGTTCATGGCGTTGTGCAAAGTGCAAGACGGCAATCTCGTCGATGCTATGCTGCATTCTGATGTGAAAATGGTCGACACCTGGAACGAGTACCAGGCCGAGCGCATCAAGATGCATGACGATGAGAACAATGCGGCAAGCTTGAAGATTCATTCCGGCATCGCAGGCGTGGATGTCGTCGCCGCATCTGCCGAAGAAGCGCGGTTGGCCGGTGAAGCCGCCAAATACGCGAAGTCATCGGGCGTACTGGCAAAAGAAGCCAGAGGCTATGAGCGGATATATGAGAGCGCGGAGCGCCGTCACAATCAGTTTAGCACGACGGAGGCTTATTGTGCCATTGCGCTGGCAGTGGCCGCTGTCGCGGCATTGACGAACTTCCTGCCGCTCCTGTTCGTCGCGTGGTTTGTGGGCGCCTACGGCATGATTGCGGGATTGGCCGGCTTTATGGGCTGGATTTCACCGCTGTTCGGCTGACGGCCGGAGATTTCTCCGGCCGCCGCGCGAGGCTTAGTGGCCGCTGGCATCCATGTTGCGGCTGATCTCGAACAGAAACCAGTTGCGGCGCTCGGTCTGGTCGATGAAGTTCTCCAGAATGCTGGCCGTCGCCACGTCATCGTACTTGTCGCAAACGGCGTGTACGTCGCGCATGCGCTTCATCATCTTTTTGTTTTCGTCCATGAGTTCGCGCAGCATGTCGATCGGCGCGACGAACGCTTCGTCGTTGTCTTTCACGCGCGAGAGCTTTGCGATCTCGCCGATGGAGTGGATGGTGCGTCCGCCGATCTTGCGCGCGCGCTCGGCCAGATCGTCGGTGCTGTCGTAGATCTGGCTGGCGTGCTCGTCGAACAGCAGGTGGTAGTCGCGGAAGTTCGGGCCGGAGACATGCCAGTGGAAATTCTTGGTCTTGATATAGAGCGCGAAGGTGTCGGCGAGCAGCTTGCGGAGCTCGGCGGAGATCGCCTCTACGCCCTTGGGCGAAAGATCGGTCGGGGGGCTCAGCTTGGCAGCAGGTTTGGACGCGGGACGCTTGGCGGCCTTGGCCATCGGATATCTCCGTAAGTTTTGAATAGGTCTAAACTTGCACCGTTCCGGGAGCGCGGGAAAGGGAAAAGTTCCCGTGCTGGAACCCGTTTCCCGCTCTGGGACAATTCGCCGTCTCAAAATGGCCGACCAGAACTGGCCGCGCTCTTGCAACAAAGGGGGCATGAACGCGCCATTTCCGCACGACCGCCTGGTCTCGCTTGCCGCTGGAACGCCCCGCCAGCCGCGCAACATCCTTTTGCTCGCCCAGTCCTTCCAGGCGCCGTATCGCGTGATGCGTTGCGCCGCCGCGGCGGGCGCGAAGGTCTTTCTGTTCTGCAATGACGAAGCGCGTTCGCTGGCCGTCTCGCGGTTTTGCGCCGGCTATCAGGATTTCACCTTCGAACCGGAGCCCACGCCCGACGCCGCGGCGGCCGAGATCGAAGCGTTCTGCCGCAAGCACAAGATCGACATGATCCTTCCGGCGGACGCCATCGCGACGCGCCTGTTGGCGCGCGCGAAACATCTGCTGACCACGCCGGTTTTCCCGATTCCGGATCTGGCGACCTTCGATCAACTGGTCACCAAAGACCGCTTCATGGAATTCTGCCGCGCCAACGATATTCGCCACCCCGAAGGCCATATCCTCGCAAATCGCGAAGCCTTGATCGCGGCGATCAAAAACGGCTGCATCAAGCTTCCCGCGATCCTCAAGCCCATCAATCGCTGGGGCAGCGTCGGTGTGGTGAAGATCGACGCGGACAATGCGCTCGAAATCGCATCCACGATCGATTATGCGCCGGTTCTGGTACAGGACTTCATCGAAGGCGTGGACCGCTCGATCAGTATCTTCGCGCGCAAGGGCGCCGTGCAAAAGCAGGTGACCTACTGCTATCCCAACAATGATTTCACCTTCCAGCGCGAGCCGGAACTGGCGCGCATCATCGGCGACATCTCGGCCAAGCTGAAGTTGGAAGGCGTGTTCAATTTCGATGCGCGCATCGAGGCGGACGGAACGGTGTGGCTGCTGGAATGCAATCCGCGCTTCTTCTTCACGATGGACGCCGCGATGATCGCCGGCGCGAACTTCGCCAAGATCGAAACCGCCAGCGGCCCACAATCGCATTTCACCAAATTGCAGGCCGGTCCGGACGGCCCGATCATCACGGTTGCGGACGGCGAACTGCGACAGCCCGGTGCGTTGCTTAAGCATGTGCTGCGCGGCCGCGGCCCCAACGCGATGGATTGGAAGATGCTCGCCCATTGGCTGCGCGATCCGTTCTATTTCGGTCTTGCCGTCGCCGGCTACAAGCGCCGCTGGAATTCGCGCGGTCTTGAAAATCTCCTCATCGCCCGCAAGCGCGCGGCTTAAGCCAAACAAAAAGGCCCGGAGGAAACTCCGGGCCTTTTCATTCACAACACGATCTATTTGCTGGTGAAGATCTGAACCGTCACGCGGCGCGCATCCGTGGCGCGGCAACGCAGGTTCAGGCTGGTCAGATTGCGCTGATTACCCGGGAGGTCGATCTTGTAATACTGACCCTTGCGCATGAAGTCGCCATTGTTGACGTTGAGATCGCGTGTTCTGCCGTTGTTGAACATGGCGGTGACGCGCGAGCAGCGTGCGCTGGCATCGAGCGGTTTCAGCGCGATGGCGTTTGTGTTGCGGCCGCGCCAGCCGGTGAAGGCGCTTTCGCTGTCACGGCGGCCCTCGAAGCTCTCCTGGCCGACATACTGCCAGTTGTTCACGGCATTGCTGCCCCAGTTGAACATACTCGCCCACACGCGAGCGAAGTCCGGGTTGCGTTGCCATTCCGCACGATGCGAACCGATGTCTGCGGCGATACGGATCGTGGCGTCACGATACCGGCCGGCGCTGCAATTGAAGGACAGCCGCGTGATGTTGCGGTTGTCTCCCGGCAGGTCGACATTTGCCGGACGATTTTCATAGATGCGTCCCGAAAATATCTGGCGAGTACGGCCATTGCCGAAGGTGGCGTTCACCGAGCGGCAGTCGACGGTATTGTTTTCCGCCCGCAGCTGTAGCCGATCCACCGGGCCGCCGAGATTGAAATTGCGCGCATCATGATCGCGGCCGCTGATATTGACCGAGCCGATGCTATCCCACTCGGCAAGGGCCGGCGTGGCCGCGCCCATGCAAAGAACGGCGGCAAGAGCCACCAAACGAGTTCTATTCATAATAACAATCTCCCGAAAACACGGCCCCGCACGCTCTCTCGCGCGGCCGCAAGGCATGGGCCCCTCGCGTTTGCAACGCCGGGCCAGAGGGAAAGGTTCCGCTATTGGATCGCCCGCGGAAAATCGACTATGAACGGCGCTCTGATTTTTCCGAGAGATGAAATGTCCGACACATTGCCCGACCGCTTATCTGTCAATCCGAAAAGCCCGCACTACGACGAAAAGCTTCTGGAGCGGGGCGTCGGGATCAAATTCAACGGCGCGGAAAAGACCAACGTCGAGGAATATTGTGTCAGCGAAGGCTGGATCCGTGTCGTGGCCGGCAAGAGTGTGGACCGTTTCGGCAATCCCATGACGATCAAGCTCAAAGGTACTGTTGAGCCTTATGTCAAAGGCCCGGAAGCTTAAGCCGCTTTCAACATTCCCAGTTTGATCAGGCTTTGCGCCGTCGCGACGATGGACTCTTCGTTAGAGCGCGGCGACCAGCCGAGCAGGCGCTTGGCTTTCGCATTGGTTGCGTTTTTCGTGACGCCAAGCTCAGACGAAATCAGCTTCACCGACGGATCGAACAATCCGACAATGCGCACCTGCCAATCGGGCAGGCGGCGCGTGGGGCCGCGGCGCGCGGCGGCACCCATGCGCGCCTTCAGCATCTTGGCGATATCGGACATCGCCACGAAATCGCCCGCCACGGCGAGGAAGCGTTCGCCTTTCGCGGCGGGATTGGTCATCGCCAGCAGATGCAGGTCCGCCACATCGCGCACGTCGACAAGGCCGAAGTTCAAGTTCGGCATGCCCGGCACTTCGCCGTTCATCAGCCGCTGCACGATCAAGATGGAGGTGGAGGTATCCGGCCCCAACGCCGGGCCGAAGATGCCGACAGGGTTTACCACCGACAATTCCATCGCGCCGCCTTCGCGCTTGATGAAATCCCACGCTGCGCGTTCCGCCAGCGTTTTGGATTTGGCATAAGGCGTCGTGTGCGAGTCGTTCGGATCGGTCCAGTCATTCTCATCGAACGGACGGTTCAGTTGCGGATGGCCGTAACCGATCGCGGCGAAGGATGAGGTGAGCACCACGCGCTTCACCCCCGCATCCCGCGCGGCGCGCAGCACGCGCAAGGCACCTTCGCGCGCCGGAATAATCAGATCGTCTTCATGCTTCGGCGGGCCGGACGGGAAGGGCGAGGCGACATGCAGCACATATTCGCAATCCGTCACCGCCTCTTTCCATCCCGCATCGCTGTTCAGATCGGCGGCGAAGAAGGTCACATTCTCGCCGGGCTCCACGCCGCCTTCGCGCAGCATGTTGCGCACTTCTTCTTCGCGGCTGAGGTTGCGAATGGTGGTGCGGACGGTATGCCTCGCCTTCAGCAGTGCGATGATGCAATGCGCGCCGACAAAACCCGATCCGCCCGTGACAAGAACTGTGGCCATGAAGATCCCCGATATCGTTCTTCGGGCATCGTAGGCCGATCATGCGCCAAACAAAAAGGCCCGGCTTTACGGCCGGGCCTGAAGTTGCTTGGGGAAGTTCAGGCTTGCGCCGCGAGCCAGGAGTCTGCCGCGCCGACCAGTTCCTGCGCGCGCTCATAAGCGACGGGGCGCGGAATGTTCAGCCGCTTGCGCGCGGCTTCCAGCGGTTCGGCGAACAGCGCATCGACATCTTCGCGATGCAGCCAATGTGCGTTGCGGCCGTTGCGATAGCCTTCCCACACCGCGCGCAACACGGCGCCGGGATGCGGTTCGCGCAGGTTCTTGAGCGAACCCATCACGGCGATAAACGCCCAGCCCAATCCGGTGTTCTGCGCATAGGAGAAGGCGACGAGACACAGCTCGCCCAGCGGATCGTCCGCGCGATAGCCGGTGAGGGTGTGCCAGATGTCATGCAGGTCGCGCTCGCGCCGGCCCATCCACGAATGCGGATGCTGCTCCTCGCGATCTTCGCGCACTTCCATGTTGATGGCTTCGAGACCGTCGGCGGAAAAACCCGTGCGCTCCAGGAACGCGCGATAGGCCGCGCCCACCGTGCCCGGCGCGAATTGCGAAAGCCATTCGCGGTCGGTGAGCTTCGCCACCAGTTCTTCGCGCTTATAGGCGATGCGCCCGCCTTCGGGCGTGCCCAGCAGCTTGTGATAATTGCGTGCGGAGGTGCCGCCGTTCAGCGCCTTCATCACGCGGAAGACTTGCACCGTGTCCTTCGGATCGGAGAGCAGCAGCCGCATCGCGCGGAAGGCTTCGCCCCAGTTTTTCCGGTCGTCATTCGCGAGGGTCGCTGCCGCCATGGTCAAACTCCTATCTGATAATCTTGATTGTCAGATTGTCAGATGGATGGACTTTGTCAAGGGGCGGGGGCAGAATCGGCACATGAAACAGGAAAAACGCCGATATTCCGGCCAAAGTTTCGAGGACCGGCAGGCCGAGCGCCGGGACAAGTTGATCGAGGCGGCCGTGCAGGTGGTGGGCCGGGTGGGGCTGGATGGGGCGTCGGTCGCGGCGATCTGCGCGGAGGCGGGGCTGACCGCGCGCTATTTCTACGAGTCCTTCCCCACGCGCGAAGCGATCTTCGTGGAAGCCTATCGCGCGGTGCAGAACGAGCTTCTCACGCGCATCACCGCCACGCCGGGCGACGCCAAGCGCGCGCTCACCGGTTTCTACAACGCGATCCGCGAGCGGCAGGATCTGGCGCGCGTCTTCCTGATCGATCTCGAAGACCATGACGGCGCGATGCGCATGGCCAGCTTCGAAGGCGCGAACAAGCTGAGCAAGGCGTTCGGCCTGAAGGCGGCGCATCCCCTGATGGTCGCTGGCATCATCGGCGGGCTGGTGGACATCGCCAAACGCTGGATCGAATCCGACTTCGCCGAGCCGGTGGAAAAGGTGGTGGACATCGCGCTGCCGTTCACAAGGCTGAAGTGATTTTATTTTCTGCGTAACCCAAACCCGTCATGGCCGGGCTTGTCCCGGCCATCCATTTTCCAGAGTCTCATCCGTTCCTGCACCGCCTCTGGAAAATGGATGGCCGCCACGAGGGCGGCCATGACGATAGTGAGGAGGCGGATTAAGAGAACGCCACCTCGTATTTGCAGGCCGTGACTGGCTGTATTATCGCACAGCGCCCATTCGCCGCTTTCGGAGACCACCCGTGATCGTCATCGAGTTCATCATCTTCGTCGTGTCGTCGGGTGTGTTCTATCGCCAGAGCTTTCATCACCGGATATGGGCGGTGCTGATCGCGGGCGCCGTCGCCACCGGATCGTCGCTGCTGTTCTTCTACGACCTCTACGAAAAACTGGAGGCCAAGCCGCAGGCGCCGGTGGTCAAAGTCGTGAAGGTGAACGTGCCGGTGGTGCAGCACGTCTCGCGCCCGCCGTCGCTATCCAAGCCGGAGAATTGCCGCGACCACTATCCCTTCTTCGCGCGCGTGCTGGGGCAGGAAGGCACCACCGAACTCGCCTACACGGTTCTGGCCGACGGCACGGTGAGCGGCGTGAAGGTCACCAAGTCCAGCGACTCCGACCGCCTCGACGACGCGGCCGTGGAGTGCGTCAGCAAATGGCACTACCGCCCCGCCATCAAAGACGACCAAACCATCGACGCCCCGATGACGGTGAAGGTGGATTGGAAGCTCTCATCTGATGACTCCGATAGGAGCGCCGATACAGATAACAAAGATGAGAAATCTGCCCAATAAAGTGACGTGCTCGCGCTGAAATATCAGTCGATGCCTTTAAAGATCGCTTCTTCTGGATTTTGTAGGGCCGACAAAATGTTTTCCGCAACCTTCTCCACCAGTTTTGCTCCCCAGAACGGATCTGTGACGTCGTAGTAAATGACGCGAATGTGGTGAAGGTCGAAGGGGACGTCTTCCTCTCGTGCGGAAACTAGAACGACTGGCTTTTTTAAAGCGTGCGCAACTCCAAGCTCATAAAAAACATTCGGATTTCGTGTGGTGAGCTCTGCGACCAAGACCTTTGCAGCCACTATACCCTGGAACACTTGATCCATAATCTTTCCAGTCCCGAAGATTTCGGCATCCGCGCGAATGGGAGAGAGACCGGTTTTCTCGATGGCCGGCTTGAAGATTTTTTCGTAGTAGTCGCCGAGGGGCGGCGCGAAGGGTTGCATTACAAAGCAGGTATCTGTTGCACCTACGACGACCGACTTTCCCAGCTTCTTTATACGATCTGAAGCAGTTGCGCTTGCTGACGCGCTCGCCCCATCCCTATCTGATATGTCTAGGACACGGATTTTATCACCGTGCCGCGAAAGAAGCTGTGCTGTTTCGAGGGATTCGAGAAAGATTTGCTTGAATTCACCAAAGCTCTCTGCGGGAATTTTATAAGTGTCGACGACAGTATTCTGAAGAAATTGATCGTCGGGTAAGTTCTCTCCGCGATAATGTTTATACACGTCAGAAATGTCGGGTGCCTGAAGCACAGCTTCTCGATAGCCGTCCAATTCATCAGCAGGACTTTGCGGCTTGAGGATTTTTCTCGCGAGCGCTGAAGGTTGCACCTTTCCCGTTTCGGGGCGCTCCAACAGCCCATATTTGATTGCAGAACTAATTTCGACTCGGAATGGCCCCCCGAGGCCGACGCCGACAAACGCGGCGGCGTCTGCTTCAGAGCACGGCCGTCCAGCATTCTGTTCTAATATCGCGCGCGGAACGCGCAACGATTTCGCCAAAGTATGACGGGGAAATTTTGCTCGTGCTGCCTCTTTGACACTCGAGCTGATCTTTTTGCGCGTTGACGACTTGTGCCCGTTTCTTTTCGCTTTCCTTTTCTTTGTCTTTTTCTCAGGGGCCGGGGTAGCCGTTTCTTCAGAAGCCATAATTTCTCTCCCAAAAATATATTTTTTTGAAATCTTAGAAGCAAAAAAGCCCAGCGTTGCCGCTGGGCCTTTCTGTACGTTCAATCGGTGACACCAACCAACATGGATTAGAAATCCATATCGCCCATGCCGCCCATGCCGCCGCCGGGCATTGCCGGCATTCCGGCGTCCTTCTTCGGACGGTCGGTGATCATGGCTTCCGTCGTGATCAGGAGAGCCGCGACCGACGAGGCGTTCTGCAGCGCGGTGCGCACGACTTTCGTCGGGTCCACGATGCCGTCCTTGATGAAGTCCACATACGCGCCGGTCTGCGCGTTGTAGCCGAAGGTGGACGACTTCTGATCGAGCAGCTTGCCGACGACGATCGAGGCTTCCTCGCCCGCGTTCTCGACGATCTGACGGATCGGGTACTGGATCGCGCGGCGCACGATGGCGATACCCTGCGTCTGGTCGTCGTTCTCGCCGGTCAGGCCGGTCAGCTCTTTCGAAGCATAGAGAAGCGCCGTGCCGCCGCCGGGAACGATACCTTCCTCGACCGCCGCCTTGGTGGCGTTGAGCGCGTCATCGACGCGATCCTTCTTCTCCTTCACTTCCACTTCCGTCGAGCCGCCGACGCGGATGACCGCAACGCCGCCCGCGAGCTTCGCGAGACGTTCCTGCAGCTTCTCCTTGTCGTAGTCCGACGTGGTTTCTTCGATCTGCGCCTTGATCTGCGCAACGCGAGCCTGGATGTCGGCCTTCTTGCCGGCGCCATCGACGATAGTGGTGTTGTCCTTGTCGATCTTCACCGTCTTGGCCGTGCCCAGCATGTTCAGCTTCACGTTCTCGAGCTTGATGCCGAGATCTTCGCTGATCACCTGGCCGCCGGTCACGATGGCGATGTCTTCCAGCATCGCCTTGCGACGATCGCCGAAGCCCGGTGCCTTCACGGCCGCAACCTTCAACCCGCCGCGCAGCTTGTTGACGACGAGAGTCGCCAGCGCTTCGCCTTCGATTTCCTCGGCGATGATGAGGAGCGGACGGCCGCCCTGCACAACCGCTTCCAGGATCGGCAGCATCGGCTGCAGGCTGGTGAGCTTCTTCTCGTGGATGAGGATGTAGGGCTCATTCAATTCGGCCGTCATCTTCTCCGCGTTCGTGATGAAGTAGGGGGAGATGTAGCCGCGGTCGAACTGCATGCCTTCGACGACTTCCAGTTCGGTGTCGGCGGTCTTGGCTTCTTCAACCGTAATGACGCCTTCGTTGCCGACTTTCGCCATCGCCTTGGCGATCATCTCGCCGATTTCCTTGTCGCCGTTCGCGGAGATCGTGCCGACCTGGCCGATTTCTTCGTTCGACTTCACCTTCTTGGAGCGCTTCTTCAGATCGGCGACGACGTGCTCGACCGCCTTCTCGATGCCGCGCTTCAGGTCCATCGGGTTCATGCCGGCCGCAACCGACTTCGCGCCTTCGCGAACGATCGCGCGCGCCAGAACCGTCGCCGTCGTCGTGCCGTCGCCGGCCGCGTCGTTGGTCTTGGAAGCGACTTCGCGCACCATCTGCGCGCCCATGTTCTCGAACTTGTCACCGAGTTCGATTTCCTTCGCCACCGTCACGCCGTCCTTGGTCGTGCGCGGGGCGCCGAAGCTCTTGTCGATCAC
>Ga0153956_1002387_pt1 | contig 13884 bp, 12 predicted proteins | sample TSFL040MetaG_FD_104704 | JGI IMG/M metagenome (GOLD analysis project Ga0153956, IMG submission 104704) | Attine ant fungus gardens microbial communities from Florida, USA - TSFL040 MetaG | ecosystem: Host-associated > Fungi > Mycelium > Unclassified | place: USA: Florida, Wekiwa Springs... | reverse complement strand
TGAAATCGCAAGGTGGCTGGCGCAACGCTTCGGCGACCAGCGCATTGCGCACATGGGCGATACCGCGCGCGGTGACGACGATGGAGGAGATCGGCCAGCGATAGCCGCGCGTGCGCACAGCATCGCATGTCGCCACCGCTTCGCGTTGCTCGGCGTCATTGTCGGCGACAAGAACGGTAACCTTAGCGCGCGTGTTCAAATTCGCGATGGCCGTGAGCAGGCGCTCCAGACTCTTGGGCCGGCGGAAACTTGGAACGGCGATCAACACGCTACTCATGTTGCGCCCGCCATTTGCGTGCCTGCGCGAAGATCTGCAGCGCCATCACGATCTCGCCCGCCATGACGCCGCCCATCGAGATGATGGGACCGAAGGCGAGCAGCAGGATGGTGGTAAAGGCGAGCGATACGACGCTGGAGTTCACGCTGGCGCTGGCCAGCGGTTTGAATTCGCCGCCCGCCTGCAGAAGCACGGACTCCGGCGTGCGCAGCGCGCGGATCGCCATGATCGCAACCCACATGCAGATCACCGCAATCACGCTGGCTTCGTCATAGCCGCGCTTGAGGATGAGCTGCGGGAACCAGATCATGATGATGGCCGCGAGCGCCGAGGTGCCGGCGAGAACGACCAGCCCTGCCATGCGGAATTGGAACACGGTGCGCATCGCATCGCCGAATTTTCCGGCGGTGAGCGCGCGCGCCATGGAAGCACGTTCGGCGTCGGGTAACGCGGTCATCACAAGCGAGGCGGGGCGCATGAAAAGAGAGCCGACCGCGAGCAGTGCGAAAGCTTTGGGCCCGGAGATCAGTGTCACCAGATAGGCGTGTGCGTTGGCAGTGAGTTCGGTGGAGATAACGCCCAAGAGCGACCAGCGCGCGAGATCACGCCAGATCGGCAGGAACGCGCGCAGCGATCCTTCCCACAATGCGTTTGCTTGCGCGCGCAGGAATTCGCGGCCAAAGCCGATCACGGCGCAGCCCGAACACAGAACCAGGATCGAAGCCGCGAAGACGGGTGTGAGATGGTGCGTGAAGATCAGGACGCCAAGGCCGCTGATCAGCACGGCGCTGTAAATAAGATCGGACACGATCGCGCGTGGCATCTGGTGCACGGCGTAAGCATGGCAGCGCGCGAACCAGCGGATCGTCATCAATGCGCCGTAGAAGGAGACGATGGCGGCCAGCGGAACGCTCGCCGTTCCCGCGATCATCAACCCGAAGATCGCGATGGTCGCGATGCCCGCATAAACAAGATTGGCTTTCATGTAGGCGGCGAGTTCACCCGCCGTCATCGGCACCTTGCCGTTGGCGGAGTTGACCAGTGCCGCGCCGAACAGCGCGCCACCCATCGACAGCGCGAAGGGAACGACGACGAACACGAAAGAGAAGAGGCCGAATTGCGCCGGCGGCAGGAAGCGCAGAAAGAGCAGCGATGTCAGAAAATGCGCACCGGCGATGGAAATGGGACCGAGCGTATTAAAGGCGTAGCGCAGCACCAGAGACACGAGATCGCCAAAGGCGGAAGGCGCTTTCACGCGATCCATCCCGGCGGTTGCGGTCAGCGGCGCGGTGTCACTCATTTGGGGGCCTGGTCAGTCCTGCGACCTGTAGGACATGGTGCGTGTCAAAAGGGTAAACGCGGCGATAGGATTTGTGACGGCGTAGCGTTTCCACAGCCTTTTCGGTTCCCGCCACAGACGATAGAGCCATTCCAGACTGGTGGTCTGCATCCATTGCGGCGCGCGGCGATAATCGCCACAGACGAAATTGAAGCAGCCACCGGCGGTCACGAGCCAGCCGGCCTTGATCTTCTCGCGGTTGCGTACGCAGAACTCGTATTCCTTGGGAACACCGAGCGCGACCCACACGACATCGGCTTGCGCGTCGTTGATCTCCTCGATGATCTCCGCTTCCTGGTCCTGCGAGAAATAACCGTGACGGCGGCCGACGATCTTCAGGCCCGGATAGGATTCGCGCAGCTTTTCGGCGCAAGCCGCATTCACCTCTTCGGTGGACCCGAAGAGGAAGAAGCGCAGATTGTTCTCGCGCGCCTTGATTGCGGCGTCGTGGATGAAATCGGTGGTGGCGGTGCGCTCGGGGATTGGCGATTCGGTGAGCAGGCGTGAAGCGATGACGACCGGCTGGCCATCGGCGTGAATGAGATCGGCTTTTGTAAAGTTGGCGCGGAAGCTCTCGTCGTTGCGCACCATGGAGATGGCGTGACCGTTCGACGCGAAAATCAGGCGGGCCGTGCGCTTGCCGCCGCGCGCGGCGAGGCAATCACCGACCATCAGGCGGCCCAGCTGTTCGCGCCCGATACAAGCGGTGCGAATGCCGCCGACCACGACTTCCTTATAGATGCGATCGGGATCGCGGCGCCCGTGCAGGGCGGCGATCTTTTGTGCGGATTTGCGGAGGGCGCGCATCAGTAAGCATTCCTTTGGCGGAAGACTTCCAGAACGGTGCGGGAGATGATTTGCAGATCGAGCGCGAAGGTCGCGTTGCGCGAATACCAGACGTCGTAGGCGAGGCGTTCGCGCATGCGCGAAACCGTCACCGTCGCGCCGCGATGGCCGTGAACCTGCGCCCAGCCGGAGATGCCCGGCTTGACGGTCTGGCGCAGGTCATAGCCCGCGATTTCGTGGCCGTAGAAACGGTCATGCGCCATGGCATGCGGGCGAGGACCGACAAGCGACATATCGCCGGCAATGACGTTGATGAGTTGGGGAAGTTCGTCGATGCTGAGACGTCGCATCCAGCCGCCGATGCGTGTCACGCGTGCGTCGCCGATTTCGGCTTGCCTGATGACCGGGCCGTTCTCCAGCACGTTCATGGTGCGGAATTTCAAAATCTTGAACGGCGCGCCGTGAATGCCGAGGCGCGTCTGGCGGAAAAGTGCCGGACCCTTCGACTCCAGACCGACCGCGAGCGCCAGCAGGACCAACAGGGGTGACAGCACCAGCAGCGCCGGAATTGCGATGGACAGATCCAGCGCGCGCTTCGCAATCCCCCGGCCATAGTCGACGCCCTTCGTGGGCGCGGCATATGCCTGGGGGGGAAGCGTTGCGGTGTTTTCGTGAAGGCTCACGATGCGGTTCCGATGGTCTGTTCCTCACCGGAGGGAACTGCATCGGACGGGCCAGAAAACCGCGATTAATCCTGTGCCGGATCGCGACTTTGATCAGTATTTAAGGGCTTTAACGCTGCCTTTTGACCCGGTTTGGGGCATTGGGTGCAGGCGGGGGCGTTCCAGAACCTTACGTCCCGATTTGGGACTGCCAGGTCCGGAGCCGCGCATTGTTTGCGCGTAGCACGGGCAGGAAAGCGGCGAGGTTGGATTCTTCCGCCGCCAACCCATAGCGCGGCAGAAGCCATGGATTGGTACTGGCATTCAGCGTGCCGGCGATGGTGGTGAAGGCGTTCTCATAGCCGGCATCGCGCACCGCTTCCCACGCGCCGCGGCCGATATCATCGCGCTGGCCGAACGGATAGGCGAAGAAGCGGCAAGGACCGATCTCTTTCTCGATGCGCTGCTTGGGGCGCAACGCCTGTTCGCGCAGGAAATCCTGCGGCTGGTCTTGATGCATGGCCCAATGGCTATCGGCATGGGCGCCGATCTCCACGCCCGCGCGGTCGAGCGCACGCACCTGATCCCAGGTCAGAAATGCTTCGGATTCATATTTGGCTTTGATGTCGATACCAGTTTTCGCCAGCGCGGCTTTCATGAATTCGAGTACTTGCAAGGCGCGCAAGGAAGGCATGTTTTTCAGGTGTTTCCATGCTTCCACCGCTTCGGCTTCGCGCTGCGCGCGCCCGCCCAGAAAGACGGGTGTATCGAAATGCGGGAGATCGTGCGCACCCTTGGGCGCTTCCAGAAAGAAGATGCGCGTCAGCGTCGGCGGCGTGAAGTCGCCAGTATCGATGTGATGGGTGCTGACGAAAAGGGTCCACGGCAAACCGTAAGCCTTGAGCACCGGCGCGGCCGTGGTCAGCGTATTCGCATAACCATCGTCCGACATCAGGAAAAGCGCGCGCGGGTGCTTGGTGGGACGTTTCAAAACATCCGCCATGGCGCGCAACGGCAGCACATCGAAATCGCGTTTCAAAAGACGCGCGACATCTTCGAACGCATCCAGCCGGTGTTGATTGACCTGCAGGCCCGGATCGGAAATCTGCTGCTCAACGCCATGGAAGAACACCGCCGTCGGCGCGCCGAACGGGCGGGCCAATGCAGCGGGTATCCAGTTTCCGGTCAGGCGTGAAAGGCGTCCGATGGTGGTCATGATCCAGGCGGCTTGCAGGAGATGCGCCAGTATGAGGCCCGGCTCTTACCCCTCGCTTAAGCCACGGATGAACAGCATTGCCAGTGCCCAAAAAGGGGCCTTTCTATTCTTCCCCGCCAGCCGCCGGGGATTGGTATTCCGTGTCGCGCCTTCCTCGCTGTCCACCCGCTTTGTTGCGCACAAACCCCAGCTTTTCGCCGTTGTTGACGGCTTTTTGGGGCAGGGATAGGACGTCGCACCCCGCGCAACAAAAATGCGCGGGGCATGTTAGCGTGGCCCTCAGGGCCGGCGTTCCAGGCGTCCGTTTTCGGAGACCTTCCTATGAAGAACAGAGCCCGACTTTCCCTGCGCGTTCCCGCCCCGCCGACCCGGCCAGGCGACACGCCGGATTTCAGCGGCGTGATATTGTCGGGTGCCGGCGAAGTCGAACGCCCGGATATCGATGCAAGTCCGCGCGATATCTCCGATCTCGCGTTCAAGCTGATCCGCGTGCTGGATGACAAGGGACAGGCGCTGGGTGCGTGGAATCCGAAGCTCGATCCGGAAACGCTGCGCCGCGCGCTGCGCCACATGCTGCTGACGCGCGCTTATGACGACCGCATGTATCGCGCGCAACGCCAGGGCAAGACGTCCTTCTATATGAAGTGCACGGGCGAAGAGGCGGTGGGCATCGCGGCGGCTTATGCGATGGATCGCGACGACATGTGCTTCCCGTCTTATCGCCAGCAAGGTCTTCTTATCGCGCGCGGCTATCCGCTGGTGACGATGATGAACCAGGTCTATTCCAACGCGCGCGACCCACTGAAGGGCCGCCAGCTGCCGATCATGTATTCTTCGAAGGAGCATGGCTTCTTCACCGTCTCCGGTAATCTCGGGACACAGTTTCCGCAAGCCGTGGGTTGGGCGATGGCATCGGCCTACAAGGGCGATGACCGCATCGCGGCAAGCTGGGTCGGCGACGGCACGACGGCGGAAGGCGATTTCCACCATGCTTGTAACTTCGCGAGCGTTTATCGCGCGCCGGTGATCCTCAACGTCGTGAACAATCAGTGGGCGATTTCCAGCTTCGCAGGCATCGCGGGCGGCAATGAATCCACTTTCGCGTCGCGCGGTATTGGTTACGGACTTCCGGCGCTGCGCGTGGACGGCAACGATTTCCTAGCGGTTTATGCGGCGACGCAATGGGCGGCGGAACGGGCGCGCTCCAATCTCGGTGCGACGTTGATCGAGCATTACACCTACCGCGCCGAAGGCCACTCCACGAGCGATGACCCTTCGCGTTATCGCCCGTCAGACGACGCGAAAGCGTGGCCGCTGGGTGATCCCATCGAACGCCTGAAGGTGCATCTCATCGCCATTGGGGAATGGAGCGAAGAACAGCAACAGGCTGCACACGCCGAAGCGGTCGAGCAGGTGAAGGCGGCGAACAAGGAAGCCGAAGCCATCGGCACACTCGGCCACGGCGAATTGCCGAGCATCAAGACCATGTTCGAAGACGTGTTCAAGGACATGCCCGAACATCTGCGCCGCCAGCGCCAGCAGATGGGAGTCTGAACCATGCCGACGATGAACATGATTCAGGCGCTTAACTCCGCCCTCGACGTGATGCTGACGAAAGATCCGAACGTACTGACCTTCGGTGAAGACGTCGGCTATTTCGGCGGCGTGTTCCGCGTGACGGATGGTTTGCAGAAGAAGCACGGTCTCACCCGCTGCTTCGATACGCCTATCGGCGAAGGCGGCATCGTGGCGACGGCCATCGGCATGGGTGCGTATGGTTTGCGCCCTGTGGTGGAGATCCAGTTCGCCGATTACATCTACCCCGCCTACGACCAGATCGTCTCCGAAGCGGCGCGCTTGCGTTATCGCTCGGCGGGCGATTTCACTGCGCCGCTGGTGATCCGCACGCCGTATGGCGGCGGCATTTTCGGCGGACAGACGCACAGCCAGTCGCCGGAAGCGCTGTTCACGCACGTCGCCGGGTTGAAGACGGTGATCCCGTCCACGCCGTATGATGCGAAGGGTCTGCTCATCAGCGCCATCGAAGACGACGATCCGGTGCTCTTCCTGGAGCCCAAGCGCATCTACAACGGCCCGTTCGACGGCTATCACGACCGCCCGGTTTCGCCGTGGAACAAGTTCGCGGCGAGCGATGTGCCCGAAGGCCATTACACCGTGCCGCTGGGCAGGGCGGCGGTGGTGCGCGAAGGCAATGACGTGACCGTGCTGGCCTATGGCACGATGGTGCATGTGGCGCTGGCGTCGGTCACCGACTCCGGCGTGGACGGCGAGGTGATCGACCTGCGCACCTTGGTGCCGCTCGATATCGAGACCATCGTCAACTCCGTGAAGAAGACGGGCCGCTGCGTGATCGTGCATGAAGCGACGCATACATCCGGCTTCGGTGCGGAATTGTCGGCGACGGTGCAGGAGAACTGCTTCCACCATCTGGAAGCGCCGATCGAACGCGTCACCGGCTGGGACACGCCCTATCCGCATGCCTTCGAGTGGCAATATTTCCCCGGGCCAAGCCGTGTGATCGAAGCGCTGAAGCGCGCGATGGAGGGTTAAATGGGCAAATACGTCTTCAAGCTCCCCGATGTCGGCGAAGGCACGGCGGAAGCCGAAATCGTCGCCTGGCACGTGAAAGTCGGTGACACGATTCATGAAGACCAGAACATGGTCGACGTGATGACCGACAAGGCGACGGTGGAGATGACTTCGCCGGTCGCAGGCAAGGTGATCGCACTGCATGGCGAGCCGGGGGCGATGGCGTCTGTCGGTGCACCGCTGGTCGAACTTGAAGTCGAAGGCGCTGGCAATGTGAAGGCCAATGGCGCGGCGCCGGAAGTGAAGAAGGCCGAAGCGCCGAAGCCTGCTCCCAAAGCGGAAGCCAAGCCGGAGCCGAAGAAAGAAGATGTGAAGCCCGCCGCGACGGCGCCCGCGATGCATGCTGCCGCGAAACCAGCCTTCGCGACGCGCAGCGAAGGCGACAAGCCGCTCGCGTCGCCTGCCGTGCGCCAGCGTGCACGCGACATGGGAATCGAATTGCAGTTCGTGCCGGGCACAGGTCCCGCCGGACGCATCGGCCACGAGGATCTCGACGCTTACATCCAGTCCGGTGGCAAGGGTCTCGGCGCGCGCGCCGGTGGCTCCGCCTATGTGCAGCGCGATGGCGTGGACGAGGTGAAGGTGATCGGCCTGCGCCGCAAGATCGCGGAGAGCATGCAGAACGCCAAGCGCCGCATTCCGCATTTCGCCTATGTCGAAGAGATCGACATGACGGAGCTGGAAAGCCTGCGAGCGCATCTGAACAAGACCAAGCGCGCTGACCAGCCGAAGCTGAATGTGCTGCCGTTCATCATGCGCGCACTGGTGAAGGTCTTGCCGCAATATCCGCAGATCAATGCCCGCTTCGACGATGAAGCCGGTGTGGTGCATCGCTATCACGCCGTGCATATCGGCATCGCGACGCAGACGGCGAACGGTCTCATCGTGCCGGTGGTGAAACATGCCGAGGCCCGCGATGTGTGGGATAGCGCGCTGGAAGTGTCGCGCGTCTCCGCCGCCGCGCGTGAGAACAAGGCGGGCAAGGACGAGCTGACCGGCTCGACCATCACCATCACCTCGCTCGGCACGCTGGGCGGCGTGGCGACGACGCCGGTGATCAATTATCCGGAAGTCGGCATCATCGGCCCCAACGCGATCATCGAACGGCCCGTGGTGCGCGATGGCGCGATCGTCATCCGCAAGATGATGAACCTGTCGTCGTCCTTCGATCATCGCGTGGTCGATGGCTACGACGCCGCGGAGTTCATCCAGAAGATCAAGGCGCTGCTGGAACATCCCGCCACGCTGTTCATGGACTGAGGGTTTGCTCCGTCTGTCATCCCCGGCGAGCCGCGCAGCGGCGAGGGAAGGGGACCCAGGTGGTAGAGCGGACCCGGTAGAGAAGGTTGAGTTGAGATTCTTTTGTTGGACCGCGCCGCTGTCGCGACCTGGGTCCCCTTCCCCTCGCTTCGCTCGGCCGGGGATGACAAGTAGGGTTGGTTGGCAATGACAGAGAAGATTTCGACAAAGGTCTTGATCATCGGTGGCGGGCCGGGCGGCTATGTCGCCGGCATCCGCTGCGGGCAGCTCGGGCTCGACACGGTTCTGGTCGAAGCCGCGAAGCTGGGCGGCACTTGCCTGAACATCGGCTGCATTCCCTCCAAGGCGATCATCCATGTCGCCGCGGAATATGAGATGATGGCGCACGCGGCGCAGAAGCCGCTGAATGGCATCTCGCTCAAATCCGCGCCATCCATCGACTTTGCCGAAACCGTGAAGTGGAAAGACGGCATCACCAAGCGCCTCAACACCGGCGTGGGCGGATTGCTGAAGCGCTCCAAGGTGAAGGTGATCGAAGGTTGGGCGACGTTCAGCGATGGCAAGACCTGCACCGTGAAAACCAAGGATGGCGAGCAGACCATCACCGCCGAGCACGTCATCCTCGCCACCGGCTCGGTGCCGGTAGAGCTGCCTTTCCTGAAATTCGGCGGCAAGGTGATCTCGTCCACCGAAGCGCTCTCGCTGCCCACCGTGCCGAAGAAGCTGGTCGTGGTCGGCGCCGGTTACATCGGCCTCGAACTCGGCATCGCGTTCCGCAAGCTTGGTTCCGAAGTCACCATTGTCGAAGCGCTGGATCGCATCCTGCCGCTCTACGATGCTGCGCTCACGCAGCCGGTTGCGAAGTGGCTGGAGAAGAACGGCGTCACCGTTCATCTCGGCGCGAAAGCTAAAGGCGCGAGCAAGACCGGGCTCGATGTCGAACTGAAAGACGGCAGCAAGCTGGATCTTCCGGCCGACAACATTCTCGTCACGGTGGGCCGCAAGCCGGTCACCGAGGGCTTCGGCCTCGAGAACATGGCCGTCGACATGCATGGCCGCTTCGTGAAGGTGGACGGCCAATGCCGCACCGCGATGAAGAATGTGTGGGCGGTCGGCGATCTCGTCGGTGAGCCGATGCTCGAACATAAAGCCGCCGCGCAGGGCGACATGGTGGCAGAGATCATCGCCGGTCATGCGCGCGAATTCGATCACCAATACATCCCCGCCGTCTGCTTTACCGAGCCGGAAATTGTCTCCGCCGGCATGAGCCCGGAAGAAGCAGGGCCGGATGCCATCGTCGCGATGTTTCCGTTCATGGCGAACGGCCGCGCGCTGAGCATGGATGCGGGCGACAATGGCGGTTTCGTGCGCATCATCGCGCGCAAATCCGACCACAAGGTCCTGGGCATCCAGGCGGTGGGCGCGCATGTGAGCGAGCTGTCGAACGAATTCTCGCTGGCGATCTCGATGGGATCGGTGCTGGAAGACATTGCCGGCACCATCCATGTGCATCCGACGCTTGGCGAAGCGTTCCACGAATCCGCGTTGCGCGCCTTGGGACACGCCATCCACATCTGAAGGTTCTGCTATGACATATCGCGCGCCGCTGACCGACATCGCCCATGCGCTCAAGGTCGCGGGGCTGGATACGCTCATCGGCATCGGCGCGTTCGATAACGCCGATCGGGAAACCGTCACCGCCGTCCTGGAGGCGGCGGGTCAACTCACCGAAGGCGTGCTCGCGCCGCTCAATCGCTCCGGCGATCAGGAAGGCGTGCGGCTGGAAAACGGCAAGGTGCGCAGCGCCACCGGTTTCGCGGATGCGTGGAAGCAATATGCGCAAGGCGGCTGGACGGGCCTTGCCGCCGATCCAGAGTTCGGCGGGCAGGGCTTGCCGAAGGTTCTGGCGATGGCTGCGTTCGAAATGGCCCATGCCGCGAATATGAGTTTCGCGCTCTGCCCGCTGCTCGGCGAAGGCGCGATCCATCTTCTGTCGTTGCACGGCACCAAGCGCCAGCAGGATCTCTATCTGAAGAATCTCGTCTCCGGCGCATGGACCGGCACGATGAACCTCACGGAGTCGCAGGCCGGTTCCGATCTCGCGCTGGTGCGCTGCAAGGCCGAACCCGACGGCGACAACTTCCGCATCACCGGGCAGAAGATCTTCATCACCTGGGGCGATCACGACATGACGGACAACATCGTCCATCTCGTGCTCGCGCGTTTGCCCGACGCGCCACCCGGCGTGAAAGGCATTTCGCTGTTCCTCGTGCCGAAGGTTCTTGTCGGCGCTGACGGCAAGCTTGGCGCGGCGAACCATCTGCGCCCGCTCTCGCTCGAAAAGAAGCTCGGCATCCACGCGTCGCCCACCTGTGTGATGGGTTACGAAGGCGCTTACGGCGAGATCGTCGGCAAGCCGGGCGATGGGCTTTCGCTGATGTTCTTGATGATGAACTCCGCACGGCTGAATGTCGGCATGGAAGGCGTCGGCGTTGCCGAAGCCGCGACGCAGAAGGCGCTGCAATATGCGCGCGAGCGGCGGCAGGGACGGTCGCCGTGGAGCAACGACCAGACGGCGTTGATTGTCGATTTGCCAGATGTGCGGCGCATGCTGGCGCTGATGACGGCGAAGACGCAGGCTGCGCGCGCCATTTGTTATGCCACGGCGGTCGCGTCCGACATGGCGAACCACGCCAAGTCCGACCATGCGCGCGAAGCCGCCAAGCTGCGCGAGGATATTCTGGTGCCGATCGCCAAGGCGTGGAGCACCGATGTGGCGGTGGAGGTGGCGTCGCTGGGCGTGCAGGTGCATGGCGGCGCGGGCTTCATCGAGGAAACCGGCGCGGCGCAATTCTATCGCGACGCGCGCATCACGCCGATCTATGAAGGCACCAACGGCATCCAGGCGATGGATCTGGCGGGCCGCAAACTCGGCCTGGAGAACGGCAAGGCTGCGCGCGATCTTCTGATCGAAATGCGCAGCACGACAATCGCGGACAAGAAAATCGCCGTACCGCTGCACGATGCCATCGCCGCCTGCGAGCGCGCGACGGATTGGATGCTCGCCAATCGCGGCACGCCGGATTCGCTCGGCGCGGCGACGACCTATCTCAAGCTGATGGGCGACACCGTCGGCGGCTGGATGCTGGCGAAAGGCGCGGATGACGCGGCCCGCGCGCAATTGGCACGGTTCTATGCGGCACAGGTTCTCACATTGGCGGGAGGTCTGGCCGATACGGTCGAATCCGGTGCCGCCGGTCTCGAAAATGCGGCTATCCTCGGCGCCTGACAGCAACGGAGCACATCATGAAACTCACCGGCGGATGTTATTGCGGGCAGCTTCGCTATGAAGCCGAAGGCGAGCCGATGTTGAAGGCGCAGTGCCATTGCCGCGAGTGCCAGTACATCACCGGCGGCGCGCCGAACATGTTCATGCTGATGCCCGTCGCGGGGTTTCGCTACACCAAGGGCGAACCGAAAAAGTTCTCGCGCAGCGATCTGGAGAAGCCGGTGACGCGCGAATTCTGCGCCAATTGCGGCACACATATCGTCACCCATCCCAACGGCGTGCCCGGTATGCTGGTGCTGAAAGTGGGAACGCTGGACGATCCCAAGCAATATGGCGAGCCGCGCATGGCGATCTACACGATCGACAAGCAGCCGTTCCACATGGTGCCGGAAGGAATCCCGTCGTTTGAGCGCGTGCCGGGTTAAGCCGCCTCGAACGCGATCGGCAGTTTCTTCGGGCCGTTGACGAAGACGCTCTGGCTGTTCTTCGGCTCGCCGTTCAGCTTCACCGATTTCAGGCGCGGCAGAAGTTCTTCGAACAGAATCCGCATCTCCATCTTCGCCAGATGCTGGCCGATGCAGACATGCGCGCCATAGCCGAAGGCGATGTGCTTGTTGGGGCTGCGGGTGGCGTCGAAGGTGAAGGGGTTCGCGAACACCTCTTCGTCGCGATTGCCCGAGGCGTAGCACAGCATCAGCCAGTCACCCTTGGCGATCTTGCGGCCATGCAGTTCCGTATCTTCGGTGGCGGAGCGCATGAAATGCTTCACCGGCGTGGTGTAGCGGATGGCTTCATCGATCAGGCCGGGAATCAGCGACGGATCGGCCTTCACCTTTTCGAACTGCGCCGGATCGTTGCATAGCGCCCACATCGCGCCCGCGGTGGAGGACGACGTGGTGTCGTGGCCTGCGGTGGCGACGATCACGTAATAAGAGAGCGCCTCGAATTCGCTGATCGGCTCGCCATTGACCTTGCTGTTGGCGATGACGGAGGCGAGATCATCCTTCGGGTTCTCGCGGCGATCCGCGGTGATCTTCGCGAAATACTGGTAGAAATCCATCAGCACGCCCTGGATGGCGGCGAGGGCTTTCTGCGGATCCTCTTCCTGCGGGGCGCGGCCAAGCTCGGGATCGGAGGCGCCGAACAATTCCTGCGTCAGCATCAGCATACGCGGCTCGTCCGCTTCCGGCACGCCGAGGATTTCCATGATGACATGTAGCGGATAGTGCAGCGCCACTTCGTTCACGAAATCGCATTGCCCGTTCTTCGCCAGCATCTTGTCCACGGACGCGCGCGCGATGCGGCGGATACGCTCCTCTAGCGTTTTCACGTTCTGCGGCAGGAACCAGCTCTGCGTCAGCACGCGGTATTTCATGTGATCCGGCGCATCCATCTGCACAAGGCTGCGCACGAGGTGGGGCGAGCCGCCCGTCATCTCGCGCACTTTCTGATCGCCTTCCTTGTTGGTCAGCGTCGTCTGCCGGTCGCCATTGTGGAAGAGGGCGTTCTGGCGGCTCACTTCCAGAATGTCGGCATGTTTCGTCACCACCCAGAACGGATCGTAACCTTCCACTTCCGCGCGGCCGAGCGGATTGTTCGCGCGCAGCCATTTGTAGGAATCGTGGATGGTGTGATCCGCATAGGATTTCGGATCGACCAGCGTGATCGCGATGTCGGTGGGGATGGTTTCGGTCGTCACGATGAAGCTCCACTTTCCAATTTAAAACAGCTTGTCATCCCCGGCCGAGCGAAGCGAGGGGAAGGGGACCCAGGTGTCGCAGCGGCACGGCTATTTCAATTCATTTTTAGTCCCATTTTTCGAGACCTGATTTGTGTTCTCCACCTGGGTCCCCTTCCCTCGGCGCTTGCGCGCCTCGCCGGGGATGACAAGCGGAGTTAATTCACTCTCCGCTCTTTGCCGGCCCAGAAAGGCTCGCGCAGTTCGCGGCGCAGGATTTTTCCCGATGCGTTGCGCGGCAAAGCGGGGATGAAGTCCACGGACTTCGGCGTCTTGTAACCGGCAAGCTTGCTGCGCGCCCAGTCGATAATGCCTTGCGGATTGGGTTTCACGTCGGGTTTCAGCACAACCATCGCCTTCACCGCTTCGCCCCACTTCTCGTCGGGCACGCCGATCACCGCGACGTCGGCCACATCGGGATGGCCGTAGATCGCGCTTTCGACTTCGGCGGGATAGACGTTCTCGCCGCCGGAGATGATCATGTCCTTCACGCGGTCGAACACTGAAAGATAGCCGTCCGCATCTAGCCGGCCGACGTCACCGGTGCGAAGCCAGCCATCGGCGTCGATCGTGCGCGCGGTCTCCTCGGGCAGGCCCCAATAGCCGACCATGTTCGCGACGCTGCGCACCGCGATCTCGCCGGCCTGTCCTGGCGGAACGGGTTTGCCGGCTTCGTCGAGGATGGCGAGCTCGACGCCCGGCAAGGG
>Ga0153956_1002386_pt1 | contig 13884 bp, 13 predicted proteins | sample TSFL040MetaG_FD_104704 | JGI IMG/M metagenome (GOLD analysis project Ga0153956, IMG submission 104704) | Attine ant fungus gardens microbial communities from Florida, USA - TSFL040 MetaG | ecosystem: Host-associated > Fungi > Mycelium > Unclassified | place: USA: Florida, Wekiwa Springs... | reverse complement strand
GCCGCCGACCGGCTCCGGGCCGGCGACATCGTCATCACCGGGGCCGCGGTCCCGCCCGCTCCGCCCGATCCGGGCGACATCTACGAAGTCGAGATCACCGGGGGCAGCAGAGTCGCGGTGAAGATCGCTCTGGTCGAGGGCGATCAGGCGCTCGAGTAGCCTGGAAGGGCGCCTGACATGACCGACGCCGGCGACATACGGATCCGACCCGACCTGCCGCGCACCAGCCAGGAGCACGTGGTCGAGTGGCTTCGGCAAGCGATCGTCAGCCGACGGCTCCACCCCGGAGACAAGGTGCGCCAGGAGGAGATCGCCGAGCTGGTCGGGGTCAGCATCGTGCCGGTGCGCGAGGCGATGCGCGTGCTCGAACGCGAGGGGCAGCTCACCTACCGGCCGCGCCGAGGGCACTTCGTGACCGAGCTCCGAATCGAGGACCTGGAGGAGATCTACGGCCTGCGGGACCTGCTCGAAGAGCGGGCCGTGCGGTACACGATGGAGCGCTTCGACTCCGGGATGAAGGAACGCGTGGCCGCCTCAGCCCTCGAGTGCAAGGAGGCGGCCGAGCGACGGGACGTGCTCGCCGAGCTGGCGGCTAACCGCGCCTTCCACTTCGGGCTGATGGACGCCCCGGGCGAGCCGCATACGCTCGAGATAATCCGCAAGCTGTGGGACCAGACCGAGGCGTACCGGGCGATCTATTACAACGTCACCTCCGAGAACGACGCCACGATCGCGGCCCACGACAGGATCGTCGCCGCCGCTCTGGACGACGACGTCGATCTGACCGTCGAACTGCTCCGGGAGCACCGGAACCGCGCCTTGGAAGTCCTGCGGGAGATCTTCCGTAAATGAGCGTCCCTGCGACTTCGCTAACGCTGTTCTGATCTGGTTTCCCAAGTTTTGTATATTTTCTACTAATTTATTGACCCTCACTCCCCGGAAGGTGCCATGTCCGACTCGACGACCGTCCCGCCCACTGATCCGCTCGACTTCCTCGACGTGCGATCGCTGTTCACCGACGAGGAGCGGCTCCTTCAGGAGACGGTGCGCAAGTGGGTGAGCGACCGGGTCCTGCCCGAGGTCGGTGAGTGGTTCGATCAGGGTTCGATCCCGCTCGAGCTGGCCAAGGAGCTCGGCAAGCTGGGCCTGCTGGGAATGCACCTGGAGGGTTATGGCTGCGCGGGTGCTTCCGCGACCGCGTACGGCATCGCCTGCATGGAGCTCGAGGCGGGCGACAGCGGCATCCGCAGTCTGGTCTCGGTCCAGGGATCGCTCGCGATGTACGCGATCTGGCGCTGGGGCTCCGAGGAGCAGAAGCAGGAGTGGCTGCCGAAGATGGCCGCCGGCGACGCGATCGGCTGCTTCGGCCTGACCGAGCCCGACTCCGGCTCCGACCCCGGATCGATGCGGACCACCGCCCGCCGCGACGGCAACGACTGGATCCTCAACGGCACCAAGATGTGGATCACCAACGGCTCCGTCTCCGAGGTCGCGGTGGTCTGGGCCCGTGACGGCGAGAAGGTCCGCGGCTTCGTGGTCCCGAAGGGCACCCCCGGATTCACGACCCAGGACATCAAGGGCAAGATGTCGCTGCGCGCCTCGGTCACTTCCGAGCTCATCCTCGACGACGTCCGGCTCCCCGACTCCGCGAGGTTGCCGGAAGTCGACTCGCTGCGCGGCCCCCTCTCCTGCCTCAACGAGGCCCGCTACGGGATCGTCTGGGGCGCCGTCGGCGCCGCCCGGGCCTGCTATCAGTCCGCCCTCGAATACAGCCTCTCCCGGATCCAGTTCGACCAGCCGATCGCCTCCTTCCAGCTGATCCAGGAACGTCTCGCGAAGATGGCGACCGAGGTCAACCGCGGCTACCTCACCGCCGCCCAGCTCGGCCGGCTCAAGGACGAAGGCCGGATCCGGCCTCACCACGTCAGCATGGGCAAGCTCGCCAACGTCAACGGCGCCCTCGAAGTCGCCCGCACCGCCCGCCAGGTCCACGGCGCCAACGGAGTCACCCTCGAATACCCGGTGATCCGCCACATGAACAACCTCGAGTCCGTGGTCACCTACGAAGGCACCGCCGAGGTCCACGCCCTCTCGGTCGGCCAAGCCATCACCGGCATCTCCGCCTTCCGATGAGCACGTCCCCCGGTGCCCTCGAAGGCATCCGGATCGCGGACTTCTCCCGGATCCTGGCCGGCCCTTTCGCGACCATGGTCCTCGCCGACCTCGGCGCGGAAGTGATCAAGGTCGAACGCCCGGGCGCCGGTGACGACACCCGGGCCTGGCGGCCGCCGGTAGACAGCGCCGGCACGTCGACCTACTTCCTCGCGGTCAACCGGAACAAGGAGTCGCGGGCAATCGATCTCCAGACCGACCGGGGCCTGGAGGACGCGCGGGAGCTGATCGCATCGTCCGACGTGGTGATCGAGAACTTCCGTTCCGGCCTGATGGACGAGCTCGGCCTCGGCTACGAGGATCTCGCCGCCCATGACCCTCGCCTGGTCTACTGCTCGATCACCGGCTTCGGAAACGGCGCCGGGGCTTCCCTGCCCGGCTACGACCTGCTGATTCAGGCGGTCGGCGGCCTGATGAGCATCACCGGACCCGAAACGGGCGGGCCGCAAAAGGTGGGCGTGGCGATCGTCGACGTGCTGGCCGGGCTGTTCGCCACGGTGGGGATCCTCGCGGCGCTGCGTCACCGCGACGCCACCGGCGAGGGCCAGCGGATCGAGATCGACCTCCTCACCTCCCTGCTCTCCGCCCTCGCCAACCAGTCTTCCGCCTTCACGGCCGGTGGTGTGGTCCCCGGCCGGCTCGGCAACGACCACCCCTCCATCGCCCCCTACTCCGCCTACCGAGCAGCGGACGGCGATCTGGTCCTCGCCGTGGGCAACGACCGCCAGTTCGGTTCGCTCGCCGAGGCGGCCGGCAAGCCCGGCCTGGCCGATGATCCGCGGTTCGTCTCGAACGAGCTCAGGGTCGCCAACCGCGCCGCCCTCCGCGATGAGCTGGAGCTCCTGCTCGCGACCGACTCGGTCGCCGGCTGGGAAGACCGCCTCGCGGCCGCGCGCGTCCCGGCCGGGCAGGTCAACGACATCGGCCAGGCCTTCGCCTTCGCCGAGAGCCTGGGGCTGAACCCCACGGTCGAGATCGACCGCGAGAGCGGCGATCCGGTGACCCTGCCTCGCAACCCGATCGGGCTCTCGCTGACCCCGGCCACCTACCGGACCGCTCCGCCGCACCTCGAAGACGAAAGGACCAGTGACCATGGAAATTGACATCAGCGCAAACCTGGCCGATGGCCGGACCATCTCGATCGACGGCGAGTGGACCGGGAGCGATTCCTCCCACGAGCGCCGGGACCCCGCCGCGCTGGACCGGGTCACCGGCAAGTTCGCCTCGGCGACGCCCGGCATGGTCGAGGATGCCTTCCGGTCCGCCTCCGGAGCTTTCGGGAGCTGGGCGGCGACCGTCGCCGAGAAGCGGGCTGCCGTGCTCCACCGGGTCGCCGACCTGCTCGACGAGAACCGCGCGCTCGCCGCCGAGCGGCTGAGCGACGACATGGGCAAGGCCCGGGCCGACGCCGAGGGGGAGATCGCCCGGAGCGCCGCGATCTTCCGCTATTTCGCCGGCGAGTTGACCCAACCGCTCGGCGAGAACTACCCGAGCGCCGACGACCGGACCCTGCTGCTCACCCTGGAGCAGCCGCTGGGCGTCGTCGCGGTGATCACCCCCTGGAACTTCCCCTTCGCGATCCCCGCCTGGAAGATCGCCCCGGCGATCGCCTTCGGCAACACGGTCGTGTGGAAGCCAGCCGAAGCGGCCTCGGGAAGCGCCGTCTTCCTGATGCGGGTGCTCGAGCTGGCCGGCCTGCCCCCGGGCGTGGTCAACCTCATCACCGGATCGGGCCGCGAGTTGTCGCCGGCGATCACCGGCAGCCCGGAGCTGGCAGCCATCACCTTCACCGGATCCGGGCCGGTGGGCACGCTGCTCCGCCAGGCGGTGGCGGACCGGAACATCAAGGTCCAGCTCGAGATGGGCGGGAAGAACGCGGCGGTCGTCCTCGCCGACGCCGATCTCGACAATGCCGTGGAGCAGGTTGCGAGGGGAGCGATGCTGGCGACCGGGCAGCGCTGCACCGCGACCAGCCGCGTCTACGTCGCAGCAGAGATCACCGACGAGTTCACCGCGAGCCTGAAGCAGAAAGTCGAGTCGATGACGGTGGGCAGCCCACGCGATCCCGGCTCGGTCATCGGGCCGCTGGCCTCGACCGAGCAGCTCGAGACGGTCACCACATATGCGGATCTGGCCCGGGCAGAAGGCGCCGAGTTCGTCACCGGGGGAGATCCTCATCCGGACGGCAACTGCTTCTTCAACCCGGTGATCCTGACCGGAGTCGACCCGGGCAGCCGCCTGGTCACCGAAGAGATCTTCGGGCCGGTGGTGATCGTCTCGCCGGTCGACGATCCGGAGGAAGGCCTTCGACTCGCCAATCGGAGCGAGTTCGGTCTTTCGGCCGCGGTCTTCACCCAGGACCTGGCCCGGGCGATGTCATTCGTGCGGGGTCTCGAAGCCGGGCTCGTCCACGTCAACCGCGAGACTGCCGGAGTCGAGCCTCACGTCCCCTTCGGCGGCACCAAGGGCTCGAGCAACGAGATGAGGGAGCAGGGCAAGGCCGCCCGCCAGTTCTTCACCACGAGCAAGACCGCCTACATAAGGTCGATCGGATGACCGGGCGCAGCCAGATGGTCAACTCCTTCGACGCCTCGAAGGCAGCGGGCCTGGACCCGGCGGTCCGTGATCTCGTTGAGCGGCCGGCCCGATCGTCACGATCCCCGAAGGCTTGATCGTAATTATGGCGCGAAACGCCACAATATCGTGGCGTCTCGCGCCATATTCGGCTATGGTTCGGTCATGCCAGCCATCAATCCGTTCATATGGGACCAGGCGATCGACGACGGGATAGGTCGCGCCGACTTCGCCAGGGAGACCGCGCTGCAGCTCAAGAGCGGCCAACACGTGGCCATGTTCGGCGCCAGAGGCATAGGCAAGAGCTCTTTCACCCTCGAGTTGGCCAAAGAGCTGGCCCAGTCCCAAGGCGAAGACGCGCCGCCCTGGGAGAGCATTCGTATCGATCTCAGGCGCGCCATCAGCATCCCCGCTTTCGTCGGAGCCATCTCGTACGCCGTCGACAACCATCCGGAGAAAGCGGTCCGCCGCCGAATCTCAGGGGCATTCAAGAAGCTCGAGAAGGAGATCGGGGTCAACCTCGGCGTGTTCAGGGCGGGGATCAAGTCGGTGCCCGGCACCGGCGCAACGAACGAAAGCGAAGTTCTCTTCGGCCAGATGGCTGCGCTGCGCACCCTGGACCGCCACCTGGTCGTCATCTTCGATGAGTTTCAGCGTCTGAACAATTGCCCCGGTGAGCCTCTTAGCATCATCCGTTCGGCCCTGATGGAGCCGGGCGAGGGCCAACAGGTCAGCCTGTTCCTGACCGGAAGCATGCGCGAACGGCTCGACCTGATGCTGCATAGCTCCACGGAACCGATCTGGGACCAGACGCACGATGTCGAGATCCCTGAGATCGGCAGCGAAGAGTTCCTGACCTTCCTCGAGCTCAGATTCGACGCCAGCGGAAAACCGATCGACGAAAACGCCGTCGAAGAGTTGATCGCCTTCACCAACCTCCATCCGAAGAGGACCCAACATCTCGCGTGGATGGCCTGGGAAGACACTCATCCGGGCAGTCACGTCACCGTCGACGAGGTCCGAGGCGCATGGGAAAAGCTGGTTGCCGGCGTCGCTCCCGGCGTCGATTTCGGCGCCATGCTCGACCAGCTCCTCACCGGGGACAGCTCAGACGTGAGTAGCGCCAAGGCCCTCCTCCTCATCGGCGCCGGACACTCGGCAGGAAGCACGAAGTCCGCGAAGACCTACGGACTGTCGGACGCGACCACCACCCGCCGGGCCCTCGAAAGAATGCGAAACCGCGGGGTGGTCAAGGGCAGCGGATCACGATGGGAGATCGTCGACCCGCTATACGCGGAATGGCTCCGTCGCCAAGACCCAGCCGGCTTCTTGCTAGAACCTTGAATCGGGGCGACTGGATTTGAACCAGCGACCTTTCGACCCCCAGTCGAATGCGCTACCAAACTGCGCCACGCCCCGTGCGTGGGTGGGGACTTTACCGGGAGGCGGGCCGAAGGGAGTGGCCGGTCACGCCGACAGAGCGGGTGACGGGAGTCGAACCCGCCCTAGGAGCTTGGAAGGCTCCTGTGCAACCGATACACCTCACCCGCGAGAGTACGGGGCTACTAGGATTCGAACCTAGACGAACGGTTTTGGAGACCGTCATGCTAGCCGTTGACATCATAGCCCCGTGGCAGGCAGTGTAGCCGTCGAACCGTAGGGAAAGTCGGCTGGTTCAGTTCGGGATCAGCGTCAGCGGTTCGTCGGGTGAGACCTGGTCGGGATCGTTGATCTCCGCCCCTGGCGGCGGCGGGATCGGACCGAGACGGATCGGATCGTCGGTCTCCTCCATCCAACGATCCAGCCTCGAACGCATGACGACCAGCACGTCGGCGCTGGACGGATCGCCGGCCAGGCTGCATTCCTCCATAGGGTCCAGGTAGAGGTCGAAGAGCTGCTCACGCGGGAGCACCTGCTGCCCCCACCCCATCTGGATCAGCAGGCTCTTCGTCGCGCTGTCGTCGCAGTTGGCCAGGACCGGCCGGCGGCGCCCGTCGAATCGACGGATGTACTTCCAACGGTTGGTGCGCACGGCACGCTGAGGCTCGTAGGCCGCGTGATAGGTCACCTCGGAGAAGAGCTCCTCGTGAAGGGGCGCCACCCCACCGCAGACCAGCGGCATCAGCGACTTGCCCTGGAGGAAGTCCGGCGCCCGGATGCCCGCCACCTCGCAGACGGTCGGGTAGACGTCCAGGTGGGACACCATCGAATCGATCACCCTGCCGCCGGAGAAGCCCCCGGGGCCCCGCATCAGGAACATCACGCCGATCCCCTCGTCGAGCAGAGTCGCCTTGGCCTTGGGGAAGGCCATGCCATGGTCGGTGGTGCAGATGACCAGAGTCCGGTCGGCGAGCCCACTCGCATGCAGACCGTTAAGCAACGCCCCGATTCCCTGATCCAGCGAACGGACGCTCTCCTTGAACGCCGCCATGTCACTGCGGGTCTCGACCGTGTCCGGCAGACTCGCCGGCGGCAACGAGTAGAGGGAGTCGCGGACCGAGGTCGGCGCCGCGAAATCCCGGTGGGTCTCGAAAAATCCGACCGACATGAAGAACGGTTCCATCGTGCGACCGAGCGCCTCGATGGCGCTCGGGGCCACCCGCTTCGCGTAGTTGTCCCGGAGCTCGATCACCTCGTCGTAGCCGATCACGTGGGGATCGCGCGAGATGTGCTGCTCTCCGACCAGGATCGTCCGGTAGCCGGCCGCCCTGAGCGGGTGGATGAGGGTCCTCGAGTAGTCGTCCAGAGTCCAGCCGCGGTGGGCCAAGCCCATCATTCCGTTGTTGTGGCAGTGCTGCCCGGTCAGCAGAGCCGCGCGACTCCCCGAACAGGTCGGGGCTGCACAGAAGGCCCGCCGGAAGGTGATGCCTTGGTCGGCCAGCAGCTGGATGTTCGGCGTCAGGACGTGATGCCCGTACGGCTGGACGTAGCGGCCGGTGTCGTGCGAGTGAACGTAGATGATGTTGAGCCGGTCCGCCATCTCCACAACCTATGCCCCGATCAGCTCCGGCCGGTAACGGTCGGCGCCAGATCGAACTCGGCACCGAGCCTTATGTCGCTGTATCTGCGGGCCCAGTCGTCGTTGATCCCGTCGGATTGTCGCTTCATCCCGACTTCGAGATTCAGGTCATCCGAGGATTCGATGCCCAGCCGTTCCAGCACATTGCGAGTGCTGGCCTCGATGTCCGCGGCGAAGTTCTCGTAGAGGACGAACACCGGCTTGATCCGGGCGTACTCGAAGAAGGCATCCCACGCCGCCTCCTGCTGGATCAGCTGATCGAGCAGGTGCTTGATCGCTCCGTAGTGGAAACGCAGCTGAGGCCGATGCTCATTGACGAAGCTCCTGTACGACGGGGTATCGGAGTTCTCCGGTTCGTCGCTGGTGGTCGGGCCCTCATCACGCCAGGTCGCGGTCTGCACCGCCTTCCACAGCGACACCGCCTGCCGGATCTTGTTCGCCCTCACTACTCGGACGAAGGTCAGGTCAGGAAAGACCTCGGGGAAGATCTCCGCCATCGGCACATCCCGAAAACGCGGGACGTTCCTGATCAGCGAGACGAAGTCCTCGATGTATCCCCACATGAGCTTGGCCCCGAAGACCCCGTTCTCGGTGGTTCCGGCATCGAGCACCCAGTCGAGGTAGCGGTCGTAGGCAGTCCGGCTCCAGAGCGGCGATCGCGGAACCGGATCGAAGTCCTGGGACCGCTCGGCCAGGTGGTCGAAGATGGTCCGGTCATCCACCCCGTGGAAATACTCCTCCGGACGCCGCGGAACCCCACTGCTCCGGAGCGCCTCGAAGTATTCCTCGGGCCGTCCCGCCACACCGGTCCGGGACAGGGTCTGACAGACCAGCGTGCTCCCGCTGCGGGGCGTGGCGCACACGAGGTAGGAACGATCTGGCTTACTCATAGTTGACCAGCTTACTCAGGAATACCGATAGGTCAAGCGATGCACGGAATCGGACTCGACATGCACCGACCGGTACCCCGTCCCCCGTCACGGCAATAATGGTGACTCGCATCACCTTGCCATGGCCAATCTCGCCAACAAAGTCGCCACTCCAGATCCCGAAGACTTCACGGTCGGCGGAGTCGGTCTGGGCGCAGTCCCCAAGCAACAGCGTGGCATCGAGGTCCGGAACCGGCTCTATGCGGCAGCGGTCAGGGAGATCGACGACAAGGGGATCGAGGAATCCAGGGTCGAGAACATCGTCGCCGAGGCCGGCACCAGCTGGGGCACCTTCTTCCGCTACTTCCCCCGCAAGGAAGACATCTTCCTACACGAATCGGCCCGTCATTTCCGTGAGTACCTGAAGCCCGCCTTCGACGAGTCGATCGACGATGAGTCGATCTCGATCAGGCAGGGCACGCGAAATGTGATCCTGCTGATGATGGAGCCGCAGATCAGCCCCCGGTTCCACGCCGAGATGCTGGCCGAGACGCTCCAGCACCCGGCCCGCTTCGCCGCGATCCTCGGCGAGGGCGAGCTGCCGCTCGCGGTGCTGATGGCCGGGCTGCTGGCCGAAGGCCAGCAGCGGGGCGAAGTCAAGGCCGACGCGCCGATACCGGTGCTGGCCGCGGTGCTCCTGGCCGGCGTGATGTTCTCCGCCTCGCAGGTGCTCCAAGCAGTCGCCGAAGGATCACGTCCGGGTTCGGACATCGCCGAGGTCGCCGGGCAGGCATTCGACCTCGCCTGGACCGGCGTCGGCACCTGATCCGCCCGAAATGAGAAAATCCCCCACGGGCGCCGATGCGCCCCGAATGCGGACGTGGCGGAACTGGTAGACGCGTCAGGTTTAGGTCCTGGTGCCCGCGAGGGCGTGGAGGTTCGAGTCCTCTCGTCCGCATTGGCCGGAGGCCCCGATGGCGATGGTTCCAGCGGTGCCCGAATCCGCCTCAGGCTGCTGTCAGCACCCGGTCGATGAAGGGGCCGAAGAGTCGCCCCACCGAGGCGGCGGTCTCTTCGATCGAACCCGCGGGGGCGGTGATGTAGCTGATCGCCAGGCGGACCATGCTCTCGGCGATCAGCTTCGCGTCCCCTTCCGACGCGCCCGGCCAGGTCTCTACGATCACCGCTCCGATGCGTTCGGACACCCAGGAGATCACCGGCAGCCCCTGGGTCGTGACGAAGGGCAGCATCCCGCCCGTGCCGTCATCGCTGAGAAGGGTGGCGACGACCGGATCTCCCGCGGCAAGCCGCAGGAACCGCTCGAGCGCGACCTCGACCGCGCCCCGCGGATCTTGGCCTCTGCCCCGAATCGACCGTTCCACCTCGTCGATGAACTTCCCGGCCTCGTACATGACGAAGGCGAGACCGAACTCGTCGCGGTTGCCGAACTCGTTGTAGAGGGTCTGCCGGCTCACGCCCGCGCCGACGGCGATGTCGCTCATCGTGATTTCAGACCATGGCCGGACCTCGAGCTTTTCCCGGGCAGCCCGGAAAACGGTTTCGCGCAGCAACTCCCGGGATGCTTCGCGGTAGGAGAGAGCCTCGGTCATGCCCGACATGCTCGCAGCCCCGACGGTCATTCGGCCGGCTCGAAATCCACCTTGTCGCGGACCCCGCAATCCGGACAGGCCCAGTCGTCAGGCACCTGTTCCCAGGGCGTTCTCGGCGGAAAGCCCTCACGGGCGTGGCCTTCGGCTTCGTCGTAGACGTACCCGCAGCCCGGACAGGCCCACCGGCTCATGAGTCGCTCCCATACCGGGCCAGGATCCGGCCCCGGGCCCGTGGCTGGATGTTGACCCTGCTTACATCGCCTTCGTAATGCGCCAGAAGGCGCGGATCCATCACCCGGCGCCAAAGGGGCGGGATCCAGGCCAGCACGATCATGCCGGCATAGCCGGTCGGGAGCTGGGGAGCCTCTTCTGCGTGGCGGAGCGCCTGGTAGCGGCGGGTGGGGTGCGCGTGATGGTCGCTGTGGCGTTGGAGATGGAAGAGCAGGACGTTGGAGGCGACGTTGTTGCTGTTCCAGCTGTGTTCCTGACGGCAGCGTTCGTAGCGGCCATCGTCCTTGCGCTGGCGGAGCAGCCCGTAGTGCTCCAGGTAATTCACGACCTCCAGCAGCGAGAAGCCGATCACCGCCTGGACGACGAGATAGGGAAGGACGACGAGTCCGAAGACAGCCGTCAACCCGGCGAACAGAAAGATCGTCATCGCCCAGGCGCTCAGGATGTCGTTGCGGAAGCTCCAGTGTGAGATCCCGAGCCGGTCCAATCGGACCGACTCGATCGACCAGGCCGATCGCAGGCTGCCCGCCACCGTGCGGGGAAGGAACGCCCAGAAGCTCTCGCCCATCCGTGAGCTGGCCGGATCCTCGGGCGTGGCCACCCGGACGTGATGGCCGCGGTTGTGTTCGATGAAGAAGTGCCCGTACCCGGTCTGGGCCAATGCGATCCGCCCGAGCCGACGTTCGAGCTCCTCTCGCTTGTGGCCCAGCTCGTGGGCAGTGTTGATCGCGATGCCGCCGACGACTCCCATGGTCAGGGTGAGGCCGATCGACTCGACGGTCGAGAGGCCACCGTCAGCCCACTGCCAACAGGCGAAGATCAGCCCCGCGTACTGCACCGGGATGAACATGTAGGTGCACCAGCGGTAGTAGCGATCCTGCTCCAGCCACTTGAGCACGCTGTCGGGCGGGTTGGTCGGATCCAGTCCGATCGTGACGTCGAGCAGCGGAAAGAGGCCGAAGACCATCGCCGGGGCCAGGAACCAGAGCACCCCCAGCCCCGTCGCCTCGACCAGGCCCCACGAGAGGAACGGGGTGAGTGGCACCAGGACCCCGAGCATCCAGGCGTAGCGCTTGCCGTCGCGCCAACCAGCCGGGTTCAGCTCGACGTCTTCGTCGTGGTGATGATGGCCAGTCGAGCCACCATCGACCTCATTTTGAGCGAGATCCTTGTCAAAAGTGACATTCATGTATTCGTATTTTACACAAATACGATATTTGTCAAATAAGCTTCTCGCCCAGGCTGCGGGCATCCGGGTTTGAATCTATGATCGGCTCATGGCGGTAGGAGAGGCAAAGCCCGGGTACGAGCTCTGGCGCCCGAACCGGGAGAAGACCGAGTCGCAGACCATGCGTTTTCTCGTGGTCCTGATGCTGATCGTTTCCGCCGCCCTGATGCTGATCGTCACCCTCGGCGGATGGAGCGTCCTCGTCGGCGGCAGCACCTACGGGATAATCGCCCTGGTCATGGTCGGCATCTACGTCCTGCTCGCCGTTCTGACCTGGCGCTGGAGCCGTGGCGCGCTGTCACTGGTCATGGCCCTTTCGGTGCTGTTCGGGATCCTCTGCGCGGTGGGAGCCGATTCCTGGTTTGCCCGCAGCAAGGCCTACTTCACCGATCCCGGCTTGCCATCCGACCTGATCGGTCTGCTGGTTCTGTTGCTCATCCCGATTCAGATCATCCTGCTGATCGTTTCCGCGATTGCTTTCAACCAGCAGTGGCATGTGGAAGAAGAGCGGCCGATCGGTTCCAGCGATGCCGATGAGGACGGTGGCTCGGTCGGGTCCGGTTCCCTCGCCGGGGCCTCCTGAGGCGTGGCGTCATAGACTTGAGCGTCCCTGCGGCGGTGGCGGAACTGGTATACGCGACGGACTCAAAATCCGTTGCCCGCAAGGGCGTGTGGGTTCGATTCCCACCCGCCGCATAGGGAGGACACGTGGAAGCAGCCGAAGACAAGACGCCCGCTGAAGCAAATGCCGGGAAGGAGACGCCGGAAGGCGGCGTTCTCGCCGGAGGGCCGACCGGCGTCGCGGCCAGCGACCAGGAGCGGCGGGCGGCCGCCCGACTGGTCGAGGAGCTCGAGGGCAAGGGACGATCGGCACGGATCCAGGAAGTACGGATACCCGCTTCCGAATCCGCTTCGATCGTCTTCCACTCGCTGATCACGATCGCAGCCAGCCTGATCGGGCTCAAGTGGCCGGGGATAGGCGCCTTCATCTGCCTGATCGGGGCCTTCTCCTTCTATGCAGAGCGTGGGCTGGGCCTGCGGCTCCTGGGCCGGCTGATTCCGGGCCGCAGGACCAGCAACGTGCTCTCCCCTCCTCCCGGCCCGGCCTGGGAGGAAGTCGAGGTGATCTTCGCGACCGGCTATGACGTGCCGGACTCCTACCCCGTCGGCGAGTGGCTCTCCCGCCGTTTCTCGGGGCGCCTCACCGGTGACCGGATCCTCTTCTACGGCGGCATGATCGGCACCTTTGCCGCTTTGATGTTGCGGGTGGTCGGCTTCGAGGACCTCTCGCTGAACCTTTTTCAGACCCTGGCTGCAGCCATCCCGCTGGCCATGATCGCCGCCCAGGTCGACCGCCGGCTGGCCGGCACCCCCGTCGCCACCCAGGACGACCTGGCAACCGCCCGCGAAGTCATGACCGCCGCGCGGGAAGCGGACGACGGAGCCGATTCCGGATCCGGAATCGGAATCTGCCTGTTCGGGGCCGAGCGGTCCTCGGCGGACGGGGCGGCCGCCTTCCTGGGAGACCGGCGGCTGAGGTTCAAAGAAGGCTGCGCCGTGATCAACCTGGTCCGGGGCGCCCGGGGCTCGTCACCCGAGGTGACGGCCCGTGAGGGCAACCTGATGACTACCCGCATGAGCCCCGAGCTGACTGACGACAGTCCACTCAAGCCCGTCCGAGTCGCGCTCCTGTCCCAGACCGCGGCAACCGTCGCCCGCCGCCGTGGCCTCCGTGCGGCGACCGTGGTCGGCCGCGGCGAGGCCGGCATCGACCTCCTGCTGGACGCCGCCGACGGCGCCCTGCCAAACGACGAGGAGAAGAGTTGAGCCCTGAACCACTGTGGTCGCCGACCCCTGAAGCGATCGAAAGCTCGCAGCTGACCGTTTGGGCGAGGTGGCTCAGGGACCAGGGAATCGGTCCTGGCTCAGAGGAGTACGGAGATCTGTGGGCCTGGTCGACCGAGGAGCCGGAACAGTTCTGGCGTTCGATCTGGGACTACTTCGAGGTGCTGCATGACGGCGAACCGACGGCAGTTCTCTCCAGTCACGAGATGCCCGGCGCCAGGTGGTTCGAGGGCACGAAGCTCAACTACGCCGAGCACATCTTCCGGGACCGCGACCCGGATCAGATTGCGATCATCGGCCGAACCGAGAGCGGCAGTTGGAACGACGACATGACCT
>Ga0153956_1002385_pt1 | contig 13898 bp, 12 predicted proteins | sample TSFL040MetaG_FD_104704 | JGI IMG/M metagenome (GOLD analysis project Ga0153956, IMG submission 104704) | Attine ant fungus gardens microbial communities from Florida, USA - TSFL040 MetaG | ecosystem: Host-associated > Fungi > Mycelium > Unclassified | place: USA: Florida, Wekiwa Springs... | reverse complement strand
GCTGAACTGCCTGCCTGGCTGCACAGATACAACTGGCATCGCCCACACGGCAGCCTAAAGTCAAAACCACCCATCAGTCGCCTCGATCTAACCCGGGACAACCTCTTGAGGCTCCACAGCTAGGTCTTCGGGTCCGAGCCCCGGGTGATGGGGGTAAAGCAGCGTCAAGCGCGGGGCGCGATAGAGCTGCGCATAGGCCATCATCTGATAAACGTCGGCCTGCGAGACCCCTTGCTTGGGGTCATCGATGCGAGAAGAAATTCGCTTCCACTTGGTGTCGATGACGTGGGTGATCGCACCGCCCCGGCGGATCAGAATGTCGGGCTTGGTCTGGAAGAGCCCTCGCTCACTATCCTGCGCGCTCAGGCAGAACAGGCGCCCGCCCTGCAACGAGACGGTCAGTCCTGTTCCCGCTAGCGCCCGGGCAATCAGCCGCCCGACATATTCTTCGAACAGCGCGTTCATCTCGAACAGCATCGCTGTGCCCTGACCTGCGCCGCCTGTAGTCGTCTGATAGCGATCCTGCAAAAACAAGCGGGCCATGGTGAAGAGTTCTTGCCAGGACCGGTTGGTGCGATCGATGACGACATCATCCCAGCGCAGTGCCGAAACCGGTACATCGGTAATGTCGGCATAGACGAAGGCCAACTCTCGCAGACGTTGCTGGTTGGCACTGCGCCGTGAGACGCGGAGAAGACGCACTACGGCCGCCTTCATGATCCGGTTGAGCGCGATGTCTTCGGCCAACAGATCGAACCGGCAGGCAAGGCGCGAGGGGTTGACCGCATGGCGTGTGAACTGGCGGGTGATGTCGAGCTGGCCGCGCAACGTCGGCAAGTCTTCCTCGCGTTCGACATACCGACGCGGCATCCCCTTGCGAAGGGCCGTGGTCAGCTTGTCGCAAAAGATGCGTATCAGGATTTCGAGCAGGGTCTCGCGCTGCCAGGCGAGATCGGTGATGATGCCTAGATCGATCTTGAGATCGAGCGCGACGGCCAGCATATGGACCAAGCGTTTACGGATCGCCGCGTTCTGATGATCGGGAGCTTCACCGGGCGCCACATCGATTTTTGGCAGGATCTCCAGGCTCGCATCGCCCGCTGCCAGAATTCCGACCACGCCGCGTGCGCGCAAGGCATGCCGGCCATGTTCGAGCACCCCGCTGCCGCCACGGCCGGCAAAGGCCGAGCGCGCTGCCAGACCCGCCAACCGGTCGGCATGGTGGGCCGGGATCTGCCCCTCGCCCTCGCCATAGGCGAGCTTGTCCCATTCTCGAACCGTATAGGCAGGCATCAGGCTGCAAAGTCCGAGAAATCGAAACTGGCCTTCACACTCCAGCGCCGCTTGTCTCCCCCCAGTTCATCATCACCAAAGCCGGCCGGAGCCGGAAGACTCTTTGATTCGAGGAAATGAGCGCCATTGGTGCCGTCGCCATCGCCGAGCACTGCGGCAACCTTCGACCAGTCCTCATAGAAATACTCGGCCAAAAGCGGGATGACCTTGTGGCGCATGACGGCCTCGACATCGGCACGAGAGCTGCATCCAGTGAAATAGGCGTGACCGATCTGGTGCTCGCGATCGAAGAGATATTCGATCCGCTCATTGATGGTGTGCAGCAGCTTGCACAGATCAATTCCGTCGAGATTTTCCGCATCGAGCGTCCGGACATTCAGCGCCCGGCGAAGCTCTGCAATGTCCGGCATCAGCTCGCGGAAGGTGAAGCGGCGACGCAGGGCGGTATCAAGCAGCGCAATCGAGCGATCCGCGGTGTTCATCGTGCCGATGATGTGCAGATTAGCCGGCACGCCGAACTCATCGCCTGAATATGGCAGATGCACCTTGATGGCGTTGGGTTGCCCCAGACGCTTGTCCGGCTCCAGGAGCGTGATCAATTCGCCGAAAACCTTGGAAATGTTGGCCCGATTGATTTCGTCGATAATCAACACGAAGGCCTCGCGCTCAGCGTCAGCCTCCTTGATCGCGCTGTTCATGTAGCGCTCAAGAGCCGGAATATTGAGGCGCTCCTTCTTCAGCCCGTAAAGCGACCGCATCGTGAAATTGCGCACCCTGGTCGAAAACCACCGCAGGAGCGATTTCGACGCCCTGCCCTAAAGCAACAGGAAAGAAGCGGAATGACCACGAAAGCGGGCATCGCCCATGCCGAACTGAAGACCAAGCAGCGCGCTATTCGCGAGGGCTTCCCGCCAACCATGGGCCTGCGCGTGCATCGCGCCATCAGCTGGATCGGCCGCGCCGAAACCTGCGGGACGGATGAGGATGCGCGCTTCATCTTCCTGTGGATCGCGTTCAACGCCGCTTATGCCGATGAAGGGGAGTTCCAGACGATCCAGCCGGGCGAACGGGCCGCCTTCGCCGACTTCTTCGGCAGGCTGATCGATCTCGACGAGCAGCGCCGGATCTATGGCGCGATCTGGCAACGCTTCTCGGGACCGGTGCGGCTGCTGATGGACAACCGCTACGTCTTCAATCCGTTTTGGCAGCACCATAACGGAATCGTGGGTTTCGAAGATTGGGAAGAGCGTTTCAAAGCCTCCTCGCGTGCGTTCGCGCAGGCGGTCCAGAGCGGCGATACCAAGCGCGTGCTCAGCTTCGTCTTCGATCGGCTTTACGTGTTGCGCAACCAGCTCGTCCATGGCGGTTCGACCTGGAACAGCGGCATCAACCGCACTCAGGTCCGAGACGGCGCGGCCATTCTCGGCTTCCTCATGCCTGTCTTCGCCGATCTGATGATGGACAATCCCCACCAGGACTGGGGCAAGCCCTTCTATCCAGTTGTGCCCTGAAGCCCGGTAGCATCAGGCCGGCCGAAAGCGGTGCGTCCGGAAAAGGCATACAAATTTCGGACACAGCGCCCGGTGATCCGCAAAATTAGCGACATTCCCCGTGCGGGGACATAGACATCAGCCATATGCCGCCTTCCCGATGGCCTGCGCGAGCCAGGTGGGGAACTGCAGCGCGGCCACGACCAATTCACGAAACGCATCACGCGGCATCTTTCGCTTCAATGTCCTGAGCGCGGTCTCCGCTCTCTCCGGACCGAGCCAAGCCAGCGCTCGCACAGCCTCCCCTGCCGGCCGATTGGCCAAAGCCAATTGCCAGCGTGGCGCATGCCGCAGTTCCACGACCTGCTCGCCAAGGTGCATCTTTCGGCTGCACCCGGATGTCAGATAGACCAACCGCACCGGCACCTGTGTCGTCAGGCCAAGGGCATTTGCCGCAGCGACGCCATTCGAGACAATGGTTTCGCCCCTTTGAGTCGCCAGCGCTTCGACAGCCTGTTCGACCGAAGGTGCGCGGGTGCCGAACCGGCTGGCGATGGGACGCAGGTAAACGCCGCGACCAGCACGGATGAGCTGCCCACGCTCGGTCAAACGCGACAACGCCTGATCGACCGCAGATCGATTTCCGAGATGCAGCAGGCACTTGGCAGACACGGACGTCCCTTCGGGCAAGCCCGCCGTGTGCGTCAAAATCTGTTCAGTCAGCCTGGTCATGGTTGTTCTCGCGTCAGAAATATACGTAGTTTTCTGACAGTTTCCAAGGAGGCGAACTGAACGGCGAAAGCCGGATAAAGGGGAAAGCCTTCCCCTGCGGCCAAGCCAGGGTCTCGGCCGACCCCTTCTGCGGGGAGAGCCCCGCAACGCCCCCCGATAGAGTGAGAGTGCGGACGGGTTTCCCGTGACGGGTCGAGGGCTGGAGAAGAGGTCTCCGGCGCCCGTCGCGGAGAACCGCGATGTTCAGGAAAAACCACAGCGCCCGCGCCAGTTCAGGCCGGACGAGCCTCTATGACGACATCACCGGCAAGATCGTTGCCGAGCTGGAAGCCGGCCGTGCGCCCTGGGTCCAGCCATGGGGGTCGGCCGCGGCCAAGGCGCCGCTCGCCATGCCCCGCAACGCTGCGACCGGACGGCACTATTCCGGCATCAATGTGCTCATCCTCTGGGGGGCGGTGATCCAGCACGGCTTCCCCGGCCAGAGCTGGCTCACCTTCCGCCAGGCGCTGTCGCTGGGTGGCAATGTCCGCAAGGGCGAGCATGGCACGACCGTCGTCTATGCCGACCGCTTCACGCCGGAAGACGAGAAGCGCCGCGCTCGCGAGACCGGCGAGGATGCCGCCGCGATTCCGTTTCTCAAGCGCTTCACCGTCTTCAACGCCGCGCAATGCGACGGCCTGCCGGACGACATCGCCGCCATCGCTCCACCGCCGCCGCCTGGCCTCATCGAGCCGCGTGTCGAGGCTCTGATCGAAGCGACGGGCATCGATTTCCGCATCGGCGGCGATCGCGCTTTCTATGTGCCGGCGCACGACTATGTGCAGGTGCCGCCGCCGCAGGCCTATTTCGAGCCGATCAACTGGCACCGCACGGCCCTGCACGAACTTGGGCACGCCAGCGGCCATGCCTCCCGGCTCGGTCGCGATCTGACCGGCGGTTTCGGCACGAAGAAATACGCCTTCGAGGAGTTGGTGGCCGAGATCAACGCGGCCTTCTGCTGCGCGTCTGTCGGCATCGTACCGACCGTCCGCCATGCCGACTATATCGGCGCCTGGCTGGAGGTGCTGCGCGAGGACAATCGCGCCATCGTCCGCGCCGCCTCCCAGGCGAGCAAGGCGGCCGATTGGCTGCTCGGCTTCCTGCCCGACGCCGATCTCGGCCCGGACGACACCATGGCCGGCGACGAACGGCAGGCGGCATAATCGACCTGAAAACCGGAAAGGCGGGAAAGCGGGTCTCCGGCTTCACGCCTTTCCGCTTCTGCGGTGCTGCCCTTCTTAGAGTGAGAGGGCGGCGCTTCGCTTCGTGACGGGTTGGAGGTCGAGAGAGAGTCTCCCGGCCGCCCGTCGCGGAGTAACGAACATGGCGAGTGCCATCCAGAAGATCACCCTGTCGTCGGCGCGCGACATCCCCTTCAACAAGCTGGTGCTGAGCCAGTCCAACGTCCGCCGCGTCAAGGCCGGCGTCTCGATTGAGGAAATGGCCGAGTCCATCGCCCGGCGCGGCCTCATCCAGAGCCTCCATGTCCGTCCCGTCCTCGACGCCGATGGCGCGGAGACCGGCATGTTCGAGGTGCCGGCCGGCGGTCGCCGCTATCGCGCACTCGAACTGCTCGTGAAGCAGAAGCGTTTGGCCAAGACGGCGACGGTGCCCTGCGTCATCGGCGACGCCCACAGCGACATCCTCGTCGACGAAGTATCGCTGGTCGAGAACATGGAACGCGCACCGCTCCATCCGCTCGACCAGTTCCGCGCCTTTCAGGCCATGCGCGACAAGGGCATGACCGAGGAGGCCATCGCCGCTGCCTTCTTCGTCAACGTCACCGTGGTAAAGCAGCGCCTGCGGCTCGCCTCCGTCTCGCCGACCCTGCTCGAAATCTATGCCGATGACGGCATGACGCTCGAACAGCTCATGGCCTTCACCGTCAGCCCCGATCATGCCCGTCAGGAGCAGGTCTGGGACGCGATCAAGGATAGCCGGCAGAAGGAGCCCTATCAGATCCGGCGGATGCTGACCGAGACCGCGGTACGCGCCTCGGACAAGCGGGCCATTTTCGTCGGCATCGATGCCTACGAGGCCGCAGGCGGCATCGTACTGCGCGATCTGTTCCAGTCCGACGACGGCGGTTGGCTGCAAGACCCCGTCCTGCTCGACCGTATGGTGGCGGAGAAGCTGAAAGCCACCGCCGATCAGATCGCCGAGGAAGGCTGGAAGTGGATCGAGGTCGCGGTGAGCTTCCCCTATGGCCACGACCACGGCCTGCGTGAACTCTCCGGCGTTGCGGTCGATCTGACCGACGAGGAACGCATGGCCCGCGAGGCGCTGCGCGAGGAATATGACCGAATCGAAGCGGAATATTCCGAGGCCGACGAGTTGCCAGACGCGATCGATCAACGTCTCGGCGAGATCGAGCAGGCGCTGGAGGCCTTCGAGAACCGCCCCGTCAGCTACGATCAGGCCGACATCGCAATCGCCGGCGCCTTCGTCAGCCTCGACGCCGACGGCTCTCTGTCGATCGACCGCGGCTATGTCCGCGCCGAGGATGAGCCCCAGGCCGAGCCCGATTGCGAGGCGTCCGGGGGCGACCAGCCCGATACGCCGGCCGTCCAACGCGCGGTCATCACCATCGGTGGCAAGCCCGCCGAGCCCGAGGACGATGAGGAAGACGGCATCAAGCTGCTCCCTGAGCGTCTCGTGATCGAGCTGACGGCCCATCGCACCCTGGCGCTGCGCAACGCGCTGGCGGAAAACCCGCACGTCGCCATGACCATGTTGCTGCACAAGCTTCTGAGCGACACCTTCATCCACACCAACCCGTCCGGTTGCCTCGAGGCCAATGTCCGCCACATCTTCTTCTCGGCCCAGTCCGAGGAATTGAAGGACAGCCCATCGGCGCAGGCGATCAACGATCGCCACGAACGCTGGGGGGATCACATCCCCGCTGACGATCAGGCGCTCTGGGCATGGCTGACCGATCTCGATGACAGCACGCGCCTGGAGCTTCTGGCGCTTTGCGTCAGCTACGGCGTCAATGCGCTGTTCGAGCGTCCGAACCCCTATTCCGGCTCGGGCGTCAGCCAGCATGGCCTCGACGTGCGTCTGGCGCAGGCCGACCGGCTCGCACGGGCTACGGGCATGGACATGGTGGCCGCAGGCTGGAAACCCACGGTCAGCAACTATCTCGGCCGCGTGACCAAGCCCCGCATTCTCGAGGCCGTCCGCGAAGGCGCCGGCGAGCGGGCCGCGCAGCTCATCGACCACATGAAGAAGGGCGACATGGCCAAGGAAGCCGAACGCCTTCTGACCGACAGCGGCTGGCTGCCCGAGCCGCTGCGCCTGGCGTCCGTCGATGGCGATCAGCCTGGTCCCGACGATCAGGCCGATACCGGCGAGGACACCGCCTTGCCGGACTTCCTCACCGAGGGCGGCGAAGACGACGATACCGCCGACGACGAGGATGAGGTCCAGCACGCCGTCGCCGCCGAATAGCGCGGATCGCGCGGGGCGACACCGTTTGTCCCGCGCATCTCACCCAGACCTTCCACACCGCCCGGTTCCACGGTCGACAGCCTCAACGGCTGTGCCGTGCGTGCCGGGCATTCTCGTTTCAGGAGCCTGTCATGGCCGACTATTTCACCCATTTCTCGTGCCTGCTCGATGTCGGCACGCCCGAGAACGCCGCCCGCGCGCTCGACCTCTACAACCGCCTCTCCGAGGCTGGCGCATCGGAAGAACCGCCTTCCGAGGGCTTCCTCCTCTCGATCCAGCCCGAGCATGGCGGCACGCAGCTCTGGATGCACGACGACGTCACTGGCGATCCCGAGCGTCTGATCCAGTTCGTGAAGCGCTGCGCCGCAGAGTTCGGTCTGACCGGTCGCTGGGGTTTCCAATATGCCAACACCTGCTCGAAGCCCCGGCTCGATGGCTTCGGCGGCGGTGCGCATGTTCTCGATCTCGCCAGCGGGGAGACCGTGGACTGGATCTACACCGATGGCTGGCTCGACCAGATCCTCTCCAACGAGGGAGGCCCGCTATGAGCATCCCGTCCTATGCCGAGAGCAATTTTCAGACGCTGCTGCGCGCTGCCGGTGACGGCAACCTTGCGCTCATGGAATGCCTCGATGCCGTGACCGGCGCTCCGCGTTACGTCATCTGCGCGGTGGGACGAAACGATGGTGATTTCGTCTTCACGCCCTTCGGCCACCTCGCCGACGGCAATCCCTATGACGCCTATCTGCCGCCCGACCCTGGCGATCCTGGCGGCTACATTCATCCGGGCACGCCCGGAGAAGCGTCATGATGGACATCGACGCCATCTTCGCCGCCGATCGTGAGCGTCCGTCCGCCGAGCGGTCTCTCCCCTGGCTGGAAACCAGAGACGGTATCACCGTCGTCGTGGAACCCAAGCCCCATTGGGCCAGCGACATGCGGGCCTTCCGTGCCGAGGCTCGCGAATATTGCGCCTATGCCGATTGGACCGCGAACGGCGCGCGCGCCCGGTTCTTCGGGCACATCGACACCAGCGGCAATGACCTGATCCGCAAGGCGCGCAGGCTCGTCGCCCGCGAGATCACCGACGGACACTGGGCCTGACCTCTCAAAGCGCCTCTGCCGCTCGGCCGAGGCGCTTTTTTCATGTCGGCAGCGACGTGTTCGAGAGTGAGAGGGCCGCCGGGACGGATTTGAGTCCGTGCGGTCGAGAGAGAGTGCCGTCCGGGCCTGCCGTTCCCGCTCTCCCGAGGTTCCGATCCATGAACATCATGTCCCCCGTGGCCGGTCCGGCTGCGCCCGTTGCCCGCGCGTCCGCCATCATCGCCGCCGCCCATCAGCTTCTCACCCTGATCGAACGCGGCCAGCGGATCGACAACGCCAATCTCCGCATCGCCATGGAAACTGCCTTCGAGGCTTCCGACACGAGTGGCGCCTGGGACTGGAAGACGGCCTACGAAGCCTGTGAATGCGCGACCGTCCTGTTCCTGCGCAAATACGGACGTGCGCTTTTCCGTAAAGCCGGCACTCCGGCTGCACGGCTTTCCGCTTTGTCGAAAATCACCGGCCTTCTGCCAACACACACCCGTCGCTCGGAGGAAGCCCAGGCGCTTCAGCAATTCTCGACGCCGGCCCCGCTCGGCCTCGCCGCTATCGCGGCGGCCGCGATCACACCGCACGACATTGTGCTGGAGCCGTCGGCAGGCACGGGTCTTCTCGCCATCCTCGCCGAGATCAGCGGCGGCTCGCTGCTCCTCAACGAACTGGCGGAAACCCGCGCCGATCTACTTGGCCAGCTCTTTCCGGCCCTTGCCGTCACGCGGTGTGACGCCGCCCAGATCGACGACCACCTTCCGGCGTGCGCCGTCCCTTCCGTCATCGTGATGAACCCGCCCTTCTCGGTGATGGCGCACGTCTCCGGTCGGGTCGCCGACGCCGCAGCGCGTCATGTTGCTTCGGCCCTGGCGCGGCTTGCCGATGGTGGGCGTCTGGTGACGATCACCGGCGCGAACTTCGGCCACGAGCAACCGGCCTGGCGCGACACCTTCGTCCGGCTTCAGGAGCGTGGTCGCGTCGTCTTCACCGCGGCGATCCACGGCTCGGTCTATGCCAGGCATGGCACGAGCATCGAAACGCGGCTCACCGTCATCGACAAGCTGCCGGCCGAAGACCCGGCCGCGTTTCCCCTGTCCGCTGGCCTCGCGCCTGACGTCGCTACGCTGCTCGCATGGATCGAAGCGCAGATTCCACCGCGGCTGCCGGTCGCTCTGCCCGACATCGCGCCGCCCGTGTCGGGCTCGGCGCCCCGCAGCGTGCGGGGTTATCTCGCGCGCACCGCCACGAAGCGTCCGGCCGCAAGCTCAATCATGGACCCGCAGGGCGTTGAACTCGCCTACGACACGATGGACTGGACGCCGCCGGAAGGCGCCCACCTCACGGACGCGATCTATGAAGAATATGGATTGCAGTCGATCCGTATTGCCAGTTCTCAGGCGCACCCCACCAAGCTCGTGCAGTCGGCGGCCATGGCGAGCGTTGCACCGCCCAAGCCCGCCTATCGGCCGATGCTGCCCGCGAACATCACCGATCTCCTGTCGGACGCCCAGCTCGAAACCGTCATCTATGCCGGCGAAGCCCATTCGGACTTTCTCGCCGGCTCCTGGACCGTCGATGCAACCTACGATCTCGTGCAGGCAGCCAAGCCCGATGGCGAAAACGCCGTGCGCTTCCGGCGCGGCTTCATGCTCGGCGACGGCACCGGGGCCGGCAAAGGCCGTCAATCTGCCGGCATCATCCTCGACAACTGGTTGCGCGGTCGTCGCAAGGCGGTCTGGATCTCCAAATCCGACAAGCTGATCGAGGACGCCCAGCGCGACTGGTCGGCACTCGGTATGGAGCGCCTGCTGGTCACGCCGCTGTCGCGTTTCCCGCAAGGGCGGCCCATCACGCTCTCGGAAGGCATCCTGTTTGCAACCTATGCCACGCTACGGTCCGACGACCGTGGTGAGAAGGTTTCCCGCGTCCGGCAGATCGTCGAATGGTTGGGCTCCGATTTCGATGGAGTGATCATTTTCGACGAGAGCCACGCCATGGCCAATGCCGCAGGTAGCAAGGGAGAACGCGGCGACGTTGCCGCCTCGCAGCAGGGACGCGCGGGCCTTCGGCTCCAGCATGCCCTGGCCAACGCGCGCGTCGTCTATGTGTCGGCTACCGGCGCGACCACCGTCCACAATCTCGCCTATGCCCAGCGGCTCGGCCTGTGGGGCGGTGAGGATTTCCCCTTCGCCACCCGCGCCGAATTTGTCGAGGCGATCGAGGACGGCGGTGTCGCGGCCATGGAAGTGCTCGCCCGCGATCTGCGTGCGCTGGGCCTCTATACCGCCCGCTCGCTCTCCTACGATGGCGTCGAATATGAGCTGATCGAGCACGCCCTGAGCGACGAGCAGCGGCGTATCTACGATGCCTACGCCAGCGCCTTCACCGTCATCCACAATCATCTCGACGCCGCGATGCAGGCGGCCAACATCACCGGCAGCCCAGATAGCGGGGGAGCCACACTGAACCGCCAGGCCAAATCCGCCGCGCGCTCGGCCTTCGAGTCCGCCAAGCAGCGTTTCTTCGGCCATCTGCTTACGTCGATGAAAACGCCCACGCTGATCCGCTCCATCAAGCGCGATCTTGAGGATGGCCGCGCCGCTGTCGTCCAGATCGTATCGACCGGCGAAGCGCTGATGGAGCGCCGGCTGGCAGAAGTCCCGACCGAGGAATGGAACGATATTCGCGTCGACATCACGCCGCGCGAATATGTTCTGGACTATCTGGCCCATTCCTTTCCGGTCCAGCTCTACGAGCCGTTCACGGATGGCGAGGGCAATCTGTCCTCGCGCCCGGTCTATCGCGACGGCCATCCCGTCGAGAGCCGCGAAGCTGTCACGCGCCGTGACGAGCTGATCGAACGGCTCGCCTCCCTGCCTCCCGTTCCGGGCGCGCTCGACCAGATCGTCCAGCGCTTCGGCACCGATATGGTCTCCGAGGTGACGGGCCGCTCCCGGCGCATCGTCCGCAAAGGCGAACGCTTCGCCGTCGAAAACCGCGCGCCATCCGCCAACCTTGCCGAGACGGCTGCGTTCATGGACGACCTGAAGCGCATTCTCGTGTTCAGCGACGCCGGCGGCACCGGCCGCAGCTATCACGCAGAACTGTCAGCAAAGAACCGGCGTCTGCGCGTACATTATCTGCTCGAACCCGGATGGAAGGCCGACGCCGCCATCCAGGGTCTGGGTCGCACCAACCGCACCAATCAGGCTCAGCCGCCGCTGTTCCGCCCGATCGCCACGAACGTCAAAGCCGAGAAACGCTTCCTGTCCACGATCGCACGCCGGCTCGATACGCTGGGCGCGATCACGCGCGGTCAGCGCCAGACCGGCGGCCAGGGCCTGTTCCGGCCCGAGGACAATCTGGAATCGAGCTACGCCCGCGATGCGCTGCGGCAGCTCTATCTCCTGATCGTACGCGGCAAGGTCGAGGGTTGCTCGCTGGGTCGCTTCGAGTCCGCGACCGGCCTGAAACTGACGGACGATAGCGGTATCAAGGACGAGTTGCCGCCGATCACCACGTTCCTCAACCGCCTGCTGGCGCTGACCATCGAGCTTCAGGGCATCCTCTTCACCGCCTTCGAGCAATTGCTCGACGCCAAGGTGGCCGGAGCCATCGCCAGCGGCGTCTATGATGTCGGGCTGGAAACGCTGACGGCGGAGAGTTTCGTCGTCACTGAGCGCACGACCATCTACACCCATCCGGCAACAGGCGCGCAGACGCGGCTGCTCACCATCACCGAGCGCCGCCGAAACCAACCAACCACGCTCGATACGGCGCTCGACTGCCTCGACGATCCGCATGCCCGGCTGCTCATCAACGCGCGGTCGGGACGCGCTGCCGTCCAGGTGCCGGCGCCGTCCATCATGCTCGACGACGGCGAGATCGAGCGCCGTGTCCGCCTGATCCGGCCGATGGAACAGCACCACGCAACCCTCGCCACGATGGAAGACAGCCATTGGCAGGAAGCCGATCGCGGCAGCTTTGCAGCGGTCTGGCAGCGTGAAGTTGACGAGGTGCCCGCCTTCACCGATGGCACGATCCACATGGTCAGCGGCTTGCTCCTGCCCGTGTGGAAGCGCCTGCCGAACGAGTCGACGCGCGTCTATCGGCTTCAGACCGATGATGGCGAACGCATCATCGGAAGACGGGTTTCGTCCGCCTGGGCCATGAATGCCGCCTCGACGGGAACGGCCAATCTCAGCAGCGATGATGCCTACGCCGCTCTGGTGGATGGCCACACCATCCTCGACCTGGCCAGCGGGCTCCAGCTCCGCCGCGCGCGCGTCATGGGCGCGAACCGGATCGAACTGTCCGGCTTCACCGAGGCCATGCGGGATCGCCTGCGCACCTACGGCCTCTTCAGCGAGATCATCTCGTGGAAGCTTCGCTTCTTCGTGCCGGTCGACACCTCCGGTCCCGCCATCCTCGGCAAGCTGCTCGACACCTATCCGGTCGAGCGGATCAGCGAGCGCGAGGCAGCGTGATGGCTCGGCGGGACGCTTCTGAACTAGCCCACAGTCTCGGCCGACAGGCCGAGGCGGTCTGCCGCCACTATCTCTCCAACGGCCACCGGCAGGGCAATTACTGGCAGGTTGGCGATGCTCGCAACGCCACAGGCCGCTCCATGTTCGTGCGCCTGCGCGATACCCCGAAGGGGCCGGCAGGCAAATGGACCGACGCCGCCACCGGCGAACATGGCGACCTTCTCGACATCATCCGGGAATCGCTGGGCCTCATCGACTTCACCGACGTCGCCGACGAGGCGCGAACCTTCCTCAGCCTGCCGCATCCCGAACCGGACCCGCCAGTGCCGCGTCGTGGCATGGCGCCGGCACCATCCGGATCGGCCGAAGCAGCACGGCGCCTCATCTCCATGTCGAAGCCGATCGCCGGCACCATCGTGGAAACGTATCTGCGCGGACGCGGCATTACGCTTCTGCACTGTACCGGAAGCCTGCATTTCCACCCGCGCTGCTACTACAGGCCCGAATATGGATCGACCGAGACATGGCCCGCCATGATCGCCGCCGTCACGGACCTCGACGGCAAGGTCACCGGCGCGCACCGCACCTGGCTTGCACCGGACGGCTCCGACAAGGCGCCGATCGACACGCAGCGCAAGGCAATGGGCGATCTCCTGGGCATGCCGTCCGTATCGGTGTGCCCGGTAGCGTCATGGCGGCCGGCGAAGGCATCGAGACCATGCTGTCGCTCCGTCAGGTCCTGCCCGACATGGCGATAGCGCCGGCGCTCTCGGCCGCACATCTCGCCGCCATCCTGTTCCCGCCGATGCTTCGACGGCTCTACATCGTCCGCGACAACGATCCTGCAGGGGACGGCGCTCGGGACATCCTGATCGAGCGGGCGAACGCCGAGGGGATCGAGGCCATTCCACTGTCGCCGGCGCTCGGGGACTTTAACGAGGATATTCGACGGCTCGGGATCGATGCGCTCAGGGCAGGCGTGCGGGTGCAACTCGCACCGGAGGATGTCGCGCGCTTCATGAGCCTGGCGGCGTAACCGGAAGGGGCTGAAGGGCGAGGCACAGTCGCCGTGCCCGCAAGGATGCGTCAACCCTCGAAAGAGGACCGCGCCTCGGCCTTCGAGAGGGCGATCGGCCGTCAAACGGGCCGGATCGGCAATGGCTGCGGCCGACGATTTTCCGGCGGCGCGTGCCGCGCCTTTCCATCGCGAAGCAAAATCGCCGGCCTTCGCCATCCTCCGCTAGCGCTGCGGCCCTCCGCTTCGCTCCGGGTGCAGGTCCGTCCCGCCCGACGGCTTCGTCGCCATGAAGGC
>Ga0153956_1002384_pt1 | contig 13909 bp, 12 predicted proteins | sample TSFL040MetaG_FD_104704 | JGI IMG/M metagenome (GOLD analysis project Ga0153956, IMG submission 104704) | Attine ant fungus gardens microbial communities from Florida, USA - TSFL040 MetaG | ecosystem: Host-associated > Fungi > Mycelium > Unclassified | place: USA: Florida, Wekiwa Springs... | reverse complement strand
GACAATCACGGCTAACGGAGGTATTGCGCCCTTTACCTATACGGTCAGCACAGGAACACTGCCCTCCGGGTTGACCCTGAACTCTACGACCGGCGTGATCACCGGCACACCAACGACAGCGGGTAACTATAACTTCACGGTGACGGCAACAGGAAGCGGTGGTGCGACCGGAAGTCAGAGCTACGCCGTAACGGTGGCTGCTCCGATTACGATTACCCCGGCGACTCTGCCAGCAGGGACGGTTGGCACAGCCTACATCCAGACAATCACGGCTAACGGAGGTATTGCGCCCTTTACCTATACGGTCAGCATAGGAACACTGCCCTCCGGGTTGACCCTGAACTCTACGACCGGCATGATCTCCGGCACACCAACCACAGCGGGTAACTATAACTTCACGGTGACGGCAACAGGAAGCGGTGGTGCGACCGGAAGTCAGAACTACACCGTGACAGTGGCTGCCCCGATTACGTTGGACTTCACGTTTACGAATACGGGGGCGAGCGCATACACGGCAGTTCCGGGAGCGGTGGCAACGTATAGCTTTGCTGTGGCTCCTCTGAATGGAGCCTACCCCGGATCTGTGAGCTTTAGTGTAACGGGCCTTCCGGATGGGGCGTCTGCCAACTTCACCCCGGTTACCGTTGGAGCAAACGCCGGAGCCACACCTATAGGGATGAAGGTTCAAACGGTGGCGGCAGTCGCACAGAACCACAGCAACCCTCTCGGGCGCGAACTCGTACTTGCCTTGTTGCTCTTACCTTTCGGTGTGAAGCGCAGTGTACGTAAGAAGCTAAACGGCCGGCTGCTGCTGTTGCTCCTGCTGCTGGGCGTGACTACAGCTGCGATGAGCGGCTGCGGCTCTCTCAACGGCTTCATGCTGCAGGGCCAGAAAACCTACACGCTGACCGTAACCGCAACGAGTGGAACACTGCAGCATAGCCAGACGGTCACACTGATCGTGCAGTAGCAGAATCGATAGAGGCAACAGGAGAGTAAGCATGATGAATACAAGACGTAGGATGCTATCGATGGCTGCCCTGGTGATGACAGCACTTCCGGTTGCGAAGGTGGCTGCGGCACAGGTAGCACCAGCAACGGAAGCGAAGCTGGACCTTGCCATTACCTACGATACCCTGCACACGAACCACCTTATTGCGCGGGAGTTCTGGATGCAGGGCGGAGCCATAGAGATGGGGGCATCGCTTTATCGTGGCTTGGGCATCGTGGCACGCGTGGAGGGTCTGCACGCAAACGCGAACTCTGCTAACGGCGTCCCGTTGAACCTCGTGACAACGGTCTTTGGACCTCGCTACACAATGGAGATGAGCCACCAACGATATGCGGTCTTCGGCGAAGGCTTGGTGGGTATATCGAACGGCTTTGACAGCCTCTTCTCTGAAGGCTCAGGACCGGTAGGGGCAGTCAATGCAGGCACAACCTCCAGTGCCAATGCACTTGCTGTAGATGTTGGCGGTGGTGTCGATGTGCGACTCAATCATCGACTGGCGATCCGAGCCATCCGCCTCAGCTATCTCCGTACTCAATTTCCCAATACCACTACGAATGTCCAGAACAGTCTAAGTATGAGCACCGGGATCGTGCTTAGATTTGGAAGATGAGAACTCCACCTACAGTCAGGGAGATGAGGCAATAAGTACCAGCCTGAGCAGGTGGTCAACGCGGATCATTGGAGTTTACCCTTACGTCCGCGCCAGGGCAGCGCACTCAGGATGGCTTGGTTTCCTTATTCATGCGCGTCAGCGCACAGGACTTTCAGGGGTCGTGTTGCGGCAGGAACAGGTCACTGGCGGCGTTCCAGGCTTCCATTGCCAAAGGCTCCCATCCTCGACGATGCAGGACAAGTAATTGGTGCTTCCAAGATCGCGCGCGATATATCCGAAAAGAGGCGGAATCAGCGTGTGTTGATTCAATCAGAGAAACTCAGCGCCAGTTCGCGGATGGCCGCCATCGTGGCGTATGAACTCAACAATCCGCTCGCAGCGGTGCAGAATCTTATCTACTCAGCCCGCCAATCGTCCGTCGGTAATCCAGAAGCAACGCCGACCCTAAAAGCCGGTGCGCCCACGCGCACCCGACCTTGCGAAGCAAAAGCAACCGCAACAAAAAAACGCTGAGGTGAGAGTACCGGGACATGCGTTACGCTGTGGACCTGAGACATTCGTTACAAGCCCCTTGCGATGGCGATGGTTCGAGTTGAGGGGGCATGAGAAGACATCTACAGTCGTCGAGGCCGTGGGAATCCCGAAGGGATTTCCAAAGAGTGTGGGAAGTGTGGGAAGCCGGCTTCATGGCTTTCCATGCTTTCCATACTCTGTCATTTCCACGGTCTGCTTTTCACGCCGAAAATGCTGGGTAAACCGAAAGGTCGCAATCTGCGGACCAAATTGCCCGCAGGACGATGACCTTCTTTACGAATTCGTCGTCTTGATATGTAGTAGTTAACTAGTACATTATGTCCGCGTGAGAAAGACGCCAAAAGTCGAGACGGCTTCATTTGCCTTTCGTCTGGACATCCACAGCGGTGTTCCTGTGTACCGACAGATCATCGATCAGGTTCAGGCCGCTGTATGCGCAGGGATACTGACAGTTGGAGACCAGCTTCCTACTGTGCGACAAGTCGCCGTCGATCTGGTCATCAATCCCAACACCGTTTCGCGGGCTTATCGCGAAATGGAGATCCGCGGCACAGTCGATACCCAGCAAGGCTCCGGCACTTTCATTGCCGATAAGAAGATCGAATATGCCAAAGGCGAGCGCGAGCGGCAGCTAGGGCAACTGGTTGGAGAATTCGTGTCGCGGGCCGGCTCAGCAGGTTTCACGGTCGATCAACTGGTGAAAGCCCTGCGTGAGCTCTCAGCCGAAGTTGAACCGAAGAGGAGATAAAGAATGCTCAAGCTTAATCACGTCAATAGCGTTGCTCTTACCGTATTCCTGTTCTGCATTCTGGGTGGGATCACGGTTGAGAAGTTCACGAGTTCTCCGCTTGCTATCGTACTGGGCGGCCTGATCGGCGTTTACTTCCTCTTCGCGGTCAAGGTCGTCGACCAATGGCAGAAGGTGGCCGTTCTTCGCTTTGGCCGATACCACGGGGTGCGCGGCCCGGGCCTCTTTCTCATCATCCCAATCGTCGAAACGTTGAGCCGTTATGTGGATCAACGGGTGAGGACTTCATCAGTTGAGAACGAAGGATCTGCCTTCGCGATAATTTCGAACCGGTCGCTATCTGCCCAAGTAGGAGAGCCTAGCACTCGATTCGCACTGAGATTGTAGGCGCCCATGATGCAGCGTAAGAGCGTTACGTTCTGCCCTAGCAGCTGTCCTTTGCTTGTTATAAGTCCTGAAGCAATCGTTGGATCCGGTCGGCTCTGATGTATCGAGACCACATCAAAGGAGGGTTCCGGTGACTGAACTACGTCGCGCTGCTGGGCCCCGCAGCTATATATGCAAAGCGTCAAAACGAAGGAAAGAAAGCAGAACTGCTTCACGGACTCACCACACCCAACTTCAGTTTGCACATCCTTGATGGCGTTGCGCTACCAAGTTCACTATTTCTTGTGGCGAATGATAGCCCCTATAACTCGCAAGAGGCAAGACTTCCCGCTCCATGCCCGCATGAGATGTAGCCAAGAACGTCCCTTGCGCACCAATTTATGCTGTGAGCGATGAAATATCGTCACTTTAGGGTCGTATGTAAGCGAATCTGTTAATTGAAGTGGGATCAGCACACGATGAGTGGACCCGCTCAGATCGATGACGGATTTCGTCGTTAATTCTCGTACAGATGTTGCATGCTCCAAATTGATACTGACTGGACGCGTGGACTAGAGGTTGGGAAATGGCAAGATTGAAGACTGCTCTCATGGTTTTCGTGGTCGGTCTTTATACGGGGACTAAAGAACGCGTGGTTTCGGCTGCCGACAATCCCGCAGTGACAACAGGAATTGTGGGCACCGGAATAGAGACTCAGCTGTTCGTTTACGATCAGGCAAGAAATATCATTTTTATCTATCAGGGCGTAGCTGGAGGAGGGGCACCGCTGCGCTGCTCCTATATGCTTCATTTACATGCTCCTAGCGGGCCTATCGAGAGAACAAATTGCCGAACCAATTGAATGCGTATTGTGTCTCGAAGCACTACGGCGTTCAGAATGGCGACCTTATGCGCGACCCGGAGATGTGCTTCGAGTTAGGCATGGCGGGAGGCCCGCACCTGACGGCCTTCTCGTGGTTATGTTGAGCTCAACATAGTACTATGTGAAGCGAAGTCTCACCACATGGCTCAGGCGCGGTGTTCACGCGGCTCTTGTATTGCACTACTCAACATAGTTCGGGACTCTTCTCGTACCGACATCCGGTCGGCACGAGGAGACTATGGACCAGTTATCGAAGAAGGGGCTGTCGCTTTCAGAGGGCGTGGCCAGCTATGACCTGTACGCGCGGGAGGTACGCTGTCTCGCAGCATCGACACGTGAGATTCAACGCCGCATCCTGCGGCGACTTTGCCGCTTTTGCTTTGGCGATGGGCCGATCGCATGGGATGCCATTTGCTTCACCGATATCGTTCGATTTCTAACGGACGAGTTCGAACGCTATCCCAACCTGGGCACGCAATGCGTTTCGTTGACTAGCCTGCGAACGATCCTGCGGTATCTCGCAGAGTTGAACATGGTACCGAAGGGATGGGACGAAGCTCTTCCCAGGACTGCGACGAAGCGTCACACGCAGCTTCCACGTCAGCTTTCGAGGGAGCAGGTGCGTGCTCTGTTCAAGGCATCACAGGGCAGCAAGTGGATAGCGCGTCGGGATCGTTCACTACTGTTGCTGCTGTTGCGTCTTGGTCTGCGCTGCGAAGAAGTTGCTCATCTAAAGTGGCAAGATATCGACTGGCAAGAAGGCGTGATCAGGATATGCAGCCAGAAGAGCCGACGCGAGCGGATACTTCCGCTGCCGGAAGATGTGGGCAAGGCACTCTCTGTCTACCTCCGATCCTTCTCCAGCATTCCGCTTTGGGTCTTTGATTCCAGCCGCACAACATTTCCTGTCGAGATGCGATGCCTTCACATTCAGGCGATCTCCGCGTATCTCCTCAAGCGAGCAGGTGTCGTCGGAGGTTCCGCGCACTCACTCCGCCACACCGTCGCTACCAACATGGTTAACCAAGGAGCTTCTTTCAAGGACGTATCAGACCTGCTCGGCCATCGCAGGATCTCAACGACATTGATCTACGCCAAGCTCGACATGAAGGCACTGACTCAGGTTGCACTGCCGTGGCCGGGAGGTGAGCGATGACCTTCGAAGTCTTATCCCACCATCTCGAAGCATTCCTTGCACTGAAGCGGGCTCGCGCCAGACGTAGTCCTTATTTTGAAGGCGACCAGCGTAGACGCCTCAGATATGACGAAGCGCTGCTCCGCAGCTTTCTTGAACGATGGCGACAGCACGGATGCCCCTGGCCGATTCGCGCAGAGTTTACGATGATTGAGTGATGGACGGCTCCATGCTGAACCGACCCTATCGCGATGAGCATCGCCTGCTTGCCATACGCGCGTTCCTGCTGCAGGTTCGTACTTTCGAAGAACAGACGGGCATTCCGCAGAGCCAGTTCCGGAGGCGGTATAGGCGCCGTGCGTCCTACATCTTCTCTGATCGGGAGATTCAGCAGCTTATGGAAGCAGCCGCGCGGAACCGACTCAGGTTCCGTGCGGCGACGGTCAGTACGCTCATTGGCCTGCTAGCCAGCACAGGTATTCGGATCGGGGAGGCTCTGCGCCTGACGATGGCCGATGTGAGGCTCGATGCGAAGCCTTCACATCTGTATATCCAAGAGACGAAGTTTGGCAAGTCGCGCAACGTCGTGCTCCACATCTCGACCGTGGAGCACCTGCGGCACTATATCGACGAGCGAGCTACAGCGTTGCGGGGCCGGAGCGCTGAACCATTCTTCACCAACACGATTTGTCGACCACTGATCTATAACCCTCTCCGGTACACCTTTCGTCAGTTGCTGAAGCAGGTTGGCATTGCTCCGCCCGCGAACCAACGTAGACCCACACTGCACTGCTTCAGACATACCTTCGCGGTGAAGCGATTGACCCTCTGGCAGCACGAGGGTCAATCGCACGAGTCATCGTGCGCTCCAGATCGTTCATGAATTCGGTACTGTACGGCAAGGTTGAAGAACCTCAGGTCTCGCTATATTCTCTAAAAGAACGCTGCTGGAACCATCTCTGCCGAAAGGTAAATGGCCAGGGCAACGAACGGAGAGTGTGGCTGAAAAGCTCCCCTTTTTCGTTGGCCCGCATCGTCTCTGGCGCAGTCTGATTCTGGCACCAACCCAGTTCACGGGGCCTTCGAGCGGCCCATGGCGGAAGCGGTATAATCCGAACATCGAGCGGGAGTAGCTCAATGGTAGAGTAGCGGCTTCCCAAGCCGTTGGTTGCGGGTTCGATCCCCGTCTCCCGCTCCATAACACCGTCACAGTTCACTGAAATTCCTACAGAATGGCTTACTGTCCATACTGTCCCAGATTTAGCGAAAATGCAGGAAACGGTATGCAATCCGTGTGAAGTATGCGGTCGATGCGCCGACGCAATCCCTAACGGAATCAAGGGATTCCGCGCAAGTCGCTCATTCAGATCAAAGTTGGGTCGACTGCTGAGCAGAACGTCAGCTTCCCAAGCTGAATGTCGCCGGTTCGATCCCGGTCTCCCGCTCCAGAATGCTTCTTGGTCGCACTCCCTAAAGGGCGTGACAATGACGAAGCACTACATATCGGAACCAAATACCCTCCCCCAACATTCAGCAGATTCAGGCAGTCAGCGTGAGTACGTTCCCGTACCCTGCGCGGCTGAAATCGCTCTCTTTTCCCGAACAGTCGTGCGGAAGAACCGCAACCATTTCCGAGCCTTTGAGCTACGAGGCATCGCCTGCAGCACTTAAAGGCATCCTGTAGTAGAAATGAGATCTCCAGTAAGCGGCATTTTGGAATGTACAAGTCCGCGCCTGCGCATGAGCGCAATGGCACAATCGTTTCGTCCTTTCTCCCGCAACCGTGGACGAAGAAATAAGTCACAAAAGAGATAAAAGGGCAGTCTGCCTCTTCGTTCGATCATGAGATTTTTATTTTTGCGATGAATGCCAGTCTGTAAGGGGCGCGGACGTTTCAGGTAGTCTGTAGACGCATGGCGAATGGAAAGATTGTCATTACCGGTGCCGCGGGGCTTGTGGGCCAGAACCTTGTGGCTCGCCTGAAGCAGCGCGGCTGGCAGAAGATTGTTGCTATTGATAAGCACCCCACCAACTGCGATGTCTTGCGGCGTTTCTATCCTGATATCCAGGTGATTCAAAGCGATCTGGCTATGGCGGATGACTGGCAGAACGCACTGGAAGGTTGTACCGCGTTGGTGTCGGGTCATGCTCAGATCGGCGGACTGTTTAAAGAAGAGTATGTGCGCAACAACGTCACTGCCAGCGAACGTCTGATGGAAGCGGCAAAGCGGTATGGCATTTCGTACCTGGTGAATATCTCTTCGTCCGTGGTGAACAGCATGGCTGTCGATAATTACACCGAGACGAAGAAGTCGCAGGAGGCGCTGGAAGCGGCCACCGGCATTCCGCAGGTCATCCTGCGTCCCACGCTGATGTTCGGATGGTTCGACCGTAAACACACCGGATGGCTTGCGCGCTTTATGAAGAGGGTGCCCGTCTTTCCCATCCCCGGCGATGGCAGGTATCTTCGCCAGCCGCTTTACGTGGGCGATTTCTGCGATGTGATTGTTGCTGCGGTGGAAAAGGGTATTACCGGCACGTACAACATCACCGGGCAGGAACGAGTGGATTACATCGACCTGATGCGGATGATCCGCGACGCGGTAGGCGCAAAGACAAGCATTGTCAAAATTCCTCACGGCATGTTCTATGCCATGTTGAAGGTGGCTGGATGGTTCGATAAGAACCCGGCATTTACCACCAAGCAGCTTGAAGCTCTGGTAACTCCGGATGTGTTTGAGGTGATTGACTGGCCCGGTATCTTTGGAGTGCGTTCCACGCCGTTGAAGGAAGCGCTTGAGACCACCTTCCGCGATCCGAAGTACTCCAATGTGGTTCTGAATTTTTAGGATATTTCTTGAAACCTGTTTTGCATGCAGGCGGTTTTATCAGGGGGCGTTATCGCACGGGTAGTAGTTATCGGATCGGGTGCCATGGGGCTGTCGGCTGCGTACCATGCGCTGCAGGCAGGCCATGCCGTGCAGGTTTTTGAGGCCACGCCAGAGCCTGGAGGCATGGCGGCGCACTTTAACCTCGATGGACTCTCCGTAGAGCGTTTTTACCATTTCTGCTGCAACACCGATTACGCGACCTTCTCTTTATTGAAAGACCTGGGGATGGATGGCGCTATCCGGTGGCGCGAAACCACGATGGGGCAGTTCACGCGTGGACGTCTGTTGCCGTGGGGCAATCCTATCGCGCTCTTCCGCTATCCATACCTGAGCCTGATGGCCAGGCTGCGTTATGGGCTCTTTGCCTTCATCTCGGTGAAGCGCGACCGCTGGGACGCGATTGAAAAAGAGACAGCAGAGAACTGGATCAAGCGTTGGGCCGGTAACGAAGTCTGGCAGAAGATGTGGGAGCCACTGCTGCATCTGAAGTTCTTCGAGTACGAAGAAAACATCTCTGCGCTCTGGATCTGGACACGCATCCGTCGCATTGGACGTTCGCGCTATTCCACGATGCGCGAACAGCTCGGTTACATTGAAGGCGGCAGCCAGGCGCTTGTAGATAAGTTGGTGAGTGAAATTGAGCGCATGGGCGGCAGTGTGCATGTGAACGCTCCTGTCACGCGTGTGGTCACGCAGGATGGTCGTGTTACAGGCGTGGAAACGCCTGCCGGAAACTTCGTTGCGGATTATGTCATCAGCACCGTCCCCACGCCGCTGGTGAACGACATGGTGCCCGACCTGCCAGCGGAGTGGAAGGCGAAGTATAGCGCCATTCGCAACATCGGTGTCTGTTGCCTTGTGTTCAAGTTGAAGAAGGCGGTTACACCGCACTTCTGGGTGAATGTCTCCTCGCCTGATATAGAGATTCCTGGCATCGTGGAGTTGTCGAACCTGCGCGCAATGGGCGATTCGCATGTGGTGTACGTTCCGTATTACATGCCGGTTACGCACCCTAAATTTTCCTGGCCCGATGCGCAACTGCTGAACGAAGCATTCGGCTATCTGAAGCAGGTGAATCCTGCTCTTTCGGATGAAGATGTAGAGGGTGCACATGTAGCGCGTCTGCGCTATGCCCAGCCCATCTGTGAACCGGGCTTTTCGGCAAAGATTCCGCCTGTACAAACACCCATCGCCGGTCTGCAAATTGCCGACACCTGCTTCTACTATCCCGAAGACCGAGGCATCTCCGAAAGCGTGCGGTTCGGTAAAGAGATGGCGCAACGGATCGGTGCTGCGTGAATCTTAAGCAGGCGCTTGATATTCGCAATGAATCGCGTCGCGGCGAGTTGAAGCGCTTCATCCGCTTTACCGGAGCAGGTGTGTTAGCGGCCATTGCAAACGTACTTTCGCGCATGGCGTTGTCGCATGTGCTGGGGTACTCGGCATCGGTTGCCGTGGCCTATCTCATCGGCATGGTGGTGGCCTTTTCGCTCACACGCATGTTCGTCTTCGACGAGACAGACAACCCCTGGCAGAAAGAGCTGGTTCGTTTTTCCATCGTGAATGCTTTCGCGTTCGCACAGGTGTGGATCGTGAGCCTGCTGCTGGCGAAATGGCTGCTGCCGAAGATCGGCTTCACCTGGCATGCAGAAAGCGTAGCCCACATGATCGGTGTTGGCAGTCCTATCATCTCCAGCTATTTCGGCCACAAACACTTCTCTTTCCGCGGTTAAAGCATTCCCCGCCGGGGTGTAAGTGCGCCACTGCTGTTTGCGCCGTTCCTCTCAAAGAAAAACGGCATTCGTAGAGATTCCTCCGGAACCATAGTATTGCGGAAAACGCTCTAAATTTCGGCGGATGAGCGTCAAGCCGGTTCTACCTTTTTCACTTAAAAATCATCTGCATCGTATGCACGGGAGACAGGCGTTCTGTTCCCGGAGCGTCTTTTTATCTTTCGATGCACGCTGTAGCAACACGTGTAACTCCATGATCTGTCATGGAATTTTGCTGTGCATCTTTGCGCTTGATGTACCGTTTGCGCTGCGAAAGGTTGTGTTGTTCTTTAGAATTCGATGAAATCCCTGTAAAGCCTGCCTCTTTCTAAGGTTCTTCTTAGAGTCGAATGCTGTAATCCAGCCATTCTGATCTGACAAAAAATTCGCATTGCGTTTCGGTTTGCATGCAGAAGCAACCACGAAATCGCAGTGTCGAAATTCGTTAAGGGGTAACACGTGAAGCTCGCGAATCTCATGATGGCGATTGCGTTGACGGGCAGCATGGTCAACGTGCAGGCAGCTACCTACAAGGTGGAAACAAAATATCAGATTGGTGGCACCGAGGGATGGGATTACATCACGGTTGATAGCGCCGCCCGCCGCCTGTATGTCTCGCATGGCACCAGCGTCAATGTTCTGGATGCAGATAGCGGCAAGGCCATCGGTGTCATTCAGGACACACCCGGCGTTCATGGCATAGCCATTGCAAGTAATGTGGATCGCGGATTCACCAGCAACGGCAAAGAAAACAAGGTGTCCATGTTCGATGCGAAGACCCTGACTCTTATCAAGAAGATCGACGTTGGCCAGAAGCCCGACGGCATCTACTTCGACAAGACCACTGGCCGCGTATTCACCAACAATCACGGCTCGCACGATATCACGGCAATCGATCCCGACGCCGGTGTTGTCGTAGGTACAGTCGCCGTCAAGGGCGATGGTGAAGGTGCCGTCAGTGGCAACGACGGTCTTGTCTTTGTGAACCTCGAAGATACTTCCGAGGTCGTTGCTTTTGATGCAAAAACACTGGAAGTCAAACATCGTTTTCCCATTGAAGGTGGTGAGGCTCCTACCGGTCTTGCAATGGATCGCAAGAACAACCGCTTGTTCGTTGCATGCCACAACCAGGTGCTGGTGGTCATGGATGCAACCAGCGGTAAGGCCATCGCCAAGCTGCCAACAGGCAAGGGAACGGATGCAGCAGGATTCGACGCGAAGCTGGGTCTGATCTTCGTCTCCAACGGCGACGGCACGCTGAACGTAATCCACGAAAAAAGTGCCGATCAGTACGAGTCGCTTGAAACAGTTACAACGCAGCCCAGCGCCAAGACCATGGCCTACGACAGCAAAAGCAAAAAGATCTTTCTGCCTGCTGCCGATGTCCAGACGATTCCTGCCAGCGATCCAAAGCAGAAGCCCACAAAGTCCGTAAAGGAAGGCACCTTTGGCGTTCTGGTCGTGGGTGATCCGGCGCGTTCAACAACAGCGCAGAAATAAGCACTCGCATATCGATTATGAACTGCCGCTTATAGAAGCAATCAAGGGGAGATTGATGAAAAGCACATTTGCAGTAATGACGGGAGCTTTGTTCATGCTCGCAGTTGCGGTTTCGCCAGCATCCGCGCAGCAGCAGTGGAAGTTCGGCGTCATGGCCGATACCCAGTGGGGCATGCCCGACGACGGCAAGAATCCGAACTCGGTTGCTATCGATATCGTCAAGGCAATCAACCAGCAGTTCATTGCAAAGAAGGTAAAGTTTGTCATCCAGGTTGGCGACCTTGTCGACAAGATCGGCGACAAGACAACTGGTACCACTTCGGAATCGATTGCATCAGCGGAAGATGTTCGTGCGATCTATGCGCAGGAGCTTTACAACGCAGGCATTGGCTTCTTCCCGGTCCGTGGCAATCACGATTCGCATCGTCTCTCCGGTTCTGAGTTCAAGCGCATCTATCCGCAGACAGAGAACGGCAAGATGAACGCTACACCGGCGAATGCTTTTACCGTTCATAATCCTGATGCGGCAACGCAGCCTTTTCCAAAGCCCGAAGGCTCGCCGTTTACAGTAGGCACAAACTTCAGCACGCCGAATGCCAGTGCGACCAATGGACTCGATTGGAGTGGCCTGACATACTCCTTCGACTACAACAATGCGCGCTTCATTCTTGTGGACCAGTTCTCTCCATTGAATGCAAAGGAAGGCGATCCGCGCGACCTCACGCTGGAGCCGCAGGTGCCATGGCTCAGCCAGGCACTCTCCGCCAAGCCCGCCAATGGCCACGCGTTTGTATTCGGTCACAAAGGCATCATCAGCGAAAACCATGTCGACACGCTCTTCGGTAAAGACCCCACACAGAGCGCAGACAGCCAGAACGCCTTCATCACCGCCATGTATAAGAGCGGCGTTCGCTATTACATTCAGGGCCACGACCACATGCACAACCGTGCGCTTGTGTCCGTTACAACGGGTACGCCGACGGATGGTGTTTCGCCGCGCGTGGAGAACATCATCAGCGCGTCCGATAGCGATAAGTTCTATCGTCCCAATCTTCCTTCGAACGACGAGAAATACAACGTTGCAGCTTTCGGACATCCGCGCGAAGCACAGATCGCACAGGACCTTCGCAGAGTTGGTTACTACGTTTACACCGTTGATGGCCCACGAGTAACCGGCGAATACTATGCATCGGAAGTACCGAACGCAACTCCGGCTGCAAAGTGCAAGGAAGAAGCCGACCGTTGCGAGTTCATGATTTCAACCACGCCGACTCTCTCCTTCAAGAAAGTTGAAACGTTTGGTTACAGCCTGAACGGAAAAGAGTTTCTGGTCTGCCAGGAAGGCCAGCAGAAGTGCAACAGCTCGTACACGCAGGTGGCCGATAGCTACAACGGCACAACGTTAAAAATCCTCAGCGGCTCCAACAGCAGCAAGGCGCAGGACAAAGTGAAGCGCCCTTATCTCAAGACCGTTGACTCGGGCTGGACCGATCAGAGCAACGATGTTGCAAGCGACATCGTAATGCTCTGGGGTATGTCCGACCCGGGCAGCAAACAGACCGATATCTACACGCTCTCACTGAAAGGCAAAAGCTCAGTGAAGAATGCGGTACTCGCCAGCAAGAGCAAGGGTAAGTGGGTCAACGCAGTCGATAAAAACCAGGGTGGAACGAAGAAGTTTGTTGCCGGCCCATGGAAGAACGGCTATGAACTCGGCACCTATGGCTTCGATGCGAAGACGAATACCGCATGGGCTGTCATCAACTACAACGGCTCCTTCGCAGTCGCACACCTCGATCAGTAAGCAGTCACTTTCATCGCTATTGCACTTGCACGATCGGTAGAAGATCTCAGCCAGAGATGAGGTCTTCTGCCATCCGCGGCAGCCTGCTCACTGTATGTCGGCGAGCCGAGCAACATATTCAACCCTTTTCCAAGGAGACCATATGCACCGCCCATTTGCGTCACTTCGTGTTGTAAGTCCCAGGGTCCCGCTATTTCTCGCAGCACTTGTTACAGTCGCTCTGCCAATGCATGCGCAGACCGACCGCGCAGGTTTGACTGGTGTCGTAATGGATTCCAGCAAGGGTGTCATTGCTGGTGCCAAGGTTACGATTCACGCAACGGCCACCGGCCTCGACTACGTTGCTCAAACCACTTCTGCCGGTGTGTATACGCGCACAGGCCTGCCGGTGGGTGAGTACACCGTCAGCATCACGGCTAATGGTTTTGCGACAGAAGACGTACAGGCATTCACTCTTAGTGTTGGTGAAACGCGTACGATCAACGCGAATCTGGTGGTCGCTTCGGTCAGTTCGACGGTTAACGTTGTTGACGCAGCGCCAAACCTTACACTCAACACTGCTGAGATCGGCGGTACGGTTGTACAGGATCAGATTGCAGAGTTGCCTGTGAACGGTCGTTACTGGGCTGAGTTAGCCGTGATGATTCCTGG
>Ga0153956_1002383_pt1 | contig 13918 bp, 11 predicted proteins | sample TSFL040MetaG_FD_104704 | JGI IMG/M metagenome (GOLD analysis project Ga0153956, IMG submission 104704) | Attine ant fungus gardens microbial communities from Florida, USA - TSFL040 MetaG | ecosystem: Host-associated > Fungi > Mycelium > Unclassified | place: USA: Florida, Wekiwa Springs... | reverse complement strand
GACATCCAGTTCGGCTTCGGCGGCAGCTACGAGGTGTCCAACCCGGACTCGGTGACCCGTCTGGTGGGCCTGACCGGTATCACCTTCACCAACGTGTTCAACGCGTGCGCCACCTCGGCCAGCGCCATCCAGCAGACCGCCGACACCATCCGGCTGGGCAAGTACGACATCGGCGTCGCCGTCGGCCTGGACAAGCACCCGCGCGGTGCGTTCACCGATGACCCGGCCAAGCTGGCGTTGCCGCAGTGGTACGCCAACAACGGGCAGTTCGTCACCACCAAGTTTTTCGGGATGAAGGCCAACAAATACATCCACGACCATGGCATCTCCGAGGAGACCCTGGCGCGGGTGGCCAACAAGAACTTCCGCAACGGTGAGAAGAACCCGAATGCGTTCCGCCGCAAGGAGATCTCCGTCGAGGAGATCATGGCCTCGCCGGCGCTGAACTACCCGCTGCGTCAGTACATGTTCTGCGCCCCCGATGAGGGCGCCGCCGCAATCATCATGTGCCGCGCCGACATCGCGCACAAGTTCACTGACAAGCCGGTTTACGTGCGGGCCAGTGAGATCCGCACCCGGACCTTCGGCGCCTACGAGGTGCACGCCACCTCCGCTCCGCTGGACGAGGACGTCGCGCCGACGGTGTATGCGGCCAAGGCCGCCTACGAGATCGCGGGCATCGGCCCCGAGGACGTCGACGTTGCGCAGCTGCAGGACACCGACGCCGGTGCCGAGGTCATCCACATGGCCGAGACCGGGCTGTGCAAGGACGGTGAGCAGGAGAAGTTGATCGCCGAGGGCGCCACCGAGATCGGTGGCTCGATCCCGGTCAACACCGACGGCGGCTTGATCGCCAACGGTGAGCCGATCGGCGCGTCCGGTCTGCGCCAGATGCACGAGCTGGTGCGTCAGCTGCGCGGCGAGGCCGGCGAACGCCAGGTGCCGGGCAACCCGCGGGTCGGTCTGGCCCAGGTTTACGGTGCGCCGGGCACTGCGTCGGCCACCATCCTGTCGCTCTAGTCTCTTTTCGCAAGCGGGCGGAACCCGGCTCGCGTGTAACGAAAGGTGTGCCCATGGCTGCAGAAAACGTTGAGTACAAGTACGTCACGTACGAAACCCTGGATGAGGGCACCATCGCCCGGATCATGCTGAACCGGCCGAAGGCACGCAACGCGCAGAACCGCGGCCTGCTGGTCGATCTGCACAACGCCTTCCTGCGTGCCGAAGAAGACGACAAGGTCCGCGTGGTCATCCTGGGCGGCAACGGCCCGATGTTCTCCTCGGGCCACGACCTGGGCTCGGCCGAGCAGCGCAACGAGTACATGCCGGGTCCGGATCAGCACCCGAGCTTCCGCGGCAACGGCGCGACCCGCGAGGGTGCCGAGAGCCTGATGATCCAGGAATGGCACTACTTCTTCGAGAACACCTTGCGCTGGCGCAATCTGCGCAAGATCACCGTCGCCTCGGTGCATGGTGACGTGTATGCCGCGGCGCTGATGTTGATGTGGTCCTGCGACCTGATCGTGGCCGCCGACAATACCCGCTTCGCCGACGTTGTCGGTACCCGATTGGGCATGTGCGGAGTCGAATACTTCGCGCACCCATGGGAATTCGGGCCCCGCAAGACCAAGGAACTGATGCTCACCGGCGACACCCTGTCGGTGGAGGAAGCGCACGCCCTGGGCATGGTGTCCAAGATCTTCCCGGCCGACGAATTGGCCGATAAGACACTGGAATTCGCCCGCCGGATCGCCAAGGTGCCGACCATGGCCGCGCTGCTGATCAAGGAGTCGGTCAATCAGACGCAGGACAACCAGGGGTTCTACAACTCCCTGCACGCCTGCTTCACCATGCACCAGCTCAACCACAGCCATTGGGCCCAGGTGCACGAGAACAACTTCCCGGTCGGCTTGGCCGAAGATGGTCTGGAGGACTGGAAGACCGCCGGTCCGCCCCGCTCGGCCATCAAAGACCAGCCCTGACCCGTGAATTTGTGCACGATTTCCCGCGCTGACCGCGGGAAATCGTGCACAAATCGCTAAGAGGCCGACTCTCCGGTGGCGGCGGCGTAGCCTGCCCGGTAGCCGAAAACCATTGCCGGGCCAAGGGTTCCGCCCGCCCCGCCGTACGCCTTGCCGGTGACGCCGGCCATGGCATTGCCCGCGGCATATAGGCCCGGGATCACCGAACCGTCGACGTGGCGCACCGCGCCGTCGCGGTCGGTGCGGGGACCGCCCTTGGTGCCCATCGCGCCGACGGTCACTGGCACCGCGAAATACGGGGCGGTATCGATCGGACCGAGGGTTTTGAGCGCCGGGGAGGCCCCGGCAGCGTCACCCCAGTAGGCGTCGTAGGCACTGGAACCACGGCCGAAGTCGGGGTCGATCTCGTCCGCCACGTTGGTATTCCACGCCGCCAGGGTCTCGGCCAGGCCGGCCGCCGAGATGCCGGTCTTGGTCTCCAGCTCCTCCAGGGTGGCCGACTGACAAAACCAGTCCAACGCCTCACTGCCGGGCTCGACGCCCAGGAAGCCGTACTTCTTCATGTGCAGTGAATCGAAGACGATCCACGCCGGGTCATTGAGATAGCCCAGCTTCGGGTCCAGGTGATGGAACGGCCCGGCCATCGAGTTGTACTCGCCGGCCTCGTTGAGAAAGCGCTTGCCGGCCCGGTTGACGATGATGCTGCGCGGGCGGGTGCGTTCCAGGCGCACGCTGCGACTACGCGGTTTGCCCTCGAAGGTGTCGCCGGGGATCTGCACGATCGGCACCCACCAGGCCTCACCCATATTGGCCAGCTCGGCGCCGTGCGCCATCGCCATCCGCAGCCCGTCGCCGGTGTTGTTCGGCGGTGACACCGGGCCGTGCATGGGGCCGCGCAGGAAGGCGTCGACCAGCTCGTCGTCCCATTCGAAGCCACCGGTCGCCAGGATCACGCCGCGGCGGGCACCGACACGGATATCCATGTCGCCCACGGTGATCCGCACACCGGTGATCCGGCCATCGGTGCTGTACAGCTCGCGGGCCCGGGCCTTGGTCACGGGAGTGACGCCCAGGTCCAGCAGGCCGCGCAGCAGACCGGCGATCAGTGCGGTGCCGGCCACGCAGTAGTCGCCGTCCATATCGTCGACCGCGGCGTGGATACGCGCGCGGGTTTCGGCATCGATGCCGACATTGCTGAAATCGGCGGGAAATGAGGTGATGCGGTCACGCCAGTTGCCCAACTCGTCGAGATTGACGGGCTTGGCGTGCATCGACCGGCCACCGCCGGGCTGGCCGCCGGGAAGTTCCGGTTTGTAGTCGGGAAAGCCTTCGGCCACCTCGAATTGCAGGGCGCTGTGCGCCTCGAGGAAGTCGAGCATCTTCGGTCCGGTGCGCACGAAGGTTTCGACCAGGGCAGTGTCCATGGCGCCGAGGGACTGGGCCCGCAGGTATTTCATCGCGTCGTCGACCGTCAGCTCACCGGCCGCGGCGCGATTGTGGGCCGGGATCCAGGCGATGCCGCCGGAGACGGCGGTGGTGCCGCCGACGGTCGAGGACTTCTCGTAGACCGCGACCTCGGCGCCGCTGGCGGCCGCGGTGAGCGCTGCGGTCAGGCCCGCCCCGCCGGTACCGAGGACGACGACATCTACCTCATGATCCCAGTTGCTCACTGGCCCAAATCCTTTCGCCCTGCTGCTCGATCAGCTGAGAATCTCCGACAGCCGCTGCGCCGCCGCGATTACCGAATCCTTGCCCTTCATCAGGACGTCCTCGCGATGTGAGATGACGTTGATGCATGTCGGGGGTGACGGCAGACGCCGCCGCACGGGGACGGCCAGGCCGAAGGTGTCGGGTTCGATCTCGCCGTGGGTGATCACCCAGCCCTGCGCGCGGGTCTGCGGTACCAGCTCACGTTCATCCGGACGTGGCGGCATACTGGACAGTAGCGCAACACCGGCCGCTCCGCGATCGAGGGGTTCACGGCTGCCCTCGTGAAAAGCCAACTGGTAGAAGACAAGTGTTGGCACGATGACCGCGATCGCCACCTGATGCTCGCCCTCGGCGACCAACAACGAGACCGTCGCGCCGAGGTCGTCAGCCAAGGTGCGCAAGGTTGGCACACACAGTTGACGCAGGTTGTTGTCGAAGGACGCGCCCAGGGCGGCCAGCGCTGCGGCCGGCCGATAGCGGCCGTCGTCGCCCTTGGCGATGTAGCGGTGCTGTACCAGGGTCGAGAGCAGTCGATAGGCGATGGTCCGGTGCACGCCGACGTGATCGGCCACCTGCTGGGCGGTGATACCGCCGGGGGTCGAGGCGACGGCTTGCAGTGCGCTGAGACCGCGGCCCAGGGTCTGTGAACCTGCCGCTGCTTTCTCGCCGGTCTTTGCGGCTTCGCCCTTGACAGAGGTCATCGTGAGAGTGATGCTCTATACATAGTGCACATGATAGTGCGATATTAGCACATATTCATTGCAAAACAAGAGAATCGCATTTCCGCGGAATTTGGGTGGAGAAGGAACGCATGACTGCATCTGACAGCTTCGAAAGCATCTGGAGTGACCTGCAGGGCGTCGCGTTCTCCCAGGGCTATCTCGATGTCGCGGGGGTGCGTACCCGGTACCTGCATGCCGGCGACAAGAGCAAGCCGACGCTGGTGCTGTTACACGGTTCGGGCGGTCACGCCGAGGCGTATGTGCGCAATCTGGCCGCCCACGCCGAGCACTTTTCGACCTGGTCGATCGACATGCTCGGGCACGGCTACACCGACAAACCCGGCCACCCGCTTGAGGTTTCGCACTACGTGGATCACCTGATCGCCTTCTTCGACACCATCGGCGCACAGAAGGTGTATCTGTCCGGTGAATCGCTCGGTGGTTGGGTGGCCTCCCGGGCGGCCGCCGATCACCCCGAGCGCATCGAGCGTCTGGTGCTCAATACCGCGGGCGGCTCGCAGGCCGACCCCGAGGTGATGAAGCGCATTATCACCCTGTCCATGGCCGCCGTCGAAGACCCGACCTGGGAAACCGTGCAGGCCCGGATCAAATGGCTGATGGCCGACAAGTCCAAGGACTACGACGACATCGTGGCCAGCCGCCAACACATCTACCAGTTGCCGGGTTTCGTCGGCGCGATGAGCGACATCATGGCGCTGCAAGATCCGGTCATCCGGCAGCGCAACCTCATGGGGCCCAACGAATACGGAGCCATCAAAGCCCCGACCCTGGTGCTGTGGACCAGCGACGACCCGACCGCCGACGTCAGCGAAGGTCGCCGGATTTCCGAGATGATCCCCGGTGCGACGTTCGTGGTGATGCCCGACTGTGGCCACTGGCCGCAGTATGAGGACCCGGACACCTTCAACAAGCTGCACATCGACTTCCTCCTGGGGTCCGGCGCGTGAGCGATTCCGTTGATGTGGTGATCGTCGGCGCCGGCCCGGTCGGCCTGACGCTGGCGAATATCCTTGGGCTGCAGGGTGTTCAGACCCTGATCATCGAGGAACGCGAACGCCTGATCGACTACCCGCGTGGCGTCGGACTCGACGACGAGTCGCTGCGCGCGTTCCAGGCGATCGGCGTGGTCGACCGGGTGCTGCCGCACACCGTGCCCAACCAGATCCTGCGGTTCTACGACGGCAAGCGCCGGCTGCTGGCCGAGATGGCCCCGGCCAACCCGCTGTACGGCTGGCCCCGACGCAACGGCTTCGTGCAACCCATGGTCGACGCCGAACTGCTGCGCGGCCTGGAGCGCTTCGAGCACGTGAACGTGCGGTGGGCCACCCAGATGACCACCTGCACCCAGGACTCCGACGGGGTGACCGTCGAATTCGAGAATGCCGAGCCGGTACGCGCCCGCTATGTGGTGGGCTGCGACGGCGGCCGCAGCGCCACCCGCCGCCTGATGGGCGTGAGCTTTGAGGGCACCACCTCGGAAACCCGTTGGCTGGTCATCGATGTGGCCACCGATCCGCTGGGTCACCCGAACAGCGAGGTCGGCGCCGACCCGGCCCGTCCCTACGCCTGCATCTCGATCGCGCACGGCATCCGCCGGTTCGAGTTCATGATTCACGCCCACGAGACCGATGAGCAGGTGGAGCAGCCCGAGTTCATCGCCCGGATGCTCAAACCGTTTGTACCGCACCCGGATCGGGTCGACGTGATCCGGCACCGCGTCTACACCCATCATTCGCGCATCGCCGGTTCGTTCCGCAAGGACCGGATGCTGCTCGCCGGTGATGCCGCGCACCTGATGCCGGTCTGGCAGGGCCAGGGCTACAACAGCGGTATCCGCGATGCGTTCAACCTGGGGTGGAAGCTGGCCACCGTGATCAACGGCCATGCCGATGCGGCGCTGCTCGATACCTACGACACCGAGCGACGCAAGCACGCCCGCGCCATGATCGACCTGTCCACCCTGGTGGGCCGGGTCATCTCGCCGACCAGCCCGCGCATTGCCGCGCTGCGCGACACCGTGATTCGAGCCGCCGCCGTAGTTCCTACGCTCAAGCGCTACATCCTGGAGATGCGGTTCAAGCCGATGCCGCGCTATGACCAGGGCGCGGTGGTGCACCTGGCGCCACCGACTGACAGCGCGCCGGCCGGCACCCTGTTCATCCAGCCCCACGTCGATACCCGCGAGGCCGAGAACATCATGCTCGACGAGGTTCTGGGCACCGGCTTCACCATCTTGAGCTGGAACAACAACCCGCGAAAGCTACTGGGCGAGGAAGCCTTTGCGATGTGGCACGCCATGGGCGCGACGTTCGTCGCTGCGCGCCCTAGCACCCAGCTGCACTGGACCGGCCACGACGACCCCGACGTCGTCATCGTCGGCGACCGAACCGGAGCTCTCAAGACCTGGTTCGACAGCCACGCCGAGTCGATCCTGTTCCTGCGACCGGATCGGTGCATTGCCGCCGCCGGAATCGCCCAATTGGCACCAGAACTCAGCGATAAGCTGGCCCGGGTCCTGCATCTCACGCCAGGAGGTTCACATGAAAACGCAACTGGCACTGTGCTGCATGTCGCACAGCCCGCTGCTGAATCTGCCGGGACCATCGGCGGAGCTATTGGATGACGTCAACGGTGCCATCGCGCAGGCCCGCGACGCGGTCGCGGCGTTCGACCCCGAGTTGGTCGTCATCTTCTCGCCCGACCACTACAACGGGTTCTTCTACCGCACCATGCCGCCGTTCGCCATCGGCACCGCGGCCAGTGGCGTCGGCGATTACGGCACCCAGAGCGGAGCTCTGAACGTGCCCAGCGATATTGCCACCGCGTGCGTTTCATCGGTCATGGAGGCCGGTGTGGACGTGGCACTGTCCGCGGCGATGGACGTCGACCACGGCACCGTGCAGCCGCTGCAAGGACTGTTCGGCGACGCCACCGCCAAGCCGGTGATCCCGATCTTCATCAATTCGGTGGCCACCCCGCTTGGCCCGATCCGGCGAGTGCGGGCGCTGGGCACCGCGGTGGGGGAGTTCCTGGCACAGCTGGGCAAGCGGGTACTGATCGTGGGATCCGGTGGGCTGTCGCATGATCCGCCGGTGCCGACACTGGCCACCGCGCCGCCGACCGCGCACGGCCGCATCGTGCACGGCGAACCGATGGGACCCGATGGTCGGATGGCCCGGCAACAACAGGTGATGACTGCTGCGCACGACTTTGCCCACGGCACCAGCACGTTGCGCCCGCTGAACCCGGACTGGGACAAGGCACTGCTGGAGTTGTTGGACGACGGCCGGATCGCCGAGGTGGACGGGTGGACCAACGAATGGATTGCTGCGACAGCAGGTAACTCGGCGCACGAGGTGCGCACCTGGGTGGCTGCCTACTCGGCGTTGGCGACCGCCGGGCACTATCGCAGCACCTACGGCTACTACCGAGAGGCAGCAGAACTGTTGGCAGGATTCGCAATTCGAGTGGCGGTGCCCGCTCAGCGAGATGCGAAGGCGGATCGCGCATGACGACGAGTGAGCAGTTCGACCGCGAGGTCGATGTCTTGGTGATCGGCTCCGGCGGTGGCGGCATGACCGCGGCTCTGGCCGCGCGGGACAGCGGACTGGAGGCGTTGGTAGTCGAGAAGTCGGCGAAATTCGGTGGCTCGACCGCCTTGTCCGGTGGCGGCGTGTGGATTCCCGGCGCGCCATCGCAGGTCCGTGCGGGATATCAGATCGATCTGGACGGGGTGTTCGACTATCTCAAGACCATCACCGGTGGATTGGTCAGCGACGCGCGGCTGCGTGCCTATGTCGATGAGGCTCCGAAGATGATGGATTTTCTGGAACGTTCCAGCAAGTGGATGCAGTTCGTGTGGAAGCCCGGCTACGCCGACTACTACCCGGAACTGCCCGGCGGCTCCGAGCGTGGCAGCACCATCAACGTGCCCGAGATCGATCTGCGGGTGCTGGGTGCCGAGGAACAGCACCTGCTGGCCCCGCTGGCGTTGGCGCCGCGGGGAATCTGGTTCGCGCCCAAGGACCTTCGACTCTTTTACCAGGTCCGGCAGAACTGGCGCGGTAAGGCCGTGTTGCTCAAGCTGATCTGGCGGATGGTGCGGGCGCATGTCTTCGGCGACCGGATAGCCGCGATCGGCCAGTCGCTGATGGCCCGGATGCGGTTGGCCATGGGGGAACACAACATTCCGCTGTGGCTGAATGCCCCGATGACCGAGCTGATCACCGATGTCGACGGCACGGTCGTCGGCGCCGTGGTCGAGCGCAACGGGGTACCTACGCGGGTCGGTGCCAAGGGCGGCGTGATCATCGCCAGCGGTGGCTTCGACCACGACATGGCCTGGCGCCTGGAGCACCTGCCCGAACTCAAGCGGGTGGCCGAAATCGCCGGTCCGGACAAGGACTGGAGCTTCGGCAACCCGGCATCCCTCGGCGAGGGTATCCGGGCCGGTGAGAAGGTCGGCGCCGCAGTAGATCTGCTCGATGAGGCGTGGTGGTTCCCGGCGATGTGCTGGCCCGACGGCCGGCTGCAGTTCATGCTCAACGAGCGCATGATGCCCGCGCAGTTCGTGGTCAACGGAGACGGTAAACGGTTCATCAACGAGGCCGCGCCGTACATGGACTTCGCGCACGCCATGATCGAAGGTCAACGCGCCGGGGTGGAGACCATCCCGTGCTGGCTGGTCACCGACATCCGGTCGTTCCACAAATATGTGGTCGGTGGTCACCTGCCGATCCCGAAGATCCCGTTCGCCCCGGTGCCGACCGGACGCAAGGTGCCCCAGGCCTGGCTGGATTCCGGAATCGTGAAGGAAGGCAGCAGCTTCGAGGAACTCGCCACGAAGATCGGGGTGCCACCAGCACAATTGCGGGCAACCGCCGAGCGCTTCAACGAGCTCGCCCGTAAGGGACACGACGACGATTTCAACCGGGGTGACAGCGCATACGACAACTACTACGGCGACCCGACGCTGCCCAATCCCAACCTGCACCCCTTGGGGAACGGCCCGTACTACGCGTTCCAGATCATTCTGGGTGACCTCGGTACATCGGGTGGCCTGCGGACCGACGAGCACGCCCGAGTGTTGCGCGAGGACGACACGGTGATCGATGGCCTCTATGCCACCGGTAACGCCACCGCGGCCGTCATGGGCCGCAGCTACGCCGGGGCGGGCGCCACCATCGGCCCGGCAATGACTTTCGGCTACGTGGCAGCCAAACACATCGCACACCAATCTCAGGAGGTAACAAAGTGAAGATTTCCCTGTTCTACGAATTCCCGCTGCCGCGGCCGTGGTCCGACGACGACGAGCACAAGCTGTTCCAGCACGGCCTGGACGAGGTCGAGATGGCCGACAAGGCCGGCTTCTCCACGGTCTGGCTCACCGAGCACCACTTCCTAGAGGAGTACTGCCACTCCACCGCCCCGGAGATGTTCCTGGCCGCGGCCAGCCAGCGCACCAAGGACATTCGCCTGGGCTTCGGTGTTATGCACCTGCCGCCGCCGATCAATCACCCGGCGCGTATCGCCGAGCGGGTGGCCACCCTGGATCACCTGTCCAACGGCCGCGTCGAGTTCGGCACCGGTGAGGGATCGTCGGTGGCCGAGCTGGGCGGGTTCAACATCGACCCTGCCGACAAGCAAGCGCAATGGGAAGAGGCCCTGGAGGTTTCGATCCGCTGCATGGTCGAAGAACCCTTCACCGGCTTCAAAGGCCAGCACGTCGACATGCCGGCCCGCAACGTCATCCCGAAGCCGCTGCAGAAGCCGCACCCGCCCGTGTGGGTGGCCTGCACCCGTCCGGCCTCGGTCGAGATGGCGGCTCAGAAGGCCATCGGCGCACTGAGTTTCGCCTACACTGGTCCCGAAGCCCTCAAAGACCGTGTCGACGGCTACTACCGCGATTTCGAAGAGCAGGGCGCTCCGATCACCCCGGAGATCAACCCGAACATCCTGGCCATCGGCGGCGACCTGTCGATGATGGTCGCCCGCAACGACGACGAAGCCCTCAAGCGTCTGGGCACCGGCGGCGGCTTCTTCTCGTTCGGCATCATGCACTACTACCTGACCGGTATGCACACCCCCGGCCGCACCAAGGTGTGGGAGCGTTACCAGGAAGCGGTCAAGGAGGATCCGACCCTGGCTTACGGCCCGGGCCGTGGCGCCATCGGTGGCCCGGACACCGTCCGCGAGTTCTTGCGCGGCTACGAGGCCAGCGGCGTCGACGAGATCATCCTGCTGCTCAACCCGCGCAGCCACGAGGGCACCATGGAGTCCATCGAGATCATGGGCAAGGAGATCCTGCCCGAGTTCATCGAACGTGACGAAAAGGCCCGTGTGGCAAAGGCAAAGCGCCTGGAGCCGGTGATTGAAAAGGTCGAGGCTCGGCGCAAGTCCTGGAATGCGCCCGAATTCGACGAGAACTACTCGTTCGGTGGTCTGCCCACCGGCCGCGGTGGCAAGTTCACCGCCGGTGAGATCCCCGAGGCCATGGCCGAGATCAATGAGGGGCGGGTCAAGGCCGCGCAGGCCGAGAAGGCCGCGCGCGAGGCGGCCGGCTGACCGCCATGCGGACCATGGAGCAGATGCTGAGTTACCGGGGCCGTCGGGTCGCGGTAACCGGCGTCGCCTCCGGTATCGGTGCCGCGCTCGTATCCCATCTGCACGAGCTCGGTGCTGAGGTCGTCGGCCTGGACACCAAGGCGCCGTCGGTGTCGGTCAACGACTTTCAGGCCGTCGACCTCTCCTCGCCGGAGTCGATTACCGCGGCTGCGGCTGCGGTCGGGTCGGTAGACGGGTTGTTCAACGTGGCCGGTGTGTCCTCGGGCATAGGTAATCCGCTGCTGGTGGTGAAGATCAACTTCCTGGGCATGCGTCAGCTCACCGAGACCGTGGTCGCCGCCATGCCTGATGGCGGTGCGGTGGTCAATGTGGCCTCGCTGGCCGCCTCGGACTACCTGGCGAATGCCGCCGTGGTCTCGGGTCTGGTGGCCACCAAGGACTTTGCCGACGGCGTCGCCTGGTGCGACGACCACCCGGAGGCGCTGGCCGACGGCGGTTACAAGCTTTCCAAACAGGCCATCATCTGGTATGGCATGGCCGCGGCGGTGCGCTGGGGCACTCGCGGCATCCGGATCAACTGCACTGCACCGGGGGTCACCGAGACCCCGATCCTCGATCAGCTCCGGTCGGCCTATGGCCAAGACTTCCTGGATTCTTTCGAGGCTCCGCTGGGCAGGGTGTCCACACCCGACGAACAGGCCGCGGTGCTCGCCTTCCTGGGCAGCCCCGCCGCCGGATACATCAGCGGCCAGGTGCTCTGGGCCGATGGCGGGATCCTGGCGCAACGTGGAATTGTTGATTTGGAGAATCATGGCTGACTTGAACGACTTTCGTCGCGTTGCCGCTGACGTCAGCAACTGGGGACGCTGGGGCGCCGATGACGAACTGGGCACGCTGAACCTGATCACCGCCGAGAAGATCGCCCAGGCGGCGGCCACGGTCCGCCACGGCAAGGTGTTCGCCCTCGGTGGCGATTTCGGCTCGGCGGGTCCGCAGGGGGCGTTCCAGTTCCGGCAGAACCCCACCCACGTGATGACCGTCGACGGCGGCGACGCCGAGACGCTGGCCAAGTACGGCCCGCAGTGGCTGCGTAATTCGGTGGCCCATCAGGTCAGTGAATTCTTCGTGGACAACCCTTTTCGGTTCAACGACGACATGATCGTGATGCCGCTGCAGGCCGCCACCCAGTGGGATGCGCTGTCGCACGTCTACTACGACGACCAGCTCTACAACGGTTTCCCGGCCTCCTCGGTGACGAGTTTCGGGGCGTTTCACTGCGGCATCGACAAGGTCGACGTCAAGGGCATCACCTCGCGCGGAGTGCTGCTCGATGTGGTGCGCCACCGCGGCGAGGACGTCTTTTGCGCCCCCGGAAAGCCCATCACCCCATCCGAACTCGACGATATCGTCGCCGCGCAGGGGGTGAGCATCGCGCCCGGGGACATCGTGGTGATCCACACCGGATGGTGGACCCGATTCCTGTCCACCGGGGACGGCACCGAACCCGGTTCGGGCCTGCACTGGACCTGTGCGTCCTGGCTGCACGACCACAACGTGGCCGCGGTCGCCGCGGACAACCTGATGGTCGAGGACCCGGATCCGGCCAACGGCGTCGATGGCACCTTCCTGCCCATGCACATGCTGTGCCTGCGCGATATGGGACTGATGCTCGGCGAGTATTGGGACCTGACGGCGCTGTCTGCGGACTGCGCCGCCGACGGTGTGTACGAATTCCAGCTGATCGCACCGCCTTTGCGGGTGACCGGCGCGGTCGGTTCGCCGGTGAACCCGATCGCGATCAAATGAGAGGTCTGTTGTGAGCAAGTTTGTTGTCGCCATCGGCGGTACGTTGCGGCCCAATTCGTCCACTGAAAGGGCCTTGGCGCATTGCCTTTCGGCCGTCGAACGTCAGGGCGGACGTACCCGGCTGTTCGCCGGCGCCGATATCGATCTGCCGATGTACAACCCGGATGTGCCCGAGCGCTCGGAGAAGGCCCAGGAGCTTGTGGCCGCGCTGCGGCAGGCCGACGCGGTGTTGGTCGGCTCGCCGGGGTACCACGGCGCGATCTCGGGTCTGGTGAAGAACGCGCTGGATTACACCGAGGACATGCGCGCCGATGAGCGGGTGTACCTGGACAACACACCGTGGGGCTGTGTGAGCTGTGCCTACGGCTGGCAGGCCGCGGTTGGCACGCTGAGCCAGTTGCGCACCATCGGGCATGCGCTGCGGGCGTGGCCGACGCCGCTGGGTGTGGCGATCAACTCGGCCGACAAAATCTGGGGTGAGACAGGCGAATTGGTGGACGGCACCGTCAGCGGGCAGCTGGACATGCTGGCCGCGCAGTTGTTGGCTGGCGCCGCGCGGCCCGCAGTGGTTGGTTAGCTGCCAGTAGACGGCGATGTGTGCCGAGGGGTTGCCGGCCGACGTCCGGCTGGCGGCGAAGACGCACGACGGGCGATTGCCGTTCGTGTTCGAGGCCTCCGGCGTCGAGACACATTTCACCAATGGCTTCGACCCGGACCCGCGGGCTCGTTTGATCTTCAATGCGCCCAGACCGGAGACGCTGGCTCGCATTCTGCGTGAGGCCGCGCCCGATCCACAGCCTTCGTTACCCGAAGCTGATGCCTCGGATATGGACTACTTCACGTCGCAGCTCGAGATCGTGCTGCCGGTGCTCGGAGTCAATGCCATTCGCGTCCCACTTGCGTCGCCGGTAGATGACCGCGATGACGCGCAGTCTCCGGTGTTCTATCTGCGTAACGCCAGGCAAGGCGTCGATGCCAGAGCCCAGCAGATCGCGGGTGAATTCACCGTGCTGGCCGGGTCGGCGGTGGTTGCGTCGTGGCGGGGTGAGGGCAAAGCGGCTAGCACGGTGAAGGCCTACGCCTCGTACCGAGCTCAGCACGAGCAACTTGTCG
>Ga0153956_1002382_pt1 | contig 13927 bp, 16 predicted proteins | sample TSFL040MetaG_FD_104704 | JGI IMG/M metagenome (GOLD analysis project Ga0153956, IMG submission 104704) | Attine ant fungus gardens microbial communities from Florida, USA - TSFL040 MetaG | ecosystem: Host-associated > Fungi > Mycelium > Unclassified | place: USA: Florida, Wekiwa Springs... | reverse complement strand
GGCTGCGGACGCGGATTCGGCGGCGACAATCTCATCTTCCATGTATTCGATTGTTTGGGCTGGCGTCATTCCGACATATCCAGCCGCATCTCTAGCTTCGCAGGCCGCGTTTAAATCACTCCTAATCCTCTCGATTTCCGCCTCCGCCTTCCCATCGTCTGGTGTCGATGGCAGCGGGGGCTGTTTGCCTGCAAATTCCCATGCAGCGCGGTTTTGGGCGTCGTTGATGGCGTGGCCGGTTGCATGAAGCCCGCTGTGGTGAGCAAGGCTTTCGGCCTCCTGCAATAGGGCCACGACTTTATCGAACTCATGTTGATAGGCCATCAGTGTTCACCCTCCTGTGCGGGCGCTGTCGGCGCGAGAAGGGAAAGAACGTCGCTGATGAAGTTCTTTGCGGACAAATTCAGGTAGTCAACGTCGATGCTGTCTTTCCAGACAGTCCGCATGAGAACCTTTGCGTCCTTCTCGTTGAAGTGCTTGTGAACGAGCCGCAAAATCGCATCTTCATTCCGCGCTACGGCCTCGCAGTCAACTTGCGGCGGGGTTGGTGCTGCCGACGTTGCCCATTTCTTCCCGTAATCCAAAGCGGCGCGCATCTGAATGCACTCGATATAAGCCGCAGCAAGCGCGTCTAGAATCGTCAGACCTTCAAACCGCTTGTCTTTCCAGTTGGTCCAGCCGCCGTTACATTCGATGGCGTTTGGGCCATCTGGATTTTCACAAAGGATCGTGACGCTATCGCCTTCCTCGCCACGCAAGTCGTTAATTATCTGAACGATTTGTGCAGCTGTCGAGACCGGCTCCCCCGCCTTGGCTTCCGATGCGGAGAGGGCTAATCGTATCGCATCCACACCTTTCTGAATTTTCCAGAAATATGTTTCTTTCGATCCGTTCCACATGCGCCAATTACACGCTTCAATTTCTGTGAGCCAAAATTCCAACGCCTCCTTCGTCACTGTCGATTGCGCGACAAGCCGAAATTTTTTCGCAGCACGTTGCATTAGGATGGCATCGGACACCCGGCTGCGATCAGCCAGCCACGATGCTCGTTTGTCCAATTCATCCGCCAAATTCTCATAAACGGTGCTCATGGTTTCAAATCCTCCGTATTGATGCCGAGCAGTACAGCGCCTACTTCGACAGTCGCCAACAGTTCTAAACGACGACGTTCTACCATTGACAACGGAACTCGTTGCTGGCCGGCCTGCTCAATTGCATTCATGCGCGATATCATCACCTGACGCGCCCGCGCCAAAGCCGTCAATTGAAAGGCTGGTGATGAAATGATGCGCGCAATTTCTTGATCGGACGCGAGCATGATCTTTTGGTAGACGTATCGGAGCTCTTTCTGTTCGCGTGATGCCATTATATGATTTCCCCAGTGACTGCTGATATAATCACGATTATTAAACAGGATCGCGCGGCACTCGTCAATCAGAACGAAAAGCCCCTGCATTGTAGGTCCTGTTTCGCGGTGTCCGAGAACTTCATTTCCACGTTCCGTAAAATCAGGCATCTATCTGCGATCTCGACCCTGCGATGGCTATCGCCATTTTCACACTTCCTTATTCGCGCTCAAACCAGACGGGGCCTTATCTGACTGCCATTCGCTTTCGAAACAAAACCCATCCTCACGTTCCAGGATGCGTTTGGGTGACTGCAGGCGATGTATGTAGCAGTTACTGTCGGGATCAAACTCAACATCCCATATAGCACCCAAACACGTCACACTGATCCAATCCATGATCAAACTCCATTGCATCACACTCAAACTGCCATATATGAGTTCTATCACACTCAAACCGGCCTATATAAGTTCCATCACACTCAAACCGGCCTATATCCTTCATAGTCACCAAATCATTGCAAACCCAATCCTCCTGAAACAGAGGCTTAAGGCGCATGACCCCCTGCAAGTTGATTGCAGGGGGTTCATACTCCAAGTTCTGAAACGTCAGCCCATGGCGTTGTGCAATTTTAAGTCACTTAGACTAGATCGTGTGTCGCACACTACACACCCACCTGTTGATCTTGACCCCATTGTGGTGGTTTCTTCAGCCATGTGCCCAAGCGGTAAGGTCACCCCCCAAAACACATGCTGGTGTGGCTCGCTAAGCTGCAATCGTTGGCCAATGCGCGAGTGTCAATCAACGTCACAGGCTCGATCCCGACAGACGGGCTAGCGTATCGGACACGCGTTATCGGGGGTGCTTCACAGCAGGCGCGATAATGCAGTGCCTACTTAATCGTACTGCCGATGATTTCAGGAACGCGGCAGTGTGATGATTTGGGCAGTATGATTTTGTATGGAGGTGATTGAATGCGCAGCGCAATTCTACAAAAACACATGAACAAGACGAGATCGCAACAATGGGCGGCGCGACGTTTCGGCGTCAGCGTCATGACGATCTGGCAGTGGCGGCAACTGGGAATGCCGTGTATCGTTTTGAAAGGGGAAAGTCGACCTGTTGTTCGCTTCATTGTGTCTGAAGCAACGCAATGGGTCCGCAAGCATCGAAAGGAATACTTATGAGCTACGCTATCTATCCACGCGGGGTGACTTTCATGCCTCCAATGGTCGAGCAGAAAACCGGCGGGTACGTCATTCCGGCACATCGCAGATCACTGATCGACATCAGCAGCTCGGGTGGCTTCGCATCACTCGGAGCCAACGGCTGGCGCATCGCGGATGCCATACAGCGTCAAATTACACTGCTCCCCTGTATCGATGCCTATGCATTCACATGCAATGCGATCGAGCGGGCAGCGTCCGACATTCTGCACGAACTCGGGGAGCAGTTCTATATCGGCGGCAAGGCGGGGTTCTATTCGTCGGAGGCAGAGGCTGTGGAGGCAGCTTGCATGCTGGCCGTTCAAACTCGCTTGCAAATAAACAAATCCGTCAAGATCATCACGCGCCGGCATGACGATCACGGCTCCACACCATTCACACTGCTACTGGGCGATCAATCTCGCGGGTCGGTGCTGGTGACGATGGGTATGAACGCTGCGGTGAAATCATTCGACGCGTTCGCACCACACTTGCAAAAACTGACGATCAACGCATCCGAGATGTTGTCGCTCAACACTCTTGTTGATGCGCTGGTCGCTGATGATCGTGCGTCTATCGTGATCATGGAGCCGGTCGGGGGAATGCGTTCGGGCATTTCGCCGCCGACTTCGGCCTATCTGCGCGAAGTGCGCAAGCTATGCACGAATTATGGCGCGATCTTAATTTACAACGAGACGTTGTCGGGTCACTACCGCACCGGGAAGTTCACATCGTGGCAGACATTCGTGCCGGAGGGCGAGAGTGCGGATGATTATGCGCCAGACATCGTAGTGCTTGGCCGCGGCATCACGGGCGGCTACTTCCCGGTCGGGGCCGTCGCATTATCGCAGACGCTGGCCGAACGTCTGTACACACGACGCAACAAACCCGCGCTGCGCAACAACACCATGAACAACCCGATTGCGGCGGCTGCGATCACAGCGACCATGACCGCTTATACGCAAACCAAGGACATGCAGCGCGCGACACATGCGCGTTGCGCCGAACTTGCGAAAAGTCTCCGACTGCAACCGCATATCAAATCGGTGCAGGGCGTCGGGTCGTTGTATGGGATTTGCTTCCCGGGTGGGCGCAACACTGATACCGAACTGCGCGGCCAGATGTTTGAGCAGGGTGTGTCGGTGTCCGCACGTTCGGGTTACCACAAAGGGCGCGATGCCATGTTTATGTTGTCGCCGCCCATCGATCTCGTGCCTGCCGATTTTGACAGTGTGAACGCCGCGGTTCGCGAACTTCGCCTGACACCGGTTAAACACGTTGTCAGGGCTTTCGATACATGAAGGCCCCCAAAAGGCGCTCATAACCGCTTAAAACGAACCCCAGAACGCAGAAAGCCGGGCACGATGGCCCGGCTTTTACGTGTTCGCAATGATGGCAATCAATTAGGGCGTCATTCTGAAGCCGATTGTAAACTTCAGCGACCGCAGGGGGAACGACACGGGTTGCCCCTGATTTATCAATGAAGGAACCGGAAGTGCGCATTGCGCGAGCACATTCCCGTCGACTTGCGCGTCATGTAGCGCTACGTAAGTGACGACAGCATCCGATGCCGCATTGCCGAAATTAGCATCCGACAGATTGGTAATCGCATTAGTCGTCACGAGATCGGGCGGATCGAACGGGGCCGCGATGCGGCCTCCCGCGCGAACATCTGTCGTTACCTCGGTGCCCGGGTTCCCGCCCCCTGTTACAAGCGGGGGACCTTCCCACAAACCGAGATAGGTGTTTTCGAGTGCTGCGGGCATGTCGGTACCTGTCAGCCACAGCAGGATCAAATTTCCAAGATAGTCCGATATTGAGGATGCCATCGTATTGTCCTTTAATGTGGGTGTGACGGATGATCAACATCCATCAGCATATTGGATTTACCGCGAACATCCGCGAGCACCTGCTTTAAGGCTGCGTTGTTGCGTTGTTGTGATATGCCCGCTGCGCGAACCGTACGCACGACCTCACTGTGTTCGCGACAGGCATCCTCGACTTCGGCGTTGATTATGTCGTCAGGTGTGAAGTATGACATCACACCCAAACGCATGAGCAGTTTGACGATCCATTTCATGCTCGCCTCGCTCGTCTTGGCAATGTGTCAATGACCACTTTAAGCTCTTGCAGAAAAGTGGGCATCACTCGTTTGATCTCGGACACGTCTGTTTGCGTGTTCGTGATCGCATTGCGACAATCAGTGATGATCCCGACGATCTGTCGCATTGCTTCTGCTTGTGCTGCGATCACGGCGGCCTGACGGACATGTTCCTTTTCCATGTTGTCAAACCAGTTACGAAAACGCTCGATGAGTATCTCGAACGTCGCAGCCTGCTTCTGAATGACAGCACTCAGTTCCTTGGTGATGTCGTTTCGATCTTCCATCGATGCGAGCATTTCCCGCATCGCGGTTTTGCTTTCGCTGATTGTTTTGTTCAACGTGTCACGTTCAGCGAGCCGATATCCATAAACCTTGTTACTGTGCCTCCATTGAACTGCAATGACCCCAGACAACACGCCGACGACCATCATGAGAACGAGAATGATGGCCCCGTAGATTCCAGCGGCCCTCACCTGTTCAGCGACAAAGACGACGTCCCCAGCTCCCATTGGCATCCTATCTGCTGCCCCCGGCCTGTGCTGTCCAGCTCGAACCACACAACTTCTCGCCGGTTTCGTTTTGGGCGACAATTTGGTTTGCAGTTTCTCGTGTCAGCACGTCGCTCTTGCTGACCGTCAGAGGTCTTGCGATGGAGCAGAAGTTGCCCGACGCGCAGCCACTCAACAGCAAACATAAACCTAGCACGATCAATCGCGTTGCCATCGTTTCAACCTTTCTTTGATGTCAGCATCCGATGCGTTGCGCACTCGCATGTCAATCTCGTCACGCGTTTTGATCGCGCTTGCGTCTCGCGCCTGTTGCAGTTCCCGAGTGTCTTTCGCACCCTTGTAGCGACCTCCAAGGAATGCGGCGAAGAGGGCCGCAACAGCCCCCAGCGCGATCTTGACGGGTCGGGGCAGCAATAGCCAGATCGGAGCCCAGAACTGATATGTGAATGCGAGCATGATGGCGACCACCACGATCCACACCCACACGGGAATCAGGTCTAGGAAATGGTTCAGGTAAAGCCACATGACGCGCTCCCCTTTTAGCTCAGCCTGCCGGTCTGATAATCAGCAACGGCCGCAGCCTCGCTCTTGTTCGTGGATCGCCAGATCGCGAAACCGACAGCAGCGATGATCAGCATCCACACCCAGCCCGGCACGCCGCTGACGTATTCCTTGCCCATCGACACATAGGGCGCGGCTGCATCATTGGCGGCTGGGATATTCGACACGACGCCCCAACTCGCAGCGCCGACCGTAGAGGGAATGGTCAGAAGCTTCGACCAGAACCGTGACCACGCATTCTGCTTCACGGCCTCGACTTTGGGTGCGATTTCCTTAGCCGTGGCATAGGCACGACCTGGTGCGACAGGACGCGCCCAACCCTCGGCTTTGGCATTGCTGATTTCCGCCAACACAGCCGCATTGATTGTGCTGGCGGCTGTGATATGCCGATCAGCGAGAAATGCTGTGATCGCGCCGAGTGTGCGCCCGCCAATCAAGCCGTCAATGGTGCCGACTTCATGGTAGCCAAGCGTCGTGAGATCGGCTTGAACCTGCTCGACCTGTTTGTCATAACCAACCTTGGGTGTCTGCACGTTTTGGGCTGCGGTAGCCAGCGGCAGCTCATTAGCAAACACCCGGCGTTGACCCTCGATCCAGTCACTGGCAGGAGCGGGGTATTCCTTGCCAGCTTCATGCCATGCTTGCGCCTTGAGGAATGCGAGGCCCATCGAACTGCGCCAAAACATGTCATTCATGATAGTGTCGCGCTTCATGCCAGGCACGCGGGCAAGCACGAAACTAATGTAGCTCTCCACGTTGTTGCCCCCCGACCAGATGCGGATCGCGTCGGCGAATGGCTTGTTACGATAGTTCTTCGACGTGCGCCACAAATCGAGCTGGGCACAAATACCCTGCACATAGGTCGGGAATACCGCAATGTTGTTCCCCTGACCTTTACCGTCGTTGAGTGTGACGGGCTTTTTTGCAGCGCCCCACTTGATTGCGAGCGGGCTGCCCCACATTGCGCCCGGATTCTTGTATCGGATCGATGCCGGTTCCATTATGCTGTACCTCCTGTGACGATGACTGACAGTTGGGTGGTTGGTTTGCGATCATTTGGCAAATCCGCAATGAACGAACTCGCGTCATGAAACTCCGCTTCTAGATAAACGGGGTCAGGCGCAGGCCCCTCTTCGTCATAAATCAAATGCATCGCGACATAGTAAGTCGCCGTACTGATCGGGGTTCCACTGACTGACGATACATACCGAATGCGCCAATCGGTGCTGACGTCTCCCGTCGCCCCCGACATCACCTCGCGCACACGGTAGTCACTTTTGCCTGAGGGCAGCGCAAACGAGATGGGATCGCCGCTATCGATCCAGTTCCCGCTGTCGTCTTTATATTGCAGCTGCCAAATGCCGTAGTCGGCTGATTGGTACTCAGCGCGCGTGAACAACCGCAGGCCTTGCAAACTGAATGCATAATCAACCAAAGCATGCAGACCGATATACCTGGTATTGTCTGCGGAGGTAATCCATGCTCCAACATAATTGCTGAAGTCTGGGTCGTGATCGTATTGTCCTACGAAAATTGAGTCGATACCCGGAGACGGCCCAGCCACCGGGAAATTGGTGTAAGCAAACGTTGCAATCAGATCAGACGTTTTCCACGTCAGTTCCCCGACACTCGCGATGAAAAACATCTCAGTACCGAACACACCGACATCCATCGTGCCCGACACACCCAACATGCGGAACGACGAAAACTCGTCATACGATGTTAGATCCATGGTTTGGGAGGCCTGCGTGAAAGCCGCAGGTGGAGACGGCGCGAGATCGAATTCGTCGCTGATGTCAGTGGCTGTCGTCCAGTTGTCGTTACTCCCCTGCCATTTCCAACGACCAAGTGCGGCACCAGTTTTCGTGTGCGTCAAACGCATTTGCCGAAGCGACTGAGCCTCGGCAAAATCAAACTGAATATATTTATCCGTCGCGTCGGTGTCGGTAGTCGAAAACATCGGACCATGGGACCCGTCCGACGACCAGTCAAAACGACCATCGATCAATTTCTCGACCGTGTTGGAACCACTTGCGGTTAGGTTAGTCGTGATCGTGATCAGATCATTGCCGCCGTCGCCGTATGAATTCAGGCCGCGACTGCCTGTTCCGTATTTCCAATCCGGAGAATTGACAAAATGAGTAATGGTCATGGCTTAGAAACCCGTGATCGGAGTTTTTTGCGCTATGAGCGTGATGTAACAGTCACGACCCTGTGTGTTCATGCCGGACGGGGCGACCACACGTAACAAGTCACCCGGAGCGAACGTGCGGGACTCGCATGTGATCGCGCCCATCTGATCGCCCGCATCCCAATGGATGGTGCCAATCTGCTCATCGTTATAGTATAGATCGACATCTGTGTCCGCCGCGTCGTCAGGTGTGGCGATCTTTGCAACACCGCCCGGGGCGTTGATATCGAGAAACGTCTCGGTTGCAAACATGTGCCCCATCAGCGTGTCGCCGGAACTGAAGCCTGCGCCGAAACGTGACGGGAAGAACATGCCGATTGTGTAGGTGTAGTAATCGATTGTGAACAAGGGTAAGAACAGTTTGTTACCATCCCCATCTGTCGCGTCGGGATCAAACGGATCTTCAGCCGTAAACTGCAGACGCACAAGGTAAAGTCCCTTATCAGGGACAGTCACCATGTCGAGTTCGTAGTAAGTTTGTCCGATCTCGTAAGCCCCGCGCAGTTGGAACGTGGCGACTGGCAGTGTGAACGGGCCGAACGTGCTGCCGTCATCCATGAAGAACATCAACTGCGAACCGTTGACTTGGATGTTGTTGATCGATACCGCTGACGGAGGATTGTCCTCCATACCTTTCAGACGGCTATAAAGCTCGTAGAAATTGCTATCGACTTCGACTGGATGTAGATTGCGTCCTTCTCCAGTTCCCCACTTATCTGGATCGTCGGTGCGATAATTGATGCCATCGGTCGCCATGTGTTCGTTCCTTACTCGCTGTTGCGTGTGTTGCCGCGAGATATGATCTCGCTGTTTGCGTCGGCCGTGGTCGTCGCGAACCGCATTGTTGTTCGGCTCTTATCGATGCTGTTGCGCGCCTTGTATTCAGTCATGACCTCAACATCGATATGCTGCTGATTGTCATCCGGGTTCTTAATGCGGACAACATCATAGGTGCGGGATTCTTCCTTCATGTCAGCCGGCGGCACGGAATTGCGCAAATCGGCAGTCAGCTGGAACACGTTGCTCCCCGCGGTACCCCATGTGTGGATATTTGGATCGACGGGTGCGGGCGGGGCCCGCATACCGGCTGCGGCAATCGGACGAATGCTGGGTGATTGCGACGGGCGGGTTACTTGTTCGAGATCAGCCACTTGCGGCCTCCAAATCGATTTGAGCAGGAATAATGAGATCGGACACGTTGAGTTCTATCGGAGTCAGATACGGCCCAGAACCGATGGGCACCATTTTCAGGTTCACGCGGGTCGGTATGTTCTGCAGTTTAGATTGCACGGCTTGTTGATCGGAACCATCCAGCGCGAGCACGGCAGTACGTTGCGTGTCGGCCTTGTTATCGACGGTAAGCAGCTGCACGGCACGGTTAGTCAAACCCGCGTGGATGTTCAAACCGTCATCGTTCGGTGCGTAGATCGGTGGCGTAAACGAAACATCACCCGTGCCAACCAACACTGTCGCGTCAGCGCGCGCCTGGTACGGATCGTCAACGTAACCATCTTCCACATAGGTGGGATCACCTATTTCCGTCTCATAGGCCCCGCCGTACCCGACCGAACACGCCATGGTGACTGTCGTCAACGCGGCGCCGTCATCACCGTTAAGTCCGTTCGAGATCGCAATGATCTTGCCCCGCGCCACACCGCCCGGCAAACGCTCATCCGCATACTCGGCATTTTTTCGCAACGAGTAATTGCGTCCATCCTTGAATGTAGTCATGAACGAAATCTGCACGGCACGCGAACGAATAGCGAGCTGAGCGCGCGCGATCATGGTAAGATGCGCGAGCGCATCTTGGCCACGCGGGGAATCCACGAAACTGGTTTTAGAAACATCACCAATCGGTAACGTGCCGTCTTCGGTGTATTCCGACACGTCGTTGGCACTGATGTTGATGATGGCCGCCTCATCATCGTCAGCCGCTGTCGCAATCGGCTGCATGTTGGTTTTCATCGTGAAGGTGACGGATTCCGCATATTTGCGGCTGGCGACGTAGGTCAGGATCAGGCTTGGTTTCGCATAACCGATGGGAATGACGACCTGCTCAATGTGTTCTTCATAACCCGCGCCGTCAATGCCAGCCCATGTCTTGCCCGAGAACCGCGGGGGATACACGATGGAACCTTGCGCGAGATAAGGCAGTTGTGAAGTGTCGAAGAAATCATCCAGTGTGATCGGCTTTGCCGCCAGCAGAGTTTGATCTTCAAGCTGCCCGAACTTGACGGACCATCCATCCCCCATCCTCGCGCCGGCTTGCGGCCATGATTGAATGAGCCCGCTCATGGTGTATGACGAAATGAGACGTCCCGATAACACACCGAAAGCAAACATAAGCTGCCCGGTAATGTCGAGATCGCCTTGGCCTGAATTCGTCCACGGGATCGTCGCGTTGATCGTGACGCTCGACAGGGGCACCTGCTGCATCGTCATGCTGAGGCTGTCATAGAACGCAAAATCGGGATCTACTGTCACGACTCCATCTTCGCCGTTCAAGATGTCGGACGTAGTCACTACATGCGTCACGGGATCGACATGCCACATTTTGGTATAGCCCTCTAGCACGGCGTCGGGATCGGCCCAGCTTTCGGGTGCGATGAAGATCGGGTCGTAATAAGGCGCGACTTTCAACGTAGCCGCCAGCGCAGTCTTCTGTTCGACAAAATCGACAGGACGCGCGGTCAGTTTGAGTGTGATCACGGTATCGAAGATGTTGTCGGGGATCGCCGTCAGCCGGCCAAAGAAAAGCGGCACCGGCGTGCCACCCCCGTCATCAAAACTGAACCACGCCCACACTTTACGACCAGCCGCCAGCAACCCGACACGCGGGTTCTTGATCTCGACGGTCAGGGTCGCGAAATCCCCCTCCTGTTCGTCCAAGCTGAACGAGTAGACGCTTTCATCATTGCGAGCATGAGTGATGAGATCGAACGTGTTGTCTGTCGCGTCGACCCACGCGAAATAGAACTTCTCAGCGGCCACGCTCAAACCTCCTCAAGATCGATGGTGAAAGAAGATTCTTCCGCGTACTCGTCGTCCGACGTTTGGAAATCGACAATCAACATGGTCAGACGCGGGCGATAGAACGTGTAGTCACCTTCAGTGTAGGACGAGCCCGGTACTATCGTTCGCGCGGGTGTCCCTCCTTCGGTTTTGTAGGACAGCTCGGAGACGCAATCGACAGTCACTGTCTTGCCCGGCCACACCCCGTCCCATGCGGGAGCCCGCATGTCGCGTCCGGTGATTGTCGATTTGTATTTTCGGAACCCCGCGAAACTGATATCCTCAAGCCCCCCGTTGATGTTTCGCTTAAGTTGGCTGGCCTGCTCGATATGCGCCAGCGTTTGCGTCACACCGCGTTGTGCGTACGGCGTGAGCTCCGCGCCCGAAATGACAAGTAACGAGTACGTGTTGTTTTCGGCCAATGTCATTTAGTTGCCCCCTACCCATGACGGGCGACGCCCGAGCCGTTTCGATTGTTTGTGCACCGCGAACTTGGTGAGCCGATCTGCGACGCTTTCGGGAACCGTCAGGCCCTCGAACGTCTGGCCGTCGATTGTGAGATTTAACGTGCGCCCCCCACTCGAGCCAGCACCCGACATCGGAGATCCCGCGCCCGACGACGCGAAGGCAGGGGCCGGGCCCGCGCTAATCAGGCCCCCCGTCGCGTAGCCTGCCATGGAGGCCATTAATTTGCGCAGATCGAACGTCCCACTATTGACGGCATGCATAAACCCGAGCCCGTACTTGCGCACGGCACGGGCTTGCATCACGAACTCATTGTTCGAGAGCCATGCGAAGATGCTGTCCGACGTGCTGGTGCCGCGTCCTCGCACGTACCCTGAGCCGATATGGCCACCCGTCTTGTAGGCCGGGACGCTGTCGCCCGTCACGTCGCTGGCCGCGTTCGAAATGCGGTTCAGCAAATCGATGACTGGTTGCAGGAACGACAAGGCCTTCTGAACGAATGTGCTGACGATCTGTGAAACTCGGTCGAACGCAGTTTGAAATAAGTTTCCTATTGTCGTCGTGATGTTGGTGAAGATCGTCACGATCTGATCGGGTAGTGTGGCAATGAATGTCAGGAAGTTTGTGAAATAGCCTTGGATCGTAGTTATCGCCGCCTGTATTACAGCGACCACACCGTTGAAGCCTGTGGTGAAGAGCGACAGAATGCGTTGCGGCAGTGACACGACAAAATCGATGAATGCTTGCCACGCAGTCGTGATCATCTGAACCGCAAGCTGTACTCCAACTCCAACCCCAGACCACAAATCCGACAGGGCCGTGGTGATGGTTTGCGGGAGAGTCACCGTGAAGAACAACAGGAAGCCCTGCCACGCGGCCAGAATTCTTGTCACCGCGCTTGACGCGAGCGCGCTGATCGCCGCGAACACCGAACTGAACAAGTCCGAGATCGTTGAGGGCAGCGACATGAGCGTGGTGACGATGCTGCGCAAGGCATTCATTGCACTTTGCGCAAGCTCGCTCCAGTTAATGGTCGTTGCGAGCAGGGTCAGGGCCGCGACGACGACAGCGATGGCCGCACCCCACGGTGTAAACGATGCGATCAACAGACGCACAATCGGGATAGCAACCTGGATGATCGCAATCGACGCGCGAAGCACGGACAGCAGGGCCGTGAAGCCTCCGGTGACTTTCAGCAATGTTACTGACAGCAACAGGAACATACCATTGATATTCGATCCAAACATGGTATTCAGCGCAGACGCCACTCCATCCAATGTAGTCATCAAACTCTTGAACGCGGGCACGATCACACTTACGACGACCTGACCGATGCCGCGCGCGGCCTGCCCGACCGTCCCCATGAATTCAGACAGCAGGGGCCCGTTCGCTGTAATGAAGTTCTGCACGGCACTCGCCGCTTGATCGATGAATGCAGTGATTGCCTGTGAGTTATTTTGAATGACGGACAACACGGAATCCACGACACGCGCGAGCGCTGGGCCGAATGCGTCACGCAACTGGGACTGGACTTGTTCGGCCTCTGCCCCCAATGCGATCAACGAATTGGTCAGCGTCACGCCATAGGTGCGGGCCAGCGCGTTGTAAGCCTCTTGCTGCTGCGCCTGTTGCTGAAGCTTCTGGTTCTTTTTCAGCAATTCTTCCTGCGCAGCCGCGACTTCCGCCTGAACCGCAGCCTGATCCTCGAACGATTGCTTGAGGTCGGTCAACTGATCGTTGTATTGCCCGACCGTGATCTTGCCCGCAGCGAGTTCGCGATCCAGCTTGTTCACACTGACGCGATAGTTTGCGGATGCCGCGACGCCCTGCGCCTGCTGACGGTTCAACGCGATTTGCTGTTTCGTGATGTCAGCGGTGTTATCCGTCACACCACGCGCGGCCTCCGTCATGGCGGCTGCGGTCTTGGCGATGCCCGCAATGGCCCCGACACCCGCAGCGCCGATACCGACAATCGCGATGCCGAACTCCGACACACTGGTGACTGCGGACTTGAGCACCCCGCCCAAACCCTGCGCCGCAGTTCCGATTGCCTGGATGCGTTGTACAATGGAGGGATCTGGTGCCGCGTCGTTGATGCCCCCGAGCGCGCCGGAGATATTGTCGCCAGCCTTGCTAGTAGATTTGTTGGCCTTGTCCGCGGCGTCGGCAATCTGATTGAATGCCTTCTCACCCGCATCCCCCATCTTATTGAGATCGTCAGTCGCCTTGTCGGCTCCGCTGATCTCAATTTGAGATACTAGATTTGCGTTATCGTCGGCCATGCTGTCTATCTCGCTTGTGCCATGAGTTGCTTGTAGTACTGCGGGAGCTTGGTTGCTTCATCGCGACAGATCGCGCGTAAATGAAACTTCTTCGGAATATTCACACTTTCCTTACCGAAGTACTTGGCCTCGCCGCCCGTTGTCAACAACAACGGAGCCTTGCCTTTGCGGTCAACGCGAAACAGGGGGCCCGGGTAATCACGGGCCGACACTCCCTTGGCGTCTGTCGCGAAGTCGAGAGGAATCCACAGC
>Ga0153956_1002381_pt1 | contig 13928 bp, 13 predicted proteins | sample TSFL040MetaG_FD_104704 | JGI IMG/M metagenome (GOLD analysis project Ga0153956, IMG submission 104704) | Attine ant fungus gardens microbial communities from Florida, USA - TSFL040 MetaG | ecosystem: Host-associated > Fungi > Mycelium > Unclassified | place: USA: Florida, Wekiwa Springs... | reverse complement strand
TTGTCGCCATGCTCGCGCCAGCGTTTCTGCTTCTCCTTCACCTCCCGCATGCCGACCGTCATCTGGGTCGGACGCAACGACATGATCGACACAGGCTGCAGCAGCACCGGCTCGCGTTTGACCATCTTCATCCTCCTCCAGTTCGCCTCTCGCAGGCGATGGATCGCAATGCTGCCAGTTCATCCATTTTATGAGGAGCGGCCGCGGATCACTTGTGCGGCACCGAACAATCGAATCCGGATGCTTCCCGAATGGGCAACCGCATCGCCTTGTCCCGAGGACCCCGCAGACCTATCCTGAACGGCAGAACCGCAGGACTAAAGAATCCGAGATTCAGAAACTATGGCGCGTCAGCCTGACATTCCCGGCAGCGAGGGCCGCGTGGTGAAATTCATTCCACCACGCCCGGCCAAGGCCCCGCCGCCTCCTGCCCGGACATCCCCGGCGCGGGAACCGGTCGACTACCGCCAGCGGATGTGGGCGAATCTCGCAGCCACCGTGCTGGCCGTCGTCCTGATCGCGGTCGGCGTCTGGCTCGTCACCAGCCTCAATCACATGCGCCAGACGCAGGATTGCATCATGATGGGGCTGCGGAACTGCGGGGACATCGACACCACGCCCCATAGCTAGTGCCCTTTGATTCTCACGAGGGGGAGAAAACGTCCCCAGGCACACCCCGGAGCCCGTCTCGGTGCCATTGAACTCAGGGCCCCGCTCCGTTATACGGACATCAGCTTCGGGCGTGCTGGCGGGGACGCGGCACCCGGCCCGTTCTCATCCTTGCGCCGATCGGCGTTTATCGATAATAATCAAAGGCTTAATGAATGTCTTCAACGTTCGATCAGGTCGCCACGATCATTGCCGAAACCTGCGATATCCCGCGCGACACCATCACGCCGGAAAGCCACGCCATCGATGATCTCGGCATCGACAGTCTCGACTTCCTCGATATCGCCTTCGCCATCGACAAGGCGTTCGGCATCAAGCTGCCGCTGGAGAAGTGGACGCAGGAAGTCAACGACGGCAAGGCGACGACGGAACAGTATTTCGTCCTGAAGAACCTCAGCGCGCGCATCGACGAGTTGGTCGCCGCCAAAGGCGCCTGACGCGCACGCCCATGCGCCTCGAATATTTCCAGATGGTCGATCGCATCGCGGACCTTGATGTCAGCGAGCGCCGCATCACCGTCTCCGCGCAGGTGCCGCAGCAGAGCTCGATCTTCGAGGGTCACTTCCCCGGCCATCCGCTGATGCCGGGCGTGCTCCTGATCGAGACCATGGCGCAGACCTCGGGCTGGCTCCTGATCGCGCTGTTGAAGTTCGAGCGCATGCCGTTCCTGGCCGCCGTCAAGGAAGCCAAGATGCGCGATTTCATCAAGCCGGGCGAGCCGCTCACCGTGGACGCGCACGTCGTGCACGACGGCTCCGGTTTCGCCGTCACCGCGGCCAGGATCAGCGTCGACGGCAAGCTGAAGTGCAACGCGGAACTCACCTTCCGCCATACGCCGTTTCCCAATGCGGATCTGCGCGGCCACATGGAACAGGTGGCCCGGCAGATCGGATTTCCCGGACAGGCCATGTCATGAGCAACACCTCTTCACCCCGTGAGGTCTGGATCACCGGCATCGGTCTTGCGTCGTCGCTCGGCGAAGGCCCCGACCAGCATTGGGACGCGCTCGAGGCGCGCCGCATCAACGTGGACGAGACGACCTTCGCGCCCTACCCGGTGCATCCGATCGTCAAACTGAATTACGACGCGCAGATTCCGAAGAAGGGCGACCAGCGCCAGATGGAAGCCTGGCAGCGGATCGGCACCTATGCCGCCGGTCTCGCGCTCGACAGCGCGGGCCTCAAGGGCAACACCGACATTCTTGCGCGCACGGACATGATCGTGGCCGCTGGCGGCGGCGAGCGCGACCTTGCCGTCGATGCCGCGGTCATCAACGATCAGACGCAGGGCAACGCCGCGCCCGGCATGCTCAATGAGCGGCTGATGAGCGACCTGCGCCCGACGCTGTTCCTCGCGCAACTGTCCAACCTGCTCGCGGGCAACATCTCGATCGTGCACGGCGTCACCGGCTCCTCGCGCACCTTCATGGGCGAGGAAGCCGCGGGCACCGATGCTTTCCGGATCGCGCTGGCGCGCATCGTCTCCGGCCAGAGCGACATCGCGCTGGTGGGCGCCGCGCATAACGGCGAGCGCAAAGATTTGCTGATGCTCTACGAGTTCGGCAATTTCGCGCTGAAGGACAAGTTCGCTCCGGTGTGGGCGCGCGATGCGAACCATTCCGGCTTCGCGCTCGGCTCCGGCGGCGTCTTCCTCGTCATCGAAGCGAAGGAGCATGCGCAGGCGCGTGGTGCAAAACCGTTCGCACGCCTCACTCATGTCGTTTCCGATCATGCCCGCCGCGCGACGCCGGGCAACGTCACCGCCGTCCTCGACGGCCTGTGGTCGAAGCTCGGTGCGAAGGCGGATGCGCCGATCATCACGGCCGCGACCGGTGCCGCGTCCGCCACCGGCGAGGAACGCGCGTTCCTGAAGAAGCATGCGAGCGCGCCGGTGCGTGCGCTCGGCACCTCGTTCGGCCACCTGCTGGAGGCGCAACTGCCGCTCGGGCTTGCGCTCGCGGCGCTGTCGCTGTCCAAGGGGAAATTGTTCGCCGCCAACGACACCACCGGCCTCGAGGTTGAAACCACCGCCGCTCCCTCCCAGATTGTCGTGGTCAACACCGGCCACTGGCGCGGCGAAGGCATGGCGCTGGTCGAATCCGTTCCGGCGTAAGATCGGAGAATCCGCATGACCGCAGCGAAAGACAAATTCGGCCGCCCCACCGTCGTCGTCACCGGCATGGGCGTCGTCACCTCGCTCGGCGCGGGCAAGGCGGAGAACTGGAAGAAGCTCACCGCAGGCGAATCCGGCATCCGCACCATCACCCGCTTCCCGACCGACAGGCTGCGGACCACCATGGCCGGCAGCGTCGATTTCATCCCGCTCGATCCGTTCAGCTCCACCACGCTGTCCGACAAGCTCGCCGATCTCGCGGTCGAGGAAGCCATCACGCAGGCCTCCATCGGCGGCAAGGGCGAGTTCCCCGGCCCGCTGTTTCTCGCGGTCGCTCCCGTCGAGGTCGAATGGATGGCGCGTTTTGAAGCCGCGCGCGCCACGGGCGCCGCCTCCGGCATCGACTACGACGCCATGCTCAAGGTCAGCGGCGGCGGCCAATTCGCCGACTTCCACAAGCGCTTCCTGTTCGGCTCGGTCGCCGATCATCTGGTGGAGCGGTTCGGCACCAAGGGCTCGCCGATTTCGCTCTCCACGGCGTGCGCGTCCGGCGCGACCGCGATCCAGCTCGGCGTCGAGGCGATCCGCCGTGGCGAGGCCGACGCGGCGCTGTGCGTTGCGACCGACGGTTCGGTCAATCCCGAAGCGCTGATCCGCTTCTCGCTCCTGTCGGCACTGTCCACCAGCAACGATGCGCCACAGGCTGCGGTGCGGCCCTTCGCCAAGAACCGCGACGGCTTCGTGATGGCGGAAGGCGCAGGCGCGCTGGTGCTGGAAAGCTATGAAGCCGCGACCGCGCGCGGCGCGAAGATTCTCGGCGTGATGACCGGATGCGGCGAACTCGCCGACTCCTTCCATCGCACCCGCTCCAGCCCGGACGGCAAGCCGATCATCGGCTGCGTGCGCAAGGCGCTCGACGATGCGGGCATGGACGTCGAACAGATCGACTACATCAACGCCCACGGCACCGGCACGCCGGAAAACGACAAGATGGAATATCTCGGCATCTCCACCGTGTTCGGCGAACGCGCGACGCAGGTGCCGGTCTCCTCCAACAAGTCGATGGTCGGGCATACGCTGTCGGCGGCGGGTGCGGTCGAGGCGGTGTTCTCGCTGCTGACGCTCGAACACCAGCGCATTCCGCCGACGATCAACTACGACATCCCCGACCCCGCGATCCCGTTCGACGTGGTGCCGAACACGGCCCGCGACGCCAAGGTGACGGCTGTGATGTCGAACTCGTTCGGCTTCGGCGGACAGAACGCGGTGTTGATCCTCACCCGCGAACCCGTTTAAATTACTGAGCTGTAAAGCCTTTCTGCCGGTTGACGCGGGCGCGCCAAGCGGCGATACCTCTTGTCTTCCCAACGCTGATTGTTTTCAGGACGCCTCCCATGCGCGCGCTTACCCTCGTTGCCGACCGCCAGTTGACGGTGGCCGAACTGCCTCCGCCGCCGCCTCCGGCCGCGAACGAGGTGCAGATTCGCGTCCGCGCGGTGGCGCTCAACCACATCGACGTCTGGGGCTATCGCGGCATGGCTTTCGCCAAGCGCAAGATGCCGCTGGTCGTGGGCGCGGAAGCCTCCGGCGAAATCGTCGCGGCCGGCAGCAACGCCACGCGCTTCAAGCCGGGCCAGAAGGTCGTGATGTATGGCGCGCTGACCTGCGGCACCTGCAAGGCCTGCCAGGAGGGCCGCGACAACCTCTGTGAAAACGTCGCGGGCATCATGGGCTTCCATGTCGACGGCTTCGCGCGCGAACTGATGAATCTCGACGAGCGGCTCGTCATTCCGGTGCCGGACGGCGTCAGCCTGCGCGACGCCGCCTGCGCGCCGATCGCCTTCTCCACCGTGCAGCACATGCTGTTCGACAACGCGAAACTTCAGCCCGGCGAAACCGTGCTCGTCCATGCGGGCGGCTCCGGCATCGGCACCGTCGCGATCATGATGGCCAAGGCCATCGGCTGCACCGTCATCACCACGGTCGGCAGCGACGAGAAGATCGAAGGCGTGAAGGCGCTCGGCGCGGATTACGTCATCAACTACCGCAAGGACCGCTTCGAGGGCGAGACGCGCAGGATCACCAAGAAGAAAGGCGTCGACGTCGTATTCGAGCATGTCGGCGCGGACACCTTCAACGGCTCGCTGTTGTGCCTCAAGCGCGGCGGCCGCCTCGTCACCTGCGGCTCGACCTCCGGCCCCACCACCACGATCAACCTGATGCAACTGTTCCAGCAGCAGTATCGCATCATCGGCTCGTTCGGCGCTTCCATGCGCAACATCGCCGAGAGCCTCGACAAGATGGCCGACGGCATCAAGCCGGTGATCGACACCGAAGTCCCGGTCGATAACGTGGAGAAGGCGCTGGAGCGGATGGAAAGCCGTCAGGTGTTCGGCAAGATCATCGTCACGCTGTAAATGGCGCACCTCGTCCTTCGCTCCAAGATCATTCTTCGCAACAAGCTTATTGCGGCGAAGAACGCCGCCGTCGGTGCGGCGGCGGTCGGCCTGCTGCGGACCACCCGGCATTTCGACGCCGTGAAGACCGGCGACTTCTTCGCGAAGATCACGCGCACCCTCGGCCCCTTGTGGCGGGAGCACGGCGTGGCGCGCGCCAATCTCGTCGCGGCCTTTCCCGAGAAATCGCCGCAGGAGATCGACGCGATCCTCACCGGCGTGTGGGACAATCTCGGCCGCATCGGCGCGGAGTTCACCCATCTCGATCACATCTGGAAATACGATGACGCGACCCCGGAAACGAACACCATCGAGTTCGGGCCAGGCACGCAGGAACGCTTCGCGGAATTGAAGAACGACGGCAAGGGCGCGCTGATCTTCGCGAGCCATCTCGGCAACTGGGAGCTTCCGGCGCTTGCGGCGGCCACGCACGGCCTCGACTCCGCCGTGCTATTCCGCCGCCCCAACATCGCCGCCGCCGACCGCGCGATCCAGGAACTGCGCTCGGTCAACATGGGCGAGATGATCGCGAACACACATGACGCGCCGGTCCGGATTGCCGGCATGCTCCAGCGCGGGCTTCACATCGGCATGCTGGTGGACCAGCATTTCGGGCGCGGCGTCGATGTCACCTTCTTCGGCCGCAAGGCGAAGACCAATCCCCTGCTCGCCCGCCTCGTCCGCCGGATCGATTGTCCGATCCATGGCGTGCGCGTGGTGCGGCTGCCGAACCGCCGCTTCCGCGTCGATCTCACCGAGCGGATCGAGCCCGCGCGCGATGCATCCGGCGAGGTCGATATTCAGGGCACCATGCAGCGCGTGACGTCCGTGATCGAAGGCTGGGTGCGCGAGCATCCCGAGCAATGGCTGTGGCTGCACCGCCGCTGGCGGTGAATCACCGCCCGATCTTCACCCTGGTCCATAGCCGGTTGATGGAGCGCTGCATCGCGGGCGCGCGAGCGGTGATGATGAACAGCCGTTTCATCGTCGCCACGTCCGGATAGACGCCACGGTCGCTCAACACTTTCGGATCGACGAATTTCCGCGCGGCGAGATTGCCGCTCGCGTAACCGAGGAAGCTCGCATTCTTCGCCGCAACCTCCGGCCGGTACAGATAATCGATCAGCGCGTAAGCCTCGTCGACGTTGGCCGCATCGGAGGGAATGGCGAGATTGTCGAAGAACATCTGCGCGCCCTCCTTCGGGATCGCATAGGCGATCGTAACGCCGTTGTCCGCCTCCGCCGCGCGCTTCTGCGCCTGCTTGATATCGCCGGACCAGCCGACCGCGAGGCAGATTTCGCCGGTCGCAAGCGCGCTGAGATATTCGGACGAATGGAATTTGCGCACGTAAGGGCGGATTTTCCGCAAGGCCTCCGCCGCCTTCTCCAGATCCTCGCGCCGCGTCGAGTTCGGATCGAGGCCGAGCCAGTTCAGCGCCGCGGGCAGAATGTCGTCGGCGGAATCCAGCATGTGGATGCCGCAATCCTTGAATTGCGCGATCTTCTCCGGATTGAAGATCGTGTCCCAGCTGTCGATCACGGCATCGGGGCCGAGGATTTTACGCACCGCGCCGACATTGTAGCCGATGCCGGTGGTGCCCCACATGTAATTGGCGGCGTGTTCGTTGCCGGGATCGTACTGCGCGAGATGGTTCATCACCTCGGGCCATGCGTTCGCAAGGTTCGGCAGCTTCGCCCTGTCGAGTTTCTGGAACACACCGGCGACGATCTGGCGTTGCAGGAAGTAAGCCGTCGGCACCACGAGATCGTAGCCGGACTTGCCCGCGAGCAGCCGCGTCTCCAGCGTCTCGTTGGCGTCGAATGTGTCGTAGACGACCTTGATGCCGGTCTCCCTGGTGAAGTCCTCCAGCACGCCGGGCGCCATGTAGCTCGACCAGTTGTAGAAATTCACAACCCGCCCGGCCGCCTGCGCGGACGACAGGCTCATCGCCGCCACAAGCACAAGCAAGGCCTTCGCAAATTTCATCGCGGTCCCCTTACCCCCGCAGCACGCGCGACAGTCGCTCCAGCGCCGTATCGATCGTCGCATCGGATTTCGCGAAGCACAGCCGCACCACCGAGCGCACCGGATCGTCTTCGTAGAACGACGACACCGGAATGGAGGCGACCTTATGCTCGACCACGACGCGCTTGCTGAAGTCTTCGTCGGTCTCGTTGAGCATCAGCGGCGCGAGATCGACGTTGAGGAAATACGTTCCCTGCGACTCCAGCACCGGGAAGCCGAGGGACTTCAGCCCGTCCGTCAGGCGGTCGCGGCTGCGCTGAAGATCGTCGCGCATGCCGGTGAAGAAACTGTCCGGCTTACCCAGTCCATACGCCACCGCCACCTGCAAATTCGGCGCGGTGGTGAAGGCGAGGAACTGATGCGCCTTGGCGAGCACGCGCAGCAATTCGGGCGCGGCGCAGACGAATCCGATCTTCCAGCCGGTGAGCGCGAAAATCTTGCCCGCCGAGCCGATCTTCACCGTGCGTTCGCGCATGCCGGGAATGGCGATCAGCGGAATGTGCGCGCGGTTATCGAAAACGATGTGCTCCCACACCTCGTCGCAGATCACGACCGCGTCGAACGCCTGACAGAACTTCGCCAGCAATTCGAGGTCCTCGCGCGGATAGACCACCGCCGCCGGATTGAGCGGATTGTTGAAGATCACGAATTTCGTCTTCGGTGTGAACGCCGCGCGCAGCGCCTCCTCGGTCAGCCGCCAGTGCGGCGGCTCGAGGCGGACAAAGCGCACGGTGCCGCCCGCACGGCGGATCAACGGCACATAGGCGTCGTAGAACGGCTGGAACACCACGACCTCGTCGCCCGCACCGACAAGACCGAGGATCGCACCCGCCAGCGCCTCGGTCGCGCCCGACGTCACCATGACTTCGCTCATGGGATCGAAGGCGACGCCGTGCCAGCGCGCGTAATGATCGGAGATCGCGGCCCGCAATTCCGGCAGGCCCATCATGGAGGGATACTGGTTGTAGCCGTTCAGCACCGCATCGGCGGCCTTGCGGCGAATGTCCTCCGGGCCCGGCGCTTCGGGAAAGCCCTGCCCGAGATTGATGGCGTCGTGGTCGCGCGAAAGCTGCGACATCACCTCGAAAATCGTGACCGGAAGGTCGGAGAAAATCGTGCTCATATCACCCGCAAATCGCGACCGATCAGCCGGCCTTGGTGGGAAGGCCGGCGGTTTTCCAGCCGATCATCCCGCCCGCGAGGTGGGAACTGTACGGCAGGCCCGCGGCCTGCGCGGCAAGCGAGGCGGTCACCGAGCGCTTGCCGGAGCGGCAGGCGAACACAACGGTCCTGCCTTCCGGATCGGGCAGCGCGGCGGGATCGAACATCGAGAGCGGCATCGTCACGCCGTCCGGATAGGCTTCCGCCGCAATCTCGTTCGGCTCGCGCACGTCGACCAGCAGATAGCGCCCCTCGATAAGGCCTTTGGCCACCTCTTCCGGTGTCAGGTCGTGCACGGCGTCGATATCGGACAAGAAAGCCTCCGCTGCGAAATGAGCCCGCGCAAAATCCTCTTTTGCGCGCCTAAAATCAAGACCATCCGGCACGCCTTGGGAAGCGCTCAGATCGCGACCTGCGTTCCGATTTCGACCACCCGGCCGGTCGGAATCTGGAAATGGTCGGTCGCATCGTTGGCCAAACGGCTCATCGCGATGAACAGGCGATCCTGCCACAGCGGCATGCTGGATTGCGCGGCAGGCTTCAGTGCGCGGCGCGACAGGAAGAACGAGGTCGCCATGATATCGAACTGCCAGCCGAGCTTGCGGGCGATGGCGAGCGCCTTCGGCACGTTCGGCGACTCCATGAAGCCGAACCGCAGCGTGACGCGGGCGAACGTGTCACCCACCTGCTCCATCCGCACGCGGTCGTCCGGATGAACGCGCGGCGTGCGCGCGATCTCGACCGTGAGAATGACGTTCTTCTCGTGCAGCACCTTGTAGTGCTTGAGGCTGTGCATCAGCGCGGTCGGCGCGAGCGTCGCGTTGCTGGTCAGGAAGACCGCCGTGCCGGGCACACGCTGCGGCGGCTTTTTCTCCAGCATGCCAACGAGGTCTTCCAGCGGAATTTCCTGCTTGTGGGATTTCTCGAACAGAACCCGGCTGCCCTTGCGCCATGTGTACATCAAGAGCATCACCATGCCGCCGATCGCAAGCGGCACCCAGCCGCCCTCGAACACCTTGAGCAGGTTGGCCGCGAGGAACGTCAGGTCGAACAGCAGAAACGGCGCCATCAGAAAGCCCGCGGCGAACGGACTCCATGTCCAGACGCGCCAGATCACGACAAATCCCATGATGCCCGTCACCACCATCGTCCCCGTCACCGCGATGCCATAGGCAGACGCCAGCGCGCTCGACGAGCGGAACAGGACCACCAGCAGCAGCACGGCGATGAACAGCAGACGATTGAGGCGGGGAATGTAAATCTGCCCGACATGGCTCGCCGAGGTGTGGCGAATTTCGAAACGCGGCAGCAGCCCGAGTTGCACCGCCTGTTGGGTCAACGAGTACGCACCGGTGATGACGGCCTGGCTCGCGATCACGGTCGCCACCGTCGCCAGCACGACCATCGGCACCAGCGCCCAATCCGGAAACATCAGGAAGAACGGATTCTGCACGGCGGCCGGGCTATGCAGCACCATCGCCGCCTGTCCGAAATAATTCAGCGCCAGCGACGGCAGCACGATTGCAAGCCAGGTGATCCGGATCGGCGCCTTGCCGAAATGGCCAAGGTCCGCATAGAGCGCTTCCGCTCCCGTCACCGCGAGAAAGACCGCGCCGAGCGTGACGAGGCCGATGATGCCGTGCGCAAGCATGAACTCGATTGCGAGCACCGGGTTGAGTGCCTGAAAGACCTGCGGCTGGTGCAGGATCGGCGGGATCGCGGCAACGCCGATCACCGCGAACCAGAGGCACATCAGCGGACCGAAGAAGGCCGCGACCCGCGCGGTGCCGCGCGATTGCACCGCGAACAGTGCGGCGAGAATGACGACGGTCAACGGCACGATGTAGGGATCGAGCGATTCCGTCGCGAGCTTCATACCTTCGACCGCCGACAGCACCGACAGCGCGGGCGTGATAACGGCATCGCCGTAGAACAGCGCGCCGCTGATGATGCCAAGCAGGATCAGCCCGCCGCTCGCGGTGCCGAGCGCGCGCTGCGCCAGCGCCATCAACGCCAGCGTGCCGCCCTCGCCGTTGTTGTCGGCGCGCAGCAGGATGACGACGTATTTCAGCGTCACCACGATGATGAGCGTCCAGAGAATGAGCGACAGCACGCCCAGCACGATGCCGGGTTGCGGCTGCACGGACCCCGAACCGGCTGCGGCGTTGATCGCCTCGCGAAAGGCATACAGCGGCGAGGTGCCGATATCGCCGTAAACGACACCGATGGAACCAATCATCAGCGCCTTGAAGGACGCCGTCGGGTGCGCCAGCCCATGTTCCTCCGCCGCCTGCGATTCCGCAGGCGAGATCGATATGTCGCTTGTCATGGGAGGTGTGCCTCAACGCCGAGCAGCGGCGAAAACGGGCAGCGCTATACGCCCCGGCCACGGGGATGGCAAGCGGTCCCGATGGTCAAAAAAAGCGGCAATTGAAATAATATTATATCGTGACTTGCGTTCCGACCTCGACCACGCGGCCGGTCGGAATCTGGAAATAGTCGGTCGCATCGTTGGCGGACCGGCTCATCGCGATGAACAGATGGTCCTGCCACAGCGGCATGCTGGATTGCGCGGCGGGCTTCAACGAGCGGCGCGACACGAAGAACGACGTCGCCATGATGTCGAACTGCCAGCCGAGCTTGCGGGCAATGGCGAGCGCCTTCGGCACGTTCGGCGTTTCCATGAAACCGAAGTTCAGCCGCACCATGGAAAACTTCTCGCTGAGGCCTTCATATTCAACGCGGTCGATCAGATCGACGCGCGGCGTCGTCGCGGTGCGGATGGTGAGGATGACATTGTGCTCATGCAGCACCTTGTTGTGCTTCAGGTTATGCAGAAGCGCGGTCGGCACGAATTCCGGGTCGCTGGTCAGGAACACCGCGGTGCCCTTCACGACATGCGGCGGACGCTTCTCGAGACTCTTGATGAGATCACGCAGCGGCACTTCGGTGCGGCGCGTCTTGTTCAACAGGATTCCGGTGCCGCGCCGCCACGTCCAGATCATCGCGACGAGGCAAAGCCCGAACAGCAACGGCACCCATGCGCCTTCAAGCAGCTTCAGCAAATTCGCGGTGAAAAAAGTCATATCCACGAACACCAGCGGCGCGATCAGCGCGGCCGCCGTCGCCGCACGCCAGTTCCACAGCTTCCACACCACGATGAAACCCATGATGCCGTCCGCCACCATGGTGGTGGAGACGGCGATGCCGTAGGCCGAGGCCAGACCGCTCGACGTGCGGAACAGGCCGACCAGCAGCAGGACGCCGATCAGCAGCAGAGTGTTGACGCGCGGCAGGTAAATCTGACCGGCATGGGTCTCCGAGGTGTAGCGAACCTCGAAGCGCGGCAGCAGGCCGAGCTGGATCGCCTGCCGTGTCAGCGAATACGCGCCGGTGATGACCGCCTGGCTGGCGATGACCGTCGCCGCCGTCGCGAGAATGATCGCGGGCACCAGCAGGAACGGCGGCACCATGCGGTAGAAGGTGTTGTCGATCGCCTCGGGATGGGCGAGCAGCATCGCGCCCTGCCCGAAATAATTAATGAGCAGCGCAGGCAGCACGAAAAACCGCCATGCCGTCTGGATCGGCTTGCGCCCGAAATGGCCGAGGTCGGCATACAGCGCCTCGCCGCCCGTGACGCAAAGAAAAACGGCGCCGAGCGTGACAAGGCTGATCTCGCCATGCGTCAGCATGAACGAAACGCCGTAATAGGGATTGATTGCCGCGAGCACCGTGACGTCGTCGGCGATATGCATGCCGCCGAGCACCGCGAGCGACAGAAACCACACGATCATCACCGGGCCGAACGCCGCCGCGATCCGGTGCGTGCCACTGCTCTGCACGGCAAACAGAATCACGAGGATCAGCACCGTGAGCGGCACCACGTAATGCTCCAGTTCGGGTGCCGCGAGCTTGAGGCCCTCGACCGCCGACAGAACCGAGATCGCGGGCGTAATCATCGAATCGCCGAGGAACATCGCCGCTCCGACGACGCCGAGCGCGAGCAGCACCCAGGTCTGGCGGCCGAGCGCGCGCTGGCCGAGCGCCATCAGCGACAGCGTTCCGCCTTCGCCGTTGTTATCGGCGCGCAGCAGCAGCAGCACGTATTTGGCTGTCACCACGATGAACAGCGACCACAGCACAAGCGAGAGCACACCGAGCACGATCGGACGGGTGATCATCCCTGCTCCGGCGGCGCTGTGGGCCGCCTCGCGGAAAGCGTAGAGCGGCGAGGTGCCGATGTCGCCAAACACCACGCCGATGCTGCCAAGCGTCAGGCCCCAGAAGCCGTGAGTGGGAGCGGCCTCATTCGGGAGGTCGTTGGACGGTTCGATAGCAGCCATGAAGTGAGAGACGCCTTGATGGATCATGCGCCGCGAAGCGGCCTGGAGGGGCGATCAGGGGCGACCGTATAGCACTGGTCGGCCTCCCTGCCCAAGACATGACGCAAGGAACCCCCATTAAGGTAATATGGTAGCTTATTGGACTTTCGTGCAATAAAACCGTCAGGGCTTCAAATCCGGCGGCAATGGCGGGTCTTCGCGCATCAAGGTGATGGTCACGCGGCGGTTGGCGGCAAGCGACGGATCGTCCGGAAACAACGGCTCGCTGTCCGCCTTGCCCGACACCGAGAAGATATGGGTGCTTGGCAGGCCTTCCTGCTCCAGAATCTGGCGCACCGTGTTGGCGCGGTCGGCGGACAGGTCGAAGGCATCGTAGCCCGGCCGCGCCGTGGTGAAGTTCGACGAGGTATGGCCGACGATCGCCACCCGCAGCGGCGACTGCCGCAGCGGCGCCGCCAGCTTGCGGATCAGCATCCGGGTGCGCTCGTAAGGCTGCCGCGAGCCTTCCGCGAACATCGAACGTCCGTCCTGATCGACGATTTCGAGATTGAGGCCCTGCTTGGTCTCCTCGAACATGATGTGCTTGGAGATTTCGGTCATCTCCGGCATGTCCTGCAGCGCCTGCCGCAGCGAGGCCGACGCCAGCGCGAACTCGCGGTCCGTCTTGATGCGAACGCCGTACTGCTTGGCGTTTTCCTTCTCGTCCGGCGACGGCGTGTTGGACGCCTCGTCCGGCGGAATGTGGTCGGCGTTCTTCAGCTTCGGGCGCGTCGGCAGGCCATCGGTTTCGATCACGCCGGAATAGCGCGCATTGGCGACGCCGAACGCCTCGCGCATCGAGCCCGCGACGATCTTCAGCTTGGTCTGGTCCTGATTGGAAAACGCGACCAGCATGACGAAGAAGCTCATCATCAGGCCCATCAGATCGGCAAAGGTCACGAACCAGCCGTGTCCTCCGCCGTGGGCGTCGCCGCGTTTTTTCTTGGCCATGGTGCTGTTCCCGCCTCGCGCAGGCGCCGCTTACGCGGGCACCGGCTCGCCGGCTTCGTGCCGGTGTTTCTCCGGCAGGTAAGCGAGCAGCATTTCGCGCACCAAGGTCGGGCTCTTGGCGTCGCGGATCATCAGAATGCCGTCGATGATGATGGTGCGGTTGGTTTCCTC
>Ga0153956_1002380_pt1 | contig 13936 bp, 9 predicted proteins | sample TSFL040MetaG_FD_104704 | JGI IMG/M metagenome (GOLD analysis project Ga0153956, IMG submission 104704) | Attine ant fungus gardens microbial communities from Florida, USA - TSFL040 MetaG | ecosystem: Host-associated > Fungi > Mycelium > Unclassified | place: USA: Florida, Wekiwa Springs... | reverse complement strand
TGTTAAAGCATCCTGTGCGTATCGATACCACGCACGAAAAATTGACTGTGCCCCAAATTGAGCAACGTCTGTATAAGGTTAATAATCCGCATCAAAAATCCGACTTGTTAAAACATTTCTTGCAGGATGAGTCCATTTATAAAGCGATCATTTTTACTGCCACCAAAATCAGTGCGGATAAATTGGCAGATCGTTTGTGTGAGCAAGGTTTTGCAGCGGCAGCGTTACATGGTGATTTACGCCAGAATGTGCGTAATCGTACCGTGGATCAATTGCGCAGAGGCAAAATTCAATTTTTAGTAGCCACTGATGTCGCTGCACGTGGTATTGATATTAGTGATGTCACGCACGTGATTAATTATGATTTACCACGTTTTTGTGAAGATTACGTGCATCGTATTGGCCGTACAGGTCGCGCAGGCAAAAGCGGCATAGCTATTTCATTTGTCCTGCCTATTGAAATGAAACATTTACAACGTATTGAGCGTTACTTGGGTCAGCGTTTTAAATTGATGTCGTATACCGATACTGATGCAGGCACTGGTACGAGTGCGGGTGCGCGAGAAGTGTCTGACGTATCGCATGAGCGTTCACATTTTAAAGATCGTGATCATCATGACAAAACACCTGCGAAGAAAAAGATGCGTGATCATCATAAAAAAGGTTTTAGTAATAAAGACCGTGATCGTCAAGGCTATCAACATCGAAAAGGCGGTAGTCCTTTTGCAGATAAAGCAAAACACAAAGAAAGAAAAAGTAATTTTGAGTCGCGAGAAGAAAAAAGTGAATTTAGATCACGAGAAACAAGACGTGGTTTTAAGCCACGAGAAGAAAGAGGTGATTTTAGATCGCGTGAAGCAAGAGAGAATTTTAAATCACGTGAAGCAAAGGATGATTTTAAGCCACGAACTAAACGAGAAGATGGCTTTAAAAAACGCTTCAAATCAGAAAAATTTGGCCGTGATGAAACCCATAAAAAACATAGCCGAGATAACAATTATAAAAAAGACGATCGCAAAAATGCTAAAGGTCGTTTTAAAGATACGCATCGCGAAAATGATTCCAATGCGAGAGATGGTCGTCGTCCATTTAGGCGTGGCCGTTCAGCCGAAACAAGCAATGATCCAACATTGCGTAAACGCATTGTGAATCCGCATTTTAAAAAAGGCGGTAAGCGTTCGCCATTTGATGCGGCTTAGTTTCCTAAAGCTAGAATGATGCGCCATTCATCCGGCGTGACAGAGGTGATCGAAAGTCGATTGCCTTTACGATTAATGAGCATGTGTTTTAACTGCGGATGATTTTTGATTTCGTTTAATGTGACGAAATGAGGAAATTTTTTAATGAATTTTACATCCACCATATACCAGCGTGGATTTTCTGGTGTAGTGTTGGGGTCGAAATGCTCAGCGTGGCTATCCCATGCGGTAAAATCTGGGTAGCCCGCACGTGTAATTTCGATGATGCCTGCAATGCCAGGAGGATTGCAGCTTGAATGATAAAAAAACGCTTGATCGCCTTTGGTGATCGTGTCGCGCAATAAATTGCGTACTTGATAATTGCGCACCCCATCCCAATGTTCGATTTGTCGAGGACGCTGCATTAAATCATCAATGCTAAAGCAGGCGGGTTCAGATTTAAATAACCAATACGCCAAGGAGGCCTCCATAAATATATTAAAAAATAATAGGTTAGTTTCGAATGGTCGGCAGGTTCTATACTTTAGATAATATCATTTAAAAATAAAAGTAAAAGACAGTGACCGGTTTTGTTTTTTTAATGTTGTAAATCGATTTAGAAAAAATAATTAATGAAGAGGTTAATATATGCCAAACGAACGTAAAGAGATTTCTCCCAGCGACATGATCGAGGTATGGGCTAAATTACGTATAGCTTCGAGAAAATTTGTCACTAAATCACATAAGCAATTTGAAAAAAGACTAACCGCATTGACAAAGCGGGGAGATATAAAAGACCGCATAAATGCATTAAAAAAATTGATATTGAACTCAAGTATGGGTAGTTACTTTAATGCCCCAGACCCAAAAAAGCATATCGATACTAAGGAGGATAAAAGTCGTAGGGAGGATAATCTTATTAATCTTGCCCATATTGCATATGACGTTTTTGAGAAATTGTTAGTATCTGTGAATGGTTCGATGGGTTTGTTTGAGCAGGCTGAAAATGGAGAAACAGTCAAAACAATAGCTGATCCAAATCCAGTGAACATGGCGTTGTTGGCGACGAAATTTAACACAAGCGATCGCAGTGAGCGCAACCAATGGCTAGAAGAATATGCTAAATGGATTAAAACAGTCACTTTCATTGATGCTAATGATTTTCAAAATTTAGATCTAGCGAGTTTTATTGCGAAAGATAAGTATCTTTCGGCACGTATTGCGAGTATAGGGGATAAAGCGTTACAAGATGAATTTGTAAGCATGCTTGAAAAACAGTTAGGAGATTATCGGCCGTATTTTGTAGGGCAAGCACTCGATCAGCTATGGGCTGCTAATACTAAAGGCGACCACATGCAAGAAATCCAAGCATTCTCTGACGGGCTGGAAAAAAATGCTGTTGTGTTTGCAAAAACACCTGAAGTTAAGCATTTTAAATCTATTTTAAAAAGGATTCCGGCGTTTGCTGAGCAACAAGAATTTACACAAGCAAAAACTGATTTAGAAACAGAGATCGATCGTTTTATTACAAATTGTGCTAAGCAGATTGGGGATAATGCTAACCATGAAGAAGCTCGAATAGAAAAAATACAAAAACAATTGCAAAGTGATACGCCAGAGGGAAGTAAACTCTCGAAAGAAAAGAGAGCAATATTACAGAAAGAAATGAGCACACTGAGTCTTTCTGTGTCTATTAGAAATAAATTAAGATTTCAAAGTTTAAAAGAAGAGGAGAGAAAAAGAATTGTTGATGGATTTCCTGAAAGTATGCATACCTTCTTTCTTGAGAAGGTTGTTATTGATTATGAAAATTTTTCCTATGCTTGTTTGCTGGAAAACTCAGAAGCTAAAAGTGAGGAAGCCAAAGCACAGTATATTAAGGAATTGGATGAATCCAGAGAAGGCAAAATTGTTAAGCAAATGATGGTGATGCTTGCTGCACAAAAGCAGTGTCAAGCAGAGAAGTCTCCTGAAAAAGCCATTCAAGGCGTTGCAGATTTATTAGATAGAACTAAAGAGACATTCAAAGAGATAGAGCCTAAAAATCAAAGCATCTTCAAAGCAATTCTTAAAACTATTTTAAAAGTTCTGGGCACGGCAGCATTAGGCGCTTACCCTATCTTGAGGATGGCGCATTCTCAAAAAACACGAAGCACTTTGCAATTTTGGAAGACAGATGAGCAATTGTTAAAAGAACGCGTGCACCATGCGCGAGAGGTGGTTGGTCCAAGAAAGGGTAGATAAAAGAAGGGGGAGGGTTTATGGCAAAATCAACTAGAGTAGATGCAATTAATAAAGCAAAAGATGAATTGATGGAGGAGTTTGGTCGATATTTGAAAATAAATTTCAACAATATGGTCCAGCCAAAAAAATCGCCCCCGACGCTGTCGGATAGGTTGTCTGCAGTAGTTTCAGTAAAATTAGTGTTTTTACTTCTTCCAGAAGAAGAAAAGAGTAAGCAAATTAACGATTTTATTGATCGGATAGAAGATAGTGAGAAGAGAGATAAGATGCGTTCATTAATGAGCGCAAATAGGGATGACTTTAAAGATTTTGATTTTGATAATTTTTCACTTGCTAAATATCTCGAAATAGACAAAGCAATGGCATCATATATACGTGACACGATAATTGCTGTATTGCCGACTAATGCAGTAGGGAAAGATAAGCTAGGGGGTGAAACTCTGGATAGTTTTATTCAGGAATTTGATCAGAAACTAAGTCCACGCTTCCGGCGTCATTTTATTATTCAGAAGGCATTTTCTATATTAGAGAATAATGCTGTAAGAAGTCCTGAAGGGCAGCTTAGAGATGTCGTTGGGTTGTTGGATATAAATGCAGGTCACTTTAAAGAGGTGGAACCGGAAAATCAAGCAACATGGAAAAGAATTTTAGGTATTATTGCGACAGTGGTAAGTTTAGGAATTATTCCAGCAATTCATTCTAAATCCACTCGGCAAACCTGGCAATTTTGGAAGTCGGATGAGCGATTGCTTAAGGAGCAAGTAGAAAAAACGAGACAGACTTATAATGGCCCAAAGAAAGGTGGGTAAATCTCTGCATAACGCTGATGAAACTCTCGATGTTGAAGGATGCTGTCGTGCCAGCACTTCTTAGCTGACATCTAGTCAAAGTCTCAATGTATAGCCACGTTCGTTTCACTCGCTCGCAATGACGTTATTGCCATTGCAAGAGAGGTGCAGTCCGAATTTGTTTTGCTTCCCCGTAATGCTGCTGTCGTCATTGCGACGAAGCAATCCATAGTCAAACAGTGGATTGCTTCTCTCTCCCTTCGTTCTCCTCGCAATGACAGTGTTGTGATGACGATGGTCATGCGAGGCAACAGGTATCAATACCGATAATGATCCGGTTTAAAGGGACCATCGATAGAAAGGTTTAAATATGTCGCTTGCTCTTTAGTTAACGCAGTAAGATGCGCCCCCAGTTTTTGTAAGTGCAATCGAGCAACCATTTCATCCAATTTTTTAGGCAGTACATGCACGCCGATGGAATAGTTATCGCTATTTTTCCATAATTCAATTTGTGCCAAGACTTGGTTGGTAAACGAAGCTGACATGACAAAGCTGGGATGACCTGTCGCGCAGCCTAAGTTAACCAAGCGGCCTTCCGCCAAAAGAATTAAACGATTTCCCGATGGCAACAAAACATGATCCACTTGCGGTTTGATATTCTCCCAAGGGTATTGACGTAAGGATGCAACATCAATTTCTGAATCAAAATGCCCAATGTTGCAAACGATGGTTTCGTTTTGCATCTGTAGCATATGTTCATGGGTAATAACATTCATGTTACCCGTAGCGGTCACAAAAATATTACCTAAGGAAGCGACTTGATCCATGGTGACAACACGATAACCTTCCATGGCGGCTTGTAAGGCACAAATGGGATCAATTTCAGTAATGAATACCGTTGCCCCAAAAGCACGTAAAGCTTGCGCACAACCTTTGCCGACATCCCCATAACCGCAAATCACTGCAATCTTGCCAGCAATCATCACATCCGTTGCGCGTTTGATCCCATCAATGAGTGACTCACGACAGCCGTACAAATTATCAAATTTTGATTTAGTGACGGAATCATTCACATTCATGGCGGGTACTTTTAACGTGCCTTGTTTAAACATTTCATACAAACGATGCACGCCAGTGGTGGTTTCTTCCGACAGGCCTTTGACATGGTTGAGTAGTTCAGGATACTCATTGTGCATGAGTAGAGTTAGGTCGCCACCATCATCAAGAATGAGATTAGGGTGCCAATCATTAGGACCTTGAATGGTTTGTTTCACGCACCACCAATAGTCTTCTTCGGTTTCGCCTTTCCAAGCAAACACGGGAACGCCGCTCTTTGCAATGGCTGCTGCTGCATGATCTTGTGTTGAGAAAATATTGCAAGAAGACCAACGCACTTCCGCGCCTAAAGCAATCAAAGTTTCAATAAGCACGGCCGTTTGAATAGTCATGTGCAAGCAGCCAGCAATACGTGCCCCTTTTAAAGGCTGCTGGTTTTTATACATGTCGCGAATGGCCATGAGGCCTGGCATTTCGGTTTCAGCAATACTAATTTCTTTGCGTCCAAAATTTGCCAGACTCATGTCTGCTACTTTGTAATCTTGTGTTTTCGTGTTGGGTTTCATGGTATGTGCCTGCATCATCAACTCCTATCATTAAAGACCTGAAGCATTGAGTAATCCTGCGGAATCACGCAAGATGTCAGCTTTGTCGGTTTTTTCCCAGTGAACATCCAAATCGTCACGACCAAAATGCCCATAACTTGCGGTGGCGCGATAAATCGGTTGCAGTAAATTAAGCATGTTAATAATGCCATAAGGACGTAAATCAAAATTGGCATAAATTAATTTAATAATGTCTGCATTGGGGATTTTATTGGTGCCAAAAGTTTCTAAATGGATCGACGTGGGCTCAGCAACACCAATCGCATAAGAAATTTGGATTTCACAACGTTCTGCTAAACCGGCGGCCACGATATTTTTAGCCACATAGCGAGCAGCATAAGCGGCGGATCGATCCACTTTAGAAGGATCTTTACCAGAAAAACAACCCCCACCGTGGCGTGCCATGCCGCCATAAGTATCCACAATAATTTTTCGACCCGTTAAGCCACAATCACCTAAAGGACCGCCCACCACAAAACGACCCGTGGGATTGACATAGTATTTGGTATGTTTTAACCATTCTTCAGGTAAGGTTGGTTTAATGATTTCATCAATCACTGCTTCAACCAACTCTTTTTGCGGAATGTCGGGATGATGTTGCGTTGATAACACCACATTAGTGATGCTGTGTGGTTTGCCGTTCACATAACGGAAAGTGATTTGAGATTTGGCATCAGGACGTAACCATGGCAATACATCTTCTTTGCGTAATTGTGCTTGTCGACGCATCAATCGATGTGCGTAGGTGATAGGCGCTGGCATGAATACATCGGTTTCGTTGCTTGCATAGCCAAACATTAAGCCTTGATCGCCTGCACCTTGCTCTTCTTTGTTTTGTCTATCCACACCCATGGCAATATCGGTCGATTGTTTGCCGATAGCGGTGATGATGGCGCAAGAGTCTGCATCAAAGCCGATATCGGAGCTGGTATAGCCAATATCACTAATGACGCCGCGTGCAATTTGTTCAATATCCACCCATGCATTGGTAGTGACTTCACCGCCGACAAATACCATGCCAGTTTTAACCAGTGTTTCGCAGGCAACGCGTGCATTCTTGTCTTGCTCTAAAATAGCATCAAGCACAGCATCGGAAATTTGATCGGCAATTTTATCAGGGTGTCCTTCAGATACGGATTCTGAGGTAAATACATAATCATTATGTTGCATTGACATGAGCGGCTTCCATCCTTTTTAAATATAAAATTGCGCAATAATACCATGCTAGTATATGGTGTGGTAGAGAGATTTCAGGGACGTTATTGCATGCAAATCAAGGAAAAACAAACGCATTTATTCGCTGTTGTGGTCATGCTGACAGTGTTGTTCATGGGTACACAGGCGTTATTCTTTTTTATTCACTATAAAGTGGGAACTATTCTTGATTCATTAGCCAATGCCTCTGTGGTGCACGCCTTATTTTATCCTATCGTTTATATTCCGTTGTTAAGCTTTTTTAGCGTTCAATTGATCGCGTATTTTTTATTTGCGTTATGGACATGGCTGGTCAGTATTTCAATGGCGGAATTTTTTAATTTATCTTATCGCAAGGCATATGCTTGCACAGTGTGGGTATGGGTACTCAATAGCAGCATGTTATTTGTTTACAATGCTTATTATTTCCCCGCTTCTTTTTTTGCGTATGGATTTTTACAATCAACTGTAATGGTGGTGATAGGTTCAATCCTGCTCGTGATTAGTGCATTAATCACATTGCTAAATTGTTTTTGGTTGCAGCGGCACATCGTATTAGGTATTACGTTTATCATCGTTATTATGTTGGGCGATAATCGCGATTTTCTGACCGCTTATAAAAAACCAAAAAACTTTACAAAGCCAAGCATTATTCTGATCGGTTTGGATTCTGTTCGGCCTGATTATGTGAATTATGCAGAGCACCAGAAAGCGCACACGCCGGTGATTGATCAGTTCATGCAATCGGCCGCCGTGTTTACTGAAGTGTATACACCGTTAGCACGTACGTTTCCTTCATGGCTGAGTATTTTAACCGCGCAATATCCTTTGCATCATCAGGGCCGGATGAATTTAGCAGAACCCCATTTAATTTTGCAGCAAGACAATTTAGCGAAACGCTTAAAAGCCAATGGTTATTTTACTATTTATGGTACAGATGAAACGCGCTTTACAGATATCACCACTGCCTATGGATTTGATCGAACGATAGGGCCTAAAGGGGGTGCCGTCGAATTTTTGTTGGGGGGTTTAAGTGATTTCCCATTGACGAATTTACTCATTAATTTGCCGGTAGGTCGGCTTATTTTCCCTTATAACTATGCTAACCGTGCTGCAGACATTACCTATCAACCGGAGAGCTTTTTGAAATTGGTACGTTTAGGACTTCGTTACCGTCCGGAGCAACCGGTTTTTTTAGCGATTCATTTATGTTTGCCTCATTGGCCGTTTCGATGGGCGCATGATGGACAACCGTCCGACTGGATGATGGAAAAACGCTATATCCGCAGTATTGAAGCAGCCGATGCGCAATTAGGAAAATTGCTGGTTATGTTAAAGCAAGAAGGATTGTTACAAAATGCTTTGGTATTTTTGTTATCTGATCATGGGGTCACGTTAGGATTGTCAGGTGATCGATCCGTTGCAAAAACAACCTTCCAAGGCGATCCGACGTATTTGCATTTAATGACAACTGTCAAAAAAAGTGATGCGCCTGAGTTCACATTAAATATAAAAAATGACTTTTCAATGAATACATCGTATGGCCAAGGTACCGATGTGTTGAGCTTAAAACAAAATCATATTTTATTAGCGTTGCAAGGATTTGGTATTGATGTGCCGGTCGCGCATATTAATGCAAGGTATTCTGTGTTAGATGTTGCACCGACAATCTTAGATTATTTACAGTTACCCGCACTAAACTACAGTGACGGAGAGTCAATGCGATCGCGTATTTTAAAACCTTCATTACCTGCGCTATCCAAACCATTTTTTATGGAAACCGGTGACAAAGTGGCTGATATTGAAAGCGATAAAATTGTGATCGATAAAGTGTTGCGTCATCAAATCGGTGCTTATCAAGTCGATAGATATTCAGGGCAACTGACACTCATTCCTAAATCAGCGCAGTCTTTAATTAAAAATAAACAGCACGCCGTGTTATGGGGTCACTGGTTATTGGCGCATTATCCCGCCACATTGCGTTATCAGTTTCGCTTGTCAGCTCCCCACGCAAAAACATTTACGTTGCAGCCTATAAAAACCCCGGCTTATTTTGTGCTCGTTAATCTTCAAACAGGCCACTGGGCAATGGATATCAAGCCACCTGCTTTGGAAGGGGCGCCTTCTACCCAGCTTGCGAATGCATTGCGTACTTTTTACGGGAAAGAAGTTCAATTATGAGAAGTTTGTCATCCCTCACCGTTTAGGATCTCCCACTATTGACGAGATCCCCTCGCTACGCTCGGGATGCCATCACCACAGTGCTTACATAGCCTAAAGATGCTTTTATCCCCTATTCTTGGTAAGGTAATCAGTTAGGGCGATTCATTTCTCTGAAAAGGACCAGGATTTGCGATCATTCCTAGCAAGTTTATGGCTGTTATTGGCACTTTCAGGTTGTGTTTATTATGGCGATATCCATGGTCATTCCGACCCTGTTTCGCCGTGCTGCCTGATGAATAAGCATGTTTATCGAGTGCCGCATCATACCATGGCTGATCGTGCTGCTTGGTGGCACCGCTTTCATGATCCCCAATTAGATCAGTTAATCAACGTTGCTCTTTGCCATTCCCCTACCATGAAACAAGCAGAAGCGCGCATACGGTTAGCCAATAGTTTGGCTGATGCAGCCGCCACGTCTTTATGGCCAAGTATTGATTTTAGTGGCTATGTGCAACGACAACGCTTTTCTCAATTTGGCTTAGCACCGCCGCCTTTTAATGGTCGCACGTTTAATATTGGTACGCTGGCGTTTAATTTTAACTACGAATTCGATTTTTGGGGTAAAAACCGCGAGCTGTTAGCCAGCCGAATTAGTGAAGTGTGTGCAGCAGAAGCCGATGATGCCCAAGCGCGGCTAGTGTTATCGGCAGCGGTTGCTGGTGTGTATTTTCAACTGTTGGGTGATATTAAGGCGGTTCAATTAACGAAGCGTAACCTTGAATTTACGCGAGAAATTTCTGCTATCGTGGTGGACCGTGCAAAGAATGGGATCGAATCCGATATTCCCGTTAAATCTGCGGTAGCAGACACGGAAGGCGCGAGTTTGGTGGTTGAAAAGTACAAACAATTAGAGGCATTGGCGCGCAATCAATTGGCTGTGTTATTAGGCGATAACGCCATGGCTACCCAAATAAAAACCCGACCATTTACTTATCACGTTTATCATGTGCATTTACCTGCATGCTTGCCGGCTAATTTATTGGCGCACCGGCCGGATATTTATGCTTCTCGTTCGCGTGTGGAGGCAGCTGCGCATTTAATTAATGTAACGAAAGCAAGATTTTTTCCCGATATTAATTTGAATGGTTTGTTTAGTTATCAAAGTGTGGGCCTGGGGCATTTGTTTGATCGAGTGAGTCAAAACAATGCGATTACCGGTGCTGTTGATTTACCTATTTTTGATGCGGGTTTGCGTCGTGCCGAACTTCGTTCCAATTATGCTGAATATGACTTAGCGGTAAATCAATACAATCAAACCATTTTAACAGCCTTACGTGAAGTGGCTGATCAAGCGGCAACGTTAAAGGCATTGCGTGCACAATTACGTTCAGAGAATAACGCACTGCTTGCAACCCAACGTAACGATCATTTATTTATGAGTCGCTATCAACACGGCGTGATTGATTATGTGCCTGTGTTGGAAATGCGTGAAGTATTAGTGCAGCAGCAAATTACACAATTGAATTTGGAAGTGAATCAATTGCGCGCTGTGGTGGATATGATCAAAGCCTTGGGCGGGGTGACGGGATGAGCAATAGCACAACGAATCAAGTGCAAGCCGCCCGCGCAACGCCACAAACGTTGCATCGACGAAAAATTGCAATGATTACTTTAGGCATTCTTTTTGCCACGGTGGGATTGTTATGGTTTTTGTATTGGTTGATTTGGGGACGCTTTGAAGTTTATACCGATGATGCGTATGTGAATGGCAACTTGGTGCAGTTGATCCCACGCGTTGCCGGTACGGTCATAGAAATTAATACGGACGATACGCAATTGGTAGTGCAAGGACAATGCATTGTGCAATTAGATCCCACCGATAATGAAATTGCCTTGCAACATGCTAAAGCAAGTTTGGGGCAAATTGTTCGTCAAGTGCGTCAGTATTTTGAAAATGCAAGCCAAGCTCAGGCGAATGTGATTTTGCGCAACGCAGATTTAATGAAAGCGCAGCTAGATTTAAAACGACGTACCGGATTAATCGGTGAGCGAGCCATTTCGCGCGAAGAATTACAGCATTATCAAACCAATTTGGATGTCGCCAAAGCGCAATATGATTATGCTGTGCATCGTTTGCGTTCAATACAAGCACTAATTGATAATTCTCACCTTTATACGCATCCCATGGTTGAGCGAGCCAAAGCCACTTTAAAAACAGCTTATTTAAATTTACAACGCACGCATGTGTTAGCACCTGTGACGGGTTATGTTGCTAAACGCAGCGTGCAGGTGGGCCAACAAGTCACTAGGACTACGCCTTTATTAGCGATTGTGCCTCTCAATGACGTGTGGGTAGATGCTAATTATAAAGAATCGCAATTGTATAATTTGCGTATCAATCAGCCGGTGATTTTGTATGCGGATGCGAATCCTGGCATCACGTATCACGGCCGTTTGGTCGGCTTAAATGCAGGAACAGGTGCTGCGTTTTCATTGTTGCCGCCGCAAAATGCGACGGGTAATTGGATTAAGATCGTGCAACGTTTGCCGGTGCGTATCGGTTTAGATCCTCGCGAACTCAAAGAACAACCTCTGCAATTAGGGTTATCCATGCGCGTCACGACTGATATTCACGATACTAGCGGTAAAAAATTGGCGGCAGTGGCGTTACAAAAGCCTGTGTATTCGACGGATGTCTATGCCAAGCAATTGGTGTGGGTGGATAAATTAATTAATTCCATTTTGCAAGAAAATGCACCGGAGGATGTTTATTTGCCTAAGGTTTCTGTATGAGTGATTTGCCGCCACTGGCGGGCAGCCGTTTAGTTTTACTCACGATTGCGTTGTCATTAGGCATTTTCATGAATGTGCTTGATGTATCTATTGCCAATGTGGCTATTCCTACGTTAGCGGGTGATTTGGCAGTTAGTCCTGACAATGGAACGTGGGTTATTACGTCATTTGCAGTGAGCCAAGCCATTATGTTGCCTCTAACAGGATGGCTTGCAAAGCGTTTTGGGGAAGTGCGTTTATTTGTGCTTTCAACCGCGTGTTTTACCCTGGCGTCCGTATTGTGTGGGTTATCCGTTAATTTGCCGATGTTGATTTTTTTTCGCGTGTTACAAGGTGCTGTGTCTGGTCCGATGATTCCTTTATCGCAAAGTATTTTATTAGCTAATTATCCCGAACATAAAAAAGGTTTTGCCACGGCGTTATGGGCAATGACGGCAGTCGTGGGTCCTATTTGTGGTCCTATCTTGGGAGGATGGATTACAGACAATTATACGTGGCCGTGGATTTTTTATATCAATGTTCCCGTCGGTATTTTTTCAGTGGTGTTTACGTGGATTACATTAACCGGTCGAGAAACACCCATTACCAAATCACCGATTGATGGTGTGGGACTGGTGCTTTTGATTATTGGCATTAGTTGTTTGCAGATTTTATTGGATAAAGGCAATGACCTTGATTGGTTTAAGTCGAATGTGATTGTGACATTAGCGATCATTTCGACGATTAGCTTAAGCTTTTTGATTGCTTGGGAATTGACAGAAATGCATCCCATCATTGATTTAAGTTTGTTTGGATTGCGTAATTTTAGTATTGGCACAGTGGCGCTGACCTTGGGGTTTTTGGTGTATTTCTCGAATGTGGTCATTTTTCCATTGTGGTTGCAAACACAAATGGGTTATACGCCCACGTGGGCGGGTCTTGCTGCAGCGCCGGTGGGTGTTGTGCCTTTCTTATTAACGCCGCTCGTAGGTTTATACATGGGAAAATTTGATTTGCGTGCGATCGTTTGCCTCGGGTTTGTGGTGTTTGCGGCAACATCGTTTTGGCAAGCAAATTTTTATACCGACGTGGGTTTTATTCAATTGGTGGAACCTCGTTTCTTGCAAGGATTTGGCATTACCTTTTTCTTTACGCCACTGATTTCGATTGTCATTTCAGGTTTGCCCCCTGAAAGGATGGCGAGCGCATTGGGTTTAGCCAATTTCTGCCGTATTTTGGGGGGAAGTTTTGGAACGTCACTGAGTGTGACCTTGTGGGATAGACGCGAAGCGTTCCATCAAAGCCGATTGGTCGAGCAAGTAACGAATTTTAATCCTGTCAGTATTGATATGGTTCGCCAGCTAGAAGCTTTGGGGTTTCATGGTTTAAAAAGCATGGGTGCTATCGCGCAAACCATTACCGTCCAAGCATTTATGCTCTCTACGAATGATATCTTTTGGCTCTCCGGATGGATTTTTGTCGGTTTAATGGCAATCATCTGGTTCACCAAGCCCCCTTTCTTGACCCCCAAAGGCCCTGTTTCTGCAGATTAAACCTTGGGCTCCCTTATAAATTCAGGTAAGATGCGCACAATCTTTTTTTGTCGGACGGAAGGGTTTGCCAATGCCAACAGTAACGCGTAGAGATCGGGCTGATGCTATTCGTTTCTTAAGTGTGGACGCGGTCCAAAAGGCGAATTCGGGCCACCCTGGCATGCCCATGGGCATGGCTGATATTGCAGAAGTATTATGGCATGATTTTCTCCGCCACCATCCTGGTAACCCTAGCTGGTCAAATCGTGACCGATTCATTTTATCCAACGGCCATGGTTGTATGTTGCTTTATGCCTTGCTGCATTTGACCGGCTATTCACTAACCATCGACGATCTCAAGCAATTTCGCCAATTGCATTCCAAGACCCCCGGACACCCTGAGT
>Ga0153956_1002379_pt1 | contig 13951 bp, 11 predicted proteins | sample TSFL040MetaG_FD_104704 | JGI IMG/M metagenome (GOLD analysis project Ga0153956, IMG submission 104704) | Attine ant fungus gardens microbial communities from Florida, USA - TSFL040 MetaG | ecosystem: Host-associated > Fungi > Mycelium > Unclassified | place: USA: Florida, Wekiwa Springs... | reverse complement strand
TCGGCGGCCAGGCGATCGCATGGACCATCGAATCACTGGAAGTCGGTGCTTCGAAGGAAATCCCGGTGCCGGTGAAGGTCCCGTCCGAAGACGACGAGGGCACGACGATCAGAGACACCGCTGAAGTGGAATCGCCGCAGGCGCCGCCCTCGACTCCCGACGAAGGCAGTTTCGTGATCCACCGCAAAGCCGACCTTGCTATCGAAAAGAAAGCCGACCGCGAAAACATCCAGGGCGGTGAACCGCTCACCTACACGCTGACCGCGAAAAACCTCGGCCCCTCGGACGCGACCGGCATCACCGTCACCGACAAAATTCCGACCGGCACGACCTTCATCAAAGCCAGCGAACCGGCGTGCACCTTCGCCGCCGAAGAAGTGACCTGCGTGGACCCGGTGCTCGAAGCCGGCAAAGGGGTCGAATTCGAAGTTGAAGTCGAGGTCGAATCCGGGCGCCTGACGCCGATCGTCAACACGGCGAAAGTCAAAGGCAACGAGGAAGACCCGAATCCGACCAACGACAAAAAAACGATCGAAACCACGATCGGCGGCACCGCCAATCTGAAGATCGAAAAGATCGGGCCGGAAAAGCCGGTGCTGCTCGGCAACGACTTCACCTACGAGATCAAGGTCGAAAACGAAGGGCCGTCCGACGCGGTGAACGCGACGGTCGAAGACCAGCTGCCGGCGCAGGTGAAATTCCTCTCGGCGACGCCGAGCGTCGGCACCTGCGACGAAGCGCCCGGCGCGCTCCTCGGCTGCGACCTCGAACGGATGCTGCCGCACGCGACCGCGACGATCGTGGTGAGCGTCGAAGCCGCCGAAGTCGGCAAATTCACCAACACCGCCGTCTTCGACTCCGAAACGTCCCCGGAACCGAAAGAAGGCGAAGCGCCGGCCGAAATCGTCCCGGCGGCGGACCTGACGATCACGAAGACGGCGCCCGCGACGGTCGAACCGGACGGCACGCTCACCTACTCGCTGCACGTCGAGGACCACGGTCCCTCGGTCGCCCACAAGGTCAAGGTCACCGATCCGCTGCCCGCCGGCGTCGACTTCGTCTCCGCCGATCCGGGCTGCGCCGAGGCCGGCGGCATCGTCACCTGCGAAGTCCCCGGTGACCTCGCGGTCGGCGGCGCCTTCGACTTCAAGGTCACCGTGCACGTGCCGTTCGCGCTCGGCGGCGGGTCGCTGGTCAACACCGCGACGGTCGCCGGCGAAGAGGGCGACCCGCATCCGGAAGACAACTCCAGCACCGTGACCACGACCGTCGGCCCCGCCGCCGACCTGGCGATCACGAAGACGATGGGCAAGGCGGAGGCCGGGAAGCCGCTCACCTACACGCTCGCGATCACCAACAAGGGTCCGTCCGCCTCCAGCGCGGTCACGGTGAAGGACACGCTGCCCGCCGGCACCACCTTCAAGTCGGCGACGCCGAGCCAGGGCACCTGCTCGGCCTCCGGCCAGACCGTCACCTGTGAGCTGGGTGGGCTCGCCTCGGGCGCCTCCGCGCAGGTGTCGATCACGGTCGAAGTCGCCGCCACGGCGACCGGTTCGCTGCGCAACTCGGCCACGGTCGAAGGCCCGGAGCCCGATCCGGACAAGTCGAACAACGAGGCCACGGTCGAAGGCCCGGTCACCCCGGCGGGCCCGACCGACCCGAACCTGAAGGTGGTGAAGACCGCCGACACCTCGACCCCGCGGGTCGGGGCGCCGTTCACCTACCAGGTCGAAGTCACCAACATGAACGGCGGCGAAGCGAAGAACGTGAAGGTCATCGACACCCTGAACGGGCCGGTGAAGGTCACCTCGATCGAAACCGAAGCGGGCAAGTGCTCCGCGGCCGGCTCGACGATCACCTGCACGATCCCGAGCATCGCGGTCGGCAAGACCGTCCGCATCACCTACACGGTGGTCGCCGAAGCGGCGGGGGAACTGAAGAACACGGTGAGCGCCCAGGCCGCCAACGGTGAGAGGGTGCCGGGCAACAACCGCGCGGTCAAGTCGGTCAAGGCGAAGGCGGTGCAGGCGAAATACACGCTGACCAAGACCGCCTCGCGCAAGGTCGTCCCGGGTGGCAAGACGGTCGGCTTCACGATCACCCTGCACAACGGCTTCGCCGCGATGACCAACGCCAAGATCTGCGACCGTCTGCCCGCCGCGCTGGTCTTCGTCAAGGCGGCCGGGGCGCGTTACGTGAACGGTGAAGCCTGCTGGACGAAGAAGTTCATCGCCGCCCACCAGACCGTGACGCTCCACCTCACCGCCCGCGCGGTGAAGGGCTACAAGTCGCGCCAGGTCCGCAACGTGGCGACGTCGCGCGCCGACAACGCCGGCCGCCGCAGCGCCTCCGTGGCGGTGCGGATCAAGGCGGCCTTCGCCGGCAAGCCCGGCGGTGTCACTGGTTAGGCGCGGCGCCGCCCTGGTGGGGGCGGCCGCCGCACTCGCGTTCCCGTCGCTGGCCCAGGGCGCGCCGAGCTCCGACCCCTACGCGCTCAGCCCGAAGCTCGCCCACGTGGCCCGCATCGTCGCGCCGACCTGGGCGCGGCGGGAGCCGGGAAAGGTCCCGGCGGTGGGGAAGGTCTCGCCGCTGGCCGAATGGGGCGGGGGCAGGGTCCAGTACCTGGTGCTGCGCTCGAAGCTCGTCGACGGCCGGCGCTGGCTGCGGGTGCGGCTGCCGAACCGGCCCAACGACGCCGCGGGCTGGATCCCCGCCGACCTCACCCGCGATTCGACCACGCCGTGGCGGATCGTCGTCTCGACCTCGGAGGAGCGGGTGACGGTCGAGCGCGCCGGCCGGCGGGTCGTCAGCTTCCCCGCCGTGGTCGGCAAGCCCTCGACCCCGACCCCACATGGCCTCTTCGCCATCGACGAGCCGATCCGCCAGCCCGCCGGCTCCGAACTCGGCCCCTGGGCACTCTTCCTCACCGCCCACTCGCGCGTGCTCGACGACTACGGCGGCGGCCCCGGCCGCATCGCCATCCACGGCCGCGCCGGCCCGCTCCTCGCCGACCCCCTGGGCACCGCGGCGTCCCACGGCTGCATCCGCGTCCCCAACGCCCGTGTCCGCTGGCTGGCCGGGATCGCGATCAACGGCACCCCGGTCGAAATCAGGTCGTGAGACCCGGTCCCGCCATTTTGCGTAGGATTCCCCGCGCATAACCCGACCGACAGTTCCCATGCGCTCCTACCGACCCCGCCTCACCTACGCCAACGTCGTCTCGACGCTCTGCCTCTTCGTCGTCCTCGGCGGCGGCGCCTGGGCGGCGACGAAGCTGCCGAAGAACAGCGTCGGCACCCGGCAGCTGAAGGCCAACGCGGTGACCGGGGCGAAGGTGAAGGACGGCTCCCTCACCGGCGCCGACATCCAGGCCTCGACCCTCGGCAAGGTCCCGCAGGCGGGTACGGCCGACTCGGCGACCAACGCCGGGCACGCGACCAGCGCCGACTCCGCCGGGCACGCTGGCACCGCCGGGAGCGCCGACCACGCGGCGAGCGCGACCTCCGCCGACCACGCGACCAGCGCCGACACCGCTGGCCGGGCCGAAGACGCGGACGCGCTCGGCGGCAACGGGCCGGCGGCGTACTACCCGGCGGGCGGCATAGCGCGGATCGATGCCGCGCCCGGCTACGGCGAAGGAGCCGTCACGATCTACTCGGCGAACGGGCTGACGCTGAATGCCGTCTGCGCCGAAGGCGGGCTGCCCAGCGCGACCGACTTCCAGATCTTCGCGATCACGACCGGGACCGGCGCCCGCATCGCGTCCGGCTACATCGAAAAGTTCGGCGGGACCGAAAAACCGGTCGCCAAAGAAGCCGACCTGACGCCCGGGTTCACGGTGCCCGTCTGGTCGACGTCCGCCAACACCGGCAGCATCGTCGGCGAGTCGGTCGGCAACCTCACCTTCATCGATGACGCGCTCGGGGTCGTCTTCACGCTCGAGACGAGCGTGAAGACGAACCGCGAATGCCAGGTGTCCGGGACGGCGGCGGTGACCGGCTGATGCGTCGTCCGCGTCTCACCTACGCCAACGTCCTCTCGACGCTCTGCCTCTTCCTCGTCCTCGGCGGCGGCGCCTGGGCGGCGACGAAGCTGCCGAAGAACAGCGTCGGCACCCCGCAGCTGAAGGCGAACGCGGTGACCGGGGCGAAGGTGAAGAACGGCTCGCTCACCGGCGCCGACGTCCAGGCCTCGACGCTCGGCAAGGTGCCGCAGGCGACGAGTGCCGAATCGGCGACGAACGCGTCCCACGCGACCAGCGCCGACTCGGCCGGGCACGCGAACGGCGCCGGGACCGCCGACCACGCGACGAGCGCGACCTCCGCCGACCACGCGACCAGCGCCGACACCGCCGGCCGGGCCGAAGACGCGGACGCGCTGGACGGGACGCCGGCGTCGGCCTTCGTCCTCAGGAGCGACCTCCGGCCGATCGCCTACGAAGCCCACTGGGAAGCGGACGGTGGCGCACCGCGTCCACTCATCACCGTCGGGCCCCTGGCCTTGAGCGCCGTCTGCTTCGACTCCGAGCTGGGCGGGACCCATACCTACTTCGAACTCATCGCCACCGGCGCGGCCGGATCGACCGTCGACTACTCCTTGATGCTCTCCGGCGGCGGCGTCAAAGTCGGCAGCGACCTGCTCGAACCGTCCGCGCCCAACCAGGTGGGCGAAAAGGTCTATTCCGAAAACCCGGGTTCAGTCCACGCTTCGGAGACGCTCGTCTACCGCGATGCGTCCCGGACGATCTCGATCCCGCTCGCCATCTTCGTCGCCGGGGACACCGACGTCTGTCGCGTCAGCGGCAGCGCGACCGTCGCCGAATAAGCCCCGACCCGCACGGCGGCTGGCGGCCGCGGGTGCCTACTGCAGTTCGAAGATGACGTGGACCGTCGCCTTCACCCGGGAGGTGCCGGGCTTGGTCGGCGGGGTCGGGGCGCCCTTGACGGCGGCGGCTTCTTCGGCGGCCTCGAAGCGGGGACCGATGAATTCGGCGCCTTCGCCTTCTTCGATCGTCAGCGCCTGGCCGAGCTTCGCGCCCGCCTGGGTGGCGAGGACGATCGCCCGTTCCTTGGCCTTGTCGAAGGCGGCGGCGAGGACCTTGGCGAACGCTTCTTCTTCGTTGCCGACGCTGAAGCTCGGGCCGCTGACGCCGGTCGCGCCCGCGGCGAGGCCCTTGGCGATCAGTTCGCCCGACTTGTCGGGTTCGTGGAGCGTGACCTGGATGCCCTCGGTCGCGCGGTAGACGGTGACCTTGCCCTTCTGCACCGGGCTGACGTCGATGCGGCCGGTCCGGATGTCGCCTTCGCCGACGCCGGGGAAGGCTTTGGCGGCGGCGATGACCTTGCGCAGGCCGGCGGCGGTCGCCTGCAGGGCGGCGGTGCGCGTCTTCCGTTCGCGCTTCACGCCGAAGCCGACCTTGGCGGTGTCGTTCGGCACCTTGACGTCGGCCGAGGCGGTGACGGCGACGGTGCGGCCGGTCGCGGCCCCCGCGGCGGCGGGGAGGACGAGCGCGCAGGCGATCAGCGCGGCAGCGAGGGTCAGGGTCAGGGCTCTTTTTCGTGATGTCGACATGTGCATGCCCTCACTACCCCGAGCTACGGATTGATCACAATCTTGCCGAGCACGTCACCGGCGGCGAGCGCCCGCAGGCCCTCGGCGACGTCGGACAGCGGGAAGGTCTTGTCGATGCGCGGGCGGATCCCGGTCGCGTCGATCATCGAGACGAGGTCGCGCAGGTCCTCCAGCGTTCCCATGGTCGAGCCGACCACCTCCAGCTCTTTGAAGAAGATCCGGTTCAGTTCGGCGGCGGGGTCGTGGCCGCTGGTGGCGCCGGCGATGACGACGCGGCCGCCGGGGCGCAGCGAGCGCAGCGTGTGTCCCCAGGTCGCCTTGCCGACCGTCTCGAGCACGACGTCGACTTTGGCGGGGAGGCGGGCGCCGGACTCGAAGACCGCGTGGGCACCGCACTCGAGGGCGAAGTCGCGCTTGCGCTCCTCGCGGCTGGTCGCCCAGACGCGGAAGCCGGCGGCGCGGCCGAGCTCGATCGCGGCGGAGGAGACGCCGCCGCCGGCGCCCTGAACCAGGACCGTCTGGCCCGGCCGCAGCCCGGAGCGGTAGAAGAGCATGCGGTAGGCGGTGAGCCAGGCGGTCGGCAGGCAGCAGGCTTCCTCGAAGCTGAGCGACTCCGGCTTCGGCACCAGGTTGCGGCGCGGGACGGCGACGCGCTCGGCGAGCGTGCCGGGGTGGAGCTCGGAGAGGAGCGTGCGCTTCGGGTCGATGATTTCGCCGCCGGGGAACTCGGGGTCGCCGAGCACCGCGTGGACGATCACCTCGTCGCCGTGCTCGTCGACCCCGGCGGCGTCGCAGCCGAGGATCATCGGCAGGCGCTCCTCCGGCAGGCCGATGCCGCGCAGGGACCAGAGGTCGTGGTGGTTCAGCGAGGTCGCCTTGACCTCGACGAGCGCCCAGCCCTCCGGCACGTCCGGCTCGTCGACCTGGCCGACCTCGAGCGCCGAGAGCGGGTCCTCCATCGAGGCGGCGACGGCGCGGGCGGCAAGCATCGCCCTGAAAGTTATCTGTCAGGAGGATGTGACGCCGGTCACCGAGTGAGCGCGGTCACAAACGCCTGTTCGTGCCTTGCCGATACTTGTATACAAGCCGCAAGCAACACGGAAGAGACGCAAGATGAGCAAGACCTGGAACGTGACCCTGTACCGCAACGGCAAGCCCGTCAGCGAGCGCCACGGCGTCAGCGAGGCCGACGCCGTCAACCAGATTTACCTCCTCAGCCGCACCGCCACCCCGCTGCACGTGATCGAGGACGAGATCACGCCGGAGACCGGCGAACTGCAGCTCGCCGCCGCCTAGGCGACCCGAGAGCCTCCGCCAGCTGTTCCTTATGGTCCTCAGGGGACCATAAGGAACAGCTACCCGTTGGCCGGGAGCTCGGCGCCGCGCTTGGTCGCTTCGGCCATCGCTCGCTCGACCGCGTCGACGTCGCGCACCGCGCCGGTGTCGGCGGAGGTCGCCATCGCGGCGTACGCGCGCAGGGCGGGGGAGACGACGCGCTCTCTGTCGACCGGCACGTAACCGTTGCCGGCGAGGAGCGCCTCGCGCCGCTCGTCCAGCACCGCGTCGTCGACCTCGAGCTCGATCGAGCGGCTCGGGATGTCGATCGCGATCGTGTCGCCGTCCTCGACCAGGGCGATCGCGCCGCCGGACGCCGCCTCCGGGGAGACGTGGCCGATCGAGAGCCCCGAGGTGCCGCCGCTGAAGCGGCCGTCGGTGAGCAGGGCGCATTTCGCGCCCAGCCCGAGACCCTTCAGATAGGAGGTCGGATAGAGCATCTCCTGCATGCCCGGCCCGCCCTTCGGTCCCTCATAGCGGATCACCACCACGTCGCCCTCCGCGATGCGGCCGCCGAGGATCGCCTCGACCGCCTCGTCCTGGGACTCCAGCACGCGCGCCGGGCCGCGGAAGGTGAGGATCGACTCGTCGACGCCCGCCGTCTTCACCACGCAGCCGCGCTCGGCGAGGTTGCCGTAGAGGATCGCGAGGCCGCCGTCGGTCGAGTAGGCGTGGGCGACGTCGCGGACGCAGCCCTCGGCGGCGTCGAGGTCGAGCGACTCCCAGCGCTCCGACTGCGAGAAGGCGGTGGCGGAGCGGACGCAGCCGGGCGCCGCGTGGAAGAGCTCCACCGCCTCGTCGGTGGCGTTGCCGCCGCGCAGGTCCCAGTCCCCGAGCCAGCGCTCCAGCGAGTCGGCGTGCACGGCCTGGACGTCCTCGTTCAGGAGCCCGCCTCTCCGCAGCTCGCCGAGGATCGCCGGGATGCCGCCCGCGCGGTGGACGTCCTCGACCAGGTAGTCGCCGTTCGGCGCCACCTTGCAGACGCAGGGCACACGGCGGGAGAGCTCGTCGATGTCGGCCATCGTGAACTCGACCTCCGCCTCCTGGGCGGCGGCGAGCAGGTGGAGCACGGTGTTGGTCGAGCCGCCCATCGCGATGTCGAGGGTCATCGCGTTCTCGAAGGCCCCGCGGGTCGCGATCGAGCGCGGCAGCACCGACTCGTCATCCTCGTCGTAGTAGCGCGTGCAGAGCGCGACCACGGTGCGCCCGGCGTCCTCGTAGAGCTCCTTGCGCGCCGTGTGGGTCGCGAGCGTCGTGCCGTTGCCGGGCAGCGCCACGCCGAGCGCCTCGGTCAGGCAGTTCATCGAGTTGGCCGTGAACATCCCCGAGCAGGAGCCGCAGGTCGGGCAGGCCGCCTCCTCGATCCGCGCGATGTCCTCGTCGGAGACCTCGGTCGCGACCGCGTCGGCGATCGCCGAGATCAGGTTGACCCGCTTGCGCACGGTGCCGTCGACGAGGGTCGCGGTGCCGCCCTCCATCGGGCCGCCGCTGACGAACACGGTCGGGATGTTCAGCCGCATCGCCGCGTTCAGCATCCCCGGCGTGATCTTGTCGCAGTTGGAGATGCAGACGAGGGCGTCGGCGCAGTGCGCGTTGACCATGTACTCGACCGCGTCGGAGATCAGGTCGCGCGAGGGCAGCGAGTAGAGCATCCCGCCGTGGCCCATCGCGATGCCGTCGTCGACCGCGATCGTGTTGAACTCGCGCGCGATCCCGCCCGCCTCGCGGACCGCGGCGGCGACGACCTCGCCGACCGGCCCCAGGTGCGTGTGGCCGGGGACGAACTGGGTGAAGGAGTTGGCGATCGCGACGATCGGCTTGCCGAAGTCCTCGCGCTCGACGCCGGTGGCGCGCAGCAGCGCGCGGGCGCCGGCCATGTTGCGGCCATGGGTGACGGTGTGGGATCTGAGCTCAGGCATCCCCTGATGGTATTTGCTGAGCGCGGGTTGCTTAACCAGGTGGCTCAGCGCAGGGCGGCGGCGAGCTTCGACCACTCGTCCGCCGGGACGCCGTCGCCGCCGATCGTCTGCAGGGCGACGTGGTCCGCGCCCGCCTCGACGTGGGCGCGGGCGGCGGTGGCGATGTCGGCGGCGGTGCCGTGCGGGATCACGTGGTCGATCAGGCGGTCGGAGCCGCCGTCCTCGATGTCCGCCTGCTCGAAGCCGTGTTCGAGCAGGGCATTGGTGTAGTTGCTGAGGCCCAGGTACATCGCGGCGTAGTCGCGCGCGGTGGCGCGGGCGCGCTCGACGTCCTCGTCGAGGACGCAGGCGATCTCCGGGATCACCAGCGCGTCCGGCCCGACCGTCGCGCGGCAGAAGCGGGTGTGGTCGACGGAGGTGAAGTAGGGGATCGTGCCGAGCGAGCGCCGCGCGCTCATCGCCAGCATCTTCGGACCGAGCGCGGCGATGATCCGGCGCTCGGTCGGGATCGGCTCGTCCGCCGCGTCGATCCCGTCGAGGAAGGCTTCGAGGTTCGTCAGCGGCCGCTTGTAGTCGCTGGTCGCCTCCGGATGGCCGACGCCGATGCCGACGCAGAGGCGTCCCGGGAAGTCCGCCTCCAGGGCCGCATGTTCGGCGACCAGGTCGGCCGGGTCGTAGCCCCAGATGTTCACGATCGAGGTGCCGACGACGAGCTTCTCGGAGCCCTCCAGCAGCGGCCGCATTTCCTCCAGCCGCGGCGAGCCGCCCATCCACAGCGTGCCGAGCCCCGCCTCCTCCACGGCCCGCGCCGCCTCGCCCGCGTTCTCCTTGCCGATCCGCCGATATGAGGTCCAAGCCCCGTATTTCCCGAAGTCCATGGCCGAAGCCTAGGGAGGTCGACCCGCCGGCTTTCGGGACCGCCGCCGGCATGTGCTTCAATCGTCAGACCAGAGAAAGGAGGTGGTCCTAATTTTGAGTCACATGCTTGAAGGGACTCTGGAGGTGCAGGGCCGCTAGGCGCCGCACTGGGGCGCCCGGCGGAATCCAACCCCGGGCACCGGCGTGCACGTGGAGGTCGGTCCTAGTCCCGCCCGACCACGGTGTCACGAGCACGTTTGCTTGCACCAGTCCGAGAGGGCCGCCCCTGGGGGCGGCCCTTTTCTTGTACGCCGGGCATGCCAGGACGCTCGGAGGTGAAAGTCCTCTGTGAAGGAGATGGCACCAACCACAAGCCGAAGCCAACTGCGTCGCCGCGAGGCGGGGTGGGAAGGAAGGTGGAGGCGAAACCGCGACCCGAGGGACACGAACCGCATCAGAGGCGGGGCGGCCTGGGCGAGCCTGCAAGACAAGGCAAAGCCCGTTGCCATCAAGTGGCCGTCACGTAAATGCGGCGGGTGCGCGGGGAAGGTGTCCTGGCTTATCCCGGGAGACCTGTCGGAGGGTCGGCCTCGGCGAGGCAGCCGCCCGACACCGCCCGCCGGAAGGCGGGCGGGCATCAGGCAGGAGTCAGCAGAGGCCGTAGTAGCGGCGGGATCGTGCGCCGCGAAGGGCCGAACGCGAAGCCGAGCGACCGACCACGGTGCTCGCGCCGGAAGCGATGACCGCGGCCAACCCCGCCAGGGGCCTTCGCGCAACGGATGCCCAGGGTGAAGCCCGAAGCTCCCCGCGAAGAGCGCAGCGACCGGCCGGCGCCCGTGGAAACGGAAGCTCACCCCGCCGCCGACACAGGCGACCTCTGGGGGAGGTTCCTCTCCAGGGACAACCTGGCGGCGGCGCTCAGACGCGTCGAGCGTAACGCCGGTGCCCCCGGCGTCGACGGGATGGAGACGAAGGATCTTCGTCCTTGGCTCCATGACCACTGGCCCGGTATCCGGGCGGCACTCGACGCAGGCACCTACCGACCGCAACCCACCAGGAGGGTCACGATCCCCAAGCCCTCCGGCGGCGAGCGGGAGCTGGGGGTGCCGACGGCCCTGGATCGAGTGATCCAACAGGCCCTCTCGCAGGTGCTGGTGCCCGTGTTCGACCCGACATTCTCGGAGCGCAGCTTCGGCTTTCGCCCCGAGCGCTCGGCTCATGACGCGATCCGCCGCGCCCAGCGCGACATCGCCGAGGGGCACGCGTGGGCCGTCGACCTGGACCTCGATCGATTCTTCGATCGAGTCCAGCACGACCGGCTGATGGCGAGGGTCGCAAGGCGGGTCACCGACAAGAAGGTGCGCAAGCTGATCCGCGCCTACCTGGAAGCGGGAGTCATGGCGGACGGCGTGAGGCAGCCGAGCGAGGAGGGGACCCCGCAGGGGTCTCCTCTCAGCCCGCCGCTCTCCAACGTCTACCTCGACGACCTCGACCGGATGCTGGAGAGGCGAGGGCACCGCTTCGTCCGCTACGCGGACGACATCACGATCTACGTCGCCTCGAAGCGGGCGGCGGAACGTGTGATGCAGGGCACCTGCGAGTTCATCGAAGGGCGCCTGAAGCTGCGGGTCAACCGCGACAAGTCAGCGGTCGATCTCGCGACGAGGCGGACCCTCCTGGGGTTCGCCTTCTTCAGGCGAGGAGGTGAGACCAAGGTCAGGATCGACCCCAAGGCCCGCAAGCGGGCCAAGGATCGCCTGCGCCGCCTCACATCCCGCACCTGGGGCACCTCGATGGAGCGGCGGATCGACTCGATCAACCGCTTCAGCCGCGGGTGGACGGCCTACTTCGCGTTGGCCGACACGCCCTCGGTCTTCGAGGAGCTCGATGAGTGGCTGCGCCGCCGGCTGCGGCAGGCGCGATGGAAGGAGTGGAAGCGCCCGAAGGCCAGACGGCGCAACCTGCAAGCGTTGGGAATCCCCGCGCAACAGGCCCATGAATGGGCCTACTCGCGCAAGGGCTACTGGCGAAACGCGGGGTCCGCTCCCCTCCACCGTGCCCTGCCCAACGCCTACTGGCGCGAGCAGGGGCTTGCGGGTTTCACCGACCCCTACCGTCGTCTCCGGGATGCGACGCGAACCGCCGGATGCGGACCCGCACGTCCGGTGGTGTGGGAGGGGCGGGGGTAAGCCCGGTCCCTACCCGATTGTGCCCACGGCTAAGCTCGCCGCGGTGAGCGCGGGCGGAGGCGACATCTTGGTGGTGCGGCCGGGATCGGTCGGGGACGATCTCGACGCGGTCACGCCGGCGCTGACCGGGGCGTTCGTCGCGGCGCGTGAGGCGCTCGAGGCGGGGCGGCCGGTCGCGGTGGTTGTCGACGCGCGCGATCTGCTCGGGCAGCGCTCGCCGCTCGACGCGGCGGTCGCCACCGGGCTGCTCGGCATGGTGCGGACGCTCGGCATCGAGGGGGCGAAACCGGGCTGGCGGGTGAACGTGGTCGCGGGCTCCGCCGCCGCGGACCCTGCGGTCGAGGAGGCCGTCGCCGCCCTCGCCGCGACCTCGCTGACGGGCCAGCTGCTGCAGACCGGCGGCGCCAACCTCGGGAAAGTGGTCGCGTGAGACGCCCTGTGTCAACCCCCTGCGCCTTCGAGCCTTCGCAGGTTGCCGTGCTTTGCGGGGTCGTAGCGCACCCCGTCCTGCCAGCAGCGCCAGAGCACCCGGGTCCAGGCCTTGCCCAGGGTGCGGATGGCGTGCGGGTGGTCCTGCCCCCGGGCCCGGGCCCGCGCGTAGACGTCGGCGGCCCACGGATGCCGGTGGCGGGTGGAGTCGGCGAGCACCCCCAGGTGGTTGCGGAGGCGCTTGTCGCAGGCCCATCTGAAGGCGGCGTGTCGGCTCTTGCCCGACTCCACCGCGACCGGCGCCACGCCGCCGTCGGCGGCGAGCGAGTCGGCGTCGCGGTAGCGCCCGCGGTCGTCGCCGATCTCCGCGAGGAGCCCGGCGGCGGTGAGCACGCTCTTGGGATCGCGGAAGAAGGAGAGGAAGATCTCCCCGTCGGGGTGGGCGCGCACGGCCCCGCCGATCTCGGCCTCGAGGCGACGGATCTCGGCGACGATCTGCCCCAGGGCGCCCGCCAGGCCGGCCACGGCGGTGCGCCGGGCCTCCGCCTCGGCCTCGCCGAGGGCCGCCACCGGGGCGCCGCGCAGCCGCGCCAGGAGCTCCTCCGGGCTGCGCCGCCCGCAGTAGGAGTGGCGGGCGAGGAAGCTCCGGAGGCGGCCGGGGCCGAGGCCCCTGGCATCGGCGGGACCCGGGTAGCGACCGATGAAGGCGAGCGCGATCGGCGAGTCGATCGACGCGAAGACCCCGGCCGCGCCCGGCCAGGAGGCATCGAGCTGGGCGCGCAGCTGGTTGGCGAGGGCGACCTTGGCCTCGACCAGGTCCTCGCGTGCCCGCACCAGCGAGCGCAGCGCCGCCGTCTCGTCGCCGAGCGGCGCCAACACCCGGAAACGGTGGGCGTCGGTGCGCGCCGGCTCGCAGAGCACCATCGCGTCGAAGCGGTCGGACTTGCCGGCGGCGGCGCGGAAGCGCCCACGGGCGGCGGCGAGCTGGTTGGGATGCACGGCCATCACCCGCAGGCCGGCCGCCAGCAGCCTGCCGACCAACAGCCCGTCGGGGCGCTCGATCGCGACCAGCTCCACGCGGTGGTCGACGAGCAGCCCGATCAAGGCGCCGACCCCCTCCTCGGTATGAGGGAAGCGGCGACGCTCCAGAACCGTCCCCGTCTCGTCGGCGACGTGAACGTCGTGGTGCTCGGATGCCCGGTCGATCGCGCTGATCGCAGCCATCGGTCCTCCTCCTCTTCTGAGGTCGCTTTCAAAGGGGCCGACCGGGAGGTACCGTGGCGGGTGCTCATAGGCAGGCGCTCTACGGCGCAACGCCCTGTTGCCGCTCCGGGTGCCTCACACCGCCGGGAGGCGCTGGTCTCACGCGGGCCCTCTGCGGGGCAGGCGCCGAAGGCGCTCTCCCGGCGGTGGTCAGCTCTATGCGCGGGTCAGTCTGATCGGGGGCCTGGCCTTCGGCCAGGCGTCTCCCTCTCTGACTTTCCAACTTGGGAGAGAAGGCTCTCCCCGGGATGGGAGGTTGTCCTATGAGCGCCGCCGCGGGGACCGCGATCGTCACCGGCGCCGCCGGCGGGCTCGGCGGGACGATCGCCGCGCGGCTCGGCGAGGCCGGCCACGAGCTGCTGCTGGTCGACCTCGACCCGGCGGTCG
>Ga0153956_1002378_pt1 | contig 13954 bp, 13 predicted proteins | sample TSFL040MetaG_FD_104704 | JGI IMG/M metagenome (GOLD analysis project Ga0153956, IMG submission 104704) | Attine ant fungus gardens microbial communities from Florida, USA - TSFL040 MetaG | ecosystem: Host-associated > Fungi > Mycelium > Unclassified | place: USA: Florida, Wekiwa Springs... | reverse complement strand
TCGGAGACTCCGGCCCGGCGTACGTACGTTTCCGGAATCGAACCAGGCGGAGCTCTCGTGATTTTCGAAGACCCTTCTCATCGGCGCTGGCGCGCTGCGGTGGCCGGTTTTGTCGTCCTCGTGAGTGGCGTGTTGGGTGTGTTCGCGCTCGCGGCCATGGGAGTGTTGACCCCGATCGACCTGCCCAACATCTTCGAGAAGCGCCCCAGCGTGCGCGCGCGCGAGCTCGCGGACTGGCACGACACCTACGTGAAGCCCGTCTATTCGGCGAAGCAGATGACCGCCATGGCGCGCAAGCGTTCCCTCGAGCAACGTCGCCGCGCCAAGCTGGTGGAGAAGGCGTCCGACGCGGTGCTGCCGCTGCCCGAGGGCGCCGTGGTTGCCTTCAGCGTGCGCGACGACTTCGCCGCGCAGGCCTCGCTCGAGCGCCACATCAAGCAGATCGACGTGGTGGTGCCGGACTGGTTCAGCGCAGCGGGGCCAGGTTGCGCGCTCGAAGAGCACATCGACGCGCCGAGCCAGCGCATCCTCGCGAGCACGGACGTGCTGGTGTTGCCGCGCATCGCGAACCTCTCGGGGCAGAGCTGGCGTGGTGAGTCCTTCGCCGCGATGATGCGCGACGACCCGGAGCGCAGCTGCTTCGTGGATAAGCTGACGAAGCGCTTGGTGGAGCTCGGCGCCGACGGCGTGAACGTGGACATCGAGGAGTTGGCGCCCGAGGACTCGGAGCCGCTGCTGCAACTCCTGGTGGACATGAGGAAGGCGCTGCACAGCCACGGCATGCGCTTGACCATCGACGTGGCGTTCTACGATCAGGCCTACGACCTCGAGTTCATCGGACAGATCGCCGACGCCGTGTTCGTGATGGGCTACGACCAGCACTATCCCGCTTCGGGCCCGGGTCCGGTGTCGGGCCGCAAGTGGTTCAACGAGTCGGTGCAGGCGGCGCTGACGCGCGTGAAGGCCGACCGCTTGGTGGTCGCCATCGGGGCCTACTGTTACGACTGGGTGGTGGGCGAGAGCGCGCCCCCGGCCGAGAGCTTGTCGTTTCGCGACGCGATGGACCGCGCGCGCGCGGCCGGCGCGGTGCCCGAGTTCGAGCGCGACGCCGAGAACGCTCGCTTTGGCTACAGCGACGCGGAGCAGCGGGTGCACGAGGTGTGGTGTCAGGACGCCTTGAGCGCGTGGAACCAAACCGCGACGCTGGCTGACCACGGCGTCTCGCGCGTGGCGTTGTGGCGCCTGGGCACCGAAGACGAGACGCTGTGGAACTTCCTCGGGGCCGACCGGCGTCCCGACGCCGCGAGCGCGCTCGGCAGCATTCAGAAGACGCGCTCGGTGGACCTGTTCGGAGAGGGCGAGGTGCTCACCATCCGCGCCGAACCCACGCCTGGCACGCGCACCATGGAGATCGACGGGCGCAACCGCGTGTCTTACGCGCGCTACGATCAGGCCCCCACCGGATTTCTGGTGGAGCGCCGCGGCTCTCCCGGCAAAGACATCGTGCTCACGTTCGACGATGGTCCGGACCCGCAGTGGACGCCCGCCATCTTGCGAGCGCTCAAGGAGCTCAAGGCCCCCGGCACGTTCTTCGTGGTGGGCGACCAGGTCATGCAGTACCCGGACTTGGTCGCGGAGATCGATCGCGCAGGGCACCTGATCGGCAATCACACGTTCAGCCATCCACACCTCGACCGGCTGACGCCCGCGGAAACGGTGGTGGAGCTCAACGCCACCGCGCGCCTGCTCGAAGGGCTCACCGGCACGCGCTCTCCGTTGTTCCGCGCGCCTTACACTGCCAATGTCGATCCGAGCCGCCCTGAAGACCTGGGGCCGCTGCGGGTGGCGTTGCAGAACGGCTACGTGTTCGTGGGCGCGAACATCGACCCGCTCGACTGGGATTCCAAGGGGCCTGAGGAGATCGCGCGGCGCATCGTGGCGCAAGCCGAGCAGGGGGGGCGCGTGGTGCTCCTTCACGACGGCGGCGGTGATCGCAGCGACACCATCAAGGCCCTGTACATCGCGGTGCCGGAGCTGCGCAGGCGAGGCTATCGCTTCGTCTCCATCGACCAGTACATGGGGGTCTCGCGCGCGGAGTTGGTCGAGCCGCTGAGCACGAAGGAGCACGCGCTGGCGTGGGGCAACCTGAGCGTGGCGCGCGCGCGCAGCTGGGGATGGTTGCTGCTCGAGGTGCTGTTCATGGGCTGCACCATCCTGGCGGTGGTGCGCGTGATCATGCTGGGGGCGCTCACGTTGGCGCAGGCGCGCCGACGCGAGCCGCAGCGGCGCGAGGGGTACGAGCCCCTGGTGACGGTGCTGATTCCTGCCTTCAACGAGAGGCTGGTCATCGAACGCACCATCGACACCATCCTGCGCACCGGCTACGAAAAACTCGAAGTCCTGGTGATCGACGACGGCTCCAGCGACGACACGGCCGCGGTGGTCGAACGATGCGCGTCGAAGGAGCCGCGCGTACGCCTCCTGCGCAAGCAGAACGGCGGCAAGGCGCACGCGGCCAACGCGGGCCTCGCGGTGGCGCGCGGAGAGATCGTGGTGGCGGTGGACGCCGACACGTTGATTCTGCCAGGCGCGATCGAGCGCTTGGTGGCGCACTTCGGCGACGACGAGGTGACGGCCGCGTGCGGCAACGTCGAGGTGGGCAACGTGAACTCGTGGCTGACCCGCTTCCAGGCCATCGAGTACGTGACGAGCCAGAACTTCGACCGCCGCGCCTTCGCGTTGCTCAACTCCATCAGCGTGGTGCCCGGGGCGCTGGGGGCCTGGCGTCGCGAGGCCGTGCTGAAGGTGGGCGGCTACAGCTCGGATACGCTCACCGAGGACGCCGACCTCACGCTGACCGTGTTGCGTGCTGGTGGGCGCATCGAATACGAGCCGCGCGCCGTGGGACGCACCGAAGCCCCAGAGAGCGTGAGCGGGCTCCTCAAGCAACGCTTTCGCTGGACCTACGGCACCTACCAGTGCCTGTTCAAGCACCGCAAAGGCTTCTTCAAGGGCACGCTCGGTTGGGTCGGCATGCCCAACATGGTGGTCTTCCAGGTGTTGTTCGCGGCCTTGAGCCCCATCGGGGACCTCGTGATGCTGCTCTCGATCTTGCGCGGCGACGCGGGCGCGTTTCTGGCGGGATATCTGGTGTTCTTGCTGATGGACGTGTGTGGTTCGCTGCTCGCCTTCATGCTCGACGACAAGCCCAAGCGTTGGCTGTGGATGCTCCTCATCCAGCGCTTCACCTACCGCCAGCTGATGTACTTCGTGAGCCTCAAGGCCATGCTCGCGGCGGTGCGGGGCGCGCGCCACGGCTGGAAGAAGCTCGACCGCACCGGCAGCGTGGAGCTCGCCGCGCCGGGAGCGCCGCCGGATACCCCCGCGGAGATCGCTTAGCTAGCTCGGCCGCATTGCCAGCACGCGCTCGACACCCGCGTGCGCGTCAGAGCGCTCGTGCTTGGGGCACGGATTCGTGCGCGACCGTCCTAGCCGGCTTGAGCGAGGCAGGCTTCGATCAGCGGCTCGCGTGCACGACGATGATCTCACGCAGCCGCTTCGACTCGGAGGCGTGCTCGACCTCCACGCGATACATGCCGGGCTTTTCGACGTGCACTTCGAGCGGAGGCGTCGCGGTGGTGGGGTGCATGAACTCGTACACGCAACCGGCCTGATGACAGCTCGGCTCGCCCGTGTGCAGCACCCGACTGGCCGGGCTCACCTTGATGCCGTGCGGAAGGTCCATACGCACCGAGGCGAACTTGGCGTTGTGTTGCGCGAGCGAGAGCGCGATGGGAAGCGCCGCGTGCCCCTGCTCCGGCATGTCGATGCGGTGCTCCACGAAGGTCTCGAAGGTCTCTTCGCTGCTCGAGGGGTCCAGGAGCACGAGATGCGCTGCGATGGCCATGGAGGCCAACGCGGGCAGACTCAAGCGCAGGTGGCTGAACCAGGGGGAGCGGCGGCGACGGAGCTCCTGCTTGGCGGAGTTTTCCTGCTCCTCGGCTTCGACCAGGGCTTTCAGCATGCGCGCTTCGAGCTCTGGAGTGGGCTCCACCGAGCGAACCTTCGTCAGTGCTGCGTGCAAAGGGTCGTTGGGTTTCATGTGGCACCTGCGTCGTCGGAATTGTGGTGAGCCGACGTGACGCTGGGGGCGTCCGCTGCGTTGAGGGAAGCAACCATGGCGGTCCTCAGACGAGCGTGCCCTCGCGCATGACGACTCTTGACCGTGCCCAGAGGCAAAGAAAGGGCTTCGCTGACTTCTTGGTAGCTGAGCTCCTCGATGTCGCACAGCCAAACCACGGTCCGGTACGGCTCGGGCAACCCGCGCACGCAGCTCAGGACGGACTCGGTGTTGCGCAACAGCTCGAGGGAGCGCTCTGGCGTGGGCAACGGGCTCGGGCCGTTCTCATTTCCGAACCAGTCTTCGAACAGCGTGCCGAAGCGCTCGAGCGCCTCGCGCACGAGCCCGCGTCGGCGCGCCGTGTGACGCACCGAATCCATGTGTTCGTTGCGGACGATACCGTAGAGCCAGCCCAAGAGCGGAGACTCGGCGCGGTAGCTGGCGCGGTGCTGGTACGCCTTGACCAGCGCGTTTTGCAGCAAATCTTCGGCGGCTTCGGGGGTGTCCGCGAGCGTGCGGCACAGCCTCAAGAGGGGAGGGAAGAGCGGCCGCACGGCGCGCGCGAAGTCCTCACGCGACCATGCTTCGCAGGCTGATCCGAGATCCCGTACGGCTTCTTGTTGGGTCCCGACTGGTAAGAAACGCACGGCGGTGATCATACGGAGCCAAACCTCGGGTTGCCACGTGAAGTCACGTCAACGGGAAGACGCGACGAATGACCTCCGGGTTCCTGCCTTGCGACAGCTCCGGGAGGTCATCACGAAAGTGCAACTATTTCAGAGGATTGGCGCTCGAAGCTCAGTCTTCGACGACCCGTGCGAGAGCGCGCGTGTGGGATTCGGCCAGCACTTGGACCGGAACATCCAGGACGTCCTCGATCTCCAGTGTGTCGCCGCCCACGAACCCCAGCAGCTTGAAGGGCACACCGAGTGTCTCGCAGCGCTCTTGGACCTTGGCGCGCTGCTCGGGCGCGAAGCTCACCACGACCCGTGACGGCTCTTCGTGGAAGAGCTTGGGCAACGGATCGGCGCCGCCTTCGGGGGGCAATTCGACGGAGCATCCGATGCGACCCACGATGCAGCACTCGGCGAGCGCGACCCCGAGGCCGCCGTCGCTCACGTCGTGGGCGCTCGACAGCAGGTGGTCTCGCGCCAGCTCGAGCACGGCGCGTTGCAGCTTCACCTCCGCGGCCAGATCGAGCATCAGCGGCTGCCCGCGCAGCTCTCCCGTGCGCGACACCAGGAACTCGGAGCCCGCCAGGTTCCCCGCGCCAGCCGCGCCGAGCAGCGCGACCATGTCGGCTTGGCGGCCGAAGCCGACGCCCAGGCGATCGCCGCTTTCACGAAGCTGACCGACCACCGCCACCGCGGGCGTGGCCGGCGCCGCGCCGTCACGCATGGCGACCGAGCTCTGCACCACGGGCAACTTGAGGGCGAGGCAGGCGTCACGAATGCCGTCGACCATCTCGGACAGGCGCCAGGCGGTCTCGGGCTGATCGGCTTGGCCGAGGCTCAGTCCGGTGGCGATGCCGAGCGGCTCGGCGCCCGTGCACACCACGTTGCGCGCGCACTCGGCCACGGCCATGGCCGCGCCCTGCCTGGGATCGAGCTGGGCGTGACGGCCGTTGCCGTCCACCGAGAGCGCGATCCACTTCTCCTTCACCGTGTCGTCGTCCGAAGTGAAGCGCAGCACGGTGGCGTCGCCGACCGTGTTTCGATTGGAGCTGGCGGCCTTGTTCGAGCCATCGAGGCGCCGCGTCAGCCATTCTCGGCTGCCCACATTCACCGAGCCGAGTAGGCGCACGAGCTCGCTCTCGGCGTCTTCGTTGCGCTTGAGCGACAGCGCGGGGGTGGTGGTGTCCAGCACGGCCGGCTTGCCCGGGCGCTCGTAGGAAGGGGCGTCTTGTACGAGCAGCGCGATCGGCATGTCCGCGACGACCACCTGCTTGGTCTCGGCGCCGGCTTTGCTCGCGGTCCCTTCGGGGCTCGCCTTGCAGACGATGCGGCCGGTGTTCGTGACGCGTCCGATCACGCGCGCGGGCACCTCGTGGCGCTGGAAGATCTCGAGCACGGCGTCTTCACGGCCTTTGCGCACCACCAGCACGACGGCTTCGGTCGGCGCGCACAGGGTCTGAAACGGCGACAACCGCCCGCCGTCGCGGGGCAAGGCGTCGAGATCGAGCTCGACGCCCGTCTCGCCACGCGCGGCCAGACGCACGACGGCGCCCGCCAAACCGGAGGCGCCGACGCCCGCGGAGCCCTCGACCGAGCCCAACTTGAGGGCCGCGAGCACGCTCTCGTTGAGTCGCTTGTGCGCGTCGTCAGCGGACTGTGGATCCAGCACGCCCGCGTATACCAGCGTGTTGCCGAGGCCCGTGGCGCGACCCTCGGAGAGCGCCTCGCTGCGGGCCACGCCGAGGCCGAGGCCTTGCACCAGCTGCGACGCGCCATAGCGGCTATCGAAGCCCAGATCGCCCCCCGCGATGGACACCGCCATGCTCTTGCTCAGGCCCCCCAGCCGTTGTGCCAGCTCCTTGAGCTGTTCAGCGGTGTGGACCTCACCCGGGGTGCCCAGACGCAGGGCGTCGAAGAGCGCGAGCGGCTCCGCGCCTGCGGCGATCACGTCGCGCATGGCGCTGCCCAGGCACACCGCAGCCGCGCTGCCGAGCTCGCTCAGGTCGGTCTTCGGCTCGGCCCAGGCCAGCGAAAACACGGCGCACACGCCGTCACCCAGATCGAGCGCGGCAGCGCCCCCGAGGTTGCTGTTGCGGACCACGTGCGCGCCCGAGGTGGGCAGGCGCCGGGTGTGAACCCGGGAGGACTTTTGCGACTCGCGCTCCGACCACAGCACCGCGAGCATGCCCAACTCGACGTGGGTGAGGTTTCGAGCCAACTCCTTGACGGCGCGTGAGAGCTCCGTTTCAGACAGGCCGAGCGTGCGAGCGAGCTCTGCGGTGACTTCTGGATCCCCTGGAAAAGGAACCACTTTTGTATCTGTCTTCTTCGCTGTGGCCATGCTGGGCGGCGAACCTTAGCCCGCGCGGTTGGTGTGGGCCAGGTGTCGGCTTCTTGCCGCGCAGTCTTGCCTCACGTGAGGCCGCCGTCGTCGAGAAGCGCGAGCAGCTCGGAGGTGGCGAGGGCAGGGTCGGGCGCGGACAGCACTTCACGTATGACGGCCACGCCGCGCGCCCCTGATTGGCGTAACTCGGCTACGTCGACCGCGCGTACTCCCCCGAGGGCATAAACGGGCAGGCGGGCGGCCGCGATGGTCCGGGCGAAGCCGCTGATCCCCAGGGCAGCTCCCTTGCCCTCGACCTCGTGGATGGGCGACAGCGTGGCGTAGTCGGCGCCCTGCCGGGCGGCCTCGAAGAGCCCCTTGAGATCGTGGCGCGAGACGCCGACCCAGCGTTGGGACCCAAGCAATTTGCGCGCGACCTCCACGGGCAGGCCGGCCTCGGGCAACTGCACACCATCGGCCTCCACCGCCAGGGCGACGTCGATGCGTTCGTTGATGAGCAGGGTCGACTCGAGGCTGCGCGTGAGCGTGCGCAGCTGTTGGGCGAGCTCGAGCATGGCCCGGGTGCTGCTCTGGCGGACGCGCAGCTGCACCGCCACGCGCCGCGCCGGCACCGCCGAGAGGGCCCGCGTGAGCCGCGTCAGCAGCTCCGGTCCCTCATCCGTGATCAAGATCAGATCGAAGGGCGGCACGGCTGCCCCTCCGGCTCACTCGTCGCTCTCGAAGTCCTCGCCGGCTTCGGCGCGTTCGGCCTCGTTGCGCTTCGCCTCTTTGCCCTCGGGCTCGGGCAGCCCGAGCTCCGAGCGCGCGCGCTGGGCGTAGCGAGAGCCAGGGTACTGCTCCACGATCTGCTGCAGCGTGGTTTCGCGTGCTTTGCCATCGCCTTCCTTTTGGAACCGTTCGGACAAGATCCAGAGCGCCTTGGGGGCCGTGTCTTCGAGCGGACGCTCGTTCTTGCTGGTGGCGCACTGGTACGGGGCCAACAGGGCCGCGCACAAAGCAAGTACTGCAGACTTCATGCTCTCTCCGATCCAATCACGCCTTCGAGGGGGCTCGACGCGGTCGCGTACAGCTTCTTGGGGATGCGCCCCGAAAGGTAGGCGAGCCTACCGGCCTCGGTGGCCAGGCGCATCGCGCGCGCCATCCGCACGGGGTCCTTGGCCCCGGCGATGGCGGTGTTCATCAGGACCCCGTGGCAGCCGAGCTCCATGGCCACGGCGGCGTCCGACGCGGTGCCCACGCCGGCGTCCACGATGACCGGTACCTTGGACTGCTTGAGGATGATCTCGATGTTGTACGGGTTGCGGATGCCCAGGCCTGAGCCGATGGGAGCCCCGAGGGGCATCACCGCGGCGCACCCGATGTCTTCGAGCTTTTTGCAGGTGATGGGGTCGTCGTTGGTGTAGGGCAGCACGGTGAAGCCCTCTTTGACCAGCACGCGGGCGGCTTCGAGGGTCTGCTCGACGTCCGGGAACAAGGTGGCGGGATCGCCGAGCACCTCGAGCTTCACGAAGGCCGTCATGCCGGCTTCGCGCGCGAGGCGACAGGTGCGGACGGCGTCGCTGGCCGAGTAGCAGCCCGCGGTGTTGGGGAGCAGGGTGAACTTGCGCTCACGCAGGTACTCGAAGAGGGCTTGATCTTGAGGCTTGGAGAGGTCGACCCGGCGCACGGCGACCGTGACCACCTGGGCGCCCGAGGCGTCGAGCGCGGCCTTGGTTTCGTCGAGATCTTTGTACTTGCCCGTGCCCACGAAGAGCCGGGAGTCGAAGGTGTGCTGGCCGATGGTGAGCACGTCTTGCATGGCTTTGGTACCTATCGAGAAGCGCGGGGAGGGGACCCGCGCGGACGCTGGGTGGGGCTCAGCCGCCGCCCACGAACTGGACGACCTCGAGCTTGTCGCCCTCGTGAAGCTGGGTCGAGGCGTGATGTGCGCGCGGGACGATGTCCGCGTTGCGTTCCACGGCGACCGGGCGCTCGGACAGGCCCAGGGTCTCGAGCAACACGCCGATCGTCAGGCCTTCTTGGACCTCGCGCGGCTCTCCGTTGATCTCGATGCGCATGGCGGCGAGCCTAGCAGCGGCCTCGGCTTTCACCAACGACCGCGGCGTGGCCCGCGCGCTCCGCCGCGACATCCGAACGCCGGCCGCCTCGGGAGCCATTGTGGTATCACTCGCGCGTGCCCAGTCAGGCGGACCCTGCCGTAAACGAACGCCCCAAGCTCCTGGCGATCCTGAAGGAGATGGTGCTCCTCCTGATCCGCCCGTTCGTCAACGTGCTGGCGGAGATCGGGCTCACGGTTCGCCTGCTGGCGGCCACCTTGTTTTGGGGGGTGCGCCCGCCCTATCGCCTCTCGCTCTTCATGGAAGCCATGGAGTTCGTGGGGGTGCAGTCGGTGTTCATCGTGGGCCTCACGGGGCTCTTCATCGGCATGGTGTTCGGCATCCAGTTGGTGGACGGCTTCCGCGACTTCGGCGCCGAGAACCAGACGGGCGCTGTGGTGGGGATGGCCCTGGCGCGCGAGCTCTCGCCGGTGTTCACGGCGCTGATGGTCTCGAGCCGCGCCGGCAGCGCCATGAGCACCGAGCTCGGATCCATGCGCGTCTCCGACCAGATCGACGCCCTGACGACCATGGCGGTGAACCCCGTGCAGTACCTGGTGGTGCCGCGGGTGTTGGCTGGGTTTCTGATGGTCCCCATGCTCACCATGCTCTTCAACATGGTGGGGATCTTCGGGGCCTGGCTCGTGTGCGTGCAGATCCTGGGGCTCGACAGCGGCATCTTCGTGGACAAGGTGCGCTGGTTCGTGGACGCCTCGGACCTGCGTCAGGGCCTGGTGAAGGCCTTCGCCTTCGGCCTGACCATCTCGCTCATCGCCTGTCGTCACGGCTTCTACGCCAAGGGCGGCGCGGCGGGCGTGGGGCAGGCGACCACGGCGGCCGTGGTGCAGAGCGCGGTCTCCATCCTCGCGCTCGACTACGTCATCACCTCCGTCATCACCGGCGGCTTCTGATGTCCGCTGCGGCCGAGCGCGACGGGCGCGCGCAGGGCGCCGATCCGGTGCACGTGCGGGTGGTGGACCTGGTGAAGTCCTACGGGGGCACGCCGATTTTGAAGGGGGTCACCTTCGATCTGTACCGCGGCGTCACCAACGTGATCATCGGCGCGAGCGGCTCTGGCAAGACCGTGTTTTTGCGGCAGCTCATCCGGCTCGAGCAGCCGGACTCCGGGCGCATCGAGGTGGACGGAGTGGACATCGTGCCGCTCGGTGAGCTCGAGCTCACGCCGTTCCGCCGCAAGTTCGGCATGGTGTTCCAGATGTCGGCGTTGTTCGACTCGATGACGGTGTTCGACAACGTGGCGTTTCCGCTGCGCGAGCACGGCAAGCTCTCGCGCAAGCAGATGCGGGAGAAGGTCGAGGAGAGCTTGGAAGCCTTGGGCGTGGCGCACGCCATCGACAGGCTTCCGTCGGAGCTCTCGGGCGGCATGAAGAAGCGCGTGGCCGTGGCGCGCGCGCTGGTCATGGAGCCCGAGATCTTGATCTACGACGAGCCGACCACGGGCCTCGATCCGATCACGTCGCGCACGGTGGACGAGCTGATCGAGTCCACGCGGGAGCGCTTCGGCATCACGTCGGTGGTGATCAGCCACGACATGGAGAGCGTCTTCAGCATCGGCCACCGCGTGACCTTGCTCTACAAGGGCCGCATGGAAGTCAGCGTGACGCGCGACGAGCTGATCCGCAGCGACAACGTGCACGTGAAGGAGTTCTTGCAGGCGAGCGGCGTGCGGATGCCCTGAGGCACTCCGAGGCGCGCGCTCGACGCGCTCCCGGGCTCAAGTGTAGTTGCGGACGACGACTTCCTGCACGGGGCCGCGCGTGCTGGCGTCGCAGCTCACGGCGCGTGGCGCCATCACGGTGTCGATGCGGAAGCCGCGATAGAGCTCGCGAATGAAGGGCACGTCGCTGTTGGAGAGCATCAGCTTCGCGCCGCGGCGGTCGAGCTCGCGGAACACGTCGCGCAGGCGCGTCTGATCGGCCTGGCTGAAGCCGTCCTGGGCGTAGCTCGTGAAGTTGGCCGTGCGGGAGACCGGCTCGTAAGGAGGATCCATGTACACGAAGTCGCCAGGGCGCGCCTCGCTGAGCAGGGTCTCGAACGATGCGCAGCGGATGTCTGCGCGAGCCAGACGCGCGCTGGCCGCGAACAGGTTGTCGGCGTCGAGGATGCCGGGGTTCTTGTAGGCGCCCATCGGCACGTTGAACTCGCCCTTGCGGTTCACGCGGTAGAGGCCGTTGAAGCAGGTCTTGTTGAGGTAGATGAACATCGCCGCGCGCTCCACCTCGAGCTTGTGGGAGAGGCGGGGCGGGCGCTGGTTGAAGCGATCCCGCACGGCATAGTAGCTGTCCTTGTCGTGCTGCTTGGCCAGCTTGGAGAGCTCGCGCACGAGCTCGCCCGCGTGGTCGCGCACGGTCTCATAGGTGCGCACGAGATCGGGATTGATGTCGCAGAGCAGGGCGCGCTCGGGGGCCCGGGCGAAGAACATGGCGCCGCCGCCCATGAAGGGCTCCACGTGACGCATGAGCTCGACGCCTGCGGGCATCAGCGCCGACAGCGCGTGCCGGAGCTTGCCCTTTCCTCCCACCCACTTGAGGAACGGGGTGGCGTCCGGGGCAGGACGGAGGGCGGGGCTGACGTCAACTCGCATGGCACGTGTAGGCATGCGTGGGATGCTATCCTACCCGATCTGGCGCACCAAAAACCCGACCAAAGCCGGACGCCTCGGCCTGTGCGGGCCTTGCCGCGGGCGAGGGCGCCTGCGAGCGCTACAAGGAGCCCATGGCCAAGCGGGATGTGATCGCGATCGAAGGACTCGAGGTGGACTGCGTGGTGGGCGTGTACCCGAACGAGCGAGACCGCCTGCAGCCCCTGCGCGTGGACCTCTACATGGAGTGCGACACGCTGCGCGCCGGGCAACACGAGCGCCTGCGCGACTCGGTGGACTACGCGGCGGTGGCCTCGCAGGTCACGTTCCTGCTCAAGACCTGTCGCTTCGGCATGCTCGAGACCGCGGCGCACGCGTTGTCGCGCTTGCTGCTGGCGCCGCCGGCGCTCGGAGAGCGACGCGCCCAGGTGGAGGCGCTGCGCCTCCGGCTCACCAAGCCGTTTGCGCTGTCAGGCTTGGCGGTGCCCTCGCTCGAGATTCAGCGCGATCTCTCGGACGTCACGCTGGAGACCGAGGAGACGCGCTTCGGTCGCGTGGACATCGTGTTCGAGACCAGCGAGGCGGGCATCTATCGCCTCAACGTGGCGCCGCACAACGGGATCCCGCTGCACGTGCACGAGAAGATGCGCGAGTCCGAGATGGTGCTGAGCGAGGGGCTGTTGTGTCAGGGCGCCAAGGTCGCGGCGGGCAGCGTGTTTCAGTGGCCGCTCTGCGCCCCCCATCGCTACGACAACCCCACCGAGCGCTATCAGACGATCCTGTGCGTGGATTCCCCGAGCTTCATGGAAGAGGACGAGGTCGAAGTGCAGGGAGAGCCCGCGGACATCCAGCCCACGTTCATCCTGCCGCGCGCGCCGGTGTCGGCGTGAGTGCTTGCAAGGTGGCGCTGGTCACGGGGGCCTCGAGCGGCATCGGGCGCGCCGTGGTGGAGCGCTTGGTTGAAGCGGGGCGCACGGTGATCGCCAGCGGACGCAACGGCGAGGCCCTGGATGCGCTCGCGTCGCGCTACCCGGGGCGCGTGTCGAGCTTGCCCTGCGATCTCGCGCAGGCGGGGCAGGCCGAGGCCCTGTGCGCGCGCGCCGTGCGGGCGGCGGGGGCGCTTCACGAGGTGGTGTACGCGGCAGGCATCGTGCACTACGCGCCCGTGGGGCAGGTGAGCGAGGCGCAGCTGCGCGCCCAGCTCGAGGTGAACTTCGTGTCCGCGTTCATGCTCGGTCAGCGCGCCGGGGTGCAGCTCGCCCAGCAGGGCGGAGGCAGCATGGTGTTCGTGGCCAGCACCCTGGGCGAGCGTCCGGCCAAGCTCACGTCGGCTTACGCCGCGAGCAAGGCCGCGCTGATCGGCATGGCGCGGGCGTTCGCGCTCGAGCTCGCGCCGCGGGTGCGGGTCAACGTGGTCTCTCCGGGCATCGTGGACACGCCCATGGTGCGCGTCTCGCGCGACGGCGCGCCGCTCGACGCCGCTGGGATGGACGCGCACTTGAGCCGGCTCTCACAGCTCCATCCGATGGGTCGGCTCGGCACCCCGGAGGAGGTCGCCGCGAGCGTGCTGTTCGCGCTGGAGGCGCCCTGGATGACCGGCAGCGTGCTCACCATCGATGGCGGCGTGAGCCTGGTGTGAGGCTCGCCTCGGCGCTCAGGCCGCGCGGTGCTTGGCGGGCTGGACGCGCGCCATGCCCAGGGAGATCCCGAGCGCGCCGAGGTTGAGCGCGGCGCACGCCCAGAAAGGCACGCCTGGTGCGGAGCGATAGAGCGCTCCGGCGAGCACGGGGCCGAAGGTGCGCGCCAAGCTCGCCATGCTCTGGTTGGAGCTCAGCGTCTCGCCCTGGCGCTCCGGGTCCGCGAGGCGCGAGATGTAGGCGGAGATCGAGGGCTGCGTGAAGCCGTTGCCCACCGCGATCAAGGCGCTCACCACGTAGAGCGCCCACAGCCCGGCGCGCGGCGCGAGCGGGAAGCCGATGAAGCCCGTCATCATCAGCGCGAGCCCCGCGTAGGTGAGCGAGGTTTCGCGGACCTTGCCCGAGACGCGCCGCATGAAGAGCCCCTGCACCATGGCGCCGATGAAGCCCATGTAGACGAACATCCAGCCCACCTGGCGCT
>Ga0153956_1002377_pt1 | contig 13969 bp, 13 predicted proteins | sample TSFL040MetaG_FD_104704 | JGI IMG/M metagenome (GOLD analysis project Ga0153956, IMG submission 104704) | Attine ant fungus gardens microbial communities from Florida, USA - TSFL040 MetaG | ecosystem: Host-associated > Fungi > Mycelium > Unclassified | place: USA: Florida, Wekiwa Springs... | reverse complement strand
TCGATGCGGCCTATTCGTTCCTCGAGAAAGCTGCCGCCGCGAACAAGGACGCGGCCTTCGTCATCATCGCATCCATCTCCGCTGCCGAGGCCGATAGCGCGGCATCTTACGGGCCGATCAAGGCGGCGTTGATCCACTATGCGAAGGGCCTTGCGCGCCAGCATGCCAAGCGCGGCATCCGCACCAATGTGGTGTCGCCCGGAATGGTCTATTTCGAAGGCGGCGTGTGGAGCATGGTCGAGAAGAACGTGCCCGACTATTTCAAGCAGGCGCTCGCGCGCAATCCCACGGGACGGTGCGCGACACCGCAGGAGATCGCCAACGCAGCGGTGTTTCTGGCAAGCCCGCTTTCGGCTTTCACGACGGGTTCGAACCTCGTCGTGGATGGCGCCATCAGCCATCGCGTGAATTTCTAAAGCAATCGGGGGAATCCATGGCCGGCAAGGCGCGGGGACGCAAATCCATATTCATCACCGGCGCCGCCAGCGGTATGGGTCGCGAGACGGCGAAGCTGTTTCACGCCAAGGGCTGGTTTGTCGGCGCTTATGACGTGAACACCGACGGCCTCGCCACGCTGGCGCAGGAAATCGGCAACGACAATTGCCACACCATGCGTCTGGACGTGACGAAGAAGGAAGATTTCGATGCCGCCATCAAAGCCTTCGGCGCAGAGACCGACGGCAGGATGGACATGCTGCATTCCAATGCCGGCATCGGCGAGAGCGGCTGGTTCGAGGATATTCCGTTCGAAGCGGCGATGCGCGTGGTGCAGATCAATTTCATCGGCGTGATCGCCAGCATCTACGCCGCGCTGCCGCTCCTGAAGGCGACGCCAAATTCGCTGGTGTTCATCACCTCGTCGTCGTCCGCCACCTATGGCATGCCGCGCATCGCCGTCTATTCGGCCACCAAGCACGGCGTGAAGGGGCTGACGGAGGCGCTGTCGGTGGAATTCGCGCGCTTCGGCGTGCGCGTGGCGGATGTGTTGCCGGGCCTGATCGACACCGCGATCCTGCGCAATACGCCCAATCGCACGGAAGACCGCGCGAAACCGACGGAGGACGAGTTCTACGCGGCCGCGCCCAAGAAAGGCATGTTCCGCCTGATGCCGGCCTCATCCGTCGCCGAGTGCGCCTGGGAGGCCTACCACAGCGACAAGCTGCACTGGTATGTGCCCAAGGAAATCCGCCGCATCGACATCATCAAGGCGCTGGCGCCCAGCTTCATGCGCAACCAGATCAAGAAGCAGATGCTCGGCGGCCTGTTCGGCGCAAAGGACGACTAAGCGCCGCGCGTCAGCGCGTGGCGCGCCGGGCGATAGAAGATGTGGTGACCGATCTGCACGGTGCGCGCCATTGTGTCCGCCCAGCCGGGCGCAACGTCCACGGCGTGGAACGACAGCGCGCCGCCCGTCGTGTTCTGCAGCTGCACGATGCCGGTGACTACTTGTAGCGCAAGGCGCTGCGCATGGCGCCAGACGACGGCGGACTTCCGCCTTGCCATGTCACCGCTGCAGGTGAAGGAGAACTGGCAGCCGGTGTGGAGGTTGGATCCTTCAAATACGACGCCGCAGATCGTGTTCGGATAATAGCCAGAGCGCATGCGGTTATAGACGACTTCGGCGATAGCGAGCTGGCCGGCGCGGCCTTCGCCGCGGGCTTCGTAATACATGGCATCCGCGAGGCAGTTTCCTTGTTGAAGAAACACCTGTGCGAGAAGCTCAGCCTGGGACGGGCTGATCGCCGTGCCGCCGAAACCATCGGTCTGCAGCGAATAGCTGGCGGGCGTCGCATGCAACTGCAGCGGCCCTGCATCGGCCTTCGCGACCTGGAGCGGCGCGGCGGCCGGTGCGGGCTGCGCAATGACTTTCGCGATCGCAACCTTTGGCGCGACCGGCGCGTTGTGATGTTCAGCATACGGAGCGTATGCGACGGCTGCCGCTGACAATCCCAGCGTCAGGCAAAAGGCGCTCGCGACAACACGGTCTGCGCGGCGCAGCGCGATCTTCAATTTTTTCTGCATAGCGGGTACTCGGCGTCTCTCTTCGGATGAAATGGCGTTTCGATTTTTTATTTCGTTGCGTCGTTCCGAATGGCTCCCTCGCCCCCTTCAGGCGTGCCGATGTGATGCCCATGAAAATTCGAATCGTCAAACAAAAATTTTGTTCATCATGACTCTGAGTCATGTAAACGAGAAAAACCTAGGGTTTCCCTGTGTCGTCCGTACACGGACTATTCTGCTTTGGTGATATTTCTTAACGCAGCCTGTGCGGCAGATAACCGCGCAATTGGCACGCGGAATGGTGAACACGACACATAGTCGAGCCCGGAGTCGTGACAGAAACGGATGGAATCCGGATCGCCGCCATGCTCTCCGCAGATGCCGAGCTTCAAATTGTTGCGCGTTTTGCGCCCACGTTCCGCCGCAATCTGTACAAGCTCGCCGACGCCGTCCTGATCGATGCTCACGAACGGATCGCGCGCGATGATGCCTTTCGAAAGATAATCGGTGAGGAATCCACCGGCGTCGTCCCGGCTCATGCCAAGCGTGGTTTGGGTCAGATCGTTGGTGCCGAAGGAGAAAAATTCCGCTGTTTCCGCGATCGTGCCGGCGCGCAGCGCCGCGCGCGGCAGCTCGATCATCGTCCCGACCATATATTTCGGGCTTTTCTTGCGTTCCGCCCGAACCTGTTCCGCCACGGCCGAAATACGGTCCCGCAGATAATCCAGCTCCGCCTTGAAGCCCACCAGCGGGATCATGATCTCCAGCTCGACCGGCTTGCCGCCCTGCTCTTCGACATTCAGCGCGGCTTCCAGGATGGCGCGCGCCTGCATCTCGTAGATTTCGGGATAAGTGATGCCGAGCCGGCAGCCGCGATGGCCCAGCATTGGGTTGGCTTCATGCAGAGCGATGAGCCGCGCGCGCAATTTCGCCGGCGTCGATCCGGCGGCTTTCGCCACTTCCGCGATCTCTTCGTCCTTCTGCGGCAGAAATTCGTGCAACGGCGGATCGAGCAGGCGAATGGTGACGGGCAAACCTTCCATCACCTTGAATATCTGTTCGAAATCGCCGCGCTGCATCGGCAGCAACTTGGCGAGCGCCGCTTCGCGATCTTTCTTGTCGTCCGCCAAAATCATCTGACGAACGGCGAGAATGCGATCGGGTTCGAAGAACATGTGCTCTGTACGGCAGAGACCGATGCCCTCCGCGCCGAACTTGCGCGCCACTTCCGCGTCATGCGGCGTGTCCGCGTTGGTGCGGATCTTCAGGCGGCGAATGGAATCCGCCCAGCCCATCAGCGTGCCGAAATCGCCGGTCAGTTCCGGCTGCAAGGTCGGCACCTTGCCCTTGAACACCTGTCCCGAGCCGCCGTCGATAGTGATGATCTCACCGCGCTTGATGGTGTGCTTGCCGCAGGTCATCGCGCCCGCGGCCATGTCGATCTTCACCATGCCGGCGCCGGAGACGCAGGGCCGCCCCATGCCGCGCGCTACGACCGCTGCGTGGCTCGTCATGCCGCCGCGCGCCGTCAGGATGCCGCGCGCCGCATGCATGCCATGGATGTCTTCCGGCGAGGTTTCGGTGCGCACCAGGATGACCGCGTGACCGTCCTTTGACAGCTTCTCGGCTTCGTCCGCCGTGAACACCACTTCGCCCGTCGCCGCGCCCGGTGATGCGGCAAGCCCGATAGCGATCTGTTCTTTCTCCGCCTTGGGATCGAGCGTGGGATGCAGAAGCTGATCCAGTGCCGCCGGTTCCACGCGCGTGACCGCGGTCTTCTTGTCGATCAGCCCTTCGGCTTCCATATCCACGGCGATTTTCAATGAGGCCTGCGCCGTGCGCTTGCCGTTTCGGGTCTGGAGCATGAAGAGCTTGCCTTCCTGCACCGTGAACTCCACGTCCTGCATGTCGCGATAATGCGCTTCGAGCGTCTTCGCGATCTCGCTCAGCTCTGCGAATGTCCTGGGTAGCGCCTCTTCCATGGACGGCTTCCTGCCACCCTGCCGCTCGCGCACGAGCCTGGTAATGGGCTGCGGCGTGCGGATGCCCGCCACCACGTCCTCACCCTGCGCATTGATGAGGAATTCGCCATAGAGCAGACGCTCTCCGGTCGAAGGATCGCGCGTGAACGCGACGCCGGTGGCCGAGGTCTCGCCGCGATTGCCGAAAACCATCGCCTGGACGTTCAGGGCAGTACCCCATTCCTCCGGAATGTCGTGCAGCCGGCGATAGGTCTTGGCGCGGTGCGACTGCCACGAGCCGAACACGGCGCCGATCGCGCCCCAGAGCTGGTCGTGCACATCGTCCGGGAACAGCCTGCCCAGTTCCTTCTGCACATGCGCCTTGTAGCGCTCGGCAATGCGCTTCAGGTCTTCGGCCTCGAGATCGGTGTCGTGTTCGTAGCCCTTGTCTTCTTTCTCCTGGTCGAGGATTTCCTCGAACGCGCCATGCTCCAGCCCCAGCACCACGTTGGAGTACATCTGAATGAAGCGGCGGTAGCTGTCATAGGCAAAGCGCGGATTGCCGGTGAGTTTGGCCATGCCTTCCGTCGTCGCCGGGTTGAGGCCGAGGTTCAGCACCGTATCCATCATGCCCGGCATGGAGACGCGCGCGCCGGAGCGCACGGAGACGAGCAGCGGCTTTGCCGGATCACCCAGCACGCCGCCCGCGATCTCGCCCACGGTCTTAAGCGCCGCCGCGACATCGGCCTTCAGCGAGGCCGGATAGGTTTCGCCGTTCTTATAGTAATGGGTGCAGACTTCGGTGGTGACGGTGAAGCCGGGCGGCACGGGTAGGCCCAGATTGCTCATTTCGGCCAGGTTCGCACCCTTGCCGCCGAGCAGGTTCTTCATGGAGGCCTCGCCCTCCGCCTTGCCGTTCCCGAAGCTGTAAACCCATTTGGCCATTGTGAAATCCCGAGGAAATCGTGCGCAGATGGTAACTTGTCACGCGCGGCGCGGCCTTGTCACCCGGACCGCAAAGGAACAATGCCGCAGACCAATCCGCGATGGACCGCGCGAAGCGGGGGAATTACCGTCCGCTGGTCCATTCGGGGATTTTCACATGGCGCTGCGCAAATTCATCATCGAACGCGACATTCCCGCCGTCGGCAGCTTCGAGCGCGAACAGCTCAAGGGCGCCGCCGCGCAATCCAACAAGGTGCTGAAAGAACTGGGACCGGACATCCAGTGGCAGGAAAGCTACGTCGCCGGCGACAAGACTTTCTGCGTCTATCTCGCGAAGGACGAAGCGATCATCAAGAAGCATGCCGAGATGAGCGGGTTTCCCGCGACCAAGATCACTGAAATCCGCAAAATGATCGACCCGACGACGGAGCGCGACGGGGCATAGCCCGTCTGGAAGGGGGATCCATGTCTGATACATCGATATTCGCGCCGATGGCGGCGCTGATCGCGCTCACCTTTCTGGTGCTGACGCTCATCCCCATCAAACGCTTCCGCGCGGGCTTCGCGGGCGAGATCACCGGCGAGGATTTCCGCTTCGGCGAATCCGCGCGCGTGCCAGGCCATGTTTCGATCCCAAACCGCAACTACATGAACCTGCTCGAACTGCCGATGCTGTTCTACGTGCTGTGCCTGGCGCTTTATGTCACGCACACGGTAACGCCGCTGGAATACGGACTGGCCTGGTCCTATGTGGCCCTGCGCGCCGCGCACAGCGCCGTGCATCTCACGATGAACCACATCTTCACACGACTCACGATCTTCGCGGCATCGAATGTGGTTCTGATCGTGGCGTGGGCGGTGTTCTTTGTGGGGATATTCGAGCGCTAGCTGCGCTGTGTGAAATTCACCGCCATGCCGGCTCGGAGGGAGTTTGCCACCGTGCAGTTCGCCTTGGCACGCTCGATGACGATGGCGGGATCGGATTTGTCGGCGGTTTCACATGCTACCGCCAACGTCGCCGCCGTCGCCAGAAGCGGATCGCCATCGAGTTCGACGGTGACGGTCACCGCGAGCGATTTCAGCGACACGCCCAAAGCCTCCGCCGCATAGCGAAGGTCGTTGCAGAAGCAGCCGCCGACGGCCAGCCCGAGAAGCTGCGCGCCATTAAAGCCAAGCCCCTGCCCGCCGGCTTTGCCCACCGGACGGTCAACCACGACGGTATGTCCACCGGCCCAACCGACGGCAGCGCCACTGTCTTCGACATTGCGCAATTCCACCGTGACGGATGCCATGGCGTTTCCGGCTAGCCTTCGATCTTCGAGAAGTCTGCGACGCGATGCAGGGCCGCGCGCAAACCGGCGAGCAGTTTCAGTCGGTTCTCGCGCACCTTGGGGTCGTCCGCGTTGACTTTCACCTTGTCGAAGAAGGCATCGACCGGCGCCCGCAATGACGCCATCTCGCGCATCGCGCCCGCAAAGTCTTCTTTATCCAGCAATGGACCGATGGTTGCTATCGCCTCGGCAAGAGTTGCGTAAAGCGCTTTCTCCGCAGGATCTTGCAAAAGACCGTCATCGACCTTCCCAAGATAAGTCTTCGCGTCCTTCTTCTCTTCGGCCTTCAAAATATTTGCCGCACGCTTGTAACCGGCCAGCAAGTTCGCGCCGTCATCGGTTTTGAGAAACGCTTGCAGTGCTTCGACACGCGCAACGAGACGCACGAGATCATCTTCGCCGCCAAGCGAGAACGTCGCGTCGATCAGGTCATGCCGTGTGCCCTTCTCGCGCAACGCGACCTTCAGGCGGTCTGCGAAGAAGTCGAGAACATCCGGCGTCACGTGCAACGGCAAGCGGATATTGTTTTCGAGCAGGATGCGGATAATACCCAAGGCCGCACGACGTAACGCAAACGGATCGCCGGAGCCGGTAGGCTTCTCACCGACGGCAAAAAATCGGGAGAGCATGTCGAACTTGTCGGCCAGCGCGACCGCAATCGCCGCCTTGTTCGTCGGAATCGCATCTCCTGCGCCAATGGGCTTGTAATGATCGCGCACCGCATCCGCGACTTCGGCATCCTCTTTATCATGCAGCGCGTAGTAGCGGCCCATGATCCCCTGAAGTTCCGGGAATTCGCCGACCACGCCGCTGGTGAGGTCGGCCTTTGCGAGACGCGCTGCGCGTTTAGCTTTCGCCGCATCAGCGCCAATGGCCTTGGCGATGCCGCCTGCCAGCTTTTCGATCAGTTCCACCCGCTCATACTGCGTGCCGAGCTTGGCGTGGAAGACGATGTTCTTCAGGTCGTCCACGCGGCTTTCCAGCGTGCGCTTGCGGTCCTGGTCCCAGAAGAACTTGGCGTCGCTCAGGCGGGCGCGCAGGACGCGCTCGTTGCCGGCGATGATTTCCTTGCCGCCGTCTTCGGCGATCATGTTGGCGATGAGCGCGAAGCGGTTCGCCATCTTCCCGGTCTTGGGATCGCGCAGGCTGAAATATTTCTGGTGCGTGCGCATGGAGGTCTGCAAAATCTCGGGCGGCACATCCATGAACTCGTCCTGGATGGCGCCGATCAGCACCACCGGCCATTCTGCCAGCCCGGCCACTTCATCCAGTAGGCCCTCGTCCGGGATCGGTTCCAGCCCGCGCACGAACGCGGCCGCTTTCAACTCTTCGAAGATGATCGCCTTGCGCTGTTCGGCATCCAGAATGACATGCGCGTCATGCAGCGCCTTTTCGTAATCGTCGAAGTGGCGAACCTTGATCGGCTTGCCGTCCGACAGGAAGCGATGCCCCATCGTCGTGTTGCCGCTTTTCACGCCTGCGAACTCAAACGGCACCACTTCGCCGTCGAACATGCAGACAATGCCATGCAGCGGCCGTACCCAGCGCACCGCACTGCCTGGAAAGCGCATCGATTTCGGCCACGGCAGCTTCGCGAAACATTCCGGAAGGATTTCCGCCAGCACCTCGATGGTGTCGCGCCCCTTGCGGTCGATCACCGCGAGATAGACGTCACCCTTCGGCGTCTTCTCGACCTTGAGCTGCTCTCTCGTCAACCCAGTCTTGCGCAGGAAACCGTCCAGCGCCGCAGCCGGCGCATCCACCTTCGGGCCTTTGAGTTCTTCCTTCACGTCTGGCTGCTTGGCGGGCAAGCCGCTCATCGTGAGCGTCAGGCGGCGCGGCCCCGAAAACGCCTTCACACCTTCGAACAGCAATCCGCGATCCGACAACGCGCCGACCACCAGCCGCTCTAAATCCTTCGCCGCCTGCACCTGCATGCGCGCGGGGATTTCTTCTGAAAAGAGTTCAAGGAGGAGATCAGCCATGTGCTCCGCCATCCCCAATTCCAAAATTGTCATCCCGGCCAAGCGAGCGGAACGCGAGCGCGAGCCGGGACCCATCGTGCAAACTGCTCAATGGGTCCCGGATAACGCGCTCACGCGCGTTTCCGGGATGACAAGCAATGTTGCTCAGCGCGCACATCATCCGAACCTCGGTGTGTATGCGCCTTGATCCGATGCGATCCATGCTTCGCAACACGCCTTCGCCAATGCGCGCACCCGCGCGATATAAGCGGCGCGCTCCGTCACGCTGATCACGCCGCGCGCGTCCAGCAGGTTGAAGCAATGGCTCGCCTTGATGCACTGGTCGTAAGCCGGAAGCGCCAGCTTCTTGTTTGCGGAAAGAAGCTCCTTGCACTGCTTCTCATAGTCCTTGAAGTGCTGGAACAGGATGTCGGTATCCGCCAGCTCGAAGTTGAATGCCGATTGCTCCTGCTCGTTCTGCAGGAACACTTCGCCATAGCGGAACTGCTCGTTGAATTTCAGGTCGTACACCCACTCCACGTCCTGCACATACATGGCGAGGCGCTCGAGGCCATAGGTGATCTCGCCGGACACCGGATCGCAATCGATGCCGCCGACCTGCTGGAAATAAGTGAACTGCGAGACTTCCATCCCGTCGCACCACACTTCCCAGCCAAGGCCCCATGCGCCCAAGGTCGGGCTTTCCCAATCGTCTTCCACAAAGCGGATATCATGCAGCTTCGGATCGAGTCCGATCTCGCGCAGCGATCCGAGATACAGCTCCTGAATGTTCTCCGGCGCCGGCTTCATGATCACCTGGAACTGATAATAGTGCTGCAGCCGGTTCGGGTTCTCGCCATAGCGCCCGTCCTTCGGGCGGCGCGAGGGCTGCACATAGGCCGCACGCCACGGCTTGGGGCCCAGCGCGCGCAGGGTCGTCGCCGGATGGAATGTGCCCGCGCCCATCTCAACATCGAAGGGTTGGAGGATGAGGCAGCCCTGCTTCGCCCAGTAGTTCTGGAGCGTGAGGATCAGGTCCTGAAATGTCTCTGCTTTCGGCACGATTCGCCCGGTTTTGCTGTGGCCGGAAGCTATAGAGGCGCCGGGAGTCGCGGGCAAGGATCAGGCGTAGAGCGCCTTCGTGGCGGGGCGCGTGAGCCAGACGATCAGCGTCGCCGCGATGGCCGCGCCCAATATCCCCTCGGCCGCGTGACCGAGTGCGATCTGTGCCAGATCGCCGATCCCGTTTCCGGCGAAGATGCCGATGGCCAGCCGCCGCCCCCATTCCGCGCGCGTGAGGTTGCCCCAGAACGCGGACACCATCACCACCGCCAGCAGCAGGAAGCCCGGCCCCAGCCAGGCGCGATACGGCATCAGCATCGCCCGCCGCGCCTCGTACAAGCGCCAGACCGTTTCGAAGGCCGAACCCGGAAGCAGAAGTGCAAACCCAACCGCCACGAGGATGCATGTCGCGAGCGCGAAGAAGACTCCGAGGAGGAACGGCGCAACCCGCACGTCAGCCCGCCGCCGCTTGGCGGGGATGCGAGCCCGCGCGCTGCGGGAGAATAAGGATCAGCGCAAGGATCGCCGCCGCCAGCACGGCCGTCGCGATGGGACGGCTGAGATTGAGTCCGCCGTGATCCAGCGGCTTGTCGAGGAAATCACCCACCGTCGCGCCAAGCGGTCGCGTCAGGATGAACGCCACCCAGAACAGCAGCACGCGCGAGATAGAGGTCCAATAATAAAGCGCCGCGATGATAACGAGCGCGCCGCCGAAGATAAGCGCGCCGCCGGCGAAACCCACACCCGCATCATCGGCGGTCCAGTCACCGAGCGCCGTACCGAGTGTTTGCGAGAAGGTGATCGTCGCCCAGTAGAACGCCTCGACACGCGGCGTGTTCACGGTGTCCACCGACACCGTGCCTTCGCTCCAGTACCAGGCCGCGAGACAGGCCAGCACGCAGGCGAGCAGCACTGCCGAGCCGCCGGTGTAACCGATACCGAGCGAACGATCCGCGAAATCGGCCATCGTCGTGCCAGCAGTGGTGGAGGCGATGATCGTCGCCCAATAAAGCAACGGGTGGAATTTCTTCGCGCCGATCTGCGCAACCACCAGCACCACGAGCAGCGTGAGAAAGATCGCCGTGCCGACAAGATAACCCAGGTTCATCGTCATGCTGACGGTGTCGCCGCCGGTCTCGCCCAGCGTCGTCGCCAATATCTTGATGATCCAGAAGCCGAGTGTGACCGCGGGAACTTTGCTCAGTACCGCGTCTTTGCTCATGCCATCGCCTTCCATTCAAAATGTCGTCAGCAGCGCCACGTACCAGGAATACCGGTTTGTTTCCGGAGCATTCTGAATGCCCGGTCCGATAGACGCCATCAAGTGATAGTTGATTGAAAGATCGTATACAGCGCCGATCCCGACACCAGTGGCGTCCTTGCCGCCCTTTGTATCAGCGGTCTGATGATAGATCTCTGCGCCGAGCGTCAGAGTTGGCAGAACCTTGCGCGTCAGCGCCCACCCCACCTGGCAGTAGTTTTTCGCGTCTGCGCCGTTGTTCAGCGCGCATCCGCCTCCGCCGAAGGTGGACCAATCGCCAAAATCTCTCTCTGCCCAAAACGGAAGCAGAAAGGATGCCTGCTTGTCGCCGACGTGCGCCGACAGGCTCGGCAGAAACACGCGGGGGAACACGCTCACATCCCAGCCGAAATCGTCCTGATGCAGAAATTTATATTTCGCCGCGAGTTCGATGTTGCCGATGCCGCCAACGGTTCCCTCGCGGCGGGGCGTCTCATAGGCGAGCGGCAACACCGCGGTGAGTTGCAGGTCCTCTGCGCCGCCATAGTTGAAGTCGATGCCGCCCTCGCCTTCACGCCCGTCGCGCGTCGTCGTCCCTCCGGCGAACGTGTAGATTTCAAAGTGCCCCCGCTCCGTCGGCTCCGGATCGTCGGTGACGTAAGGCGGCCCCGCAAGAGCGGCGGACGCTCCGAGACCAAGGCCGATCGTCAATGTCGCCGCGAAACGTCGCAAGGCGATTCCCGCACTTCTTCCATTTCTGTTATAGCCAAGTCTGCCGTCCGCGCAGCGGGGAAATAGGTGCTTTCGAAGATAGTTTTTGCCGCAGCGATTGTCGCATGCGCCGCAACGTCGGCGCTCGCCGGACCTTCCGGCTATCACTTGATTAAAACCGTTCCGCTTCCGGGTGACGGGTTTTGGGACTATCTCGGCTTCGACAACGCGAACCGGCATCTCTTCGTCACGCATGGCACGCATGTGATGGTCCTCGATGCCGACAGCCAGGCCGTTATTGGCGATATTCCCGACACTGCGCGCGTTCACGGCGTCGCCGTTGCAGACGATCTGGGCCGCGGTTTCACCAGCGATGGTGGCGACAGCACCGTTACCGCGTTCGATCTGAAAACCTTGAAGACGCTGGCGCGCTATCCCACCGGTGCGGGGCCGGACAGCATCGCCTATGAGCCCGTCACGCATCGTGTGTTCACGTTCAATGGCGGCAGCAGGGACGCAACAGCGCTGGACGGCAGCACCGGCGCTGTGGCCGGGACGATCCCGTTGGGCGGCAAGCCCGAAACCGCCGTCAGCGACGGACATGGCAATATTTTCGCCAATGTCGAAAGCACGTCTGAAATCGTGAAGATCGACGCGCGGGCCCTCAAAGTCGTCGCGCGCTGGAAGGTTGCGCCGTGTGAAAGCCCGTCAGGCCTCGCAATGGATATCGCGCATGGCATCCTGCTGGCCGGCTGCGATAACAAGATGATGGGGGTCGTCGACGCATCGAGCGGCAAGGTTCTCGCCACACCCGCCATCGGCGAAGGCGTCGACGCGGACCGCTTCGATCCGTCCACCGGTTATGCCTTCGCTTCGAACGGCGAAGGAACGCTCACCGTGGTTCGCGAGGAGAACCCGCGCAAATTTTCCGTCGTGGACGATGTTGCAACGCAAAAGGGGGCGCGCACGATGGAACTCGATCCGAAAACCGGCGACGTATTCCTGGTGACGGCGGATCGCATGCCGCCTCCGCCGCCCACGACAGACAATCCGCATCCGCGACCAACGGTCGTGCCCGGCTCGTTTCGCCTGCTCGTATTCGCGCGCTGACGATCACACTTCGCAGTCGCCGCGATGCCGTGAGGTCAAGCGTGCGACAATTTCTTACACTTGTCCCGTACCCGTGAGCGGTCAAACGGGCAAAACGTCCTTGCCACCCTCGCGCGTGCGGTCCCTAATTTCTGAAAATTAATAGGGGGAGTCTCTCGCATGAGTTCGTCTGCGTTCGAAGCTGATCGCCGTTCCGTTCTGATGGGTGGTGCGGCCGCCGCCACATTGATGATGTCCGATGGCGTGGCCTGGGCGGCCGACGATATGGCCGACCTGAGGAAAGCCATCGCCGATGGCCACGACGCCGCAGTGAAGCGCCTGCAGGACTGGATTGCGCACTACTCCATCGCCGCCGAGAAGATCAATCTGCAGGAAGGCGCGGAATATATGAAGCAGCTCGCCCTCGACGCGGGCTTCCAGCATGCCGAAGTCGTGCCCACCGGCGGCTCTCCCGGCGTGTACGCGACCTATGACGTCGGCGCGCCGAAAACGCTCGGCATCTACTTCATGTACGACGTGAAGCAGTTCGATCCGAAGGAATGGACTTCGCCGCCGCTTGAAGGCCGCCTCGTCGACAAGCCGGGCTTCGGCAAAGTCTGTGTCGGACGCGGCGCGACCAACCAGAAAGGTCCTGAAACAGCCTTCCTCGCCGCGCTCTATGCGATGAAGAAGGCCGGCCGCAAGCTGCCGGTGAATCTCGTTCTGGTTTGCGAAGGCGAAGAGGAAATCGGTTCGCCGCATTTCCACCAGATGGTGCAGCGCCCCGACATTCTCGCAAGCCTGCAGAAATGCGTCGGCGTCATCATTCCGATGAACTGCCAGGGCCCGACCGGCAATGTCGCCATCAATCTCGGCGCAAAGGGCGTGATGGAGCTGGAGCTGGTCTCCAGCGGCGAGAAGTGGGGCCGCGGGCCGCTCAAGGATCTGCACTCCAGCTACAAGGCGGCCGTAGACAGCCCCGCCTGGCATCTCATCGAAGCGCTCGCCACGCTCGTCTCGCCGGACGGCAACACGGTGGTTGTCGAAGGCTGGAACGAGCACGTCGTGCCGCTGACGCAGCACCAGAAGGATCTCATCGCCGCCGCGACCAAGATCAAGAACGAACAGGTCGAGATGAAGATGATGGGCGTCTCGCACTGGATCGACGATTTGCCCTACGAGAAAGCGATGGAGCGTCTCGCAGCGGCGCCGACGATCAATATCGAAGGACTCGTGTCGGGCTACACCGGCCCCGGCGGCAAGACGATCCTGCCCGGCCGCGCCGTCGCCAAGATCGATTGCCGCCTGGTGCCGAACCAGACGGTGGAAGACCTGCAGGCGAAGCTGCGCGCGCACCTGAAGAAGCACGGCTTCGGCGACATCGAGGTGAACATCGGCGGTGCCTACAACCCGACGCAGACGGATGAGAACAGCGAACTCATCAAGGCCGAAGCGGCGGCATACAAAATCTATGGCGCGCCGGCTTCACTGAATGTGCGTCTCGCCGGCTCATGGCCGGGCGTGGTATTCACCGGCCCGCCGGTGAACCGCCCCGCAGGGCAATTCGGCGTCGGCTACGGCACTGGCGCGCATGCGCCGGATGAGTTCTTCCTGATCGACAGCACCAATCCGAAGATCGCCGGCATGGACGACGCCACGTTCATC
>Ga0153956_1002376_pt1 | contig 13980 bp, 8 predicted proteins | sample TSFL040MetaG_FD_104704 | JGI IMG/M metagenome (GOLD analysis project Ga0153956, IMG submission 104704) | Attine ant fungus gardens microbial communities from Florida, USA - TSFL040 MetaG | ecosystem: Host-associated > Fungi > Mycelium > Unclassified | place: USA: Florida, Wekiwa Springs... | reverse complement strand
GGTTCGGTGCTGAACGGCCGGATCGACGGCGGCGGCGGGCCGGGCCGGATCCTGCTCACCGGCAGCGGCACGCTGGACAACACCATCGCCAATTTCGGCGCGGACGGCGGCCTGACGGTGTCCAGCGGCGCGGCCTGGACCGCCGGCGGCAATTGGACCATCGCCAATGTCGGCAACGCCGGCACGCTGACCACCGGCGCCCTCGGAATCGCGGGCGCGCTCGCCAACAGCGGCACCATTCTCAACAGCGGCTCGCTGGACGTGACGGGCACCCTGAGCAATACCGGCATGCTGCGCGGCTCCGGCACGCTCAGCCTCACCGGCTTGCTCGCCAACAGCGGCGCGGTCGCGAATGACGGCGCGATCCAGGTCACAGGCGCGCTGGCCAACAATGGCACGATCCTCAACAGCGGCACGCTGCATGTCACCGGCACGCTGGCCAATAGCGGCAGCCTCGATAACAGCGGCACGCTGACGGGCGACACCGACGGCCTGGTCAGCGGCGGCGGCCGGATCACCAACAGCGGCACCATCACCGGCACCGCCAATGATGGCGTCATCCTGACCGGCGGCACCCTGAGCAACACCGGCCTGGTGCAGGGCGGCAAGCATGGCGTGGTGGCATCGGGCGGTGCGGTGGTCATCAACAACGGCGCCATCCTGGATGACGCGGCGGCCGCCGCGTCTCTGGGCGGCAATGCCGGCCTGACCAACAATGCCGGCGGCACCCTCTCCGGCGCGACCGGGGTGGTGTTCACCGGCACTGGCTCCAGCCTGACCAATTTCGGCGCCATCACCGGCGCGGGCGGCGTGGCGATCCAGTTCGGCGCGGGCGCCGACACCGCCACGCTGGGCACCGGTTCGGTGCTGAACGGCCGGATCGACGGCGGCGGCGGGCCGGGCCGGATCCTGCTCACCGGCAGCGGCACGCTGGACAACACCATCGCCAATTTCGGCGCGGGCAGCGGCCTGACGGTGTCCGGCGGGGCGGCCTGGACTGTCGGCGGCAACTGGGCCATCGCCGGCGTCAGCAATGCCGGCATGCTCAAGCTGGGCGCGACGCCGCTGACGATCGACGGCAATTTCGCACAGACGCCGGGCGGCGCCCTGCAGGCGGTGCTGGATGCGAGCGGCGCCGGCTCGCAAATCCTGGTCAGCGGCGCCGCCAGCCTGGCCGGCCCCCTGGCCATCATCCCCACCGGGACCTTCGCGTTGGGCGATACCCGCTTCACGCTCGTCGATGCGGCGGGCGGCGTGAGCGGCGGCTTCTCCGCCATCACCGGCGGCACCGCGCTGCTCACCGCCAGCCTCAGCTATGACGCCCATGACGCCTTCGTCACCATCACCCAGCTTCCGGCCGCCTCCGCCGCCCTCGGCGAGACGCCCAACCAGTTCGCCGTCGCCACCGCCTTCGATGCCGGCCGCGCTGTGGACCGTACCGGCTTCACGCCGGTCCTGATCGCGCTGGACCGTCTGGGGGCCGCGGGCGTCAAGGCCGGGTTGGACACCATGTCGGGCGAGAACATCGTGGACCTCTCCACCGTCGGGCTGATGGCGGGCCGCCAGTTCGGCGCCCAGTTGCTGCGCCACAACCTGCTCACGCATGGCTCCGGCAGCGGCTGGACGGTATGGGGTTCGGCCTCCGGCCAGAGCGGCCACCTCGACGGCGACGGCAATACCCACCGCCTGGATGAAGGCGTCAGCGGCCTGGCGCTGGGCGCGGATACCGCGGTGGCGCCGGGCCTGCGCCTGGGCGGCGCGGTCGGCTTCGGCGGCGGACATTTCCATGCGGGCGCCACCGGCAGCGGCCGGGTGCAATATACCCAGATCGCCATGACCGGCAGCTATGCGGATGGCCTGTTCTATATCGACGCCGCGGTGGGCAGCGGCTTCGGCAGCGCCACCACCCGGCGCGCCATCGCCATTCCCGGCGCCGCCGCGCAGGCGACGGGTCATGCCGCGAGCGGCCAGTTCCTGGGTTCGTTCGAGGCGGGCTACAATGTCGCGGCGCTGAACCGGATCGACCTCACGCCCTTCCTCCGGATCGAGACCGGCAGCGTCAGCCGGGACGCTTTCAGCGAAACCGGCGCGGGTGTCCTCAACCTCAGCGCTCCGGCGCAGAGCGCCGGCGCCACCGAAAGCGTCCTGGGCGCGCGGCTGGGCGGCGACCTGCCGCTGGGCGACCTGCCGCTCAAGGCCGATCTCAGCCTGGGGTGGCGCCACGAACTGTCCGACACCGTCCGCGCGGGTCTGCTGTCCTTCGCCGGCGCCGCCGGCACGGACTTCCGGATCGCCGCCGCCGGCCTGCCGGGCGATGCCGCCGATCTTGGTTTCGGCCTGTCCACCGCCGTCTCGGACACCGGCTCGGCCTGGCTGCATTACGATGGCGGCTATTCCAAGCACAGCACCAGCCACGCCCTGACTTTCGGATTCCGCTTCGCCTGGTAGACGGCGGACACTAGGATCGGACGAGCAAAGGCGCGGCAAGAGACATGGCTGTCCAACCCAGAACCCCGTGTCCGTGCGGCAGCGGCCTGCGGCAGTTGCGTTGCTGCGCCATGGACCTGGCGACGGCGGGCAGCGGCGAGGCGACGCGGCACCTGCTGCCGATGGTGGATCGCGCCATCGCGCTGCATGGCAAGGGCGAGGCCGCCGAGGCCGCCGCCATCTGCCTGGACGTGCTGGAACTGGCGCCGGGGCAGGGCGGGGCGCTGGCGGTGCTCTACCGGATCCGCAAGGCGCAGGGCGTGGCGCCGGCGGCGGAAGCGCTGATCCGCCGGATGGTGGCGGCGGACCCCAACAATGTCTGGGCGACGCAGGAGCTGGCGCTGCTGCTGTTCGGCAAGGGCGCCTATGCCGAAGCCGAGATCCAGGCCCGCAACGCGGTGCGCATCGCCCCGTCCGATCCCCAGTCCCACAATCTGATGGGCATGATCCTGACCGAGATCAACCGTCCGCAGGTGGGCGAATATCATTACCGCCGGGCGCTGGAATTGCTGGGCACGCGGCCCGCCATCCTGCTCGCCAACCTGGCCTGGAATCTCAAGAACCAGGGCAAGATGGCGGAATCGCGCATGCTTTATGCCGAGTCCATGCAGGTGGATCCGGCCATCCTGCAAACGGTTCTGGGCTGGGCGCGGATGGAGGAAACGGACCGCAATTTCGCCCGCGCCGGCGAACTGCTGGACCAGGCCGGGAAGCTGGCGCCGGACAATTCCAGCGTGCTGCTCCAGCGCGCCATCCTGCGCGGCCGCGCCAAGGACTATGAAGGCGCGCTGGCGGTCCTGGACCGGATCGCGGCGCGGAGCCGGGGCGGCACGCTGGGCCCCGGCGAGATGCTGGAAAAAGGCCGGCTGCTCGACAAGATGGAGCGGTATGACGAGGCCTTCGCCGCCTTCGCCGAAGGCAAGCGCGCCACGCTGGAGCTCAGCGGCAACGCCTATATGGCCGAACAGGCCGCGCAGCTGGCCGGGCGGCTGAAGCGCTATTTCACCGCCGGCCGGCTGAAGATCGTGCCGCGCGCCGGACCGGTGAAATCCGGCCCGCGGCCCTTGTTCATCGTCGGCTTCCCGCGCTCCGGCACGACCATGGTCGAACAGACCCTGTCGGCCCATCCCAAGATATCGGCCGGCGACGAACTGCCCACCGTCAACGACATCACCGGCCTGATGCCGCGGATGCTGAACTCGCCGCTGCAATATCCCGAGGCGCTGGCCGACCTGTGGATGGGCGACCAGCGCGAGGGACTGGACAATCTGCGCGACTATTACCTGCAGCGCGCCCGCCAGTTGGGCGTGATCGAACCGCGCACCGCCTGGTTCACCGACAAGATGCCGCTGAACGAGATGCATCTGGGCCTGATCGGGCTGATGTTTCCGGAAGCGCCGGTCATTCATGTGCTGCGCCATCCGCTGGACGTGGTGCTGTCGGTCTTCTCCAACCATCTGACCCACGGTTTCTATTGCGCCAACGCGCTTGACACCATCGCGCATCATTACGTGCTGGTCGCCGACCTGGTGGAGCATTACCGGGTGCAGATGACGCTGCGCTACCTGCCCGTCCGCTACGAGGATGTGGTGGACGACCAGGAGACCCATGTGCGCCGGATGCTGGATTTCGTCGGCGTCGGCTTCGACAGGGCCTGCCTGCAATTCCACGAAAACACGCGCTATGCCCGCACCGCCAGCTATGCCCAGGTGACCGAGAAGCTGTATGACAGTTCGCGCTACCGTTACCGCAAATACCTCAAGCACCTGAAGCCGGTGATCCCGATCCTGGAGCCGGTGATCGCGCGCCTGGGCTATGCGATAGATGGCTGACGCGCCGCGAAGGACGGTCAAGACCGTCGATGCCTGGCGCGCCGATGCCGAGGCGCTCGCCGCCGCGGGAAAGCTGGAACAGGCCGCGCGGATCCTCGACAAGGTGATCGCCGCCAAGCCCGATTATCATCCCGCCATCCACCAAGGGGCGGTCCTGTCCTGGCGGCGCAAGCGGCCGCGCGAGGCGCTGGCCCGTTTCCTGCGCGCGGTGGAACTGGCGCCCGACATGGCGGCCTATCACCGCAATATCTGCGAGGTGTTGCGCGGCGGCGGCCGGCTGGACGAGGCGCTGGCCCACGCCCGGCGCGCCGTGGCGCTGGCGCCCGATGATCCGAGCTGCCACTACAATCTCGGCATGGTGCTGTATGACCGGCTGGAGATCGATGCCGCCATCGCGGCGGAGCGCCGGGCGCTGGAACTGGACCCGCAGAACGCGGCGGCGCATTTCGAACTGTCGGAAGCGCTGCTGATCAGCGGACGGTTCGAGGAGGGCTGGCGGGAATATGAATGGCGCTTCGCCATTCCCGGCGCGCCGCGATTGCTGCCGCCCGGCGCTCCGCCGCAATGGAACGGCCGGCCGATGCCGGACGGCACGCTGCTGCTGATCGGCGACCAGGGCTTCGGCGACACCATCCAGTTCTGCCGCTATATCCCCGAAGCGGCGAAGCTGTGCCCCGACATCATCGTCGCCGCCAGCGCCGAGATGCGCCCGATCGTCAGCCAGTTGCCGGGCGTCAGGCGTTATCACGCGCGCTGGAAGGACGTGCCGGCCTTCGACGCCTGGTGTCCGCTGTCGGGGCTGCCGCGTCTCTTCGGCGCCAGCCTGGAAAAGCCGCCGCCGCCCGCGCCCTATATCAGGGCCGATCCAGGGCGCGTGGCCTGGTGGCGCGAAAAACTCGGCCTGCTGCTGCCGCCGGGCTACCGCCGCATCGGCCTGGCCTGGGCGGGGCGTCCCACCCACGGCAACGACTTCAACCGCTCGATGAGCCTGGAGAAATGCGCGCCGCTGCTGGCGCTGGAAAACACCGCCTTCGTGTCGCTGCAGATGGGCGCGGCGCAAGCCCAGATCGGACGCTATTTCGGCTCCGCGCCGCTGATCAACCTGGCGGAGGATTTCACCGAGACCATGGCGATCCTGGAAAATCTCGACCGGCTGGTGGCGGTGGATACGGGACTGGCGCATCTCGCGGGCGCGCTGGGGCGGCCGGTTTCGCTTCTTCTGTCTTACGCGCCGGACTGGCGCTGGCTGATGGAGCGCGGCGACACGCCCTGGTATTCCAGCGTCACCCTGCACCGGCAGGACCGGCCCGGGGACTGGAACAGCGCCCTGGAAAAGGCCATCACCCTGATCCGGTCGCGATAAAGACACGCCGCTGCCGCAAGGCCGTCATGCCTTGCGCGCGGCCCCCAGATGCAGTGTGTTCCGCGGGTTCCGGGGCCGTGGCTGGTAGTCTGTACACGGAAGTTCCTCCGGCCCGCGACGCCGCCGCCACACCTGCGTCCCATCCATTTGGCAATATGCGGAGGCGCGAACGGCCTGGCCCTGAGCGCGTTTCGTCTCCTGCTGCCGAGTATCGCGATCATGGGCCGCTTGCGCCTGACCACCGAAATGCTGGAAAGCGCTTATGAGTATCTGCGCGCCAGCCAGCCCTTCCATGCCTGGAACCTGCCGCATGCCGACCAGGTGATGTTCCGCGTGCTGGGCGCGCGCGACCGCTTCGGTCATTTCCGCGGCCGCCACCGCAAGGCGCGGGGCGCCGACGATTTCAGCGAGATCGCGATTTCCGCCAGGCTGGTCAAGTCGAGCGACCTTCTCATCGCCACCATGGCGCATGAGATGATCCATCTCTACCAGGACGAGACCGGCAATGCGCGCGGCCACCACAACCCCGCCTTCCGCAAGCTGGCGCGGCGGGTCTGCGCCATCCATGGCTTCGATGCCGAGAGCTTCTAGTCTTGTCAATTCCCGGACAAGGCGGCGGACCCCCTGTCCCGGTCCCCCGGAAATTATTTCCGCCAGCCTTGTCCGTCACATGGCGGCTTATCCCGTGCCCGCGCTTATCCCCCTCGCCTTGCCGCGCGGTAGAATGGCGGGATGAAACCCGCTGCCCGCGCCGCAACCCCGCCAGCCGATCGCCGCCGCCATCCCCCGATGGGGACAAGGGGGAGGGGGGCCGGAATTCTGTCCCGGAAAGCCCGCCGCCCGCCTGGATTCGCCGCCCGCGCGGCGGCTGATAGAGACCGGCGGCCACCGGCGCCGCGGACAGGCCGGGACCTTCCAGTTCTTCCTGGTGAATCGCGTCAGCCCGGCGGGCGTGGCTTCATACAGCGTGCCGTCCGGGCCGGCGGCGATGCCTTCGCTCGCCTGGTCGTCCGGCACGAAGCCGGTCACCGCGCCGGTCCCGGCATTGCCGATAAAGATGCCCTTGCGGCCCTCGGTGTTGTAGTCCACCGCATAAAGCGTGTCGTCGGGCGTGATCGCCAGCCCGCTGGGCGCGCCGAAGCCGCGATATTCGGTCAGCCAGGTCCCGTCCTGGGCGAAGACCTGGATGCGGCCATTGACGCGGTCGGCGACGAACAGCCGACCCTGGGAATCGAACGCCACGGCATGCGGATTGCGGAACTGGCCCTTGCCCGATCCCAGGCTGCCCCAGGCTTTCAGGAAGCGCCCGTTCTTCGTGACGTGGATCACCCGCGCGATGGTGTCGGGCGGCAGGTTGGGCTCCACCGTGCCATGGCCGTCGATGACGAAGATGCTGCCGTCGGGCGCGGTGATCACGTCGCCGGGATTGGAGAACATGGCGGCGCCGCCGCCGGCCATGCCCGCCATGCCCAGCCGCATCAGCACCTTGCCGCCGGGCGACAGCTTCACCACCTGCCGGCCGGTCTTGCCGTCCTTGCCGATGGCGGGGTCCGTGACCCAGATGTTGCCGTCCTTGTCGACATGCAGGCCGTGCGGAAAGGCGAACAGCCCGGCGCCGATGGCCTTCAGCACGTTCCCGGTCCGGGGATCGAGTTGATAGACGGCGGGCAGGCCGGAACCGTCGCAGGAATTGGCGCCGCAACGGTCGATCGCCCACAATTCGCCATACGGCCCGAACTCGATGCCGGCGCTGGCGCCCCAGGGCTTGCCGCCGGGCAGTTTGGCCCAGCGCCGTTGCGGCGGATTGTAGGGGTCGGGCAGCGTCTGCGCGATGGCGGCGCGGGGCATCGCCGTGTCCGATATCGACACCATGTCCAAGACCAATCCGGCGGCGGTGCTGGGCCTTACGCCTTGAAGCGGCTGCCTGAAGGCCGATTCCCGGGCCGGGCCGGGCATGGTAGCTTTGATTCGCGCCGGTTCGGGAGCGGCGCGCGCATGCGCCTGTCGCCGGTGGGATTGCTGCTTGTCGTCCCGGCGCTGCTGGCCGCCGCGCCGCCGGCGCCTGTCGAGACGGCGGCCTGGGAGCCGGCCACGCCGGGTAAAGTGCCCGCCACCATGGCGCCCGCCCTGCGCACCGGGACCGGGCCGGAAGAAACGCCCGCACCGCCCTATGCGCCCGCCCCGCCCGTCACCGTGACGCCCCTGGCCGCGCCCGCGCCGCCGCCGCCCTTGCGCACGACCTCCGTCACCCCCCCCGTCACGCCCGAAAGCGCGCCGCCGCTGCGGACCGCTGTTCCGGTCGATCCGGTCACCACGCCAGCGCCCGCCGCCCGGGACTATGCCCCGCGGCGCCTGAACTTCCCCGATGGCGTGGCCGCGGCCTTCGACGTGCCCTATCAGGCCCTGAAGGGCTATCGCCCGGTGACGCTGGATCTCTACCAGCCGCGCCCGCGCGATTATCCGCTGCCGCTGGTGGTGTTCGTGCATGGCGGCGGCTTTGGCGGCGGCGACGGCCGGCACAACGGCACCTTCGAGGATTTCCCCGGCGCGCTGGCCGCCTTGGCGGCGCAGGGTTATGTCGTGGCCAGCGTGAATTACCGCCTGTCGGGCGAAGCGCGTTTTCCCGCCGCGCTGCTGGACGTGAAGGCGGCGATCCGCTGGCTGAAATCCCATGCCGCCGCCGACGCCACCCGCGTCGCGGTATGGGGCGCGGGATCGGGCGGGCAACTCGCGGCGCTGGCCGGCGTCAGTTGCGGCGTGCCGGCGTTGACCGCCAGCGACATTCCCGCCGATGCGCCGTCGGATTGCGTGCAGGCGGTGATCGACTGGTATGGGCCCACCGACATCAGGACGGCGGCCAGCGCCACCGGGTTCAACGCCACCGATTCCGACCTGGGGACCTTCCTGGGCTGCGAGCCCGCCGCCTGTCCGCCGGGACTGGCCAAGCTGGCTAGTCCTTTATCCTATGTCTCGGCCACCAGCCCCAGCTTCCTGATCGCGCATGGCGGCGACGATCCCGTGGTGCCGGTGGCGCAAAGCCAGGCGCTGGCCGCCGCCCTGAAGGAAAAGGGCGTCCCCGCCGAACTGGTGGTCTATCCCGGCGTGGGACAGGGCTTTGCCCGGAACGGAGCGGCCGATCCCGTCCTGAACCGCCAGGCCATGGAAAAAGTGGCGGCCTTCCTGGCGGGAGCTTTTCCGCCCGGCCCGATCGGCGTGAAAACCGCCGCAAGGCGCGGCCCGCTTTATTAACCCTGACCCGGCATGGGTGGCCCTGATCCTGCATCACGCTGCCCGGAGCAGTACGCCCTTTTTGGGCTGGACAGGGCATGGAACAGCAGATCTTCGCGGACGGCATCGGTCGCATCGCCATCATCGATGGCATCGTGCGGCTGGACCTCGTCACCCATTCCGCCACCGAAAACGGCGCCGACGGTAAGCCGCGCCTGGTGTTGACCAGCCGGGTGGTGATGGGCACCGACCAGTTTCTCCGCGCCGCCGAAAAGATCGTCGAGGCGGCGCGCATGATCGTCGAGCAGCGCCAGCCCAGGACGCCCGCTACGCCCGCGCCGGTCCAGTCCAACCGTCCGCAAGCCGTGCCGCCGGAATTCAAGCGCGAAAGCGTGCGGCCCGAGCCGCCCCCGGAACCGCCCAAGCGGCCCTTCCCGTAAGAGCGCGCCATGGCCACCCTGGGAAAAATCGAACCGACCCGCGCCGAAGCCAGGCCCGAGCAGCGCCCGGACAGCGGCTTGCGCGCTTTGACCGCGGTGGCGCGCAGTTTCCAGCTCGACTGGAGCCTGTCGCGGTTGACCCATGTTTATGGCAAGGCGCACGAACCGGATGCGCGCGAGATGGTGCGCATCGCCCGCGCCGAAGGGCTGAAGGCGGAAGCCCACAGGATCAAGTGGAAGGACCTGGGCCGCTTCGCCAAGCTGGCGCCTTTCCTGGTGCGGCTGAAGACCGGTGGCTGGTTCGTAGTGCTGAAGGCGGGCGACACCGCCAAGGACGAGAACGGCGCCGAGCAGGTCATCGTCTTCAATCCCAAGGTGCCGTCCGCCAACCTGTTCCCGGTGCCGCGCGACGAATTCCTGAAATACTGGACCGGCGAGGTCGTGCTGTTGAAGCGCGTTTACAAGCCGGGCGGGGAATCCCGGAAGTTCGACCTGGGCTGGTTCGGCCCGGAATTCTGGAAACAGCGCGCGCTGCTGCGCAATGTGGTGATCGCCGCGCTGGCCATGCATGTGCTGGCGCTGGCGGTGCCGATCTTCTTCCAGACCGTGATCGACCGGGTGCTGGTCTATCTGTCGATCTCCACCCTGGTCGTGATCGGCGTGGGCGTGGTGCTGGCGGTCCTGTTCGACGCCACCTTCAGCTGGCTGCGCGGCTATTTCGTGCTGCGCACCGCCAGCCGCATCGATATCCGCCTGGCGCGCATCACCTTCCGCCACCTGATGCACCTGCCGATCAGCTTCTTCGACGCCAGCCGTGCCGGCGTCGTCACCAAGCATATGCAGCAGGGTGCGCAGATCCGCGAATTCCTTACAGGCCGCCTGCTGGGTACGCTCCTGGACCTTCCCGCTTTGCCGGTCTTCCTGCCGCTGTTGCTCTGGTACAGCGTGCCGCTGACCTGCGTGGTGCTGGCGGTGACGGCGCTCCTGGGCCTGATCATCGCCCTGATGCTGGGGCCGTATCGCCGCCGCCTGCGCAAGCTGTACGCCGCCGAGGCCCAGCGCCAGTCGTTGCTGGTGGAAAGCGTGCACGGCATGCGCACCATCAAGTCGCTCAATCTCGAGCCGCGCCGCGAGGAAGCCTGGGATCAGGCCGCCGCCGAGGCCATCAACACCTATGTCGAGGTCGGCAAGATCGGCCTGGCCGCCAACACCCTGTCGTCCTTCATCGAAAAGGCGCTATCCATCACGGTCGTCATCGTGGGCGCCTTCCTGGTGTTCGACGGGCAACTGACGGTGGGCGGTCTGGTGGCCTTCAACATGCTGTCGTCGCGCGTCATCTCGCCGGTGCTGCAGATGATCGGCCTGCTCAACAACTACCAGGAAGTGATGATGTCGGTGGAGATGCTGGGCGAGATCATGAACCGCGCCCCGGAAACCGGCGCCCGCGGCCTGACGCCCCAGCTCACCGGCGCAATCGCGTTCGAGAAGGTGACCTTCCGCTATCCCGGCACCGAAAAGCCGGCGTTGCGCGAGGTGTCGCTGAAGATTCCCGCCGGCGCGATGATCGGCATCGTGGGCAGGAGCGGTTCGGGCAAGACCACCCTGTCGGCGCTGCTGCAGGGCCTGCATCACGCGACCGAAGGCGCGATCCGCATCGATGGCCATAACATCCGCGACATCGACCTGGGCTATCTGCGCAGCCAGAACGGCGTGGTGCCGCAGGAGCCGTTCCTGTTCCGCGGCAGCATCAAGGACAATATCCGCATGGGCGAGCCGACGGCGTCGTTCGAGGATGTGGTGCGCGCCGCCCGCATGGCGGGCGCCGACGAATTCATCCAGCAGCTTCCCAAGCGCTACGACACCGAACTGGAAGAGGGCGCGGTCAACCTGTCGGGTGGGCAGAAACAGCGCATCTCCATCGCCCGCGCCCTGATGCGCCAGCCGCGCATCATCATCTTCGACGAGGCGACCAGCGCGCTGGACCCGGAAAGCGAGGCGGTGGTGGTGAAGAACCTCAAGGAGATCGCCAAGGGACGCACCGCAATCGTCATCAGCCACCGGCTGGCGACCCTGCGCGATTCCGACGCCATCATCGTGATGGACAATGGCGCGATCAATGACGTGGGCACGCACGGCCAGTTGATCCAGCGCAATTTCATCTATCATTCACTATGGACGCAGCAGCAGGCGGGGGCCGCGGCATGAGCGTGAATTTCGACCACGCCGCCAACGCTTTCAAGCCCGACGCCGCCGCCATCGAGGAGGCGCCGGTGCCGCTGTCGGCCCATGCCGCGCTCTATGTCGTGCTGAGCCTGCTGGTCGCCGCCATCGTCTGGGCGGCGGTGGGCACGGTGGACCGCATCGTGGTGGCGCCGGGCAAGATCGTCACCGAGACGCCGATGCTGGTGATGCAGCCTTTCACCACCTCGCGCGTGATTTCGATCAACGTCAAGGCGGGCGACCATGTGGTCAAGGGCCAGGTGCTGGCGCGCTTCGATCCCGCCTTCGCCCAGGCCGACGTCTCCTCGCTGCAGCAGAAGGTCGACACGCTCACCGCCCAGGTGCAGCGGCTGGAGGCCCAGCTTTCGGGCCGTACTTTCACAGCCGGCCGCGATGCCGGGCCGGAACGCCTGACCCAGGAGCAGATTTTCCTGCAGGAAAGCGCCGACCTTCAGTCCTCGCTCAGCCAGCGCGATGCGCGCCTGGCGCAGGTCAATTCCCAGATCGCGGTGGACGAGACCAACCTGCCGGGCATCCGCGACCAGTTGCGCATGGCGCAGGGCGTGGTGGCGATGTACCAGCGGCTGGCGGCACAGAAAGCGGCGGCGACGCTGGACATCATGCGCTCGCAATCCAGCCTGATCGACGCCCAGAACCGGCTGCAAAGCACCGCCGGCGATCACGAGAAGCTCAGCCAGCAGCGCGCCGAAATCGGGCAGGAGCGCCAGTCCTTCCTGGAGAAATGGCGCAGCGACCACAACCAGTCGCTGGTGGAGGCGCGCCAGCAACTCGCCGAGGCGATCGAGACCCTGAACAAGGCCAACCGGATGCAGGACTTCACGCAGATGGTCGCGCCGGTGGACGGCACGGTGCAGGATGTCGCAGATCGCTCGGCGGGATCGGTGCTGAAGGAAGCCGAGACGCTGGTGACCCTAGTGCCCGACGATGCCGACCTGTATGTCGAGGCGCAGGTCGCCTCGCGTGATATCGGCTATCTCAAGCTGAGCGATCCGGTGCGGGTGAAGCTAGAAAGCTATCCCTTCCAGCGTTTCGGCACCGTCGGCGGCGTGCTTTCGGTAATCAGCCCGGACTCACAGCCAGTGAAGGAAGGCGACGAAAGCCATCGCGTCTATAAGGTGCAGGTCCGGCTCAACGGCACCGGGGAACTGGCCGCCCGCAAGATTCACCTCAAGCCGGGCCTGGTGGCCAGCGCCGAGATCAAGACCGGGGGAGAAACCGTCGCCACCTATATCCTGCGCCCGGTGATCAAGATCGGCGACGAGGGCCTGCGCGAGCCGTAAGCCGGCAAGGATTGGGTGGACCGGAATCCGCCCCCACAAAAGCAAAACATGGTTAACTGCTTAAAGCCGCGATTTACACGGCTTTTCGCGTTTACGGCGGCCGCGCCGCCGCGCTGTCACGCAAAATCCACTGGACTTGGAACCTGTTTCATTTTGAGACTGACGGAAATGTCTGTGGGGGCATCGGGAATCGTCCTCCGCCGTCCATCAATAAGAAGGAGCGGGTCATGGCGGTCACCAAGGTCAACGGCACCAAGGGCACCAAGGGTACCAACGGCAAGAACCCGACCAAGGGCGGCAACGGCGGGGATGCGCTGTTCAACCAGAACGGCCAGATCGGCGCCGACACCATCAACGTCAAGGCCAATGGCGGCAACGGTGGCGCGGGCGGCAACGGCACCGGCACCGCGGCGGGCGCCGACGGCGGAAATGGCGGCAATGCCAACGTCAATTTCAACGGCAACATCTTCAATGCGCCCGCGGCCAACAACCTGACCGTCTCGATCACCGCCACCGGCGGCGACGGCGGCAATGGCGGCACCAGCGTCAATTCCACCCCCGGCAGCCGCGGCAATGGCGGCAACGCCACCGCCATCATGAACGGTAACGTCATCCAGCCGTCCAAGAACCTGAACAACATCACCCTGGATGTCACCGCGCTGGGCGGCGACGGCGCCCGCTACGGCAACGCCACAGCCACGATCAACGGCAACATCATCCAGCCGGCCAAGGCCAACAATGTGACGATCGAGGCGGTCGCCGCATCCGTCGGTCCCGATGATTTCAGCCATGACGGCGACCCAAGCTACGGCGTCAAGACCGCCACCGTCAGCGGCAACATCGTGCAGGGCAACGTCAATAATGTCTGGCTGTCGGCCGACGCCTATTCCTCCAATGCCAGCGCGAACCTGACCGGCAACATCGTCCAGACCAATGCCACCAACACCGGCACGGTCACGCTGGAAGCGTCCGGCCAGCATATCGACATCGAGAACAACAAGATCACGCTGGGCAAGCAGGAATTCGATCTCTCGGTCAACGCGTACGGCCCGGCCTATGGCGCCACGATCAAGGGCAATGAGTTCACCGGCACCGGTGCCAACACCTTC